>Ga0210374_1000052_pt1 | contig 13446 bp, 11 predicted proteins | sample S765metaT_FD_170483 | JGI IMG/M metagenome (GOLD analysis project Ga0210374, IMG submission 170483) | Metatranscriptome of estuarine sediment microbial communities from the Columbia River estuary, Washington, United States - S.765... | ecosystem: Environmental > Aquatic > Marine > Intertidal...
CTTTCATCAGCCGGGAGAGGGAGGGCGGCACGTGGACCGGCGGATAGATCCCCTGATTGTTGAGTTCCCGCGAGAGGACGATCTGCCCCTCGGTGATGTAGCCGGTGAGGTCGGGAATCGGATGGGTGATGTCATCCGACGGCATGGACACCACCGGCACCATGGTAATGGAGCCATGGCGGTCCTTGATGCGGCCCGCGCGCTCGTAGATCTCGGCGAGGTCCGAGTAGAGGTAGCCCGGGTAACCCTTTCGCGCCGGCACATCGCCCTTGGCGGTGGCCACCTCCCGCAGTGCCTCCGCGTAGTTGGTCATGTCGGTCATTACCACGAGCACGTGGAGATCCAGGTCGAAGGCCAGGTACTCCGCCACGGTGAGCGCCGTGCGGGGCAGGATCAGGCGCTCGATGGGTGGGTCGTCGGCCAGGTTGATGAACATGACCACGTTGCCCAGCACGCCGCTGCCCTCGAAATCTTCCTGGAAGAACCGGGCATCCGAGTACGACACGCCCATGGCCGCGAACACCACGGCGAAGCGAGACTCCTCGCCGATGAGCTTGGCCTGGCGCACGATCTGCGCCGCCAGCCGGTTATGGGGAAGCCCGGAGCCTGAGAAGATGGGGAGCTTCTGGCCCCGTACCAGGGAATTTAGGCCGTCGATGGTGGAAATGCCGGTCTGGATGAACTCCCGCGGGTAGGCCCGGGCGGCCGGATTCACCGGTGCGCCGTTGACGTTGCGCTTGAGGGCCGAGATGATCGCCGGCCGGGCGTCCCGCGGGGCTCCCACGCCGTTGAATATGCGCCCCAGCAGGTCCGGGGAGAGGGCGATCTCGAAAGGCTCGTCCAGAAAACGGACCCAGGTTCGCTCCAGGTCCAGGTCATCGGTCCCCTCGAAGACTTGGATCAGGCACACTTCGTTGGAGGCGCGGATCACCACGCCGTTGCGTTTGCGCCCACGATGATCCCGCACCACCACCCGGTCCCCCAATGGCACCCCTGGCACGCCCTCCATGAACAGGAGCCCCCCGCGGGCCGCGGCGGCCATCCGGTATTCCTTTTCCTTCACGACGCTTTCTCCTTGCTTTCCGCGTACTCAACGCGCAACGTATCGAAGGCGATCAGCACCTCTTCGCGGAATTTTTCGAGTCCCTCGAGTTCATCGCTGCCGAAGGCGGACTTGATCCGCCGCAAGCGGCCCAGGATGGAGACGCGCAGCAACTGGGTGACAGGAACGCCAAGGCCCAGCAGTTCGACGCCCTGGTGATACGCGTCCAGCACCAGGGACAGCAATGCGAACTGCTTCTGGGGCGAGCAGAAGCTGTCCTTGGGATCGAGGGCACTCTGCTGCAGCACCGCCTCCTTGATCAGCCCCGCGCCCTCCAGGGCCCAGCGCTGGGCCGGAGACAGTGCCTCCGGCCCCACCAAGTTCACGATGCGGGCCAGCTGGTCCGCCTGGGCCAGCAGCCCCAAAGCCTCGCCGCGAAAGTCCGCCCAGCGGGGATCCACGTTCTCGCTCCACCAGCGGGCGGCGGTGGAGACATAGCCCGAGAAGCTTTCGTTCCAGTCTACCGCCGGGTAATGGCGCGCGTCCGCCAACTCCTTGGACAGGGCCCAGAACGTCTGCACCATCTCCTTGGTATGGCTGGTGACAGGCTCTGAGAAATCGCCTCCGGGAGGCGATACCGCGCCGATCAGCGTCACCGATCCCCGCAGCCCCTGGGCGAGGGCCACCACCCGGCCCGCACGCTCGTAGAAGGCAGCCAGGCGCGACGCGAGATACGCGGGATGCCCTTCCTCCACGGGCATCTGTCCCAGGCGCCCCGCCACTTCCCGCAAGGCTTCCGCCCAGCGGCTGGTGGAGTCCGCCACCATCACCACGTCGTAGCCCTGGTCCCGGTAGTATTCGGCGAGGGTCACGCCCACGTAAATGGACGCTTCCCGCGCGACCACCGGCATGTTGGAAGTATTGGCCACCAGGATGGTGCGCTCCATGAGCAGGCGGCCGGTGTTTGGATCCACCAGTTCGGGGAAGGTCTCCAGGATTTCCACCAGCTCGTTGCCCCGTTCGCCGCAACCCACGTAAATCACGATCTCGGCGTTGGACCAGCGCGCGATCTGCTGCTGGGCCACGGTCTTGCCGGCGCCGAAGGGCCCCGGAATCGCGGCCTTGCCGCCCTTGAGGAGGGGGAAGAAGGTGTCCAGGATGCGCTGCCCCGTCACCAGGGGCGCGATGGCATGGTCGCGCCGGGCGTAGGGGCGCGGGTTGCGCACCGGCCAGCGGTGATACATGGTCAGCTTGCGGATATGGCCGCCCCGGTCACGCAGGCGCGCAATCACGTGCTCCACCCCATAGTCGCCCTCAGGCACCAGGTCTACCAGTTGTCCTCGGGCATCGGGAGGGGCGATCACCCGATGGACGATGCTCGGGGTCTCCTGGACCGTCCCCAGCACCTGGCCACCCGAGATATGGGCGTCGTGCCCGAGGCCGGGGGAGGGCACGAAATGCCACTTCCTCTCCCGGTCCAGGGAAGCCACGGTGAGCCCGCGGGCGATGTGGTCCCCGCTCGACGCGAAGACGGCGGCGAGCGGGCGCTGTACGCCGTCGTATATGGTCCCGAGGAGTCCCGGCCCGAGTTCCACCGAGAGCGGATGCCCCAGGGATTCGGCGATTTCGCCGGGCCGCACCGATTCCGTGGATTCATAGACCTGGACCAGCGCGCGCTCGCCGTCGCGGCCGATGACTTCGCCCACCAGGCCGAGTTCGCCGATGCGTACCTGGCCGCCGTTGGGGACGCCGGGAAGGCGGACGGTCACGATCGGGCCGTTGATATCGACGATTTCGCCGGCGGGAAGCTTATCCATTGAACAGTGCCCCCATGTGCTCGGCCGTGGCGAACAGCCGCTCGTTGATGGCCCGATGCATCTCCGTCTGCAGCCGCTCCATGCGGCCTTCGAAGGTGTTATCCACCCTGATGCGCCCGTCCGCGCTCTCGATCAGCACTCCTCCCGCGGTTTCGACGGGGTGCTGGGACAGGGTGACGCGCTTGCCGCCCCCCGCTTCCTTCACGATCTCCGCCCAACGGGCCGCGATCCGGGTCAGGTCCCGCTGGCTCACGCGCGCGACCAGCTCATCGCGCTCGATGGCGCTGGCCCCCTGATGCAGGAGGCGCTTGAGCAGGGGCAGGTAGGTCTCGTCATCCTCGATCAGCTGGGCGAGCCGGCCGTGCACATCTTCCAGGACTGAATGCACCAGGGTCCAACGGAGGTGGTCCAGCTCTTCCTGCATCTTGATCTCTGCGGCCTGCACCCGCTGCCGGTAGAGCCGCTCGGCGCCCGCCTTGGCGGCGAGAATTTCGCGCTCCTCGCGCAGCCGCAGCATCTTGTTGGCTTCCTCGAGGAGCTGACCCCGCAGGCGCTCGGCACCATTCAGGTACTCGTCGGCGAGCGCCTCGGCGCGGAACACGAGGGCCGCCTCCAGGTCCTCGATGCGTGTCGTCTGCTGATTCACGATTCCTCCAGTGCCGATGCCCCGAGCACGCTCCTCACCACGTCTTCCACCAGAGGATGGTATTCGCGGGGAGCCTGCAGCGGGGGAACCTCGGTCACCACGATGCGGCCGCTGTCATCCCGCACCCGCCGCAGCCACGGGCCGGCGCTGCGGGCCAGTCCGTGCTCGATGAACACCAGCGCCTTCTGGTCGCGCTTCCACAGGTCGGCCAGCAGTTCATCCAACTGGCCGGGCGTGGCGTCGGGGAGGGTTTCGACGCCGATCACCGCAAACCCCTCGGTCAGGGCCGCGCTCCCGGCAACGATGATCCGGGCCGTAGCCCCTCCCTTGGAAGCCGTCTCTGATTGGGCCATGGCTGTTTCTCTGGTTGCCGATTCCCGGCTCAGACCTTGCCAAGCATCAGGATGCTGAGCACCAGGCCGTAGATCGCGATGCCTTCCGCAAGGCCCAGGTACACCAGGCTGCGCCCGAAGGTCTCCGGCTTCTCGGCGATTGCGGCCAGCGCCGCCGCACCCACCGGTCCCACCGCCAGGGCGGCCCCGATGGAGGAAAGGGCGGTGGGGATGCCGATGCCGATCAGAGCGAGGCCGAGGCCCACCGACACTTCCTTTGCGGCTTCCGCCGCGGGTGCCTGGGCCATGACCTCCTGCACGCCGAATGCCACCAGGCCGACCTGCGCCGCCGCGAAAGTGATGAGGTTGACGCCGATGGTCCCCTTGAGCCAGCGCGGGGGATTGACGCCCTTCCTCAGAGGGTTGAGTTCGAGATACAGCCCCAGGGCAATGACGCCCACCAGGCTCACGGTCATCAGTGCAACGAGGAAGTACATGAAGCGCTCCTTTCAGGCAGGTTTTGATTTGTTGGTCCTTGACACGGGTCTCAGGGGGCGGAATTCCCTGCCGTCGCCGCTGAAGAACCTGGAAAAACCTTCGTAGTACTCGAGACGCAGGACCTGAATCGCCACGATGGCACCCTCCAGAACCAGCACGAAGATGTTGCCGATGGTCACCGTGATCCAGTGCCCTGCGGTGCCCATCATGTTGGCGATGGTGAACACGGCCAGGAACAGGGCGACGTGGTTGAGGCTGAAGGCGGCCACCCGCAGGAACGAAAGGGTGTTGGCGAAGTAACCCATCACGGTCTCGAAACCTTCGATCAGCACCACCAGGACGCGCTCCCCGAAGGGGCCGCGGTTCTCGTGCCACTTGTAGGCGAGGATGGCGGCCATGGGGATGACCACCGCGGCCAGTTCCAGTGCCCCGAAGTGGCCCTGGAACGAGTGATAGAGCGAATAGATGGCGCCTGCATAAAACAACAGGCCCGCCAGACCCTTGCCGTCGAAAAGCGCGCCCAGGATATCTCCTTCGTTGATCCGGTTGATGACGGTGAGGGCGGTGGCGAACAGGATAAAGCCGATGCCCCAGTACAGGGCCAGGGTCAGCATGCGCACCGGGTCGTGCATGGGAGACATCCAGAGCGGATGGATGAGGTGCTCGATGCCGAAGATGCTGCCGTAGACCCAGCCGAATACCATGGATGACACGCCAATGGACATCACAAACGGGCCGAAGCCGCGCAGCTTGCGCCAGAAGGCGAGGCCGGCGAGGGCGATGACCGCGCCCTGACCGATGTCGCCGAACATCATGCCAAACATCAGGACGAAGGAGCCCGCGAACAGGATGGTGGGATCGATTTCGCCGTAGCGCGGCACCCCGTAGTTGCGCACCAGGGTGGCGAAAGGCCGCAGCCAGCTGTAATACTCCACCACGGAGGGAACCCTTGAGCGCTCGGCCGACGAGGGGTCGCGCATGGTCAGGTGAAAGCGCTCGCCGATCTGCTCCCGCAGCGCCTGCTCCAGGCTGGCGACCTTGTGCCGCGGCACCCAGCCGCTGATCAGGGAAAGCCCCCCGCGGCCCCGCAACGCTTCCCCCACCAGCTCGACATAGGGTTCCGCCAGGGCCAGGGTCTGCGCCGCGGCGAGGAGGCCCGGCTTGGCGCCGGTGAGCATCTGCTCCGAAGCGGCGCAATGGGAGGCGACATCGTCCTCGGTTTGCCTGAGCCGCGCGAGCAGCTTCTCACGGACGATTTCGGGACGGTCTCGGAACTCCTCCGGGACCTTCACATCCTGCCATCCTGCCGCCTGCAGCACCGCCCGGATTTCCCCTTCACGCCCCATGGGGCCGGCCGCGATGGCGTGCGCCATGCCCTGGCTCTCCGAAAACGAGCTGATGATGTAGCCCGCGAGGCTTGCCGCCTCCCGCAGCCGAGGCAGGTTGGTGGCGGGCAGCGTGCCGACCTGGATGTCCAGGAATCGCTTGCCGGTCTGCTGCAGTATCGCCAGGTCAATGTCCAGTTCGGCGAACTGGTCGAGGGTGTCAAGCAACTGGCGCACCCGGCCGCGCTCCTCTTCCATGCGGCGCTGGGCTTCCTGGCGCTGAGAGCACTCGACCCACAGGTGCTTCAGAAAATCTTCGAGCTGGGCCAGCTCCTCACGGCTCACCTGGCGGCGGGCCGGCGGGGGCGGAATCTCGGCCGGCTCCGGGCTGCAGGCCAGCAGCTTTTCCAGGTAAGCGCGGGCGCTGACGTAAAGTTCACGGTACTGGGATCCGGGAAGCTCCGGCAGGATCTTTCCCAAGGCATGGGCGTTCTCCGGATTGAAGACCCCGCAGTCGGCCAGCACCAGGGCGGCCATGGGCGCGTCCTCGCGCACCACATGCACCGTAACATGCTGCATAGGGGAGGGTCGGAACACGGAGTTTCCTAGGCGGGCTGCCCCTGCCCGAGCACGGCCGGCTCAAAACCCAGGGCGGAACGGATGAGGTCGGGCGAGAGCCGCAGGCGCCGTCCCTTGATCAGCGCCCGTAAAGCCCGCAATTCCCTTTCCCGCAGCAGCAGGTAGGCGATGGTTGCGGCCAAAGCCGAAGTACTGCGCCGTACCGTGATCTCCGCCTGGCGCCAGGTTTCGGCGTCGAGGATGCGCACCACATCATAGCTGGTGGGCGCGCCGCGCAGCATCGGGCCATAGGGCGGAGGCAGGCGGGCGATCGCCTCGTCGAAGCTGTTCAGCTGCGCCAGCGCCATCAGTTGCGCGCCACTCAGGCGGTAGGTGTCGGGGATGAGCAGATAATACGACTGGGCCGCGCCCAGGTTGTAAGCGAAGCGGAATCGGAGCAGCCACGACAGGTTGGTGCGATCCAGCCACATGCCCACCAGATGGCGCACCTCCTCGTGCCCGGGTTCCCTAAGGGCCTTTACCCGCTTGGCGAGCCCGGCGAAATAGCGCCGGTCGATGGCCGCATGGATAGCGAACAAGTCATGCTGCTCCTCGAATACCCTCCGGGCCTGGCGGGCGATGTCGGCATAGGGGGTATTGTCGAGCCGCCGCAGCATCTCGGCCATGTCCTCGGTGCGCAGCAGTTGCTCCACGGGAAGCGCCGAAAACGGCCCCATATCCATGAGCTCGCGGCGAATCACGGCCGCGCTCTGGCCGGCCATCTTGCCGCTGATGATGGTCTTGAGGTTGGCCAGTTCCACCCGGTGGGTCGCATACAAGACCAGTTCCCGGGCCGCGCCGGTGAGTGGGCGCAGCAGAATCAGGTAATCGTCCAGCAGGGCCGACACCAACCGCTGCTCCAGCGTCAGGCCCGCGGCGGCTTCCGTCGCGTCCAGCCCGAGGTCCCGGGCTACTTCGGTGAGTTCGTCGGTTTCCTCGCCCGGCTGCTCGATCAACGCCTCCAGGCGTTCCGAATGCAGCAGGCGGGCCGCCATCAGCGACACGCGCGTGCGCAGGTAGGCGTAGCGCGTGACAGCGGTCATTGACTCTTGCCGGCGTCCAGGATGATAACGAGGGCCGCTTCCACCGCCGCCTGGGTCTGGGTTTCCGCGAGGCTGCGCAGGTTCTTCTGGCGCTCCTCGTATCGGCGCTTCAGTTCGGCGATGCCCTGCTGGGCGCGCTCCTCCGCCTTGCCCGAGAACGAAGCCTGGATTTCGGGAATGCGCTCTTCAAAGCGGGACTCCGCAGCCCGCGCTTCATCGGTGGCCTCGCGGATGATCTGTTCACGCTTGGCGTTGGCATCCGCGACAATGGCTTCCGCCCGGGCCTCGGCGTCCAGCAGGCGTTTGAGCACGTCCTCCATAGATTCCCCTTTCCAGAACCTATGGAATATTACTTCAAGTTACCGAAACCTGAACCGTCTCCTCGCCGTCCGGGCTCATGACATGGACAGCGCAGGCGATGCAGGGATCGAAGCTGTGGATGGTGCGCAGGATCTCCAGGGGCTGCTCCGGGTTGAGCAGGGTGGTTCCCTTGAGTGCGGCTTCGTAGGCGCCATCCTGGCCTTGGGTATCGCGGGGTCCGGCATTCCAGGTGGATGGCACCACCGCCTGGTAGTTGTCGATCCTGCCGTCCTTGATCACGATCCAGTGGCCGAGGGCGCCCCGCGGCGCTTCCATGAAACCGGCGCCCCTGGCTTCCCGGGGCCAGGTGGAGGGGTCCCACAGTTCCTCGTTGAAAGTGCGAACGTCCCCCGCCTTAATGTTGGCGATGAGCTTGTCGTACCAGCCCTGCATGGCGTCGGCGATGATCTTGCTTTCCAGGGTGCGGGCCGCGGTGCGGCCGAGGGTCGAAAACAGTCCCTGCGCCGGGATGTCCAGGGTCTTGAGCGTCATGTCCACCAGCTCCTTGGCTTGTGGGTTGCCGGTGGCATAAAGCATCAACACCCGGGCGAGGGGACCCACCTCCATGGCGTGTCCCTTCCAGCGCGGCGACTTGAGCCAGGAATAGGCGGCATCCGTGTCCAGGTTCTTGTAGGGAGGATTCGGCCCGGAGTAATTGAGGCTGGTCTCTCCCTTGTAAGGGTGCAGCCCTTGGTCCTTTCCGACCGAATAGTCGTACCAGGAATGGGCGACATACTCCTGGATCTGGTCGTCGGCGTGGAGGTCCATGGGATGGATCTTGGACAGGTCCCGGTCCAGGATCACGCCCCGCGGAATGAGGAAGCTCTCCGGCTCCCACATGCTGGTGGCGGGGAAATCGCCGTAGGTCATGAAGTTGCCGAGGCCTTCGCCGCGGGTGGTCCAGTCCTTGTAGAAACTGGCGATGGCGAGGGTGTCCGGGACATAGACCTGGTCCACGAAATTCCGCATGGAGACGATGATTTCCTGGACCTTGTCGAGACCGATCACATTGGTGGCGGTGCCGGCATCCCCGCCGCGGAAGGTGGGGGCCGCGCCGGCGGTTGCGCTGGGCCCCAGGGAGAGCGCGCTGGGCACGCCCCCGACGATGAAGTTGGGGTGCGGATTCTTGCCGCCGAAAATGGTGTGGAGCTTGGCCACTTCCCGCTGCCAGGTGAGCGCCTCCAGGTAATGGGCGACGGCCATGAGGTTGGCCTCGGCGGGCAGCTTGTACAGGGGGCTTCCCCAGTAGCCGTTCCTGAAGATGCCGAGCTGACCCCGCTCCACGAAGTCCTTGAGCCGCTTCTGGGTGTCGGCGAAATAGCCGGGCGAGGATTTGGCATACCCGGACAGGCTCTGGGCCAGGGCGGAGGTGGCGCGGGGATCCGCTTTCAGCGCCGAGACCACGTCCACCCAATCCAGGGCGTGGAGGTGGTAGAAGTGCATGACATGATCGTGCACGTACTGGGCGGCGATCATCAGGTTCCGGATCAGTTCCGCGTTCTGGGGTATCCGGTACTTGAGCGCGTCCTCCACCGCCCGCACCGACGCGATGCCGTGCACCAGGGTGCACACGCCGCAAATACGCTGGGCGAAAGCCCAGGCATCCCGGGGGTCGCGTCCGCGCAGGATGATCTCGATGCCGCGCACCATGGTCCCGGCGCTGGAGGCACGGGTGATCTCGCCTGCCTCGTTGGTCTCGGCCTCGATGCGGAGGTGGCCCTCGATGCGGGTGATGGGATCGACGACGACGGTTTGTGCGGGCATTTCAGTCTTCCTCAACCAGGTTCTCGGCAACCAGCTCCAGCAGGCTGTTCATGGTCTTGTCCCACTTGAAGTGAGCCTGGCCGTCGTCGAAGGTCTGACGGCAGTTGGCGCAGGTGGTGACGGGCACTTCCGCCTCGGTGTCCTCGATCTGCTTCATCTTGAGCTGGAACACCTTGTAGCGCAGGGCGTCCGCCCGGTGAATGGTCACCACGCCGCCGCCTCCGCCGCAGCACCAGTTGGTGCCCGCGCTGGGCTCCATCTCCCGCAGCTCCATGCCGAGGGCGTTGAGCACCACCCGCGGTGCCTCGATCACGCCGCCCCGGCGTACGATCTGGCAGGGGTCATGGAAGGTGACGGACTTGTCCAGCTTCTTGACCTTGAGCTTCCCGGACTGGATGTTTTCCGCCATGAACTCGGCGATGTGCTGAACCTTGAAGGGCAGGGGCTTGCCGTAGATGTTGGCGCCCATCCAGCGCAGCGCGCCATAGGCATGGCCGCACTCCGGCAGGATCACGGTTTTTGCCCCACAGGCAACCGCGGCGTTGATGATCTTCATGCTCATGTCCTTCTGCCAGGCGGCATTGCCCGACAGCAGGCCGAAGTTGGTGGCCTCATAGCCGTCCGAACGGAAGGTCCAGTCAACCCCAAGATGCTTCATGATCTTGGCGGTGGCGACGATGGACTCGGGATACTTCATGATCTCGATGGAGGACATGGCGCAGAGAACGTCGGCCTTGTCCTTGTCGAGGGGGATGTCGATCTCGTGATCGTCCGCCAGCCACTCGATGCGGTCGGCGAAGACCTTGGGCGTAGCGCCCAGGGGACTGCCTTCCCGTTCCGCGCGCTCGGCCACCGCCCACAACTCGTGGGGCACGAGGCCGGCCTGGAACATGCCATGGCGCGCCTGGGACACCAGGGTCGCGATGTCGATCCCCATGGGGCACATCAGGGAGCAGCGCCCGCACACGGTGCAGGAGTCGTAGATGAGTTCTTGCCACTCCTGGAGCCGTTCCACGCTGACGCTAGGCTTCAGATTCAGCAGGCGGTAGAAGAAGGCGAAGGGCCCGTACTCCCGCTTGTACGCCTGCTTGAAGGGCTCCAGCTTCCAGATGGGCGTGTACTTGGGATTCTCGGTGGTGACGTAGAAGTGGCAGGCCTCCGCGCACATGCCGCAGTGGATACAGGATTCCATGTAGATGGCCGCGGTGCGGCCGAAATCCTTGACGAAGTTCTGCATCGCGCGCTTGACGCGCTCGTCGTCCGGCATCTCGCCCTGCTTGTCGAAGCGCACCTCCGGCTTCTTCACCGAGAAGCGCGGCTTGTCGGTCTCCAGGGGATGCTTGACATCGATATCGGCGGTGCTCATAGGGTGGCCCCCTTGCGCTCGAACTGCATGCCTTCCGAGCCCCGGCTGGCGAAGATGGTGAACGCGTGCATCAGCTTGCCGAAGGGGAACCAGACCATCAGCAGTTCCACCGACAGGATGTGCAGCGCGAGCAGCGTCTGGTAGGGGGCGCCGATGTGGCTGTAGGCGAGCAGCCCGGTCACCAGCGGCGCGAAGGTCACGAACCAGCTGAAGTAATCATCGAAGTTGGAGATCAGGCGCTTGACCGGGCTGATGAGCCGGTGGACCAGCACTGCGATCAGCGCCGCCACCGTGACCGCGCCGAAGAAGAAGATCAGGCCTCCCGGCATGGTGGGCCAGGCGAAACCGAACACCTGCTTGAAGTTCATCCCGATCACGCCGCGGAAGATGTCGGTGAAAAACAGCACGTGGGGCACGTAAAAGAACAGCGCGACCAGGAAGCCGATATGGAACACATAGCCCAGGACCTCGGTGAATGCCGTGGCGCCGACGAACTCCCTCCTCGGCCAGGACCGCAGGAAGATCAGGCGCAGGCCCATCCAGCTTGCCGGCTTGCGAGGGGCGGACAAGTCCGCCTTCCTGCGCAGGAACAGCACCCCGGTCAGGCGCCACAGCACGCCCACCACGAAGATGGAGATGGCCCACATCAGTGCGGGGCCCCGGGCGAAATCGAGCAGTTCCATGTCATCCCCCCTTTACGATCTTGTCCTGGCGCTTGCGGGCCAGCATGGCGGAGGCGGCGCCGAGGGCCACGCCCGCGGCCGCTGCGGCGCCCAGGGTCTTGGCGTTGCCCCAGGTTCCCGTGGCCAGGGGCTTGTAGAAGCTGCCCTTGTCCCAAAAATCGGGCTCGGAACAGCCCAGGCAGCCATGCCCCGACTGGATCGGGAAGCTGGTGGCCCCGTTCCATTTCACCGTTGCGCAGGCGTTGTAGGTGACGGGCCCCTTGCAGCCCAATTCGTAGAGGCACCAGCCGTTGCGCGCGCCCTCGTCGTCGAAGGTCTTGGCGAACTTCCCCTGATCGTAGAATGGACGGCGGTAGCAGCGGTCGTGGATGGTCTCTCCGTAGAACGCCTTGGGCCGGCCGCGGGGGTCCAGCTCCGGCAGCGAGCCGAAAGTGAGGTAGTGGGCGAGCACGCCGGTAATCACCGCGGGAATCGGCGGGCAACCCGGCACGTTCACCACCGGCTTGTCCTTGACGATCTCTGAGACCGGGACCGCCCCGGTGGGATTGGGATTGGCCTTGGGAATGCCGCCGAAGCTGGCGCAGGATCCCACCGCGATCACCGCCGCGGCTCCCTTGGATGACTCCCTGAGGATGTCCAGGTTGCTGTGGCCCGCGATGCAGGAGTAGGCGCCGTCGCGACCCAGCGGAATCGAGCCGTCCACCAGCAGCAGGTAGTTGCCGAAATTTTCCTTCATGGCCTGTTCCCGCGCCGCTTCGGCGGCGCTGCCGGCTGCCGCCATGATCGTCTCCTGGTAGTCGAGCGAAACCAGGTCGAAGATCAGCGTCTCCAAGGTCGGCGAGCCGGATCGGGTGAGCGACTCCGTGCACCCGGTGCATTCCTGGAACGGCAGCCAAATGACGGAAGGGCGTTTCGACTGGCCCAGCGCCGCCGCCATGGCAGGGACCGAGGTGTGCGGCAGGCCCATCAGGGCCGCCAATGACGCGCAATACTGCAGGAAGCTGCGGCGCGTGACGCCCCGGCTTCGCAGGTGGTCCAGCAGGGTATTCGATCGGTTCATGGACGCTCCACCCTGGGTTGTTCGAGCAAGATTCCCGGTGCGTATTAACATCCGCTAATGTACTTTCGGGGCCGCGGACCTTCTTGACCTAGATCAAAATGCAGGCGATCTTGCGGCAGAAAGCACCATGTCGGGAACCTCCCGAGCACATTGATGAAGAAATCCTGAAGCGATGCGTGCAGCAATGTGGCAAGCTCGCCTGCCATTGCCATGAATAGGTATTCCCCCTGTCCGGCGATTGCGCTGCCTATTACTTCACTTTCATGACAATCGATTCCTTGATGGATCGACTGGCCGCCGCTGTCGGAGCGGGAGCCGTATTGCGCGGCGCAGACATCGCGCCCCATCTTCGCGATTGGCGCGGCCGCTACACCGGCGCGGCGCGCTGCGTCGTCAAGCCCGCGACGACCGCGGAAGTCGCGGCAGTGGTAACGATATGTGCCGAGGGGCGCGTTGCCATGGTGCCTCAAGGGGGAAACACCGGGCTGGTCGGTGCCGCCACGCCCTCGGGGAGCGGGACCGCGGTGGTGATCAACCTTTCCCGCATGAACCGGATCCGGGAAATCGACCTCTCCAACAACACCCTCACCGCGGAGGCGGGGTGTCTGCTGCAGCAGGTGCAGGAGGCGGCGGCCGGCGCTGACCGGCTGTTCCCGCTGTCATTGGCGGCGGAAGGGAGTTGCGAGATCGGCGGCAACCTGTCCACCAATGCCGGTGGCGTGGCTGTGCTTCGCTACGGCAACGCCCGCGAGCTGGTCCTCGGCGTCGAGGTGGTGCTCCCGGACGGGCGCATCTGGAATGGCCTGCGGGGCCTGCGCAAGGACAACACGGGTTACGACCTGAAGCATTTGTTCATTGGGGCCGAGGGCACGCTTGGCATCATCACCGCGGC
>Ga0210374_1000055_pt1 | contig 13327 bp, 15 predicted proteins | sample S765metaT_FD_170483 | JGI IMG/M metagenome (GOLD analysis project Ga0210374, IMG submission 170483) | Metatranscriptome of estuarine sediment microbial communities from the Columbia River estuary, Washington, United States - S.765... | ecosystem: Environmental > Aquatic > Marine > Intertidal...
AGCCTGGCCGCTAGTAACTCGGTGAAATTGGCATATGTCGGCTTCGCCTTGTTAGCGGGCTCGGCCGGCTCGGCCGGTTTGCTACCGCCGTTGTCGCCGCCGTTGTCGTCGTTGCCAAAGTTGAATTTCATTGTGCCACCTCCTCGCGCGCCTCGCGCGCCTTGTCCACTATCGCGACAAACGTCGCCGCAAGTCGGCGCCAGTCGGTCACGTCGCCGCCGCCGCGCGATTGCGCCAAATACTGGGCCGCTTCGCACATCAACGCCGACAAGTTATTTATTAGTGGGGTATCATCGGTGGCTGCGACAGGCGGGTGGGCTGCGGATTGCCCGTCGTCAAACGCGTCTGCCAATTCTTCCATCATGTCGGCATCCCGGTTGCTGGTATTCGCCAGACCCAAATCGCCCCACGGAAGATTGAAATTCTCAGCGCATATCGGCCCATAACCGTGCGCGACGCTTTCCAAATTGGTCAGCGGGCGTCCGCAAAACATGCAGAAGCCGGTACGCTGGCCTTGTACCTTTGCATAAGCGGCAGGTTCGGCCGCCAGCATTGCCAATTCCGCATGGATACCGGCAGTAATGTCGGGCGAAAGCTGCCTGTTGCGGAAGAATTCCCCAGCGTGCGTAATGCGCCCGTACCACATATTGTAGGGGTAACTGCCAGCATCCTTGACGTTAACAGTCCCGGGGAATCGCGCCCCGTGACCCGCCAGTGACAGGACGATAGTATTGCCATTAGGGGTTTTCATTTTCAATTTCGGCCACTCGCAACCTTTGGCTTTTGCCACTTGCAACAAGTCGACAATAGACTTGAGATTGGCACTTGGCGTGGTCATGATTTGTTCTCCGTGCGGCCGATGCGCAGTTTGAATCCGGCGGCAGGCTGCAATTTCAGCGACTCCGACAGTTTGCGCGTGGGTGGGTGGCTTTGTGTGATTGCGGGCTTGACGGCCGCATTGGCGCCCTCAAAGATACGGCCGGAGAATTGCGGTATTGACGTGGGAGCAGCGGCCGCCTTGCCGTTACCTTTGGGCGGCTTTTCGGCAAAAAGCCCCTTGTCGAGATACATACTGTAGCTCGACTCGTCGCCATCGCCGAAGTCTAGTTCTGCCAAGTCCAGCCACGCCGCTTCATCGGCCGACCCGGCATCGTTCCGGGCCTGTTTATGGAATAGCGACAGGCCGCCTAGCTCGACATGGGTTTGGCCGATAACGGCTAACGTAATTTGTGCGCGGTCGCATAGTTCGTCACGATATGCGGCATACCGCCGCTTGGCCGTTTGCGTGACCATGCTGCGAATTCGGGAAACGAGCACGTCGGCCAGCGCGAGGAAGGGATTATCTGCCAATCGGCCGGCAATGAGCGCGCCAGCGGTCGGCAATGCTGGCGCAAAACGAGAGTTCAAATCGGGATTGCATAACCCGAGATGGCGCCGGAGCAACTCATTGCATAGCATGATATCCTGAATGCGGCAGGCGCCCACTTCCAAGGCCTCTACTATGCCCTGCCACAGTCGGCGCCGCTCTTCCCGCAACTCCCACGTGACAGACTGGGCGCGGGCCAAATTGCCAAATTCCAGCCGCGTCCAGGAGTATACGAAATACCCTACCGGGTCCAGTTTGCGCAAATTGGACAGCGTATCCGGCCCGGTTTCAGACCATAAAGGCGAGTATTCACCCAACGCCGTGCATCGCAGCAAACTCGCGGCTGTCTCTGCGCCATGTATGCGCAACATGTCGGCGAGCGTGCGCGGCTGGCGGGTGCCATATGGAGCACCCGTCTTGACGCAATATAGCGTGGCAAAATCCGCCAACTGGTCAGTGTCTACCAACGCTTCGATTGACCGCGCGTGGACGTGTGCCATATTGTTCAGCGTTACGCTGTCAATCTGACACATGCGACGCACTATGTCGTCGCATCTATCAATAACGGTAGCATACTTCCGTGTGCGGCGGCGTTGGCGTTGCCGTTGTGCATCCTCTTTTCGTTCTATCATTGCAATCTCCGGGTTACGCGGATAATGGCAAATCATCCGCGGGGAATAAGCCATCTAGCAGTAAAGCGCTCCCGTAACAAATCAATCGAACAAGCCCCGAGTATATCACAGGCCGCGACAAAAAACAACCCCCATGCAGCGATTTGGCAATCGGCTACGCGCGCTTGAGCAGCGGCGGTTTGGCGGGTTGGTGGCTGGCGATTAGGCCGGTGGTCGCTGGCTGGTGGTCGATGGCGGCTGCCGTTGCCAAACGGGATGATTCCTAACATAACAATTTCTAACAGAAACGGCCGGCCGGCGCCCTCCCATACCCCTATCCCTCGGAGGGGCTAAAATGGTCCTTAATTGCCAATAGGCACTCCCGCCAAGGGTAACCTGGTCAACCCTTATAGCCCCTCAACAAAATGCAATCAAATTATACTCAATTGGCAACGGGTGGGGTAGCGTACGCTGGCATGGACTAGTGCCAATAGGCGAGCAGAATGACCGTCTGGGAGACAAGGGTGCTGCGGTGGCCCCCGGAAGGGTCGATGTTATTTACTGTTATGTTATGTTACTCACGCATTGGCATTACTCGTTAGCATGTAACCGTCTTACGCTGGCAACAACCCGCGGACTACGCACATCTGGAAAACGTCTATTATCGCTTGACACGGCCCGCGATTGGCGCTATACTTTGCGCATGGTGATCAACGAACACGGCAACGGACAGGGCAGCGCGATGCTCGCGCGGTCCATCATGCCAGGGACGGCGACCTCATCCACGCGCGGCCGGTCCCACGCGCGCGGTTCTTCTCACCGGGACCAACGGAGACACTCTAAGATGAACGACGAAACGAAGACGACCGACGAAACGACCGACGCAGCCGACGCGGCCGACGCGACCGCTGCCAAACTAGAAGATGTAGGAAAGGAGTATTTCCCACCTTCCAAGCTAGAGGATGCGCAAGCATCCATCGACCGCGCAATCGAGGCGTGCGCGGCGGAGAACGCCATCGTGCGGTACAACTTCGACCCGGAGCGGACCACGGAACCGCCAGAAGGCTACGGAGTCGGAATCCAACGCATCGCGAAAAAGGCGGCCAAGCGCGGTGAAAAGCGGACCTCGCTTGGCGTTGCCATCGCGTTCCTGCCAGACCTCGCCCTCGCCGCCGACGACCCGCGCGGGGAAGCTGTTCTGCGGCAAGTGTGGTTCGATAGTTGTATGCGGGACGTGATGAACGCGGTGCGTCCCAAAGACGACGGGTCGACAGGAGAATCCGTGCCCTACTCGTTGGATGATTTTCTGACGACAGGGCGCGCCGCAACCGCCAAGGTCTGGCGGGCCATCGGGCCGGGAGCTCTGAAGATGCTCAAGGACACGAAGCGGCTTCCGGCTTCCGTCGACATCGGCAGTTTCCAGAAAGTGTTGAGCAAGGCGGCATTCGCGGCGGCATATCCGGCAACGGCCAAGGTGCCACAGACGACGTGGATGAAAATTTTGGATTCCCTGGCCGCGCGAGCGCGCAACGCCGGCATGTCGCCGGAGGTGTTCCTAGGCTGGAAGGAAACGCGCCACTTGGCGGATGATGAGGCGGACTTCGACCCGGACGCGCTGCTGGAGGGTCTGGACGACCTTGAAAGCATCGACGACGAACAGTAAAACGCCGAGCGCGAGGCGACGCAATAGGGGCACAAGGACGTGCCCCGCTTCGACTGCTAACCCCAGGAGTAACCCAAATGCCAAATAAATGTAGCTGTGGTGGACGTTACGTGCCCGCGTGGTACTACGTGGAGGACTGCGCCACGAAAGAACGCTTCGCTATCGCCATTTGCGACCGATGCCAGCGCACCATCCGACAGCGCAAACGGGAGAGCGCGGCGCGTAAAGCTTACGTGGCGCGACTCTTGGCGGGGCGCGAGCGCGGGGAACGCGGGGAACGCGGTGAATACGCGTCAATGAACGCGTGATGGACACCCCCGATTACATCAACGCCAAAAACGCGTTGTTGCTGGCCGCGTTCCACGTGTCGCCCACGGTAGCCGCACAACGCGGTTTCGTAGCGGCCGTGCATCGACTCGAAGCTACCCACAGAGGTACGGCCGCGTACGCGCGAAACGCGTTAGTACTTGCGCACCTGTGCCGACTCATCGCGGCAGGAGTGACGGCTGACGACTGGCCGCAACCGCGTGACGCGGCGCGCATGGACGACGGCCGCTAAACCGCCAACCATTGGGGCGCGTGGCTGCAACGGCTACGCGCCCTTTTTTGGCACTTGCCAATGCGAATGATTCTCATTCCGCGGCGCGCTCGCTTCGCTCGCTTTCAATGTGTCGCTTCGCGACGTAATATCTGCCACCTGTGGTGGCACAGCGCTTCGTGAGTACACTCGCGTAAAGCGTTCTTGTTGATTAGCTCGCTTCGCTCGCAAAGGTTGGCAGGACACGTCCTGTGTCCTGCCATTAGCGGGCTCGGCATCCTGCCTCGCAACTCGCTGTCGCGCGCGTTGTGGCACTGTGTGCCTATCTTGCCCGCCACGTTCCGTGGCTCAGCACATTGCTCTGGCTGCGCCAACCGCAATGCGTAAGGTGCGCTTCGCGCGTAGTCCTGGGGGCTAAAACGCGTTGCCGGGGTGGGGTGCTTCCCCCCATTCGCTGCCGTGCCGTCCGTGTATAAATACCCCCGCGTCCAGTTTGCCGCAAAAAATAAAACGCTTGCATTCATATTGGTCCGCACCCAACTGGCGGATTTTCGTAATGCCAAATACCCCCCTGTGACTAACATTATTAAATTGCATATTTGGCAGTTTCGTGTATAGTTAAAGAATAGAGCCGCGGCGGGGCGGGGGCCGCCCGATAGTTGCCAGTCACGGCCGCCCGTGCGACAGGAAAGGAGTGTTAGGAAATGAGCACCGATAGCAACAAGCAGAACGGGAAGTTGGCACTTTCGACCAACGGCGACGTGGCTTCGCGCCTTGCCAAAATGGTGGCAATGGGTGTTTCAGTCGAGGACATCGCGCAGGCCACGATGTTGCCAGCTTCTCAAGTGGCAGATTTGGTTGAAACGCCAGATGTCCAGAAACTCGTGCAGGAGTACGCTGCCGAGAACATCGACACTTTCCAAACACTGAATCAGGCGTGGGATAATATCGAGCAGTTCGGCGCATTGCGCGTGCTAGAAGCTTTGCGCAACAATCCTGACCCTGACTTTGCTCTGCGAGCATCTATCATGGCAAACAAGGCACAGCGGCGTGGACCGCGACATAACTTCCAGGTGGCGACCCCGCGAAATGGCGAGCACGTGGTCGTACATCTGACGCAGCGATTCACCGATAGACTGCAACAGTCGTTCACCATCTCCCGTGAGGAGAAGGACCGGCCGCAGAAATCGGATGACTCAATGGCACTGACGCAGGCAGAACGTGTACTTAGCGCCCGCCCGCCTGCGGCAGACTTGGACATGCAAGATGCCGATGGGTTGCTGTCGGCATTTGACAACGCTATGTCCTACGCCTAATGCACGCGAACACCGCCATCTCGCAACCGGTAGCATTATCGGTTGACACTATCGTGACTGCCCTTGAGCACGATAGCGAGTTTTTCATCGAGTATTTTATGGGCGAGGAACTGACAGAGGCAGTTCCCAAATTCCATGTAGATGTATTCGACGATTTCCGCGATAAGGCGGTTCGCCGAATGGCGGAGGCGGTACCGCGTGACCACGCCAAAACAACACTAGCAAAACTGGCGTGCCCATTCCACTGGCTCTTTGTCGATGAGGTGGAATTCATCGTCTATTTGAGCAACACCAGCACGTTGGCAATCGAAGCCTGCCGTGACGTAATGCGGTTTATGGAGTCCGATAACTTCATAGCGGCATTCGGCGGCATTAACTACGAGGTCCAACGTGTTGGTGAAGGTTTCTACATCTTCACGATAGCACGTACAGGCAAACGCTGCATCCTCCGTGCGCAAGGCATGGGCAAACAGGTGCGCGGCCTGAACATCGGACATCAACGTCCACAACTTGCCATCGTCGATGACCTCGAAGATGAGGAGACGGCAGGTGATGAAACGCAATTCTTGAAATGCAAGCGTTGGCTGTACGCTGCATTCATCAAGGCGCTCGACAAGAAGTGGAATAAAATAATCCACATCGGCAATATTCACGGCGTGCGGTCCATCCTCGACCTGCATTGCAAATCCCCCTTCTGGTACAGCCGCCGATTTGGCTGCTTGCTCTCTGATGGAACGCCGCTTTGGCCTGAAATGTGGCCAATCGAGAAGTTGCAGGCGGATTATCAGGAATATTGCAGCATGGGTTTGGCAGACGTCTGGTTTGCCGAGATGATGAACCTGCCGCTGGCTGGTGGCAGAGCGCTAATCAAGGCGCAGGACATCCATTACCTGCCAGCAATGGTGCCTGGCGAACAGGAATACGCGTTTTTGTCTGTTGATTTGGCATCTTCGCGTAGAGAATGGGCACACAAGACGGTGGTTGCCGTCCATGCCTGGAATGCCGAATTCAACAAGTGGCAAATCGTGGAGATTGATCACTGGGTAGGTATTGACCCTGTGCAATTGTTCCATTCGCTCGTTGCCTACAGCGAAGAGTGGAATGCCTGGGTTTGTGGAATTGAAAATTACGCGTTTCAGGACGCACTTCGGCCAATTTTCGACCACCTGGCTGCCATTTATTACCCGGATTACCCGTTGCAATTCGTCGGTATCAATCATGGCCGGCAGAATAAGAATATTCACATCTCTGGTTGGGCAGCAATGCTCAAAGACCGTCCAACTCAACCTGCCAGTTATGGCTTGACGGAAGGTGACTGGATAATCACCAAGCAGTTGCTGACTTACGACATGCAAGCAAAGGATAATGATGACGATGTTATTGACGCTTGTGCGTATGGACCAACAATGACTGCGCGGCACATGGCGCTTATCATGTCTACCATCCGTGAAGGTAAACCGGCGCAGGAAAAAGCCCGCGGCGCCCTACAAGTTTGTGGAGTATAGCAATGGCAACTCGTAAGAAAGGTCGGCAACCGGCCAAATCCAACCGGAAGGCAACAGGTTACCGCCTGAACGACACGTTGACGCTCACGGAAAAGCAACATACCAAACTGCTAGACCATCTTCGCGGTCTGATGGATTTGGGTGCGCCGATGCGCGATGTGCGGGCGAATCGCTACGAGTTTATCGACCGCGAGGTGTATGGCTATCTTCTGCTGAGCGAAGATGACAAGAAGCGTGAGCGCGATAATCGCCGGGGTAAGGGTCTCAAAGTGGTGGATGTGAAACTGCCAATGACCCTAGTCAAGTTGGAAGACGCCGTCGTGCAGTCGTTGCTACTTCTCGCACCCGACGAAGCCATGTACAATGCGGTGGCGCCTCGCGAACAGCAGGATGTGGCAAAGGGTTTTGCCGCCCTGATGAACCAGCACGACGAGACATTCGGCCATTACGCGGAACTGGCAAAGTTCATCTTCAACGCGTACAAGTACAACTGGGCCGGTATTATGGCTGAGTGGCGAGAAATCAAAGGCTCGCAGATTAACAATGCCGCTGCTGGCGGTGTTGAAATTCAACATGACCAAGTGCTCTATGCGGGCAATCGGTTGGAGACTACCGACGCGTACAATACATTCTACGACCCGGCTGTAGAACCCAAAGACGTCTATCAGGAAGGCGAGTTTGTTGCCGTAGTTGACCTGAAGCGGAGGTTTTGGCTACGCAAGCAGGCGCACTATGGCAGATTGTTCAACCTCGAACGGCTGATGGACAACTCCGCCTTCAAGGCGCGGTATTACCGCCAACGACCAGTCATCGACCCGTATGCAGCTGCCGGTATCGAAGGTGGCACTAACTGGGTCAGCCTCTTGTCAATGTCTACGGAATCCGATATCGAAGATGTGGATGTCCACGAGCGTATTCGCATCCTCGTGTTCTTGGACCCGCGCGAATACGGGTTGGTGCCAGCCAGCGAGCCGAGTACCATGCAGGTGTGGGAGTTCCACATCGGCGATTCTGGCGTCATCATGTACGGCAAGGCACAGGATAACGCGCATGGCTATCTACCGTTGTGTATCACTACGCCAAATGATGACGGTTTCGGCTGGCAGACGAAGTCCTGGGCTGAGCATCTGATTCCGCTGAATCGGTTTGCCAGTTTCCAGATGAATGTGCACCAACGGGCGGCACGTAAATCTCTATACGGATTGCTGTTCTACGATAGCAATCTGTTCCCGTCACTTGGCAGTGATGAAGAGGATTTTGTCGCAGGCAAGATTCCGGCACGTACTACAGCGCAGGATATTGACTTTCGCAAGCGCGTCATGCAAATTACGGATGCGCCCGATACTGGCAATACCATGCGGGATATCGGCGATATCGACAAGCTCATGGAGCAGATATTGCCAACGCAGTTGCAGCGACAGGTGGCCGACTTGGAGCGCGCAACGCAATACCAGGCTGCTGCCACCGTCCTTGGCGGCAGTCGTCGCCCGCTGAAGTTGACGAAAATCATCAACAGCCAGGCAATAAATCCGCTTCGTTTTATGCAGATGCAGAACATTTTCCAGTATGCGTCTGCAATCGAGATTGTCGGACAGGACGGGAACATTGTGCAAGCGGACCCGACTGCGTTTCGCAATACGAAGCTAGTGTTTGCCATGAGCGATGGTATGAAAGGATTGGACAGGCTGACGCTCATCATCACCATCAAGGAAGTGCTGAACAATATCATTCAGTCGCAGGCAGCATTGCAGGAATTCGACGTGCCGGCACTGATTGATTACTGGACCGGCCTGATTGGCGACTACACGGACTTCAAGCAGTTCCGTCACCAGACGCCATTCGACCAACTTACGCCTGAGCAAAAACAGCAAGCGTTTCTCCTGTTGCAACAAGCGCTGCAGCAGGCGCAAGAAGGCGGCGCTACCGCGTTGGCGGGTCCGGCTGGTCCGGCTGGCTGATGGACATTCCGAGTGTCCGTGCCGCGTGGAACGATTTGCCACCGCATATGCGGGAAGAGCTGGCACTTGTGCTGGCTTCTCCAACGCTGCATATGCTGTTAGCGCTCTACCGTAAACGCTTGGATGAAAGCGAGTTGACATTGCGTGTGCCGGAATTGCTGGATGCCGTGCACTTGCAGACCTTGGCGTTGCAAAAAATCCGGCTGAACGATGTCCGTAGCTTCGTCGAGGATTTGGCATCCCATCTTCGCGAGATAGCAAATGACCATGAGGAGTTTTAAAATGTTCAAGAACTTTCTGCGGCATCCGCTGCAAAACAAGGATGGTGACACGGGGTCTGGCAAAGCCGACAAAGATAACAAGAGTGACTTGTCGCCTTGGGCTGCGCCTGCTACAGTGACAGAGCAATCCGCGGGAAAAGGGAAAGATGACGACAGGGAGGGTGACAAAAATCGCGGAAGCTCATTGGCAGAATTTGTCAAAGGGCTTGACCTTACGGGTGGCGTCGATGTCGAGGCAATTCAGAAGGGCATGGAAGATGGCGATTTGTCGCCACTTCGAGCGGCTCTCGATACCGTGGCAGAAAAGACGTTCACGGCCGCCATGCTGAATGCCAACCGCATCATGGAGCGCAGGTTCGAGGCGCTGAAAGAGGAAACGACGTCGACAACTCGTGCCACAATGCGGAGTGATGAAGCTCTGCGGCAGTTGCAAGCCAAGTTGCCAATTGCCAAGGACGAGCTTTTCGAGCCTGTTGCGCGTACCGTCCTTGGCGGATTTCTGCGAAAGGACGGCGCCACTGTCGAAGGCGCAATCAACAAGACGCTGCAATACTTCGACAAGATGGCGGAGACACAAGGTTGGCAGACGCGGCCACCACAGGATGACAAAAGACCGGGTGGCCGTTTGCCTTCAGTGCCGCCGGGTCGTAGTACGGATAATAAAGACGACGATGACGATGAGGCGCCTTCCTGGGCTGCCATTCTTACAGGTGGACCTGTACCCAACGATGAACCGTAAAACGAGGTAACGCGAAATGGCAGTAAAAGGCGTATTCGCGTCGGACCAGAACATCCAGGCATCCCGGAAAGGTGACTTTGCCGCGGGGCTGCTTCAGGTCGTTCCAACGGGCTCGGCGCGTCTCTTGTCCCTCTCCGCCGGTATGGAGGAGAAGGATGCAATTGACACAATCACGACGTGGTTCGAGGAAAACCACTTGTCGGGTCGAAACACCATCACCAACAATGCCGGAACTGGCACCACGATGGTGTTCTCCGATGCCACTCAGGTGGAAGTCGGCCAGGTCTACATGGCCGAAGCCTCGGGTGAATACGTGTTCATCGACGCAATCACGGGCTCCAGTGCCACTGTGACGCGCGGTTTTGGTGACACTTCGCCGGGTGCGCTCGATGGCAGTGTCACGCCCGTGCCGTTGCAGCTCATCACGCAGGCAACGGAAGAAGCCTCGGCGCGTCCCGTGGCAATCGCCAACATCGGCTTTCCCCGGTTCAATTACATCCAGACGCTGCGACATGCGTGGGATGTGTCGGGTGTGGCACAGGCGGTGGAGTATCATACCGGCCCGGTGGTTGCCAAGAACAAGCGTGACGCAGCGCTGTTCCACGCAGAAGCCATCGAGCGTGCCATCATCTGGGGCAAGAAGGCCATAGGCACGCTGAACAGCCGCGTGTTCCGCACGATGGATGGCATTCGCTATCAGCTTTCCAGCAACATCGCGTCACAGGCATCTGACACCGACTGGGATGACCTCGATACGTTCCTCCAAGCCATCTTCGAGAAGAACATCAAGGGCAAGCCCAACGAGCGCATCGTGTTCTGTGGCAACACCGTCGTGCGAGTTCTCAACAAGATTGCGCGCCTCGATGGCATCACGAACCTGGTACCGGGGGAAACCTCGTTTGGCCTCAAGGTGACGAAGTGGGAAACGCCATTTGGCGATATCTCGCTGATGACGCATCCGCTCATGAACGAATCGCCACTCTGGACGAAAGACATGCTCGTCATTCATCCGGGTGCGGTGCGTATGCGGTGGCTGCGGCGCACTTTTGAGGACAGTTACGACCGGGATGGCACTCGCGCAGGTGTCGATGCGGATTTTGGCGTCATGACGTCGGATTGCTGCATCGAGTACATGGCGGAAGCCACCGGCGGGTACTACAGCGGCATCGACACCGCTGCCGCGACCGCGTAACAATACTGAGGCAACGTGTAAGGTCAACCGGGTGGCGCAATAGTGTGCCACCCGTGTATGAAGCAATCAGCAAACTAGGAGGATTGCAAAATGGCAATCGACTTTGGGCCTTTTGGTTCTTACGTATTGGTCACGGGTGTCGTTGATGCCACGGCGCAAGCGCAGATTCAGACGTGTCTCGTGGCACTGAAGGCACTTCTGCCGGATGGCTCCGACGGTTCCAGTCCGGCCATTTCGCCGGAGTTCGACCGCATTCCGCCAATGGATGCGCGCAAGCTCCGTGACGAAATCTCGGCCATCCAGGTGACAATCGCAGCCGCGCCAACGTCGTAACGCGCGCTTGCGACAATGCCGAAATGGGTGGGTGGAGGGCAAATGAGGAGGAGTCATGTCCGAATGTATTTATACGGCGCGACAAGCGCCAAACTTGCGCGTCAGTTTGCGCATTGACGGAGCGAAGCGGTATATCGAGTTCAAGGAGTGTCGCTTTGTCACGGAGGATGAAGCGGTAATTGCAGAACTTGACCGTATGCTTGCCAGCCCGAAGTACGGCAGCTTGCGGCAGCTTGTTCGCAAGGTTGACAAAGAGGCAGCCGAAGCCCTCGTACGTGAGCATCGTCGCCAGAAAGGCAGGCTCAATGCCGCTGTCAAAGGTGCCACGACGACGGCCCCGCTGGACGAAGCGCGGAAGCTCATTCCGCCAAGAGAACATGTCAACAAGCTTCCAATCGACGTCAACGAGATGACGCAACCGGAAGCCGAAATGTTGCAACAGCAGTTGGCCGGTGACGACATTCGCCTCATGGAAGAAACGGACCTGGCAAAGTTGCGAGCGGAAACGCAGGTAGCACGCGCGGCGCAAGTGCCGGTTTCCGATGTTGACGTTGGCGAGGATATCGTCAAGGGCGATGACTCCACGCTACTGGCGGGTATCGGTGCAGGTGACCCGCATCCCGAATTGCCGCGAGCTGATGATGTGAAACTGGCTTCTGGACTCCGTCTCCGGTCCAAGTCGGCGGCATCCGAGTAAGCGGCAATGGCAGACTGGGGGACATTCTCAGCGGCGGTTGATGAGGTAGTGGCACGCACGGGTCGCCCTGATAGGCGGGCGGCTATTGCGGGTTGGCTACGCGCGTCAATGCGAGAAATTCAGGTACGTGCGTTCTTCCACAATGATTTGGTGGAGGACCAACTTACTGCTATCGCAGAACCGTTTATTTGGGAGTGTCCCCCAGGTTTTCGCCAACTATTCACTCCCATGTATCCGGAGTTACTCGATGACCACGGGCGACCAATATTCCCGCGATTCGCGCCACCATCCAAGATGCAACAGCGTGAATTATATTATTGGTACCGGAGTGGAGACAGCCTTGTCTTTGCTGGGATGGGCAATGGTGGGTTGGTGGATGTCGCTTACTTCTCGTATTTCACGCCACTGGCGTATATACAAGAAGAAACGGCACGTCCGGCAACTTATGATTTGGCAACGGGTGCTTGGGCCTATCTCTCAGCAGGCACGCCCGCGGAGGAAGCGGTAGCGCGTGCGCGGGTAACTAATTGGCTTCTGTTCGATTACTTCGAGGCGTGTATTGAGGGCGCAACTGCCAAGTTGTTCAAGTCGTATAACGACGAACGCGCATCGTCGGCTTTCGCGCTGTTCCGTTCGCTTTCCAATGATGTTCTGAAGGGTGCGGCCAGTGTATCCGTGGACGGATAAATGAGTCATCATCCACTCGATATTGACTTAACACCGCCAAGTGTCGATGCAGACCTAGAACGGTATCTCATCAGCAACTTTGCGTTGTTACGTCAGTGTCGAACGCAACAGATAATTTTGAGTTTCGATAGTCCGCCGATGATTCCAACGGGCGCGGAGACGGCATTAGCTACGTTATCGGCTCCGCGGGTTGTTCTTGACTCACGTGGACAATGGAATGGGCAAGTATACACGGCAGATGTAGACCATCAACTCTTGGTTCAGCAATTTGGCGTGTTTTTCACCAATCCAACAGGAAGTCGACGCATTGGCATCAGCCGTAACGGTGCCGCCATGATTGTGACAGACGCACGATTGGCACTTACAGGTATATCAACCGTTATGAACGGTATGTTCTTCACGGATGTGGTAGTTGGTGACACGATTACACCCGTGGCCTGG
>Ga0210374_1000057_pt1 | contig 13115 bp, 14 predicted proteins | sample S765metaT_FD_170483 | JGI IMG/M metagenome (GOLD analysis project Ga0210374, IMG submission 170483) | Metatranscriptome of estuarine sediment microbial communities from the Columbia River estuary, Washington, United States - S.765... | ecosystem: Environmental > Aquatic > Marine > Intertidal...
CGCCGCTAACCCCCTGAGATCGTTAAGGATTGAGACAGGGAGAGCCTACCTGTGCCTACACCATGAGTCATCGTCATTGCTCAGCTGTGAGCGGTCGATTCGATCTGAAATCTGGAACAGTTTGGAACTCTTATCGAATTACGAAAGCCACTCGCGAGGCGATAGCAGGTGTTGTCAATAGAGCGCTCGACAGGCTACACGGCTTGTGTCGGATGCTTATGGCAATAACAACGTGTCGGCTATGCGGGAAACACTTTCGACCAAAACGCAGGCAGCACGGCAAAGGGTCAATCAGAAGCAGTTGGATAACTTGCAGAGCTTGCAAGGTTTTGTACTGCGCGGTTTGTGGGCAAGCGAAGGAGCCACGAATAAATATCTGCACACCGTGTCGCGCCGTCCGAGTTTGGGTAGGCGACCTCTTACATGGTCTCTATTCAGAGGACCCAGACATTCGCGAGGAAGCTACCATCACGGCAAAGGCTCGGCTCAAGGCGCTACATGGCATGGATATGCACCGCAACAACCTTCGGGGCATGGGTGTGAATAAGGGCAAAAACACAAGGGTTAAGATTGGATTTTGTGCATGCGGCTATTTGTTCTTGCAATCAAGAAGATACGCAAAGCTGAAGTGGTGTAGCGAGACTTGCAGAAAAGCGGCCGGGCACCGGCTACCGCCTGAGTTTGCGGATCTTCAGGTCGCTATGAGAGCGCTACATATACGCATCAAGAACGCGGAAGAAGAATGGAACTAAAATCATCAAGAGACATAATGAGAGAAATCTCGCTAATCACGTCCGCCCTAGCGTCGGAAAAGATCGGCGTGGACGTAGCCAAAGAGCGGACCAGAGCCCTCCGAGAAGCAATCAAACTTATGCGTTTGGAGTTCGATCACGCGAATGCCTCGGGCCGCATTAAGGCCGGAAGCCCCGTGCTTCCCGGCTTCGTTCGCGAAGAGTAGATACCTGGCCCGCTACTCGATCATGGGACCTACACGGTGAATCATCGTCATCGATGCGAGGGAAAAATGATATCCGTCCCCGTGCTGCAGCCATCCAAGGACCCGGCTGGGAGCTGCAGGGTCCCGAACGATTCGATCTGGTCGGTCCTGGGTTCCTCTTGCTCCCCAGGCCGGGCATCGCAGCGTGGGCAGTAGGTCGACGTGAACAGCTCACGGAGCTGGGCGTTGCAGGTTGTGCAGGTCATGGGACGGCGATCTTAGGCAGCGTCCCGGCCCGGGCTGCAATCTGCGCCACGGCCCTGACCTGCAGCTCAGCGGGCTCAGCCATGACACGACGTCCGGCATCTAGGTCGGGTTCGAGTTCGCCCGTCAGGGCGGACACGAGGACCTCAGTCAGAACATCACGGTCCCTATAGCGCGAGCCGTCATCCTCCATGACGTGGAGGCCGATGGCCCATCCGCATAGATGGGGACCGGCCTCGGCAATCAGCCACCATGGGATGGGCTCCCCTGCCCTGATGGCAGTTCGGGTGGCCTGTATGCGAGCCATGACCTCATGGGCCCAGCCCCATCCAGGACATTGGGACAGCTCATCCCGGTTTGGCTGTCCGTCGATCCAATCATGGACCACGTCGTTCACGGTCCGGGCTCGTTTGCCGATGCCGTACTCACCGATCATGACTCCGCGCTCACATCCTGCCCTGTATAGAATCGGAGAACCTGGGGATGGTTGTCCCTGAGGTACTCCAGAGCGATCCTCACCTCGGGGGTAATCGTCCCGCCTGTCTGATCGACTCCCTGTAGGTATTCGAGGATCGCGTACGCTTCCGGGTCGACCACGATCTCGCATCCAGTCGAGACCTGCTTACATCGTTGGGGGTCTGTCCTGATGATCTGTAGGTCCTGCAGCTCAGGAGGGAGCTTCGCCTTCCATGGCGAAGCCCCAGGCGCGTCCTCCCCAGCTGCATACCGCATGATCTCAGCGCGCTGTTCCGGAGTCGCATCTTCGGGGAACTCCACGAAGCTACATCCCTGTCCCGACTCGGGATCATAGGTCGTCCGGACCCCCGGCCCATGATGCACGGTTATCGGTCCTCGCTGGATTCTCCTGCCTAACTTGCCCATATTGCTCTCTTTTCCTCGCTAGGGCCTGCCACACTAGCGACCGGATGGGCTAATGTCTACCCCGAATCGGGATGTTTCTTTTTGTATTAGGCATGCGCAAATACTTGCGTGGACTGACCCGCGCAAACGTTTGCGTTGGATCGGAGAATCCAAATGAAGATACATGAGTTCTTGTTCCAGGCGGAGTCACGTGGCTACCCAGCCCGATCAGTAGGCGATGGATGGCTCATGCGATGCCCAGCCCATAACGATTCCCGCCCGAGCCTCAGAGTGTCCTTCTCAGAAGGACGCATCCTGCTTTATTGCCGTTCACGGCACTGCCCTACCGAAAGCATCGTTAGGGCCCTTGGCGTCAAAATGTCTGACTTGTTCGAGAACGAACGCGGCTACGACCTGTCCGAGTGCCGATTCCGGTTATCGCAAGAGCAATATGACGCCCTGTCCGAGGCCGAAGGAGATCGCATTCATGACGCCCAGGAGAAACCCGAGGACGTCATGCCCATCTGGCGAGCCATGGCCAGAACCGAGGACGACCGTGTCCATATCCGAGATGGTCATCGCTACCTGCAGATTCGAGACTCCGCTGGCGCCATTGTGAACGTCCTTCGTGAGGACGGAACCATCTGGCCCTTCGGGGGCTGGGCTGGCGTCGTGGGCAACGTGGCCGCGCTGCCGAAGGACCGACCGATGATCATGGCTGGCGACTTCCTCGGTGCGTTGCGAGCCGACGTGGCGCACTGGCGTGTTCCCCTTCCCCCCGAAGGTGAGCCCGAACTGGAAAGCGGATACTCCCTCGGCCTGGTCATGGCTGCCCTGCGACCAGCGACGATCAAGCTCATCGAGTTCCCCGGCATCGACTACGCCCTTCGGGATGCAGCGCGCCTCGGCATCGAGGTGGACGTTCTGGCGCGCTGAGCGGCCCTGAGACGGACGTTCTCCCCCCGTGGGTCACCGTGGCCCTCGGACGGGGCTTCCGTCGCTCCCAGGCCGAGGTGTCTACCTGTTTCCCCATGGCCAAGCACCAAACCAAATTTGAACTTGGCCGAATCCTGGTTCTCACGGGTCTGGCCACGTCGTTCGCGAAGCGCCAAGCGAGGGCGAAGCCCGAGTGCGGAGTTGTTCCACGAGGCCGGAGGCCGAGTGCCTGTGTCCTCCACGACCCTCACACGTCCCCCGTAGGGGGCGTGTGCTCGGATCGATTTCTGGCTCTGGTTGTTCCCGCGGTTTTCCGCGAGTGTTCCCCCCGCGCGCGCGGGGACCTGTCCGGTAGGACAGGCGTGTCAATTCTTCGGGCGGAGCCCACGAGACGAGGGAGCAAAGGTTATGGGGCTTGCCCCGTAAGGCTTTGCGAGTGAGCGAGTAGTGTCCTTCAAGATCCGCGCCAGAAAACACGAATGGTTTCAGTAAGATCAATGAACGACAGGGTGTGAAGATGATCATTCTAGCGTCGCTAGCGGTCCGAGTTCGTGATCATCCTAGCGTCACTCCGGAATCAGGCGCATCCGCCGCCACGACCGGCCAAGGCGGTCGAGGTAGCCTAGCTCCGCGAGCTGGCGGTAGACATTCGCGCGTCGGCCGAGGGTCGTGCGGGTCAAAGTGACGATGCCATTGATGGGTATGATCTTCCGCCGTGGGTCATCACGCTTCCTGCCGATCCGATGTTCCTCCGCACGAAGATACAAGTCGCCAAGGAAGTAGAACTCGCGATGGCTCAGCCGCAGATCAAACACGGCCCGCTCCGGCATCGCGAACCAATAGGGCGGGTCGGCCACCGTCCTCGGATGAAACTGCATGACCTGCCCTCGTTCGAGGCTGACCATCTCCATGGGCAACCGCCATTGCCGCCCCGTCGTAATCGCCCATCGGTCGACCTGAGCCCGGCATCGTCGGAACGTGTGATAGGTCGTCCCAAGGCAATCCGCGATCCCCTTTGGGGATATCGACGACTGTTTCATCTTCGCGAGTCGGCTCAGTAGGGCGGCAGCGCGAAATGCCATGTAGTCTTCCGTCGGGAACAGGGTCTTGTTCTTTCGATCTTCGCGATGGAATTGACGAATAGAGGTAATCCATTCCGCCTGCACGAGACATGTATTCTTCGGTAAGTATCGAAATTCGACGGATTGTGTTTCAGGCCTCGCGAGGTCCGACAGCGATAGACAATCAGCATTGGCTGAGATAGTCTCGCGCTTGCTTCCTGGATCTTTCAGGTCCTTTATTGCCTCCGAGGTCTCAGCATCCTCGGGGGCCTTTTTTTTTGTTCTCATTTGTCATCCCCTGATCGATTCCTCCAACTGGGGAAAACAATCACGTTATCGGGCAAGGCCTGAGCGTTCTTTCGCGGCTCGTCTTTGATCCTCACGATCGATACGTAGCAAGACCGCATGGCAGCCTCGACCGTCGGGTAAATCGCCTGAGAAAACATGTCGTGGGCCACGAACTGCCATCCGCCGTCGACGGCGAAAATGGTGACTCGCGTCGGCCATAGGTGCCTTGTGTAGTTTCCCCTTTGGGATTTCTTCCATTTATTGGGATCTGAGAAAGCTTCCCAGCTCACGACCCGATAGGCATCGGGGACTTCCCCATCTGGCACGGGCGGATAGCCTTCTTTTCGTTTGCGCTCACGTTCGCGTTTGCGCTCACGACGCCGGAAGTCATCCTCTACGGCACGCTGTTTTGCTCGATAATGTCCTTCGGCTTTTGTAGGTATTTGATCGATCTCTTTCTGTATGGCTTTTGAGTCCGGCCATGGGCCGCTCATGTTCTTGAGCCGAGACGCAAGTTCCCCCCTGAGCTGTCGACTTTCGACGTATCGCCCGCTTCGAATGAGATCGCGATAATCTTCCAGCCCAAGAAGCTGGGTCGCGTGCGTGCTGCACGCTGCGATTCGTCCCCAGTCGTGGACGAGCCAGACCTGAGCCTCGCGAGGGCAAGGTCCATGGCGACGGTGCCGCGGCACCTCGCACAACGTCGGCAGCCCCTCCTGGTCGTCATCAATGACCCAGCCTCGACGGGGAACCTCCGAAAACTCGTACTCCTTCATAGGAGGTTCGTGCCCATGCGGGCCCCCCTATTGTCTATCGCGGGCTTCCGCGTGAGCTTTATTCACCCCACCTCGCTACCTCGGTAACCCTCCGTGATGGCTCAGGTTTTCGTGTCCCCCTGAACTGTTGCGATACTTCCGGAAGGTTGGGGTATCCGGATACTTTCAACGATTTCCAAGAGTTAGCAGAAAAGGAGATCCTGCCACCATGAATGATTTCGGGATGTTAGAGATTTAGAGGCGACAATAGGGGGGATCGTGGGAGAGAAGGTGGGGGATGAACGCGGAGGACGTCCGGAAGCTCGTGAGGGCCGAGCTGCAGGCCTTGCTTGGCGAGGACCAGGTTCTTGACGCGGAGGGCGCGGCGGAGTTTCTGGGGATCTCCAAGAACGCCCTGTATGAGTTCGCCGGACGGGGGGACATTCCGTGTCGTCGGCTGGGACGACGCCTGATCTTCTCAAAGTCTTCCTTGATCGACTGGCTCCGGGGGTAATGTCGGCGGATGGTCTGTGTCCGCGTCCCGGAGGCAATGATGCCCATTAGACGCGATGCCAGCCGTGGAGGCTGGGTCGGTCAGGAGAGCCTTCTCCTACCGGATGGAACCAAACGCCGTGTCACAGCTCGGGGAAAAACCCGGAGCCAGTGCCAGGGCGCACTCACTCGTGCCAGGGACAAGATCTTGAACCCTGAGAAGCACGCAAAGAAAAGCGAGGTGCCGACGTTCTCCGCCTATGCAGACGAGTTCCTGGCCAGCCACAAACCCAGCTCAAAGGAATCGCAGAAACGGAGCAAAAAACAGATCGTGAACTCATCCCTCGTGCCGTTCTTCGGGCCCATGACGCTCGATGCAATAAAGCAGAGCGACGTCGACCGGTTCTGCACGACGGAACTGCAGAAGAACTCGATCAAGACGTGCAACAACAAGCTCGCGGTTCTGTCCAGCGTCCTCAAGTACGCCTGGAAGAATGGTCTGATTGATCGACCCAGCCTGTCGATGAAACTGGCAGGCATGGCCGCGGAGATTCACGCGGTGCCCATGTCCGACGTGGACAAGCTCGTGTCGCACGCCAAGGACCTTCGTATTCGTGCAGCTGTTCTTCTGGCCGCGGAGGCTGGTCTCCGTGCCGGTGAGATCCGCGGTCTGCAATGGGGCGACATAGGTGACGGACAGCTTCGTGTCCGCCGGGCCCTCGACAAGGAGACGGGTCAGGTCCAGGCCCCGAAGCACAACAAGCGGAGGACCGTACCTCTATCACCTCGGCTCACGGCCGAGCTTGGCGCAATGCCACGGCTCGGACTTTGGATTGTTTCCCGGCTCGACGGTGGGCCGCTCAGCTATTACGGCTTGGCCGAGCAAGTCGGCAACCTTTACAAGACGGCCGAGGTCGTGCGGCCACCGAAGATCATCCATTGCCTACGCCATACTTTCGGGACGACGTGTGCGGCCCGAGGCGTTCCGATCCCCGTTCTGCAGAAACTCATGGGCCACGCTCAGATCAGCACGACCATGCAATATATCGACGTCTCCGAGGACCAGAAGCGATCCGCCATTGCCGATGCCTTCGGCCCTCCGTGCATCCGGAATGCATCCGGAACCCCCGAAACGTGAAAACGCCCAGTAAGTAGCTAAACTTACTGGGCGTATAGAGTGACCCCACCGGGACTTGAAACCAAAAACCACACCAATCAATGCGCGGACATAGACCAATTTCCGCTACTTACGTCCCGTGTGGAACCACTCAAAACCACAGAATCCCATTCAGTGTGCATCCGGATGCACGGCCTCACGATCTTCAACGCGACCCGCGCAAATGCTTGCGTCGGTCACGTTCGCGGAGGGCACGGAGGGCGTCGGTCCATTCATCCACGAGCGGATCGACGTCCCATCCTGCAGCCAAGAACATGGACGTGAGCCAGAAGCCTTGCTCGATCTTCTCCATGTCGAGGTTATCGGCATGAACGGCTCTGGGTTGCGGATTATCTACCAGCCGTCGTCCAGAAATCGTCTGATCTCCGTCAGCTCTTGGCGGATGGCCTGCAGCTCACGATGAATGCCGTCGAGCTGTTCCGCTCTCCGGAAATGCTTGCCGGCCTCGCGGAGGGCGTGGCTGTACTCCCTAACGAGGGCGTTGATTCGGCCGAGTCGGTCGGTCATTGAGAACCCGTTGCAGTCGCTCGCTCACCTTGGCTTGTTCGATGGCCAGCGTTCTCAGCTCGTGATGAATTTCCGCCAGATCTTGCAGAGCATCTAGAACCTGAGCCCGTTCCCGGGCGTAGGGGGACTCGACCGTCACGATCCTCCGGACTTCCTCCGCGTCTGGATATCTCGCGATGGCCCAGACCCACGACCCCAAGATGAGCGCAATCGGAAGCGCGGTTCTCGCGATGACACCGAGGCCAGGAGGTTTGATCGCCCTCGATAGGTCATCGAACTTTTGCGCCCCACGCTGCAGCCGTTCATTGTGCTGACGGATTTCGAATCGGGCCTCCGCGAGGTCCTTCTCGACGGCGGACAGCTGATTTTCCAGGCGAAGAAGCCGGTCATCGTCCGTCGTCATGCTCCGTCACCTACGTGTCCCAGGCGTGGATGATCACCGTGTAGATCGTGGTCGCATTCACGCTGTCGCCTTTGTAGAAAACGTCCACCTTCTCCCCGGGCGTAAACTCAAAGACCGTGCTGTACCAGTCGAGCGACGATCCGAGCGTCACGTTCACGAAAACGCCCCCGCTGTCGTGAAGCTGCAGCTGATTCGCTCCGAGTCCCGCGGCACGCCGTCCATAGACCCAAACAATCGCAGACGGCCCGATGCCACTGAGTCTGCCCCCTGGGTCCGTGAGAAAATTGAACCCAGGCGTCGACGAGGTCACGGTCGTGCTACTGCCGTCGAGCATGTTCACGGCGGTCGACGACGTCCTCGTCCAAAAATCGGTCGGCCGATCTGGGCACAGGAAGAGCATCGCCTTCCCGTTCTTCTTGTAAAGCTCGTGGCCCTTTTCGACCATGACCTCGTGAGGGTCATCATAGATCGGCGCCCTATTGTAGAATCGCCTCACGTCACAGGTCGTGGCGTCCGCTGGGTCCAACGCGGCATCGTGAACCTCGTAGCAGGTAAGCGACAGGGGAGCGCGATAGCCCGACTTGACCTCGACATAGCCCTCGTATTGCTTGTCTTCGGTCAAATCCACCTCGGCTGTGAGCGTTCTGATGTCGAGAATGCTCGACGACGGGCTGTCAAAGCTCGTCGTCACTGGGCTTCCGCCGGAGGGCGTGATCACAAGGTCGAATTTGCAGTCCTGTTCCACGGCTGCGACGACCCGCATCCGCAACGAGCCCGCGTTCGCGATTCCCGTATAGAACTTGAAGAACCAGACCTGTGTGTCCGAGCCATAGACGGACGAATTGACGTAGATGGCCTTCTGAAACAGAACCTTTCGGCACCGAACGAGCCCGAAGTTATAGAGCTTGCCGAGCTTCAGCGGCGCGACGTGGTTCGGCTTGATCCCATTCCGGGCATGACGCTCCGCGTTGTAAAGACGCGGCGTCTTCATGGGCACGATGAGATTGTTCGCCATGTCAGCTCAGTTCCGTCAGATGGAGCGTATGGAAGCCATTGAGGTGAAGGGCTGCCGTTCCGGACTCGATATGGAGGGAGATCCACGTTCCGCCCTCGTAGTTTGTGACGATCGGCAGCAATTGAGATGTGACGTTTGTGAAGCTCGTTGACGTCGTGCTGAAGGTGACTTCCTGTTTCATGATCGTCTTGGCGTCGCCAAACGTCCCCGAGCTGGAAGCCCTCGTCGGAGCATAGGCTGAGCTGCGAACTTTGAGGTTCACCGTCACGCCCACGCTGGAACTTCTCATTCTCGGCCCGACGCTGATATTCCGCGTCTCCCCGTAATGGCCGATCGGGAAGTACACGACCCAGACCATTCCGTAGAACCCGTTCTTATTGAAGCCAGCCGGTGAAAGGTTTCCAGGCCAGCACAAACCAGGGTTCTCAGGAGCCGACCTGATCCCAATGAACTGATTGAAATTGGTTTCGAGCGTTCGGTAGATCGCTGCATGAAGCGGCCGACCAGGACCCGACCACTGATCGTTGATCGGCGGAAACTCATACTGTCCGCTACTCGTCCCGGTTTGCGTGATGAGAGCGGTCCCGGCCTTCAGGGACCGGAACATTTTGCTTCGGTCCGTGCCGTCAATCTTGTCGTCGGTGATATCCGCGAAGTAGCTCTCCGCCTTCTGAGCCGTCACCGTGTCAGCGTAGGTGTCGCTGATAATCATGTAGCGTTTGCTCGTGTCGAAACCGGTGAGCAAGTCATACAGCGTGATCTCATCGTTCGCCGTGTCCACGCTATAAACTTCCGTGTCCCACGACTGAGGCGATGCCGCCGTGGCCGGGTTCCGCTCAATCACGCGGACCTTGTCACCGGCCTCGTAATACGTGACGTCCTTGTCCTCGCTCGACAGGCTGTAGGCGTGCTGTTCCACCTTGATAATTCCGCCCGTGCCGTCATAGCCAGCCGTGAACGCGCCGCTTGTATAGGTGCTATCGATGTTCGCCACCGGGGCGAATGCCGCGGACCGTTCCAGCTCTCCCCCGGTCAGAAGAATCGTGACCTCACCGTCATACGCGTTCAGGTCGTAGGAAACGTCCGTGATGACGCCGAAGACGCCGGAGACACCTCGGCTACCATCGCCGTGATAGCGAATCCAATCCGAGCTGAGGCTGACCGTGTCGCCCGGGGCCATTCCGAAGATCTTGCTGCCCTGAACGGTCATCCTGACGAACTGCAAGGGCTCGTCAAAGGTCGCCAAGATCTGAGAACCAAGGTCCTCAAGAATGCTGTAAATCCAAAGGTCCTTCGCTCCCTCGCCGATCGTCAAAATATTGCGAGCTGAGATCGTAATCGGGAACGTTCCGAACTCGCCCACCGACGTGCTGTTCACAAGCTCGACCACGGACCGGAAATTCCCTCCGATGCTCCGGTCGTACTCAATCTTCAGCGAATTGACGATATGGTCCTTCGTCCACCATGAGACCGGACGTTCGTCCTGAGCGCTATCGGCCGGAGCGCTCAGGTCCGAGTCCGTGAGCGTATGGTCGGCCGTCAGCGTCTCGCCAGCGAACTTGACGAAGACGAGGCCCCCGTCCCGGAACACGAGGTGAGAATTTCTTAACGCCATCTCAGGAGCGAGAAGCTCTGAGATCGTGACGGGCTTGTCGAGAAGAACGGAGACGTCTGGGGCCCCGGCTTCTGTCATCTCACGAACGCTTTCAAGAAACTCGTTGCCTAGCAGCGCCCAGGGGACCGCGGCTCCCATTTCCTTCGGGTACAGATCCCAGCTTCCGTGGTTATAGCCAGTATCCCCCGTGCTCGCGAAAACCTTGGTAATGAAATTGTCGAGCGTATCGACCCAATAGACGACTTGCTTCATCCGCGGAGGTTCTTCGTTCACACGAACCAGCGGAAAGATAATGTCCTCGACGTGGCCGACGCGTTTCTGTTCAAACAGATCGAGAACGTTATTGTCCCAGTAGACAATCAGCTCTGTATCGCTGACCCATTTCACCGCGAACGTGAAACCAGCGTACTGCATGAAGCCCCAGACGCCGGACGTTGCCGTTCGCAGGTCCGACCTAATCGGCTCGGGCATATAGTCGGCCTGATCCAAAAAGACGCCCGTCGAGTCCTTCACCTCCAACGTTCCGCCAAAGGTCAGCGTCGGCTGCGCCCATGCAACCGGTTGCGCCCCTATCAGGGTCACCGACGGGTCGCTCGTGTCCTGTGTCGTCACGACGTCCCCAGGCGATTTCAGGTCGCTGTCGGTCTCCTTCTTCAGCGTGTTATTGATGCCGAGAATGTTCAGCATGTTCGGCGTGCCGCGGACCATGACGTTCGAATTGCTCAGGTAGGTCCCTGACCAGCTCGCATAGGCCGTGAACCTGCCGTCCGGCGTCATGCCCACGGTGAAATCATCAGCTCCGAGCGTTAGCCCTGCAATCTCCGTATTGATTGCGTCGAGGATCTCCTTGACCGTCACCTGAGCCGGAGCGCTGAAATCCGCCCCGGTGAGATTCACTCGATCCCAATCAGACCCGCCAGCGGCCGGCCAAGCGACAGCCTGAACCTCTATACGGTCGTTCTCTTCAAGCCAGATGCCTTGCGTCAAACTGCAGCTGAATTGATTCTCAAAAAGCGTTCGTCTCGCGACGCCATTCCTGAAATCCGTACAGACAAGCCGTGTCGCACCGATCTCATCCACGACGTCCGCAATCGTTCCCGCGAAGATGAGCTGAGCCTCGGCCTTCGTATTGAGAACGTCGTCCTCCACGACGTGAAGCCACAGGCCGACGTGGCTACCAATCCAGACGCGTTTCCAGTCGGATACGATCGGCGCGAACGTCGGAACGCCTGACGTCTCGACAACCCTGTGAGCCCGTGCCCAGCGGCTACTTGTATTGGTTCCGAAGGGCGTGTATTTGCCCCGCGTGCAGCCTGTCAGGGTTCCGGTCGTGGTCCCTGTGTACGCGAAGTTCTCTGGGCCGACATAGGCGGTCCCTGATGAAGCGAAATCCGTTTCCGTCAGAACCTCGATGGACGTGTCCGACGGGTCGACGCTGCTAGCGAGCGGGCTTGCATTGCCCGTGTTCTTGAACTGAGCAAAGATCGACGTTCCGAAGTCGTCGGCCCGTCCGTCATGGATGAGGAACGTGGCCGAGCTGAAGTCCATCTGAGGTTCAAGCGGACGGATGCTTTGCTCAAATTGAGTTTTGACTTCCAAACCGCTGATCGCGGTCGACCAGTCGGTCCCTGACCAAGCCGTGACCACGGCTGCCGTGTCGGGCCAATTGGTGATCAGCTTGTCGTAGCCTTCAATCGCGAGGACCCAGCAAACGACAGCTCCGCCCGTGGCGAGCTTGTCGGAGGTTGCCGTCATACCGCCTCGACCAGGTCAAGGTTGACGGTCCACAGGCCTTCCCAGTTCGGGTCCAAGCGCTCCATGCCCGGACTTATCGCCTCGGTGACGTTATAGGTTTTGTAGGTCGCGTCGTCCGTGAGGTCCGGATACCAGCGAATCGCCCCGGATTGCGCCCAGCTCTTCTCGCCTCGGATCGCGTGAAGCCAGAACGATTCATAGGACGCGTTCGTCGTGGTTTCCTCGGCCTGAATGACCCGCGTGTTCTGCACGGTGACCCACTGCAATTGCTGGCGAGTCATCTTGGGGCCGTGAATGGCTGTATACGTGCCGTCTGGGGCCATGCGAATCGTCGCAGCGGAGACGGGCATACCGGCACTGTTCAGCCCATAGGGCGTGCTGACGGGGGACTGAGGGAACCACAGGGCCTCCGCCTGGTCCGCTCCGGTCACCGTCACCTTGGAACTAATCGCGGCGTCAAAGCCGAACAAGTTACGGAGGGCCGTGTCCGTCCACGTCACGCTGAACGTTCCCGAGCTGACGGTGATCGTATATTTGCCGGTCGTGTCGGACAGGTTCACCGAATAGGTGAGCGCTCCGGCCCCGGCGGTCTGGAACTTGTCCTTCAGTTCTGCGGCGAGGCCATAGGACTCGGTTCCGATGGACGATTGGTAGTATTCGTCTCCGGCCGTGAAGGAGATCGAATAAGGTCCGCCCGTCGAATCCGTGAGCTGACACGACAGCCCCCCGGATGGAATGACGATTTTTGCTTCTAGCTTTCCGACACCTAACGTCATGCGTCGCCCCTATGCGCGGATGACCGCCGGATTTCCAGAATATTCGCCCTGAGCACGGTCAAAGGCTCGCTTCAAACGACGCCTTGCGGCCCTCGGATCGTCGTCAAATTGATCCTGAACGACGATGAACGTCTGACTCGACGAACCGCCTTGCCCCGTTGCATCGAGGCCCCTGGCTCCGTCTGGCAAGCCCGAGCCGCTAGCCTGGTTCACCGAGAACGTCTTGGCGATGGAACCAAGCGCTATCGCTCCTGCAGCAAAGGCCCCGGCAGC
>Ga0210374_1000058_pt1 | contig 13060 bp, 14 predicted proteins | sample S765metaT_FD_170483 | JGI IMG/M metagenome (GOLD analysis project Ga0210374, IMG submission 170483) | Metatranscriptome of estuarine sediment microbial communities from the Columbia River estuary, Washington, United States - S.765... | ecosystem: Environmental > Aquatic > Marine > Intertidal...
CGGACCACCCCTGGTTCGTGGGCTGCCAGTTTCATCCTGAATTCACCTCCAACCCCCGCTGGGGCCATCCGCTATTCAGGGCTTTCATCCTGGCCGCGCTCGCAAGAGCGAAAGGCAATGCCGCATCTGCCGAAGTGGGTCGGGTCCAGAGCATTGCCTGAGGCGGACGGGCGCTTGTCGCGCAGGGACCCATGAAGCTTTGCGGTTTCGAGGTGGGGCTGGATCGTCCCCTGTTCCTGATAGCCGGCCCCTGCGTCATCGAGTCGCGGCAGCTGGCCATGGACACGGCAGGGCAGCTCAAGGAATGGTGCGCAGGGCTAGGCATCCCGTTCGTCTACAAGTCGTCGTTCGACAAGGCAAACCGCAGCTCCCTGACATCGTTCCGCGGCCTGGGGATGGAACAAGGCCTCAGGATCCTGGCCGAGGTCCGGACCGAGGTCGGGGTGCCGGTGCTCACGGACATTCATGACATGGAGGAAATCGGGCCGGTGGCCGCGGTGGTCGACGTGCTTCAGACGCCTGCCTTTCTGTGCCGCCAGACCGACTTCATCATGGCGGCGGCAGCCGCGGGGAAACCGGTCAATATCAAGAAGGGGCAGTTCCTCTCCCCGTGGGACATGAAGAACGTGGTGGACAAGGCGCGGGCCGCCAGCGGCCAGGACAACATCATGGTATGCGAGCGGGGGGCATCATTTGGATACAATAACCTGGTATCGGACATGCGCTCCCTGGCAGTGATGCGGGAGACCGGTTGCCCGGTGGTTTTCGACGCCACGCATTCGGTGCAGCTTCCCGGCGGCCAGGGCGAGCGCAGCGGCGGGCAGAGGGAATTCGTGCCGGTGCTTGCCCGTGCCGCGGTGGCGGTGGGCATTTCCGGCATTTTCATGGAAACCCATCCGCATCCGGAGCAAGCCCTGTCCGACGGTCCCAACGCGTGGCCGCTGGGCAAGATGCGGGAGCTGCTCTCGGTGCTCAGGGAGTTGGACCACCTGGTCAAGGACCGGGGGTTTCCGGAAGCGGAGTCGCCCGGGCTCTGACCCGGGTCGTCCCAGAATTTCCATAACGAGCTGGCAAGGAACCAAGAATGAGCGCAATCGTTGATGTCATCGCCCGAGAAATCCTGGACTCCCGGGGCAACCCCACGGTGGAGGCCGACGTGCTGCTGGAATCCGGCGTGCTGGGCCGGGCGGCGGTGCCTTCCGGCGCCTCCACTGGCACGCGCGAGGCAATCGAGCTGCGAGACGGGGACAAGCAGCGCTACCTCGGCAAGGGTGTGCTCAAAGCCGTCGAACACGTGAACACCGAAATCTCAGAGGCCATCATGGGCCTGGACGCGACCGAGCAGGGCTTTGTCGACCACACGCTCCTCGACCTGGACGGCACGGACAACAAGTCCCGCCTGGGCGCCAACGCCATGCTGGCCGTATCCATGGCGGTGGCGAAAGCGGCCGCCGAGGAAACCGGTCTGCCCCTTTACCGCTACCTGGGCGGCGCCGGGCGCATGGCGATGCCGGTTCCCATGATGAATGTGATAAACGGCGGCGCTCACGCCAACAACAACCTGGACATGCAGGAATTCATGATCCTGCCGTTAGGGGCGCAGAGTTTTCGCGAAGCCCTGCGCTGCGGCGCCGAGGTGTTCCATACCCTCAAGAAGATTCTCAGCGAAAAAGGTATGCCCACGACCGTGGGCGATGAGGGCGGCTTTGCCCCGAACCTTCCGACCAACGAATCAGCCATTCAGCTGATCATGGAAGCCATCGAAAAGACGGGCTATCTCCCGGGTTCCGACGTCGCCATCGGCCTCGACTGCGCCGCCAGCGAATTCTACCGGGACGGCCGCTACGTTCTGGAGGGGGAAGGGAAAGAACTCAGCGCGGCGGAACTTGCGGAGCACCTGGCGGGCTGGACCGAACGGTACCCCATCATCAGCATCGAGGACGGCATGAGCGAGGGGGACTGGGAGGGCTGGAAGCTCCTCACCCAGCGCCTGGGCAAGTCGGTTCAACTGGTGGGGGACGACGTGTTCGTCACCAACACCCGGATACTCAGGGAAGGAATCGCGCAGGGTGTCGCCAACTCGATCCTTATCAAGGTGAACCAGATCGGCACCCTGACCGAAACCCTGGACGCCATCGAGATGGCAAAGCGCTCCGGCTATACCGCCGTCATTTCCCATCGCTCCGGCGAGACGGAGGACACCATGATCGCCGATATCGCGGTGGGTACCAATGCCATGCAGATAAAAACCGGGTCGCTTTCCCGCTCCGACCGTCTTGCCAAGTACAACCAGCTCCTGCGCATCGAGGAGGACCTGGGCGATGCCGCGATTTATGCAGGGCGGGAGGCCTATTACCAGATCAAGTAGCCGTGGCCGGGCGCGACGCTGAAGCCGCCACTCCCGGGGTCGAGGGAGACCCGGAAAACCGGCACCGCCTCGAGGGGTGGAGCTCGCGCCCGTGAGGATGCTGGCCCTCGCCCTGGTCGCCCTGGTCGCGCTGCTGCAGTATCCCTTGTGGTTCGCGAAAGGCGGCTGGATTCAAGTCTGGGAAGTGGATCGGGCGTTGCAGAAGCAGCACGGTCTCAACCAGACCCTCTCCCTGCGCAACGCAGCCCTGGACGCCGACGTCCAGGATCTCAAGCAGGGCACCGACGCCATCGAGGAGCGAGCCCGCAGCGAGCTCGGCATGATCCGCGACGATGAGGTTTTTTTCCAGGTGGTGCGCGGCGGCGCCGCGGCCCCCGGGGGCCGCTGACTTCAGTTGACGGCAATGGCGCGCGGCGTTTCGGGCCCGGCAGCCTGGCGTGCCGTGGCGCGCCTCAGCATCTCGCTCCAGACGCTCCCGGGATCCTCGGAAAAGATGGTTTCCGCGTCGGCGCGCACCACATACCAGTCTCCCCGAGCGATCTCGTGCTGGAGTTGTCCGGGAGCCCATCCTGAGTAGCCGGCATAGACCCGAAGATCCGCCGTCGGGTTCGCGCGGCGCAGCAATTGCGCCAGGACCGTCGGATCGAAGCTGAGGTGCAAGTCTGGCAGTACCTTCAGTGCTCCCTCCGGCTGATCGGCGGACCGGAACGCGTAGACCAGCAATTGGGGCGACACCGGACCGCCGAAGAACACCGCCGCATCGGAGTCCCTGAGCTTCTCGTTTTCCGGAAATACGGCGCTCAACAGCAGCGGGGTCGGGCGATTGATGATCACCCCCACGGGGCTACCCCCGGCGTGCTGCGTGACCAGCACCACGGTGTGGCGGAAATTTGGGTCCGCAAGCTGGCGCTTTGCCACCAGGAACACGCCGTTCGGGACCTCCTCCGTTTTCTCGGGTTCCGCGGTCGCAGCCCCCGTGGCGCCCAACATGAGAAGGGCGAGGATCCCGAGAACGCCGATCACGCCGGGGATGCGGAGCGGGCAGCGCGAGAAACCGGAATGATCGGTCACGACTTGGCGTTGGCCGGGGAAGTGCTCCGGGCGCGCACGAAATCCAGGAACAGCTCGAGGGGAAGCGGGCGGCTCACCAGATATCCCTGAATCATGTCGCACGCGAGGTTGCGCAGGCGCGAGGCAATGTCCTGCGTCTCCACTCCCTCGGCCACCACGAACATGTCCAGGGCGTGGGCCAGGTCGATCATGGACCGTACCAGCTTCTCGTTGCGTTCCACGGTCAGCATGTCGCGGACGAAGCGCATGTCGATCTTGAGTTCGTCCAGGGGCAGGTCCTTGAGGCGGGCCATGGACGAATAACCCGTGCCGAAATCATCCATGGCGAGCAGCAGTCCCATGTCCTTGAAACGCGTCAGGGACTGGAGCGAGGAGGCGGCCTGATCCATCATCGCGCTCTCCGTCAGCTCCAGGGTGATGTTGTCCGGGGACACCCCCCACAGCCTGAGGGAGCGGGCAATGAGCTCCGGCAGCTGGGGCTCCCGTAGATTCTGCGCCGAGATGTTTATGCTCACGTTCAACTGGAGTCCGGCGCGCCACATCATTCCGCAATGGCGGACCGCGCTGTTGCAGATCCACTCCGTGAGGGGCTCGATCAGGCCGGTACGCTCGGCAATGAGCACGATCCTGTCCGGCCGGACGAATCCCGCTGGGCCGCGGTTCCAGCGCAGCAGGGCCTCGGCACCGCGCACCACGCCGGTCTTGAGATCCACCAGGGGCTGATAAAAAATCTCCAGCTCATTTTCCTGAATTGCCTTGTGGAGCGCGGCGTGGAGGTCGATCGAGCTGCTCTCCGCTTCCGCCGCGGACTCGAAATAGGCGATGCCTTCCGACTTGTCGCGGGCGGCTCGCATGGCGAGATTCGCTTCCCGCAAAAACGTGTCGGGGTCGCCGTCCCGATCCTTGCGCACCGCCACGCCTATTGCCGGAGTGGGCAATACTTCGTGACCGGCGAGGCTGATGGGTTCGCGCAGGGCGCGCATGATCCGCTGCAAAGCAAGGGTCAAGTGCCCATGGGAAGGCAGGTGAGAGAGCAGGCAGACCAGTTCGGTGCGGCTGACCTCGGCCACGGCGTCGCTGTCCCGCAGTGCGAGAGCCAGCCGGTGCATCTGCTCCCCGGAGGCTGCGTCTCCCGCCCGGTAACCGAGGGCGCCGTCCAGGTGGGACACGAAATCCAGATTGACGACGATGACTGCGATGACCGACAGCGTTCCCTGCTCGGGCTGCATCTCGTGCCGCAGGCGGTCGTGGAAAGCGGCGTAGGTCAGGAGCTGGGCCATGAAAAAGGGTCCTACGCCCTCTGGTCCGGAAACGCGGCGCGCCCCGGCGTATGGCTTGCGCCGGGAGGAGGGGCCTCGGACCGGCAGGCGCTAGAGATAGTATTCTTTCGGATCAATGCCGTAGGCCCCGAATTCCAGGGGCCGTGTGATTTCGATGACGGGAGCGCCCGCCTGCCGGGGCTCGTCCAGGTCCAGCAGGGGCGGCTCCGTGTAGCGCCGCTTCTTGGGATCCAGCAGCACCATCACCTTGGGCTTCAGGCGGCGAACCCGGTTGTTCTCCAGGACCACGCCCACCTCGCCCGATGAGAGCTCGACCAGGCTACCCACCGGGTGCACGCCCAAGCACTGAATGAATTCTTCGATCAGGTCGTCCTGGAACAGCCGGCCCTTCAACTCCGACATCGTCCTCAGTGCGGCATGGGGAGGCAGGGCGGGCGCGAACGCCTGGTGGCTGATGAGGTCTTCATAGGTGTCCACGATGCCGGCGATCCGGCCGTAGATTCCGATCTGGGGACCGCGAAGGCCCCGCGGATAGCCGCTGCCATCTTCCCGCTCGTGATGGGTCGTGGCCATTTCCATGATGACCGCCGGAACCCACGGCTGGCGGGAAAGCAGCTCGCTGCCCAGCTCCACGTGGGTCTTCCACATCCGGTGCTCGTCTCCGCTGAGGGGGGTCTTCTTGGCGATCAGCTGCGGCGGAAGCTTGAGCTTCCCGATATCGAGCAGCAGCCCCCCCATGCCGAGCAGCAGGAGTTCTTCCCGGGGAAATCCCAGGTGCCTTCCGAAGGCGAGAATGTAGATGGAAAGATCGATGGCCCGGCCCCAGGTCTGGGAGTCGACTTCCCTAAGCTTCTGCAGCAAGAAAAGGGCGTCGGGGTTGCGAATGATACTGTCCGTCATCCCCTGCATCGCCTCCTCGAACCGGGTTCGGTCAAGGACGCGGTCGCTCATGAGATCGCCCTCTATCCCGCGGATCAGCTGGAGGACGTTGTCCCGGACTTCGCGCGCCGTCTTGAGCTCCTGCGCGAGGGGTGCCGCATCCTGGTACTCCACGGCGTGGGGATGGCGGAAGCGGGCTCTGGGTTGGCCGGCCTCGGCGAGTTCAGGAGGTCGCAGCGTTTTCAGGTGAGCGACGACGCTGCCCACGGACTTGTCGGGATCAACGAAAACGTGCCGGGAATATTTGCCGAGTTCCTCGATCTCGTTGGGTCCGCGCACCAGCACCCCCTCCAGCAGGAACGGTGTTCCGAGCCACGGCCGATCCAGCTCGCAGACAAACATGCCCGGCTTCAGATCGTGAATGGGGACCTTGATCTTGTTCACTCGGGAAGATAGGCGCTGAAGGGGTTGCGAAGGAGTGGCCGGCGGGCTGGCGCCCATCATAGCGGCTGGGAAAACTGCGGGCAACCAAGCGATGGGATGACCGCAAGGCAAACGCGCTTTCAGACCGAGCGATGGCCTGCGATGCCCTTCGGTGCCTGGATTTGGCTCCCCGACCTGGGCTCGAACCAGGGACCTGCGGATTAACAGTCCGTCGCTCTACCGACTGAGCTATCGGGGAATTTCGAGGCTGCTAATGGTAAAGGCTGAGCCCTGATTGGTCAATGGAACGTGCGGATCTCCGCCCGTGTAGCCGGCCTTCGCCGGCGTCGAAGAAGGATTCGGCGCCGGCCGGGAGACGGCGCGGTACTCACTGATCCCTCCCCGCCATGGCGAACCGGGAAACGACGCAACGCAATCGGATGCGCAGAAGCTCGTTGAGTTGCTGGGCGCCCCGGTCACTGCCGGCGCCATGCGGTGAACGCGGCTCCGACAGGCAAAAAAAAGCGCAGCCGAAGCTGCGCTATCGACAATTCACCCCAAGGAGAGGGTGTGTGGAGACGACAAAATGTAACCGTTAGCGGCCCGCCTGTGTCGTGTGATCCCGGGAGTTGCTCTCGCCGCCTCCCATCTCGGACGGCAGCTGGCGGTTCGCATGTTCCGCGGCCTCCCAGGGCTCGAAGCCTTCCTCGATGGCGGACCAATAAAGCTGTTTCCAGGCGAACGTTGGATCGGAGTGTTCCATGGTACGGCCGTTCAGAATTCAACCAGGTTGACCTTGTTGAGGCAATTTGCGTGCCACGAAATTGACAAAATGCAAGATTAGCCGTAACGCTTTGATTTTCAGTATTTGTTCACAGGAAGACTTGAAACCTTCCAAACTGGCAGATTCCCAGTTCTGAAAATCTGGCCTGCGCATTTTTCCCAATTTTGCCCAATGAGTCGGAAACTGCCCCAGGAGGACGCGGCGTATGGGGCAAAAATCCGGCCCGGTGTGGAATCCAACCGAAATATTCCGAGGGCGTAAACCGATCTTGCGCTCCCGGATGGAACCCCAGCCCAGATTCGGCCTCAAGCGTCGCGTCACGCCTCACCGGGGCCGGCTCACTTGAAAACGCTTAGAACCCCGGTATATCCGTAGAGGCGGTCGCAGGAAATCTCACCGTTGCAGAAAAACCCGACCAGCGGAAGGTCGCCGAACACTTCCTGCAGCGATTTGAGCTCCGCGGAATCGGCTCCGAAAAGGTGCTGCCCCCGTCCCAGGCAGGAGAAATACACGCCGCCCCGGGGCGCCGGCCCCGCGCGCTCCCTCAATTCCAGCAGCATGCGCTTGAGATCGGCGCGGGCCCCCACCGGGTCGCGGCGGCAAAAGCGGATCAACTGTCCCGGCGAGAGCACCTCGCCCACCGCTAGCAGCCGGTTCCCGGGATCGAACCCCACCACGTTGCGGACCAGGTAATCGCCGCGGTCGGAGCCGGCCACCGGAAGCGCGGCGCCGATGTAGCGGGCTGCCTGTTCCAGGTCCCGGGACAGGATCTCGCCGATTTCTTCGGCGAACACATCTAACGCAGGGCGATGATCAAGGCTGACTACAATGTTGCGCTCACACTCGGTGACCTCGTGGGTCTCGCCGAAGGGGAGGCAGCTCTGGGTCAGATGGGTGGCCACCGAGACCTCGGGCGAGAACAGCACCCCCGAGATGCCCCCCGAGGTGACGTGATCGGCGACCTGCGCGTAGTCCCCACGGCTCGAGGTCAGGCCTCCGACCAGAAACCCGTCGTTGAGCGCGGCGGCGAGCCGGGTGACCAGCTCGGGCACCATCGGGTTGCGCGGATCGCCGTGAACCATGCCAAAGCGGCAGCCGGTGGTTCGAATCCAGTCCCCGTGAACGGCCAGAAAATCGTCGAGGCCGGAGGCCACATTATGGAAGACCCGGAAGCTTCCTTCCGGGAAAGCTCCGGTCATGACGCTTAAGGCGGGCTGCTCGTGGTATTCCGTTCCTGGGGCGCTGATCCCGACGCCCACGGAACCCACCCAGTGGGGGACGCCGCTCCGGGCGCGCAGGCGCGTCAGGATCTCTTCAAGTTGGGACGCGAACTGATCGCTGGCGTACACGAAACCCAAATTGGCTGGCCCAGCGATTGCTCCCAAGTGGCGGGCGCATTCGTCCGCGGCCTCCCGGGCGCCGGCGCTGGCGGAATGGGCAACGGCAAATCGATTCATGGGCGGTGTTACCTCACGGAGAATCAGTGACCGGTCCCCGGGGGGGCGAGGGCGGCCGCGAAGCAGTTGCCCGGGGCGGACTTCGCCGCTAGGCTTGTCGCAAACAGATTCCACGCGCTTCCCGGCCAATTTCTTTTCGGCAGCGGCGGGCGCGCCGGGTTCCTTGTCGAAGGCTAGAAATCCTGACGCAAGAACCCCTGGCAGGTCCACCGACCGGGAGAACCCCTCACCATGGCCCACGGCGAGTCCCTTCACCTGGATCTCAAGCCGTCGCGCCGCTTAGTCGCGGGGCTGCTGAGTGCCCATGCCGTCGGCGCTATTCTGCTGCTGCCGCTGACCCTTCCGCTCTGGGCGAAACTGGCCGGAATCGCCGGATTGTCCGCAAGCCTGGCTTATTACTTGCTGAGTGACGGTCTGCGACGACTGCCCCGATCCGTGGTCGGCCTGGTCCTGCGAAGAGATCGGGACGAGGGTCTGAGCTGCGAGATCAGGCTCGGGAACGGGCAGCGCTTCCCGGGCCGCGTTCTGGGCACCACCCTGGTGGTCCCCGCGCTGGTGGTGCTAAGGGTGCGGGCGGAAGCTCTCCGCCTCCCCCGGACCGTTGTGGTACCCGGCGATGCCCTGGAGCCGGAAGATCTCAGGACCCTGCGCGTGATGCTTCGCTGGGGCTTCCGGGCAGCGCAGCCCTGAATTCCGGGCTGCGCCCCGTGGCGGGAGTCCGCTGCAGCACGGTGTCATTCGCCTTGCGCATCATTTCCGGGTAGTCGCGACTGAAGTGCAGGCCGCGGCTTTCACGCCGGGCCATGGCACAGCGCACGATGACGTCGGCAGTCACCACGAGATTGCGCAGTTCGAGCAGGTCGTGGGTGACCCGGAAATTGGCGTAATACTCGTTGATCTCCTCCGAAAGCAGGCGGATGCGATGGCTGGCCCGCTCCAGGCGCCTGTTGGTCCTGACGATCCCCACGTAGTCCCACATGAACCGGCGCAACTCATCCCAGTTATGGGAGATAACGATTTCCTCGTCCGCGTCGGTGACCCGGCTCTCGTCCCAGGCGGGCAGGGAAACCGGCGCGGGAGGGGAGCGGCTCAGAATTTCGGCGGCGCACGCCCGCCCGAACACCAGGCACTCGAGCAGAGAGTTGCTGGCCAGGCGGTTGGCCCCATGCAGCCCGGTATGGGCGGTTTCTCCGACCGCGTACAGATTTTCGACATCGGTGCGCGCCGCCAGATCGGTGACGATGCCTCCGCAAGTGTAGTGGGCCGCCGGCACCACCGGGATGGGCTGGCGGGTGATGTCGATGCCGAGCTCCAGGCAGCGCCGGTGAATGGTGGGGAAGTGCTCCCGGAGGAATTCGGCGGGTTTGTGGGAAATGTCAAGGTAGACGCAGTCCAGGCCGCGCTTCTTCATCTCGAAGTCGATGGCCCGGGCCACGATGTCCCGGGGGGCAAGCTCGGCCCGGTGATCGTGGGCCGGCATGAAACGCGACCCGTCCGGCAGGTTGAGGAGGCCGCCTTCCCCGCGCACCGCCTCCGATATGAGGAAGGACTTGGCGTGGGGGTGATAGAGGCAGGTGGGGTGAAACTGGACGAACTCCATGTTGGCCACCCGGCATCCGGCGCGCCAGCCCATGGCGATCCCGTCCCCGGTGGCGGTATCCGGGTTCGTGGTGTAGAGATAGACCTTCCCGGCGCCGCCGGTGGCCAGCACGATATTGTCGGCAGCCAGGGTCGTCACATGGCCGGCTGCGGCGTCCAATGCGTAAAGGCCGAGGCAGCGGTTATGGGGCAGTCCCAGTTTCGCCCCGGTAATCAGGTCGACGGCGACATGGTGGTCGAGGACGGTGATGCTGGAGTGGGAAAGGGCCTTGTCGGACAGGGTGGTCTGAACGGCGAGGCCCGTGGCATCGGCCGCGTGGATCACCCGGCGCACGCTGTGACCTCCCTCCCGGGTAAGGTGAAAGCCCAACTCGTTTGCCGTGTCCCGGGTGAACGGCACTCCTTGGCCAATCAGCCATTCGATTCCTTGCCGGCCCTCGGCCACCACGAAGCGGGTGACCTCCTCATTGCAAAGCCCGCCCCCGGCATCGAGGGTGTCCCGGATATGGGCCTCGGGAGAATCTTCGGCAGAGAGCACGGCGGCAATTCCACCCTGGGCCCAGGCGCTGGCCCCGTCCAGGATGGCGCGCTTGGTCACCAGGCAGACTCTCTGGCGGGGAGCGAGGTGCAGCGCCACGGTGAGGCCCGCAAGCCCGGTGCCCACGATGATGGTGTCGAAGCGCTCCACGGCCAATTCCTGATGGGTTTGGTCGGGCAACTATAACAGCCTCCTCAGCGGGCCCCAATAACCCCGGGGCGATAGGAACTTACCCCGGATCCGGGGGTCTTTGGATGCATGGACCCGTGCATTTCGGCAGCCACGCCCCCCGCGGGGTATAATTTCCGCGCCGCAGCGCGGTTTAAAACTCCAATTACGCACTCTCAGGGAACGGGCAGCATGGGCGATCGCGAAATCGATCAGGCTTTGGTCGATCGGGCGCAGCGCGGGGACAAGCAGGCTTTCGACCTTCTGGTATCCAAGTACCAGCGCAAGCTGGCGCGCCTGCTGTCGCGTTTCATCCGCGACCCGGCGGAGATCGAGGATGTGACCCAGGAAGCGTTCATCAAGGCCTACCGGGCGCTTCCCTCCTTTAGGGGGGACAGCGCCTTCTATACCTGGCTGTACCGGATCGGAATCAATACCGCCAAGAACTACCTGGTGTCCCTGGGCCGCCGGGCGCCGACCACGACCGAGTTCAACAGCGAAGAAGCGGAAACTTTTGAGGACGCCGAACATCTTAGGGACGTCAACACACCGGAAAACGAGCTGATGAGCCGTCAGATCGCGGAAACGGTGAACGACACCCTGGGGGCGCTGCCCGAGGAATTGCGTTCGGCGATCACTCTCAGGGAGATCGAGGGGCTGAGCTATGAGGACATTGCCAGCATCATGAATTGTCCTATCGGCACGGTCCGTTCCCGGATTTTCCGAGCCCGCGAGGCCATCGCAGAACGATTGAGACCCCTCCTGGGCACGACCAAGGACAAGAGGTGGTGAGATGACGATAGAGATCTCCGAACTGATGGACGGTGAACTGGATGTTCCCGCGTCGGATGCGATCGCCGCCCGAGTCAGCCGCGACCCCCGGTCGCGGGAAGACTGGGGCCTCTATCATCTGATCGGCGACACCATGCGGCACGCAGCATTTTTTTCCCCCGGTCTGGCGTCCGGGGTGTCACGGCGGCTCGCCCAGGAGCCGGTGGTCTTGGCGCCGCGGCGGAATTCGTCCCTGCGCAAGACTTTGAGGTGGAGCCTTTCCGCCGCCGCTTCGCTGGCGGCCGTGGCCGTGGTGGCTTGGGTCGGCCTGCGCACGCCTCCGGAACCCGCGACCGGTCAGGTTGCGGCCGTTGCGCCGGCGGCGCCCCCCGTGCAGCAGCCTGCCCAGGCGATGACCAGCGCGGTCAACGACTATCTGGTCGCTCATCAGGAATATTCCTCGCGCTTCGCCATGCAGGGCGTGGCGCCCCCCGTGCAAGCCGTGTCCTTCCCCGCCGACGGCTCACCCCGATGAGATTGGTGATCGCTGCCGCCGCGATGGCGTTCGCGGCGGTTCCGGCGTTCGCCGGGGAAGGAGCAGCCAGGGATGGGATGCAGTGGCTGCAACGAATCGCCACCGCGTCCCGCTCCCAAGATTTTTCCGGAACCTTCCTTTACCAGCAGGGAAACCGTGTCGACACTTCCCGCATCACCCATTATGTCGATGGGTCGGGAAATGAGCTGGAAAAGCTGGAAAGCCTCGACGGGCCCGAGCGCGAAATCATACGCAGAAACGACGAGGTCAGGTGCTATATTCCCGGCAGTAAACTCCTTAGAGTGGAGAAGCGCCGTGGGCGCAAGGCGTTCCCTGATCTGCTTCCAGAGCAGGTCGGCATGCTCTCCGAGAACTATGACGTGCGTCTTGGCGGGATAGAGCGGGTCGCCGGGCTCGAGTGCCAGATCGTGATCCTGGAGCCCAAGGATGACATGCGCTATGGGCACACGCTCTGCGCCGACCGGGAAACGGGTCTGCTGGTGAAGGCGGTCATGGTGGACGATGCCGGGCAGGTGGTAGAGCAGTTCGCCTTCACGCAGGTCGCCATCGGCGGTCCCATCGAGCCCGCGCAGCTCAAGCCCCGGTTCGCCGCCGCGCCCGGGGATTGGCGCGAGGAGCGGCTCACGCCCCCGGAAATCAACGACACCGGCTGGAGCATCGGGAACCCACCCCGGGGTTTCAAAAAGGTCATGGAAATGAAGCGCCCGATGCCGGGCAAGGGCCTCCAGGTGACGCACATTGTCCTTTCGGACGGGCTGGTAGCGGTATCGGTGTTCATTGAGCCCCTGACGGGCGACAAACCGCCCCGCGCCGGAGTTTCCCGGCGCGGCAGCATCAACGTCTTTGCCCGCCCTGTTTCCGAGCACATGGTGACGGTGCTGGGGGAGACTCCCGTCACCACCGTTCAGCTCATCGGAAACTCGGTGAACCATAGCGGCAAATGAGCCTGGGCGAGGCCGAGGGAAGGGTCGTTCGCCTGGAGGGCGAGGGAGCCGTGATTGAGGCCGAAGCACACGCCGGCTGCGGGCGTTGCGACGAAGCCCGTGGCTGCGCCGCCGGCACCCTGGGAAAGCTGTTCTGCCGCTCGCCCCGCCAGTTCCGGGTGCGCAACGACGTGGGGGCGCGGCCCGGGGAGCGGGTGGTGGTGGCCGTGGGCGAGGGCGCCC
>Ga0210374_1000059_pt1 | contig 12982 bp, 7 predicted proteins | sample S765metaT_FD_170483 | JGI IMG/M metagenome (GOLD analysis project Ga0210374, IMG submission 170483) | Metatranscriptome of estuarine sediment microbial communities from the Columbia River estuary, Washington, United States - S.765... | ecosystem: Environmental > Aquatic > Marine > Intertidal zone...
CGTGGAGATAGGTGCTGCAAATTCCCGCCTGTCCCGCGCTGTCCGAGGGATTGTAGAGCTCCGCCCCGTAACAGCACTCGGCGGCGATCACGGTGCCGTTGGCGATCTTGCGCTTGAGGAGCTTCGCGGAGTGGGCGGTGGGGAACGCCTCGCGGCGCGCCGGCTGGCCGTAGTAGTTGGGATCGCTGGCACCACCGTGGCAGTTGATGAAGTGCAGGCGCCGCTCGAGCTGGGAGTCCCGCCATTTCGGCCCCTTGGGCGGAACAGTTTCCATTGCCGTCGAGGCGCCGAACAACTTGGTGAGGCTGAGCCCCGTCGAACCCTTCCAGACCTCGGCGCTGATGCCAAGATATTCCTGATAGTCCGAGCGCGGGCGGGTGCGGTAGCGGGCCGCGGTGGAAAGCAGGCGCACCAGGTACGCCGCGTCGCCCTTGCCCATGAGGTCCGGCACCCGCCCCACCACCCGGGTGGGGCCGAGGAAGCTCCGGGGGTTGGTGCCATAGGGCGCGGCGCAGGCGTAGGGCAGGTCGCTCGGCACCACGTCGTCCCCGTCGCCGCGCATGGGGTTGGAAAGCTCCTGCATGGGCACGATGTCCGGGGCGCCGAGGATCACCACGTACTCGGGTCGCAGCGCCGTGTACACGGCGTCGATGGCGGCCTTGGCCTGGCGCTGATCCAGAACCCTGGTCACGGCCGATCCGCCCACGGAGCGCATGTCGGCGGCGGAATCCAGCGCCACCACCCGGGTTGTCATTCCGCGCTTGCGGTCGGCCGCGACGAGGCGCTTCACGGCAGCCTCGACACGGGGATAGGTCTTGCCATACTTCGCCTTCAGCGCGGAAACGTTGGTGACGACGACTTTATCGGCTGGCATGCACTGCGCTCCTTTGGAACTCGTGTTTTGGAAAAAAAGCCGCGGGCCGAACTGCAAGCTGCTGCTCCCCGGGAGCCGCCAATATAGCCCCGTGGCATGGGAAAGCAATAGCCCCTTGCGCCGGACCAGGCGCCGGGAATCGGCCAGCACGCGGAGATGATCGCGAACGGGCCGCGTCGGCCCGCCCGGGCGCCGATGGCTCGCGGTTCGTCAGCGCCGGCGCCAAGCTAGCCAGATGCTCACCCCCAGGACGGCGGCAAAGGCGATCGCCGAAAGCTCGGGGATCGACAGCCCCAGGAACCGCCACTTCACCTCGGCGCAGTCCCCCTCGGCGGCAAACAGGGCGGGCCACCATTGCGCCAGGGGCAGGGAGTTGAGAAACGCTTCCTCGGGCGAGATGCCGCACTCGAAGGAGCCGGGAAAATAGGTGAGCCAGATCTGCCGCCCCGCCGATGCGAGTCCCGCCACGGCGAGCAGTCCCACGAGCCCCGCGTAAGTCCGGCGCCCGCCCGGACCTTGCGGCCCGTGCACCGCAGCCGCCAGGGCCACCAGGCCGATGGCGAAGTAGGCGATGCGCTGGGCCACGCACATGGGGCACGGCAGGAGGTGCAGCATCGCCTGCAGGTAGATGGCGGCAACCGCGATGGAAGCAAGGCTCCCGATTCCTATCGCGAGAAAGATCAGGCGGACGGTTTCCCGGTTCATGGAGTCAGTCCGGACAATTCCAAAGGTGGTGCGCAAGAGGCGGTTCCGGAGCGAGGCTCACGCGTCCCGCTTGAGGCCGAGTTCGCCGTAGACCCGGTCCAGCAGGGCGCGCAATTCGGAGACTTCGTCGCGCAGGCTCGCCAGGTTGTGCTTGAGCGCGGCGATCTCGCCGGTGGTGACATCGCTTCCTGCCGCGCGCGGCTCTGGTGCTTCCGGCTCCGCCTCGGGGGCGCCGCACAGGAGGTGGGCGTAGCGGTGCTCCCGGGACCCCGCCTGCTTGGGGAGCTGCATGACAAGACCGTGGCGCTCCGCCAGCTCGTCCAGGTAGGCCTCCACGCTGGAGATATCCGGGAACGAGTACATGCGCTCGCAGTTGATGCGCAACTCCCCCGGCGTCTGGGGACCGCGCAGCATGAGCACCGTGAGCAGCGCCACATGGGCCTGGGACAGGCCCAGCACCTTGTTGATGTTGTGGGCAAAGCGCATCACCCGGCCGGAAGAGCCGAAGCTGTCCATCACCAGGGTGTGGCGCTTCAGGGCATCCAGGGCCATCTGCACCTCGCCCTCGCTCACGCTCATGACGGGTTGGCGGCTGGTCTTCTGGTTGCAGCCCGCCACCAGGGCGTTCAAGGTCAGCGGGTAGTAGTCCGGGGTGGTGAGCTGCTTCTCGGAGAGAACTCCCAGCACCCGTGCCTCCAGGGGCGAAAGGGCAAGCATCGAGGGCGAGTTCATCGTCCGGGATCCGCTGCTTAACGGGTGGCGAAGCTGTGCACCGAGGCGGTGCCCCGGGGCGCGCCGCCGGCAGCTTCGAGAAACTCATCGAGGATTGGCCGTCCGTCCAGCAGCGCCACGCCGGCGGCCTTGAAGAACTCGGGATGCCACTGAACTCCGAACACATAGGAGGGCCCGGTCCAGCGGATGGCCTCTATGACCCCGTCCGGCTCGGAGACCGCTTCCACCCGCAGGTCCCTTCCCAGGTCCCGGACCGACTGGTGGTGCAGGGAATTGATGAGCGAAGTCGAAACGCCGGGATAAATCGCGGCCATGCCGGTGCCGGGCATGACCCTAACCCCGTGGGTGTACTGGTCGTAGCGCTCCTCGTCGGTGTGGGGAATGGATCCGGGAATCATGGTGGCGATGTCCTGGTAGAGGGTGCCGCCGAATGCCACGTTGATCAGTTGCATGCCCCGGCAAATGCCCATTACCGGCTTGCGCGCCTCGATGAATGCGTTGAGCAGCTCCATCTCGAACTGATCCCGGACCCGGTCGCCGGACCATTCCTCCTGGCGCGGCGCCTCGCCGTAGGTGATGGGGCTCACGTCCACGCCGCCCTGGAGCACCAGCCCGTCCAGCTCGTCCGCGTAGTCCCGCAGCCGCATGTCGCTGCGCTTGACGATGCTCTCCTCCTGGATGGTGGGAACCATGAACACCAGCACGTCCCGGGCCATCACCCAATGGGCGATGGACTGCTCCAGGTACTGCAGGGTCTTGCGCCGGAATCCCAGTTCCTTCGGCACCGGGTGCAGAATCCGGGGGGAAATCCCGATCTTCAGGCGGGTCTTGCTCATTGCGGCTCCATCGGTTCCGGCCGGCGGCGCCAAGCGCGCGCCGTCAGCCGCCCCGCTGCCTCGCCGCCGCCTCCGATTTCTCCAGGAAGCTCTCCGCGAGGGCCTTGTAGAGGGGCTTCCGGCAAATGATACGCGAAGTCGCCGAGGCGAGCAGCGAAGTGGCCATCAGCGGCAGGACCATGTCGTGGTTGTCGGTCATCTCCATGACGATGACGAAGGCGGTGATGGGCGCCTGCACCACGCCGGCGAAGTAGGCCACCATGCCGAGCACGATCACCGCCCCCACCGGCGCGTAGGGCAGGTACTCCGCCAGGTTCAGGCCCAAACCGGCGCCCACCGCTAGGGAAGGCGCGAAGACTCCGCCGGGTATTCCGCTGACGTAGGAGACCAGGGTCGCGAACAGCTTGAGCACGCCGAACGTCTCCGGCAGGTAGTCGCTGCCCTCGAGGATGCTCTTCGCCTCGTGGTACCCGGTGCCGAAGGTGGTCCCGCCCGAGGCGAAGCCGATCATCGCCAGCAGCAGTCCGCAAAGGGCCGCGAACAGCACCGGGCGCTCGCGCCGGATTCTCCCGAAAGTCCCGGGAATGGAACGGGTGGTGACTATCAGGAGCTGGCTGAATATGCCCCCCGCCAGGCCACCCACGGCGCCGCAGGCGAGCACCGCGATCCAGCTCTGGTCGGTGCCCAGGGACGCCGACGTGCGGCCGAAATAAACGTAATCTCCCAGCACCGCCAGGGACAGCACGCCGGCGATGATGACGCCGGTCAGCACCGTGCCGCTGGTGCGGCTCTCGAAGGAACGGCTCATTTCCTCGATGGCGAACACCACCCCCGCCAATGGGGTGTTGAAGGCGGCCGCCACGCCCGCGGCGCCGCCGGCGAGGATCAGCCCGCGGTCGATCTCGAAGCGCCGGAAGCTCCCGAATTGCCCGAAGGCGTGCATGATGGAGGCCCCGACCTGGACCGTGGGGCCCTCACGCCCGACCGATGCGCCGGAAAAGATCGCCAGCACCGTGAGCAGGATCTTTCCCGCCACGATCTTCAGGGAAAGCACCTGGTTGCGGGTAACGTCATCATGCATGTTGAGGGCGGCGATGGTCTGGGGAATGCCGCTGCCCTGGGAGCCGGGGAAAAAGCGCTGGGTCACCCAGGCCACCGCCGCCAGGCCCAGAGGCGTGACCAGGAACGGAAACCACGGCGAGAGCGCCAGCAGGTTGTGAAAGGAATCGTTGGCGCGCTCGCTGGCGATGGCGAAGAGCACCGCGGCAATTCCCACGCAGAGGGCGCCGCCCCACAGGACAACGCGCCGGCCCCAGGTGCGGGGCGAAAACCAGGCGCGCCGCATGCGCTTGACCATGGGGCTGTCCGGCGAAAAGGCGGACTTCACTCTATGGAGCACAGATGCGCGTCCTCATGACCCGAACACCCTTCCTTCCAGCGCGCGCGCCGCCAGCAGGAACGCCGCCGCGTTCCAGGACTGGCGGGGCATGCCCCTGGGCGCCCCGGTTTGGCCGTGAAACCACTCGTTGAATTCCCAGCCGTTGATCTCGTTGGCCCGGGCCAGCCTGGCCAGTTCCTCCCGGGCCCGCCGCGGCTTTCCCGCCGCCGCCAGCGCCATGACCCAGAAGCCGCCCACCATGGGCCAGATGCCGCCATTGTGATACTGGTGCTCCAGGTTTTGCAGGTGGCGGCCCATGTAGGCCCGCCACAAGGGATCGCTGCGCCGGATCGGGGAGCAGACCGCCCGCACCGGGTAGGCGGCGCCCGCCTGGGCGCGGCCGATGGCGTGCAGGATGCGGCTCGCCCGGGAGCCGTCCGCCAGGCCCAGCAGGATCGCGAGCACATTGCCGAAGACGTCGCCCTCCTCGCCCCAGTACGACAGGTTGACGAAGCTCAGGTAGAGCTCCCGGTTCTGCGCCCGGTTGCGCACATAATGCGTCAGCAAGCGCAGGCGCCGGTACTCGGGAAGCGAGCTTGAGAACGGGAAAAACAGCGCGTTGAAATGATGCCCGGTCTCCTCCGCCCGCGGCAGTCCGTAAAGCCGCTTCACGTAATGCCAGAGCGCGTTGGTGTAGAGCACGAATCCCGAGCGCGGCATGATGTCGGCCCAGTCGCTGGCCTCGTTCTGCTGCAGCAGCAGGATCTGCTGGTGCTCCTGGCATTGGAGCCAGCGGATCGCCTCCCGCGCCGCGTCCGCTAGTTTCTTTTCCAACGCCGGGTCGCGCAGGGCCCGTGCCACGTGGCGCAATGCGATGAGCCACCAAAGTGTCGAATCGATGCATCCCAGATACCAGAAGTCCGCCGTGTCGGACTCCGGGTCCACATACTTCGGAATCTGGCCGTTGGCGGCCTGGTGCGCCGCCAGGGTGAGCAGGCTGCGCCGGGCGCCTTCTCTCAGGTCCGCCGAGTCCGATGCCGCCATGGCCAAGGCGCAGACCGCGGCGTCGCGCCCGAACACCTGGGTGTAACCGCGGCTCTGGGCCCGGTTGCCGGGCGCCGCCGCGAGGATGCCGTGGGGCGTGAGGTTGGCTTGCAGCAGCTTGAGCGATTCCTGTCTGCACGCCTCGATCCCCGCCGCCGCGTCCACGATGATCAGGCTCAGGAACCCGATGCCGTGAACAAGGCCACCGGGAAATTCGCCAGCACCCGGTCCAGGGGGAGCCAGGCACGGGTTCCGTCACCCTCGGCCTTCAGGGTTTCGCCGGTCAGCACGTTGAAATATTCGTACTCGGCTTCCGGCACCTCGACCCGGGTCTCCGCCCACACCTCACCCACGGGCTCGCCCTCCCCGCCTTCCATGAGGCGGGCGAACAGGCGCGGCGCCACCGCCACCGCCAGTTCGCCGCCGCGCCGCCGCGCGAACGCGCAAAGGTGCTCGGCTTGTTTCCCCTCTACGGCAAGGGGCAGATAGTCCCCGGCCCGGAACAGCTCGGCGTGGTCGCGGCGGCAGCTGAGCGCGCGCCAGGTCACGTAGAGCTTGGCGCGGCCATCCGCCATGGAATCGAGCAGGGAGCGGGCGACTCCCGCCAAGCCCGCGCCGGGACGCCCCGCCCGGGCGTTGAGGTCGTTGAGGGCGGCGGCGCGGCGCTCGAAATCCACGGGGCGGCGGTTATCCGGGTCCACCAGGCTGAAATCCAGCATCTCCGTCCCCTGATAGACGTCTGGAACGCCGGGCGAGGCGAGCTTGACGAGGGTCTGGGACAGGCTGTTCAGCATGCCACAGCGGGCGACTACGCGCTGCTTGGTCACGAAATCCGCCAGGAAAGGATTCTTCCCGGCGGAGCCCAGCAGCGCGGCGACGAAACGGGACAGCGCCCGCTCATAATCCGGATTCGGGTTGATCCAGCTGGTGTGCTCCTTGGCCTCGCGCACCGCCTTGAGCATGTAGCTCTCGATGCGCTCGCGGAATGCCTCCAGGCCGGCGGCGTCCATGGTGTCGACCGGCCACGCCCCGATCAGCGTCTGGTAAAGGAGGTACTCGTCGCTGGCAGAAGGCGCGGGACGTCCGTCCACTTCGCTCTTCTTGCTGCGGTTGAGGCGCGCCCACTTGGCGACGCTCAGCTTCCAGGCCGCGGGGATCTCGGAAAGCACGTTGATGCGTGCCCTCACGTCCTCCGAGCGCTTGCTGTCATGGGTGGAGCTGGCGAGCATGGTGTTGGGCCAGGTGCGGGCCCGGTCCTGGCTGGCGCCGTGGAAGGCGCCCACCGAGAACCCGAAGGTGCGCGGATCGCCGCCCACGTCGTTCAGGGACACGAGACGGTTGTAGCGGTAAAAAGAGGTGTCCTCGAGGCCCTTGGCCATCACCGGCGCCGTGTACTGCTGGAACTTCATGGCGAAGGCGTGGACCCGCCGCGCATACTCCGGCGGCCGCCCGCGGGAAATGTCGGTGGTGAGGATCTCGCGCACGAAGTCGAACACGGTGACGTCGGCGGCGGGACTGCGCCGCTTCGCCACCGCCACCGCCCATTCGATGAAGCGCCGGTCCTGCTCCGAGAGCCCGGCCTCGGTCACGTAGGTGCGGTATACGGGAAAGCAGGCCACGACCTCCGCCAGGGCCTCACGCAGGCTGTTGAGGGTGAAGTCGCAGGTGTGGCGGCTCATTTGCGCGATGCGGGACAGCTCCCCCGCCAGCACGTTGAGCTCGCTCGCCAGGGCGGTGCGGATGATGAGCCGCTTGCAGCGGTAAAGCAGGTCTTCGAAATCGGTGCGGATCCCCGTGAAGGAGGCGTAAATGCGCTCCATCTTGTCCGCGGCCGAAGTGTCCACGAACAGCCCGCTCACCAGGTTGGCGAAGCGGTAGCCGGTGGTGCCATGGACCGGCCAGTCGTCCGGCAGCCGCTCGTGCTCGGCGAGAATCTTCTCGATGACCAGGTACGCCGCCTTGTCGCTGGCGGAGTCGGCGGTGGTGCCGGAGATATGGCGCTGCAGCTTGCGGAAGTAGCTTCCCGGATCGTACAGCCCGTCCGGGTGATCGAGGCGCAGGCCGTCGATCCTGCCCTGGGACAGCCAGCCGAAGAGCAGGCCGTGGGTCGCGTCGAACACGGCGTCCTGCTCCATGCGCAGTCCCGCCAGCTCGTTGATGTCGAAGAAGCGGCGGTAGTTGATCTCGTCGGATGCGACCCGCCAGTAGGCCAGGCGAAAGGTCTGGGCCTTGATCAGCTGGTGCAGGAGGTCGAAGCTTTGCGGATCGCCGGCGACGCCATTGAAGGTGGCGAGGTTCTCGCCGATGAAAAACCGCAGGTCCTCGGAGCCGGCGCACTGGGCGGCCAGCCGACGCTTGAGAATCTCCTTGTCCCGCGCGCGCTCCGCCACCCGCTCGCGGGCGGTGGCATCTCTGGGGGGCAGGTGCCCGAAGGCCGCCGCCACGCTTTGCAGCTCGAGCACGGTCTGGTTGTGCTCGCCGAGCCGCGCCGCCAGCCGCTCCACGCCGTGGCCGAGGATGCGCGGATATTCGCGGGGATCCACCGGGAACCGGTGTTCGTAATAGCGCACGCTGAACTCGCCACGCTCCTGGTCGAATTCCAGCTTGAGTTCCCCGCTCTCGAGCACGCGGCCGTAATGATCGCCCAGCACCGGCAGCAGCACCTTGCCCTGCAACTCGTCCTTGATGGGCTGCCAGTCGATGTCGAAAAACTCGGCGAACACCGAAGCCTCGCCGTTCTCCAGCACGTCGAGCCACCAGGCGTTGTCGCTGCCCAGCACCCCCATGTGGTTGGGCACGAAGTCCAGCAGCAACCCCATGCCCCTCTCACGCAGGGCGTCGGTGAAGCGGTCAAAATCCTCAGGCGTGCCGACCTCGGGGTTGAGCGCGCTGTGGTCGACGATATCGTAGCCGTGGGTGCTCCCGGGACGCGCCTTGAGCAGCGGCGAGGCATAGCAGTGGGTGACGCCCAGGGCATGGAGATAGGGGACCAGCTGGGTGGCCCGGGACAGGGTGAAATCCCGGTGGAACTGCAGGCGGTAGGTCGCCAGGGGTACCCGCGCCGCCACCGGCGCCCGGTACGCGGTCGCCACCCGCGGCTCCACCGATCGCCCCCGCACCTCCCGCAGGGCCTCGGTCACGCCCCGGAAACGGGCATCACCGCCCCATTCCTCCAGGTCGAGGGTGAGCTTGCGCCGCCAACTGGGAAACTGCTCGGGGCGGCTCCCCGGCAGATTCACCTGGGCCGTCTGTCCCAGCACGTCCTCAGGCTGGACCACCATCACCACGGAGGGGGCCCGCGCCAGATAAACATGGATCGCGCGCACCAGTTCCGGCGTCATCTCCGGGTTGGAGACCGGATGCACGCTGACGTCGGGAGGCAGCAGCTGCTCCTGCTCCAGGGCCATCAGCAGCCGCGCCCGGTCCTGGGCGCGACCCACCACCTGGTTATGGCGCGCCTCGTCGGAGGGAAACAAGCCGAGGGAAGCGCGCAGGTCCAGGTCGGCCCCTTGCCAGTAGCCGGCAAGGGTCGGAAGATCGTGGGTGCTGACCGCCACCAGCGCGTTCCTCGGGTACCCGGTCGGGCGCTTGAAAGCTCCGTCGTTCTCCCGCTCGAAAAAGAACGGCCGGTACGACAGCACGCCGAGGGGGGCCAGGGCGTCGCGCACCTCGTCGGGCACGGTGCCCAGATCCTCCCCGATCACCAGGCAGCGGTTGCGCTGGCTCTCCAGGGCCAGGATGCCCAGCATGTCCTGGAACGGATAGGCCACGTAAGCGCCATCGGCGGGACTGCCCCCGGGAGGTACCCAGAACAGCCGCATCAGGCCCATGACGTGGTCGATGCGCAGCGCGCCGCTGTGGCGCATGTTGGAGCGCAGGGTGCCGATGAACGGCTCGTAGGCAGCCTCCGTCAGGCGGTGGGGAATCAGCGGCGGCAGTCCCCAGTCCTGGCCATGAAGGTTGAAATCATCCGGCGGCGCGCCCACCCTGGCGCCCAGGGCGTACAAGTCCTGATGCATCCAGCCTTCCGCCCCGCCCCGGTCGATGCCCACGGCAAGATCGCCGTAAATTCCGACGCCAAGCCCGCGTTCCCAGGAGTGGCGCCCTGCCGCGGCCAGCTGCAGTTCCGCCTGCCACTGGAGATACTCGTGAAATTCCACGCGCCCGCGTTGCGCCGATGCGAAGGCCGCCACCTGGGGCGAATCGGGGTTGCGGTAATCCTCGGGCCACAGGGGCCAGCCCCACACCGACGAATCGTTGCGATGGAAATGATCCTGCAGGGCGTGATACAGGGCGAAACCGTGGAGTTCCGAATCCCGATCGCGCCGGTATGCCTCGAACGCCCGGCCCCGCTCGCTGCCCACCGCGAGATGGTGCTCGCGGAAATGCTGGTGCAGGCGCTCGAGCACCGGCAGCTTCACCGCGGCCACCCCCTTGTAGTCCACCAGTTCCTCGCCCCGGAGCGCCCTCAGGCGCGCCTGGAACTCCGGGTCGCGCACCGCGCGCCGCGCCTCGTCGCACTCGGCGAAATCAGGCACCGCCTCGACGTCGATGTAAAACACGTTGAAATGCCGGCGGCTGGAGGGGCCGTAGGGACTCGCCCGCTCGGGGTCGTGGGGGAACAGGGCGTGCCGGGGATTCACGCCCACGATGCCCGCGCCCGCCTCCGCCGCGAGGTCCACCAGGCCCCGCAGGTCGCCGTAGTCGCCGATGCCCCAGTTGCGGCGGGAACGCACCGCGTAGAGCTGCACCGTGGGGCCCCAGACCCGTTGTTCGCCTTGCACCGCCGGAGGCTGGTAGCAGCGATCCGGCGCCACCACCAGCAGCGTGCGCGCGGACGCGCTTTCCCCGTCGCCCGGCCCGTGGACCTCGAGCCGGTGGTAGCCGATGGCGGGAGCAACCGGCAGTTCGAACCCGTGCCGCGCGAACAGGGTGCCCGCGATCCGGCGCTCCTCCAGCAAACCGAGGTCGGAGGGCTTGAATTCGCCCTGGTGCGACTCGCCGTTTTCCAGCACGAGCTGCCACGAATAACGCGCCTGGGCCATCACCGCCGGGACCGCCAGCGGGATCTCGATCGGGCCCTTCCCAGCCTGGACCACGAGCACCGGCGGAAGCAGGCGGCGCAGGTCCCGGGACTCCATGGCCTCCAGGGCAGCTTGCGCTTCCTCGTCCGTTGCCACAGCAAGGTGCATCGCGCCCAGCAATGCGCGTCGCGTGTCGTCAGAAATCTCGTGCAGCTTGCCCCAGATGTCGTGATACTGGGGCACGATCCCGCACAGCGCGGAAAGCCGCTCCAGGACTTCGTGGGCGCTCACCGGGATCCCCCTTCCCCGGGAGCATCGAGGAACCACGCCACCGCCCACGGCGCGAGGCTCCCAGGCAGGGAATCGGCGGCGCCTCCCGGGGTGGCATACAGCACTCGCCCCCCCGGACGCGGGAAGCCGTCAGCGCCATGGGCCGCGAGGTTTGCGACCAGATGCAGCCAGCTTCCGTCGCCCAGATGCCAGGCGCATACCAGCCCGCGTTCCCCGACGCGGCTGAAGCGGGCTGCGCCGCCCGCGATGCCATAAAGCCGGGGCACGATCTCGTCCCGCCGCAAGGCCAGCAGCGATCGGTGCAGCTCCAGCCACTCCCGGTGGGGTGGCTGCTGCAGCGTGTCCCACTCGAGACGGGAGCGGGCAAAGGTTTCCTCGGAGTTGGGATCTGGAATGCGTTCCCGGGCCGCGGGATCGGCAAACTGGCGGAAGCGGGAAAACTCCCGGCGGCGGCCCTCGCGCACCGCATCCGCCAACTCGCCGCGGAAGTCGCAGAAATACAGGAAAGGCGTGCCGGCGCCGAACTCCTCGCCCATGAACAGCAGAGGCGGTGACGGCGCCAACAGCAGGACGGTGGTCGCCGCCCGCAGCGCCTCGGCCGGAGCCAAGGCCGCCAGCCGCTCGCCGAAGGCGCGGTTTCCCACCTGGTCGTGGGTCTGCAGGAAATCCACGAAGGCCAGGGGTGGCAGATCGGCGCTGGGCTCTCCCCGGGGCTCGCCGCCGCGAAAGGCCGAAGCCTCTCCCTGGTAGGCAAAGCCCTCGGTCAGGCAGCGGCCGAGATGGCGTGCCGGGTCTTCGGCGTAGTCGGCGTAGTAGCCGTCGCTCTCGCCGCACGCCAGCACGTGCAGGGCGTGGTGGATGTCGTCGTTCCACTGGGCGGTGTAGCGCACCGCCGCACCCGACGCCCGGGTCAGCCGCCGCGCCTGATTGAGATCGTTCTCCAGCACCAGGTGAATCAGCCGCTCCCTGCCCGGCCCGCCGCGCACCGCCTCCGCCAGATCGCTGAGGAAATCGGGATCGCTGTCGTCCAGGATCGCATGCACCGCGTCCAGGCGCAGGCCGTCCATGTGGAACTCCTCGAGCCAGTAGAGCGCGTTGTGGATGAAGAAATCCCGTACCGTGGAACTTCCCGGCCCGTCGAAGTTCACCGCTGCGCCCCACGGCGTGTGGTGCCGCTCGGTGAAGAACGGCTTGGCATAGGCGTGCAGGTAGTTGCCGTCGGGCCCGAAGTGGTTGTACACGACATCGAGCAGCACCATGAGGCCGCGCCGGTGGGCGCTCTGCACCAGTTCCTTCAGATCCTCGGGTTCACCGTAAGCGCTGTCGGGGGCGAACGGCAGCACCCCGTCGTAGCCCCAGTTGCGGGAGCCGGAAAAATCCGCGACCGGCATCAGCTCCAGGGCCGTCACCCCCAGTTGCTGCAGGTAGTCGAGCCGGCGCTCGACCCCCGCGTAGGTGCCCTCCGGCGAGAACGTTCCCACGTGCAGTTCGTAGATGACGGCTTCCTCCCAGGGACGGCCCCGCCAGCCGCCGTCTTGCCACTGGAAAGCCTCTGCATCGCACACCCGGCTCGGGCCGTGCACGTCCTGGGGATTGAAGCGCGAGGCCGGGTCCGGCACCCGCAGGCCACCTTCGAGCTCGTAGCGATACAGGGTCCCCGCGCCGGCGTCGCGGATCTCGTGCTGGAACCAGCCATCATCACCACCTTCCATGGAAAGCGCGGCAGCGCCCTCGACGCACAGATTGACGGCGCGAGCCGCCGGTGCCCAGAGCCGGAAGCGGGTCCCGCCGCCGGGCAGCAGCTCGGCCCCGAACGGCATCCGGTGGATACGCCTCACGCGTTTCCCCGTCCCACCTGAACCAGCAGCGCCAGGGACCGCCCCTGCAACGGGTACTGCTGGCCCGAGGAGAAGCGCCCGTCGGGCAGCAAACCGTCCTCTAGCGCGGTATCCAGCAACGAGAGCCACTCCTGCTGTCCCGGCAGCTGGGGCAGCTTGAACGCCACTGGCTCGTGGTGGGCGTTGGTGAGGATCAGGAAGTTCTCGTCCCTCATCGGCCGGCCCCGCTCGTCCCGCTCGTCCAGGACTTCTCCTACCAG
>Ga0210374_1000060_pt1 | contig 12978 bp, 19 predicted proteins | sample S765metaT_FD_170483 | JGI IMG/M metagenome (GOLD analysis project Ga0210374, IMG submission 170483) | Metatranscriptome of estuarine sediment microbial communities from the Columbia River estuary, Washington, United States - S.765... | ecosystem: Environmental > Aquatic > Marine > Intertidal...
AGAAGAGGTCTACCGAAGGTACGCGGTGAAGGAGAACTACTAGCGATGAAGACCAGCAAGAAGAAGCGAGAGCAATTCCGTTCGTTCGACATAGAGAAGAACGTGCTCGACCTGTGGAAGCTGGGGCTTTACGGGGAGCATCTGACGAGGGCGTTGCTGCAGCGCGTCAAGGAGACGAGCGATTACATCGTCACGCCTGGGAGTGGCATCAAGGTTAGGAGTGAGGGCGAGGGTCACACCATCGAGATGTATGGGTGGAGGTGGGAGGTTCCGGACTGGGCCAAGGCAAAGATTCGGCCTGAGTTCAAGCCCGAGCCAGAGCCCGAGGCGTCATCCTCGACGAAGGCGTTCTGCGAGAAGTGCGGAGAGTTGAAGCCGGTTCGCCTGATCGCAGAGGACATACCTTTGCTTCTTCCTATCGGCGTTGAGGAGGTAACGCATCTGTGCCTCTACGAGTGCCTCACATGCCGCTCGTGGGCGTTGATGCCTGGCAAGGTTGCGGGCGTCGAGGTGAACGAGTTGAAGCCGTCAGCGAGTCATAGAGCGCCGACGTTTCTCGACAACGAGATGGCGCGAGAGGCGGACAAGGGGGTCCGCGAGATCGAAGCGAGGGCAAGGAATGCAGGCTGGTGGCATCAGTGCATACCTGCGCTCGTTTCGCATGTCGACAAGGGGCCGATACCGAAGGCGACGCAGTTGTTTCTGGCTCAGCAGGTAGAGCAGGAAGCCATCTTGCGTCAGAAGCTGGCGATGCCGCTGGATGTTTCGATGTCATCGTGGGCCATTGAGGACTACGAGAAGGTCGTGGGGAAGAAGGGTGGAGAGGGTCAGGGTACGTCACGCTGGACGGGCAATGAGGGATGGTGTCTTGGCATCTGCCCGAACGGGCATGACACGATTGCTTGTTATGTAGTTCCGAACCGCCACGAGTACGTGGATGGCATCGAGATGCGCTCGTGCATGACGTGTGAGGAGTACCGATTCCGGTCGGCGAGGGCGGGGAGAGGATTTTGGATCGACGTACGGGGTTCTGAGCCGAAGCCACCGGACGTTGAGGTCCTACGTCGGATGGGTGGCTTTGCATGGATGAAGGACGGGACTCTTCGCTGCCCGAACAACCACATGTGGGTACTTCACGAGCATGACATGGATAAGGAGAGGTCGCTTTGTCTTACGTGCCGGGCAAGTCACGGGGCAAAGCCGACGGCGAGCAGGCCCATCCGATTTCTTTACATGGGGAACGGTAGGAAGCTGAACTTGAATTGTCCCTGACTGGCCCAGATGATGGGCGAGGAGGGTCGGCAAGGCGCGAAGGATCGGCTGTGAAGGACAATGTGCTTTATGCGTTGCTGTGGTCTCTGATTGCCGTGTGCGTAGTGATGTGGAGCTTTTCGATAAGGACGTGCGTTGAGCACGAGACAGAGCAGCAGACGGTTCGTGTGTTGGCCCAGGAGTCAGCGGCGGCCGATAGTTACCGAGAGACGGTGAGGGCGTACATGGCGTGTTTGGAAGCCACGAGGGACTAGACAGGTTGCGTACGTGATGTGATGGACCTATGAAGTGCTGCCAGTCGTGTGGAAGCGAGCATCTACCTTTCGTGACGTGCGTGTGTGGCCAGTACCGATGTCAGATCTGCCATGAGGAGAGTCCGATGCATTTGAAGCACGAGCGGGACTTTCTACGAGAGAGAGTGGCTGAGCTAGAGGCACGGTTACGGGACGTTACGGGTAGTGAACTTTGAGGAAGGCGAATGGCCTAGCGAAGTCAGATCGTGAAAATATTTGCGTGCTTGCAACGTAAGCGAAGAAGTGATGAAAGATCGAACCCCAGGGCCTGGATAGCCCCAAGCAACGGGTCCAGAAGGTAGCTTACGGTGTTGGCGTAGAACTAGAAAAACCACCGTGGTGGCGGTGGTTTACGAGTACGTCGTGCGAGAGATAAGATCGCACATGCAATATTTGATCCCTATTTTAAGCTAACTCATGAAAATCTTTGAGGAAGGTTTGGAGGTTTGGTGGAAAATGTTTGCGAAGATCGTGTAACCAGGTATCGGGGAAATTGTCAAGGTATTGTACCGAGAGGGGTGCAGTGAGGGCGGATATAGAAAACAGAAGTACCTTAGAGTGAGAGAATAGAAGAGGAAGACCACCGGAAAGCCCACCGTCAAGGAAAGACCACATGCATATCCGGCATCCATCGACCAACGTCTTAGTAAATATCAAGAAAGCCCGATCGCGTCAGATATCCAATTTCCGGGTGATTTGGTGTGAAAGATCGACGGCAGATCGGGGCTAAGTGCGGAAAACTGCAGAGTTTTCCTCGATCTGCAAAGCGCCGCCCACGATCTCGATCAGACTCCCCCATGCAAATACTTGCGTCCATGAAAATATTTGCGTGAATCTCGATCATGATCGCAGATCAGGTAAAACTCCAGAGTTTTCCAGCAGTTACGTGTGCGAGGTCTGCCCGTGCCGACTACCGAACGTCGTTCGGTATCCGATGTCCCCGTAAGGCGCTGTGCCCTCCAACCCCCTCCGTGGTAGACCCTCAGACCCTACAGACAGCTCAGGACGCTCGGAAAACTCGTCAGGACGCCTCCTCGATCTGTTCTTGCGCTTCTTGCTGTAACCCTCTAGAATGTAACGACAATTTGCGATGATGTCCTCGAACAGCATGCCCCCATCCTACCATGCTTCGATCTATCGTGCATCCCTTGACGATTTTCGCCTCGATCACAGGTCCATGCACGTTTCACCCCCGGGGATTTTCCTTTAAAATCGCCCAACCCTCCGTAATCATTGGATTGACGATTATCTGCCCTCCAAGACCTAGTTACGCTAACTTACGGCCCCCTCCCTGGGCGAAATAGCAGGTGTATGACAACGAAGACCAGACAGAAGCAGACCCGTCGGGCCGTCTCCCTTTCCGGTGACCTCCATAAAGCCATGAAGGTCCACTGCGAGCGGGCCGGACTATCCTTATCAGGGTACGCGGAGATGATTCTGCGCCGTGAAGTAGGGTTGCCAGAGCGTGAATCGCACCTGGAGCGCTCTCCCATACTCGCGGAAGCCCATTTGGCCAAGAAAGAACGGGCGAAATCGACCAAAGCGTCGATCCCAGCCAACACCCTACCCTCCGAGAGCCCTCCGACCCATCCCCAGATCTCAGCTACTTACGACGAAAGAATAGCCCCAGCCCAGAAGAGGGAGAATCGTGCAGACCCCTCTAACGAAACGACCACACCGACTCCTGAGGTAGTTCCTCGTAGGATGGGTGGTCCCATCGAGCCCCTGCCTGCGCCGACTGAGATCCTCTACTATCTGCCCCCCGAGGTAGCAGTCGAAGCGCCAGAACCATTGATGAATGAGGTTTCTGCGGAATCGGTGATTCGCGAATTACCGAATCATTCCGATGGGTTGGACGAGAATTGGGCTGAGGACGACCAGGATACGGCCGCCGAAGTAGTCAATGATTCTGCAGAGTTAGATCGAAAAGACCGCCAGACTCCCGTTCTCGCACACGAAGAGGTACGAGTACCCGTCGAGGAGAAACTTTTTGAGCCTGGGGGCGACCCTGGAACGTCAGAATTCGACGAGTGGGACTCGCTGATTTCCGCGTTGCGGTTGAAGAAGGCGATAGACGAGATGGTGGTGGTGGAGCCTGAGCCGGAGAAGCTGGCGAAGGTGGTCCCCATCCGACCTGTTCCGACTCCGGAGCCCGAGCCCGAGGTGGTGGTCGAGCCCGAACCCGAGGAAGTAGACCCGAGGCCGATTCGTGCGATCCGAACTGACCGTCCTTCACGGGAGTTCATGACGAAGGGCGAACGGGAGCGGGCAGAGCGAGCGCGGCTGATTGCGGAGAGGCAGAAGGCGCGGGAGGACGAGGAGAAGGCGAAGCGGGAGGTGGAGAAGAAGGAGCTTGGCGGATCGAGACGGTCGGGTAACGTGTTCTCGTTCTAGTCTGGTGGGAGAACGTCCGACATCATATCCGTGAGCAGTTCGGTGGCCTCGTTGACCAGATATGAGAGACGGTCGAGGTCGGGCCAGCCTTGCCGCTCGGTGCCCTGAATCGTTCCATCAATAGTCGCGATGTCCTCGTCGGCGTGTTCCATAGCAGTCTGAATATTGTTCAGAAGGCTATGGACTTTGTCGATCTGGGCTGGTGTGAGCAGCTTGGGTGCTCGCGGCTTTCTTGGTTTGAGCCCCATGGTCTTACCTTTCTTCGAGGTCATCGAGGGCCGACGACACTTTAAGCATGGCGCCATCGATGGCCAGGTCCAGTTCGCGGAGGGGGGCGCTGGGCGGGCAGGTTCCGAGATCTTCGGTGGTTCCGCGGACCTTGTTCCGCACGAGCGACATTCGCATGGCGGCGCCGGTCAGGTATGACTCTACCTCTGCGAGCAGGTTGTAGACGTCTTGCTGGTTCTTCTTGGTGAGCGGTTTGGGTGCTCGTTTTCTTGGTTTGAATCCCATGGTTCTAGTACCGGTGGGGGCGTTGGTTTTTTCAGTCTTCCACCAAGGAAACCTGCCACGACAAGACAGTCGCTACCTCCCCTGAAATAAGTAGCACTTGAAGTACGTCGTCACGCGGTGGCTCCCCTCGATTGATGCGTATGACGTACCCTACGATCCCCTCTACGACGACCTTGTGCCCAAGCAGAATTCTTGGCTCCATGCCTGCAAGGTAAAGGGGCCATGCTCCGTGGTCCAGGGAGCAGTTGACATTTTGCTCTTTCGTTAACCCCGCTCACTAACTTCTCGTTTTCTTTACTGAAAAGAAGAAGTGCTTTTCTGGGTAAGAAGACGTGTGGGAGTGGGAGTGGAGTGGGAGGATTGTGGGAGTGAGGCGGTAGCGAAGTAGGGGTGAGGTAGGGGCGAGGAAAACTTCAGAGTTTTCCTTTTGGGGGCGCGCGGCGCGCGGCGCGGAAAATGAAATGCCGCTGGCCCGGAGGGCAGCCGGTAAGGATCGTTGCGGGGCCTGGCTGTGCAGATCGACTACAGGTAGGCAGATCGACTACAGGGTGAGTTTTCCGAGGGGGGGCGGCGCAAGCGCTTGCGTTGGTTTGTCTGCAAAAATAGCCAGGCTGGCCGGTAGTAAGGATATGCCTAATTTCATTGTAAGAGTTCGAGAGGTTCATGTTTCCTACCGCAAGGTCACCGCAGATAGCCCCGAGGAGGCTTTGCATGACGGCGGCGGGGGCGAGGAGATCTTGTGTGAATACAGCCACACACTGCCGCAGGATACGTGGGACGTAGAGGACACTGACGGGAACATTGTTTTCGACCCACGCAAAAACCGCCCGGCTCAGTGGTAGTAAGGGCATGTCCAAGAACAATCTGATACTCGGCGACTCTCCCGACGGTGAACCCGTCGGGCTTCCCATCGAGGCACTGCGGCGCCATGCTGTCGTGCTCGGTTCGTCCGGCTCGGGTAAGACCGTGCTGTCGAAAGTGCTGGTCGAGGAGTGCGTGCGCAGTCGGCTTCCCGTCGTTGCGGTCGACCCGCAAGGCGACTTGGCGAGCCTGGCCCTGGCCGGTGACGAGCAGATGCTCCGCAAGATGGGCGTCAATCCTCGCATCGCAGAGCAATTCTTCGATGTCGTCGAGCCTGTTATCTGGACACCGGGAGCCACCTACGGTCGGCCGCTCTCGTTCATGCCCAAGATGACCGTGGGTAACAACCTTCGGCACGAGGACAAAGTGCGCGCGTTCGGTGCGGTCGGCCAAGCTCTCGCGGCCATGGTCGGCGACAATAACGAGGCGACCCCGGTCGCGTTCGCGATGATTCTGGAATACGCCGACGAGTTCGGGCTCGCGTGCGACACCATCGGCGACCTGTGCAATTTCTTGGCAGACCCGCCCCCCGCGCTCGCGCGGCGGCTGGAGCCCATCTTCGATGACAAGATTCGCAAGCGTGCCCAAAAAGCCTTCATGGTCAAGACGTTGGGACCGAACCGCCTGCTGTTCGACCTGGGCGAACCCATCGATCCGGACGAGCTATTCGGCCTCCGCTCGGGCAACGGCAAGACGCGCCTGTCAGTGATTTACCTCAACACGCTCACGAGCCAGGACGATAAGGATCTGTTCGTGGCCCTCCTGGCCGGCGCCCTCTACCAGTGGATGCTCACCCTCGATGGTCAACACCTGTGGGGCCTGTTCTACATGGACGAGATGGCCCCCTATCTCCCACCCGTCAAGAACCCACCCGCGAAGCAAGGTCTGATGATGCTGCTGCGCCAAGCTCGCAAGTACGGCTTGTGCTGCCTCATGGCTACGCAGTCCCCCGGCGACCTGGACTACAAGGCGCTCGGCCAAATGGGCACCTGGGCCTTCGGTCGTATCCAGGGCGAGCGTGCGCTTGGCAAGGTCGCGCCGATTCTCCGTGCTCAGCCCGACCTGGACACCGAGGCGATTCTCGACGAGCTGCCGAGTCTCCCCAAGGGCCGGTTTGTTCTCGTCAATCCCGACCACTTCGAGTCGGCGGCACAGTGCCAGGTTCGGTGGCTCGTGACCGACCACAAGGTGATGACACCCGAGGAAGTAGAGAGCGTTTCGCGATAATTGCTGGGGGCGCTGCAAAAACCAGCGTCCCTAGCGGTAGTAGAAGGGAAGGGAGAGAACGTATGAAGGTGATTCTTGTGATTCTGGGGATGCTCGCCTTGCTTGGCGGAATCGGGATCTTCGGGAACGCGAAGTCAGCGGTACACGAAATCGAGGCGTTCATTTTGATCCTCATTTTCGCGACCTCCGTGGGCTCCGCCGGTATCGTGGATGCGGTCGACAAGCTCCGGCTCAGTCAAGCCCCGCCCAAACAGTAGCTAGGCTCCGGGTTAAATAGACCCGGGGCCTAGCCCCTTTTCTCCGAGTTTTCCCCTATAAAAGCTGGGCTTTTTTCGCAAAAACCAGGAAGCTCGGCGGTAGTAGAGTCATGGGATACTTAATAACGCAAGAAGACGCCGACTTTTTCGTGGCCAAGAAGGACGTGGATGCGTTCGTTGCGGATGCGAAGAAGGCTCTAACAACGCTGCCTGCCTGGTGCCACCGGGGCTATCACGACCGGCTGCAAAGCCTGAGCGACGTGCTCGACTGCTGGTCGTATCAGGCAACGCTCGACGCCAAGGGCAACATCGTGGGCCTGGAATTTCTTGGGGAGAAGCTCCTGGAACAACCCATTCTGTGGGATGCCGTGGCTCCGCTCGTGCGCGAGGGCTCCTACCTGGAAATGCTCGGCGAGGATGGGGCCCGCTGGCGCTGGGTCTTCAAGGACGAGAAGATGGTCGAGGTGTTCGCGACGATTTCGTGGGGTTGAGTAGAGGCATGTTGGAACCAAAGGTCACTGCCTGGCATACGCCACCACGAAACCAGGGTCAGATTGTCCTCGTTTCATACGGGATCGACGAGGATGGAACGGCTTGGCAAAAGACGTTCGACCAGTCTGACCGCTCTACCTCCTACGAGGACCTCGGCCCTATAGGGGATTTCGATGAGTGGGAGCCGTGGAATTCGGAACCAGCTTGAAAAAACCAGCTCTCTGAGCTGTAGTATGAGTAACATGAGCAACTTCGACAATATCATGCACCGAATCGCGCAGGGCGTACTCAATATCGAGGAGGGCTTGACGACGGTCGATCGCAACTCTCAGATCCACAAAGCGATGTCCGAGCTGTGTGATTTGGTCGCCGCCGGCAACGTGAGCTGTCACGGCATCGAGTACAACGACACCTGCGGTTGCAAGCTGTGCGAAGAACGCTGCAATCTTTGTGATTGAGTCTTGAAAAAATCAGCTCGCTGAGCTGTAATAAAAGAACGAGCTACCCGGGAGAGTAAAACCGGGCTCTGGTGACGCGGCACTACCATGACGGATAGCAAACCGCGGCGCCGAATGCAGAGGCGAAAACATCCCAGGATGGCTGCATACTGCCTGGGCCGCCGGCCTCCAGAGAAATCTGGGGGCCGCCGTTGTTTTCGGGGCCGAGTTTTACCTTTTCTTTTTCTATTTTTGTCAGGAAAAATCGGCTGCGACGTCGGTAACAGTGACATGCAGCAATCATCAAATAGCGAAGCGCCTTTTTCTGTGGATGAGGCATGCCTGCACATCGTGCATTTCTACATCAAGGGAGAAGGCCGTAAGTATCTCGACGAGGTTACGGCCGCAGCGATTCATCACGCCACATGGGCGTTGCAAGATGGTTACGGCAAGCCCGGGTTCACGCCCCCGCAGGGTTGGGACTGGTCTGGGATTCGTGATTCAACGGATAGCGCGATTCGAAAAATGGCCGCTGTCATTCTTCAGCTGACTTCATAGTTAGCCTGAAAAATCATCGAGCCCATCGGTATTATAACCATGAACCTTTTCAACAGACCCAAGACGTATCTGACTGGCACGCCTCCTGTGGGGGAGCTGGCGACCTACGGTATTGGTAGTGACCAGTACCCGTACACGGTGATCGAAGTCAGCAAGAGCGGCCACCGCGTCACGTTGCAGGCTCGCAAGTCGCGTCGGGTCGACAGCAATGGTTACAGCGAGAACCAGCGTTGGATCACCGTTGAAGATCCAAACGGCGAGACCATGGTGGTCACACGTCGTGGCGATGGGAGCTACGCGCCCAAGGGTAAGAAGTGCGGCTACATTACTTTCGGTGACGCCGGCTCTTATTTGGATCCGTCGTTTTAGTCTGAAAAAATCACCAGGCTCAACGGTACTAAGACCATGGGACATTCAATCAAAAGCGGTGAGCGCGAGCAGATTCGATCTCTTCAAAGTCTGGCTCGTAGTGCAGGTCGCGAGCTGGAGGACGCGGTGAATGCCTACAATGATGCAGTCGTCAACGCCTTCGCGGAGTTGAAGGAAAAGGTCGACGCGTACAACGAGGCCATCACTGACCTGGGTCAGGAGTGCGACGAAGTTCACACCCAGCTCGACGACGTGTACGAGTCTCGAAGTGAGCAGTGGCAGGAGAGCGAGAAGGGCGATGCCTTCCGCTCGTGGATGGAGGAGTGGGAGGTCTCGTTCGACGAGTTCGAGGTCACGGAGCCCGACGAGGTGGAGTTCGGCGAGGACTTCTCCGCCCAGATCTACGACTTGATGCCAGACTTCGACCTGGACTACTAGCCAACCAGGGCCCTGGGGAAACCCGGGGCCTTTGTCGTTTTTGTGGAAAAATCATCGAGCCCAGCGGTACTAAAACCATGACCAAGACCAACACAAAGAAGAAGACGGAATCCCTCCCCGAGAAGGACATGGGGAAGTTCCTCGACAAGGCCATTCGGCAGTTGCTTATCAAGGAGCTGTACGGCATCGACAAGGAGTGCCGCGTGGGGCTCGACGACCTGCACAACGACGGTCGCATCGCCAAGAAGTACGCCCGCATTCTCTGCGAGGCGGGCTACCTCGCTCCCGTCAAGAACTCGACAAAAACCTTCTGGATTCAGCGGGCTGTCACGGGCGAGTTCAACGTCGACAAGCCCGACCTGATTGGGATGCTCAAGGCCAACGAGTACGAGCTGAACAACGTTCGTCGGTCAAGCGGGGGGATGGCGACGTATGGCCAGGGTATCTCCACTGGTTACATGTCCGATGACGGATTCACGTCCGATCAGATCGCCTACATCCTGTTCAACCACGAGGAGTTCGAGTTCGGCTTCTTTGGCTACGGCGACTACACCGAGCATGCTTGGGGAACCGAGCCGAAGAACGACCGTTACGGTAGGACCATCGTGGTCTCCAGCGGCGAGTACAACGACTTCGTGTACGAGCTGTGTCTCGGCGAGCGCATCAAGTCGATCTATAACCAGAACATCGCCTGGGGCTTGAAGGAGCTGTGCGGTGTGTCCGAGGACGACGCCTCGCTCATGTCCAGCGGTGATTCGTCGGGTGTGTATATCCCCAGCCGCACCTTCAACGAGGAAAAGACCGAGCGGGACTGGGCTGAGATCCATCGCAACGGCATGACCAACTCGGAGAACGCCCTGGCGTTCCACACCCGCAAGCTGGAAGCGCTTCACCGCATTCAGATAGCGGTCGCCAAGTACGGCGGCTGGGAGAAGTTCAGCGCCGACTACCGCCAACGCATCGAGGACCACGTCCGCAAGGCGGACGCCGAGGAGGAGAACAATGGCGAGTAGCGAGCTGAAGGTGGGGGACCGGGTCGTTATTGACGGCCCGCCCCGGCGGAAGATCCCCGGGGTCGTCATCGGCCCCGCCCGCAACGCTGCCCACTTTCTGATCCGAGACGAGTCCGGTCAGGTGTGGAACTGTCACTGGGCTTATCTGAAAAAATCCTCAAGCTGAGCGGTAGTAAAACCATGCCACACAAAATCAAAATCGACCCATCGCTCAAGCTGTACGCCGGAACGATGCTGGAGGCCGAGGCGCCGTCAGCAGGGGACATTAAGGAGCACATCCTGGGTATCGCTCTCGGCGACGATCCTCATCACTCCCAGGTGCTACCCGGACTCGTGCAAGCGTACATCGGTGCTCTCATCGAGCAGGCCGAAGAAGACGAGGAGGGGGAGGAGGTTTCCCTGGTCAGTGACGGCAACGGCGCGGCCGAGAAGCTGTACCGCCAGTACGTCGTGAAGGGCTACCGCGAGGCGATGCGGAAGGTCAAGGGCTGGAACAAGTCGCACACCGACGACGAGGTGTACGAGAACAGCGACTGGTACAACTACGGGAAGATGGTTTGGCCGGCGCAGCTTCTTGCGGAGATCGCTTACATGCGCGCCTACAAGGACGGCCGCAACTGGTTGCAGATGTGCGAGTACGCTCGTGCCGTAAAAGAGGCCGAGAGTGAGAATGCCTGAGCCTCAATCGGGGGGAGTAAAAGCCGCTGCTTCATTGCAGCGGCTTTTCTTGTTTTTGTGTGGAAAATTGGGGTATCCCAGCGGTATTAGAGACATGACACACTCCAACGCAAAGACTCTCGAAGACGTTTCTCAGGACCTGGGCATCGACAAGGATGCCGCGTACGACCTGATTCGCTACCTGCTCAAGACGGGCGGGGCCAAGAGGGTGGGCTCGGTCCGCATCCCCGGACGCCGGGGTCGTGGCAAGCACCTGTACGAGTTCACGTCCACCGTGACCGAGAACCTCGGCGCCGTCGCGGCGACGCTCACGAAGGCGGCTTAGTCATGGGTATGAAGGCACGAGTGAAACCGGTCGTTAATCTTCTTGAGCTGTCTGAGCAGCTCGATGCTCTCAAGGACGCGGTGGATGACCTGATGGACAGCGTGATCCCCGTGGAGGACGAAGCGGAGGGGGTCGTAGCAATCCCTGCCGGTCGGTTCTCTTCGCGGATCAAGTCTGCGACTTCTAAAATCTCTGATTCCTACGGTGCTTTGTTTGAGGCTTCTAGTGATCTTTCCTGCCTAATCGATGAACTGGAAGAATTGCTCAGCAAAGAGGAGGAGAAGTAACATGTGGGGAATCAAGCCAGAACATGACCCCGATACCTGCTGGGGCGCTCGCACCATCTACGGCGAGTCCGGACCGTACACCTTCGGAATCGTGCGCGATCGAATGGGCGGCAAGGGGCCGAAGACCAAGCTCAAGTCGCTCTGCGAGTGGCTCAACAGCACCGGCTTCGACTTGCTCAAGGATCAGCTCCGCGAGCAGCGTGTGCAGGGCAGTGACGACCGGGAAGTCCGCGTCGAGCAGGACGGCTACGTCCTCGTCGCGAACCCCAGGATGTCCTACGGCTACCTCTACATCGGTGCCTGGAGGGCGGACAGTGAGTAAGTCTCATGCGCGGGAGTCGATTGCAGAATTGAAAGCTGAGCTAGCGACCATGGAAGCTATCTTCGAGTCCAATGGTGGTCGCGGCATTGAACTCGCAGACGAGATCGACGAGCTTCGTGAACAAATAGAAAGAATGGAGGACGCAGTGTCTTCAGCCAGCATCACCACGACCTGCGGTGAAAAATTCACCCCCGAAGAACACCAAATCTTGGCCTTCCTCGTCTATAAACGATGGGGCCGCGACATGGAGGCTGCCGCCTGCGCCTGGCGGCGCCTGTTCCAGAACGGCTGCACCGTGGAGGACTTCCGGGATCTGATCACGGCCGAAGGTACGCCACTGGGCGACACCCTCACCAGGTCGCAATCGCTGATTGCTCAGATGGAGGTGGCCGCAGAAGTCATTCGCCAACTCAAGTAAGCAAGCAATATCAGCAACATATAAGGAATGCCCAAGGGGCCTAGAAATCCTAGTCTCTTGGGCTGTAATAAGAACATGTCCGACAAAAACGCAGACCAAACATACGAAGCCGAAGTCAACAACTACGACGTCAAGTACCCGATCCTCGACAACAACACCCGCGAACGGGTCGCGATGCTCGAAGCCCGTGTGCGTGAACTAGAGGAGCAGGTCTACGTGTGCCTATCCTGGATGCGCACACAGGCCGAACGAGAAGCAGCAAAGATGGACCCAACAGCCAAACCTCCAGCGGAAGGCTCGAACTAGCGGTTCCCTAAGTATGCCAGCGCAAAAAAGACAGCGACAAAAAGAAACAGGAAGGACCGTGGCGTCGGTAGACGTCGCGGTTTCTTTTTTGCCGGAGGCATTTTGTTCCGTGCGATCATGTCTCGGAACAGCGCATCCCCAAGAGGCGTTGGCATGACCACTTCTCTTTGACAGATTCGTGAGCAATTGTCTAGCGTCCTGAAAAAAACCAGCGGCCCAGCGGTAGTATAACCATGCTCTTACTCTGCTATTTGTTTCCGCCACTGGCCGTGCTGCTGATGGGGCGCCCGTTCTCGGCGTTTTTCAACTTCTGCCTGACCATGTTCTGCTTCTGGCTACCAGGCATCAAGCACGCCCTCGTCGTGTACGCAGATTACACGACGAAAAAACGTCACAATGCCATGGTCCAGACCATCAACTACCCAGGATGGTTCACCGCCCTGGTCGAGAGTGGCCGGCAGCAGGCTCAGGCTCAGCCGCAGCTCCCCCGAGAGCGCCCAGACGTAGGCGGCAACGGC
>Ga0210374_1000061_pt1 | contig 12906 bp, 17 predicted proteins | sample S765metaT_FD_170483 | JGI IMG/M metagenome (GOLD analysis project Ga0210374, IMG submission 170483) | Metatranscriptome of estuarine sediment microbial communities from the Columbia River estuary, Washington, United States - S.765... | ecosystem: Environmental > Aquatic > Marine > Intertidal...
AGAAACCCCGAAGATTCGCGTGTTTCTCCAATCTCTTCAATCATTAACGAGCGGAGCCCGGATTCGTGAACAAGATAGCTGCGTCCTTGGCGGAATCCCCGGCGGATCAGCGCCGAACCTCTCCCTGGTCGCTGGAACAGGTGGAAGCCCTGTTCGCGCTGCCTTTCAACGACTTGCTCTATCGTGCCCAGCAGGTGCACCGGACCCACCACGATCCCAACGCCGTGCAACTCTCGACCCTGCTTTCCATCAAGACCGGGGGCTGTCCCGAGGACTGCGGCTATTGCCCCCAATCCAAGCGCCACGGGACAGGGATCTCCGACGAGGAAACCCTGCCGCTGGAGACGGTGGTGGAAGCCGCGGCCAAGGCCAAGGCCAGCGGCGCCACCCGCTTCTGCATGGGGGCGGCCTGGCGCGGTCCCAAACAGCGCGATATCGACCAGGTTTCGGCGATGGTCAGGGCAGTAAGCGCGCTCGGGCTCGAAACCTGCGTCACCCTCGGCATGCTCAAGGAGGGCCAGGCCGAGGAGCTGAAGGCGGCGGGGCTGGATTACTACAACCACAACCTCGACACCTCTCCGGAGTTTTACGGGAACATCATCTCCACCCGGGACTACCAGGACCGGCTGGACACCCTGGATCGGGTGCGCGACGCGGGCATTCATGTCTGCAGCGGCGGTATCGTCGGCATGGGCGAGTCGCGCCGGGACCGGGCGGCGCTGATCGCGCAACTGGCGAACCTGGATCCCTATCCCGAGTCGGTGCCCGTCAACAACCTGGTACAGGTGGAGGGCACGCCGTTGCATGGTGCCGCGGTCCTGGATCCCCTGGAGTTCGTGCGCGCCATCGCCGTGGCCCGCATCACCATGCCCGAGGCCATGGTGCGACTGTCGGCCGGCCGGCAGGAGTTGGGGGACGCGGTGCAGGCGCTGTGCTTCCTGGCCGGCGCCAATTCCATCTTTTACGGCGAAAAGCTGCTTACCACGGGCAATCCGGAGGTGGAACGGGATCAGGCCCTGTTCGAGCGGCTGGGGCTCAAGCCCATGGGCGGCGGCCACGCCTGACCCGCCCGGCGCAACGGCTCCCGCTTCGCGCCATCGCATCATGCCTTTCTCGCCCCTGCGCGCGGAGCTCGAGGAACTCGAGGCCGAGGGCCTGGCGCGTCGGCGCCGGGTTCTCGAAAGCCCCCAGGGCGCCCGCGTCGTCGTCGAAGGCCGGCAATACCTGGCCTTCTGCAGCAACGACTACCTGGGACTCGCCAACCACCCCGAACTGATTGCGGCGGTTCAGGCCGGCGTGGCGCGCTTCGGCGTGGGAGCCGGCGCCTCCCACCTCATCACCGGGCACCATGCCGAGCACCACGGGCTGGAACAGGCGCTGGCGGAATTCGTGGACATGCCCCGGGCCCTGCTCTTTTCCACCGGGTACATGGCCAACCTCGGCGTGGTGAGCGCCCTGACCGGCCGCGGCGCCGAGGTCTTCGGCGATCGGCTGAACCACGCGTCGCTCAATGATGCCGCAATCATGTCCCGGGCCAGCCTGGTGCGTTACCCCCACCTCGATCTCGAGGCCCTGGAGAACCGGCTCGCCAAGTCCCGGGCGAAACGCCGGCTGGTAATCACCGACGCAGTATTCAGCATGGACGGAGACATGGCCCCGCTGCCGGAACTGGCGGCGCTCTGCGAGCGTCACGGCGCCTGGCTGCTGGTTGACGATGCCCACGGCTTCGGCGTGCTGGGAGAGGACGGGCGCGGCTCCCTGTCTCATTTCCGGTTGCGTTCCCCAAGGATCATTTATATGGGCACCCTGGGCAAGGCGGCCGGAGTGTTTGGCGCGTTTGTCGCCGGCGCGGGCGACCTGGTGGAATACCTCTGCCAGCGGGCCCGCACCTATGTCTACACCACCGCGACGCCGCCCTTCCTGGCCCATACCCTTCGGCGCAGCCTGGATCTCGTGCGAGGCGAAGCGTGGCGCCGGGCGCGGCTGCGGGAGTTGATCGCGCGGCTCAAGAGCGATTTGGAGGTGCTGCCCTGGAAGCTGCTGCCTTCGGAAACGCCGATCCAGCCCTTGCTGATCGGCGAAAGCCGTGAAACGGTGAGAGCGAGCGACGCGCTGCGAGGGCGGGGGATTCTGGTGCCGGCGATCCGGCCGCCCACCGTGCCGCGGGGCGCCGCGCGGCTGCGCATCTCGCTCTCCGCCGATCATACGAGGGAGGACGTGGAGGCGCTGGTAAGCGCATTGCGGGCGATCGCATGAACCCTGGTGCCGGCGATCCATGACCATGCTTCACGTCGAACGCATCGGCAAAGGCCCGGACCTGGCGCTGATCCACGGCTGGGCCATGCATGGCGGCGTCTGGGGAGGCGTGGTGCAGGAACTGGCGCGCCGTTTCCGCCTGCACATCGTGGACCTCCCCGGACACGGGCGCAGCCCGCCGCTGACCGGCGCCTCGCTGGAATCCCTGGCCACAGCGGTTGCCGAGGTCATCCCGGCGCGGGCTGCGGTGTGCGGCTGGTCCCTGGGAGCCCACGGCGCCATGCGCATGGCCCTCGACCATCCCGGCAAAGTTTCGCGCCTGGTTCTGGTTTCCGCGACGCCGCGCTTCTTGCGCGAGGGGGACTGGCCGTTTGGAGTGGAGCGAGAGGTGCTGGAGGCGTTCAGCGGGGACCTGGAGCGGGATTACGAAGGCACGCTCAATCGCTTCCTCGCGCTTCAGGCTCGGGGAAACGACCAGGCGCGGGTCCTGATCCAGACGCTGCGGGCCCGACTGTTCGAGCGGGGACGCCCCGTATTGGAGACGCTCAAGGCGGGCCTCGGCATCCTCCTGGCCACCGACCTGCGCCGCGAAGTGGAGGGCATTGCGCACCCCACGCTGCTGATTCACGGGGAGCGGGACCTGCTAACGCCGCCTGCCGCCGGCCGCTGGCTCAGCAAGAACCTGGGCAACGCGCGCATTGCCCTGCTCCCCGGCTGTGCTCATGCGCCATTCCTGTCGAACCCGGCGACGTTCGTATCCTCGATTTCGGAGTTCCTCTCCCATGGATGAGCGGAGCGTCGCGGAAAAGAGTCAGGTGCGAAGAGCCTTCGAACGGGCGGCGGCCACCTACGACGCCGCCGCGGTGCTGCAGCGGGAAATCTGCACGCGCATGCTCTCGCGGCTGGACTACATCCGCCACCAGCCCACGGCCATTCTCGATGCCGGCTCGGGCACCGGGTTCGGGACGCGGCGGCTCCAGCAGCGATACCCGAAAGCGACGGTTGTTGCCCTCGATATCGCCCACGCCATGCTGGTGCGCTCCCGGGAGGAAAGGGCCTGGTGGCAAGCGCTGCTTGGTAGGCCGGAACGGACAATCCGGGTGTGCGGCGACGTCGACACGCTTCCGGTCCGCAGCGCCTGGGCGGCAATGGTGTGGTCGAACCTGATGCTGCAGTGGTGCGGAGATCTCTCCCGCACCTTTGCCGAGGTGCAAAGGGTCCTGGCGCCGGGCGGCCTGTTCATGTTCAGCACCTTCGGGCCCGACACCCTCAAGGAGCTGCGGGCGGCGTTCGGCGGCGCCGACGCTTATACCCATGTCAACCGGTTCATCGACATGCATGACGTTGGCGACCTCCTGGTTCGCGCGGGCTTCGCCACGCCGGTGATGGACATGGAGGTCATCACCATGACTTACACCGAGCCGGTCGCGGCAATGCGCGACCTGAAGGCACTGGGCGCTCACAACGTCACCGCGGGCCGCCGCCGGGGGCTCATGGGAAAGGCCGGATGGGCACGGGCGCTGGCGCGCCTGGAGGCGATCAGGCGCGAGGGGCGTTTGCCGGTCACCTTCGAGGTGGTTTACGGCCACGCCTGGAAGCCCGAGCCCCGGCGCAGCCCCAAGGGCCGGCCCGTGATCGAGATCCGGCCGGGGGCGCGCACGTGATTCAGCGCTCGCAATCGCCCGGCGTCCGCGGCTTTTTCGTCACCGGCACCGACACCGGGGTAGGCAAGACGCTGGTGGCGTGCGCGCTGCTGCACGCGCTTGCCGCCCGGGGCGAGCGCGTGGTGGGAATGAAGCCGGTCGCCGCCGGGGCCGAGGGCGGAAGGTGGGAGGACGTGGAAGCGCTGCTGGCGGCGGGCAACGTCGCCGCACGGCGCGAGTGGGTGAACCCCTATCGCTTCGAGCCAGCCATTGCCCCGCATCTGGCCGCCCAGCGCGAGGGCGTACGAATCGAGATTCCCGTCATGGTCTCCGCCTTCGAGAAGTTGCGCGCCGGTGCCGACCGGGTCGTAGTGGAGGGGGCGGGCGGGATTCGGGTCCCGCTCAATGAGGGGGAGGACATGGGGGACCTAGCCCGTGATCTCGGGCTGCCGGTAATACTGGTGGTGGCTCTGCGCCTTGGCTGCCTGAACCACGCCATCCTCACTGCCGAGGCCGTGCGCGACCTGGGGCTGCGCCTCGGGGGATGGGTCGCCAACGAAATGGATACCGCCATGCTGGAGCGCGAAGCCAACGTGATGACCCTGGAAGCCCGTCTCGGGTGCCCGTTATTCGGCCGCTTGCCCTGGCTCGGATCACCGGATCCCGCAGCAGCAGCCCATTTCCTTCGCCTCGACGCACTACTTGAGGGGTGAGGAGTCTGGCGCCAACCGCAGGAGGCAAAAGGGTTTTGCTGATTCAAGTCAATGTCGCATCCCGGCCTTCTTTTCTTGCGCTGGCGGGTTCCCGTGTGCTAACTTTGCGCCTGCCGTTACACGACTAAATTACTCGGCAAAACAGGCAGGAACAGTCCAGTATGGCGTTGGCAGGACCGGCGGGCGCGGTGCAGTTTTCGTTTACCGCGAAACCGAATTGCTCCCTTACCCCCGGTGGCCGGCGGGTGGCGTTTGCGCTCATCTTTGCTGTTTCCCTGGGAATTGCGTCAGGATTCGCCCTGCTTGGGGCCTGGCCAATCTTGCCGTTCGCCGGGCTTGAGATGGCGGCCCTTTACTTGGCTTTCAACTGGGTGGAAAGGCACGCGGGGGATTTCGAGCAGCTCACCGTAGAAGGGGACTCGGTGACCGTGGAAGCCTTCGAGAGCATGCGCCTCGAGCGCTTCCGGCTTGACCGGCACTGGGCCCGGGTGGTGATGGCTGCCGATCCGGTAAGCGGGCACAGCCGGCTGGCGTTGCGCTCCCACGGCCGTGAGGTGCCTTTCGGGCGCCATCTCACCGATTTCGAGCGCGCACGGTTGGCGCGCGACTTGAGGCGCGCGCTGGGCGACGGTTGAACAGTTACGAATCGATTGGGGGAAGCATGACAGCACTCAGGAAGATTGCGGCGGCGGCCGCGCTGGCTCTGTATCCTGCGCTTGCCATGAGCGAATACAAGCTCAACCTTCAGGCGCCGCAGACGCCGATCGCGGAGCGCATCTTCGATCTGCACACGCTCATTCTCGTCATCTGTGTCGTCATCTTTGTCGGCGTGTTCGCGTTCATGTTCTACGCCGTATTCCGGCACCGCAAGTCGGTGGGCCACAAGGCCGCTCATTTCCACGAGAACACCACGGTGGAGGTGCTGTGGACGGTGGTGCCGTTTTTCATCCTCATCGGCATGGCCTATCCCGCCACCAAGGTGGTGATCGACATGAAGGACACCTCGGCGGCGGACGTCACCATCAAGGCCACTGGCCTGCAGTGGGCTTGGAGCTATGACTACCTGAACGAGGGCATCGGGTTCACCAGCGCCCTCGCCACGCCCCGCGCCCAGATCATGGGCATCGAGCCCAAGGGCCCGAATTACCTGCTGGAGGTGGACAACCCGGTGGTGGTTCCCACCGGCAAGAAGATCCGCATCCTCGTCACCGCCGCCGACGTGATTCATTCGTGGTGGGTCCCGGCCCTGGGGGCCAAGCAGGACGCGATTCCGGGCTTCATCCGGGACACCTGGTTCCGCGCGGAAAAGCCCGGCGTCTACCGCGGCCAGTGCGCAGAGTTGTGCGGCAAGGACCACGGCTTCATGCCCATCGTGGTCGAGGCGCGCTCGCCCGAGGATTACGCCAAGTGGGTCGCCGAGCAGAAAGCGAAGACCGCCAAGCAGGCAGAGCAGGCAGCCCCCGGCGGCAAGGGCTGATCCCGGGATTGCAAAGAACTTCGGACATCAGGAGATGAGCATGGAAGCAGCACACGCGCACGGACAAGCCCACGAGCACGCCCACGATCACCCCTCGGGGCTCATGCGCTGGGTCGCCACCACCAACCACAAGGACATCGGGACCATGTACCTGTGGTTCAGCTTCGCCATGTTCATGGTGGGCGGCGCCATGGCCATGATCATCCGCACCGAGTTGTTCCAGCCGGGGCTGCAGGTGGTCAATCCCGACTTCTTCAATCAGATGACCACCCTGCACGGCCTGATCATGGTGTTTGGCGCGATCATGCCGGCCTTCGTGGGCTTCGCCAACTGGCAGATCCCGATGATGATCGGCGCCGCGGACATGGCGTTCCCGCGCATGAACAACATGAGCTTCTGGTTGCTGCCGCCCGCCGGCCTGCTGCTGGTCATTTCGCTGTTCGTGCCGGGGGGCGGCGCGGCGGCCGGGTGGACCCTGTACGCGCCGCTCACGGTGCAGCTCGGCATGGGCATGGACCTCACCATTTTCGCAGTCCACATCCTGGGCCTGTCCTCGATCATGGGCTCCATCAACATCATCACCACCATCCTCAACATGCGCGCCCCGGGGATGACTTTGTTCAAGATGCCGATGTTCGTCTGGACCTGGCTCATCACGGCCTACCTGCTGATCGCCGTGATGCCGGTGCTGGCGGGCGCCGTGACCATGATCCTGACCGACCGCCACTTTGGGACTGCGTTCTTCAATGCCGCGGGCGGCGGAGACCCGGTGCTCTACCAGCACATCTTCTGGTTCTTCGGCCACCCCGAGGTGTACATCATCGCGATTCCCGCCTTCGGCGTGGTCTCGCAGGTAATCCCGGCGTTTTCCCGCAAGCCCCTGTTCGGCTACGTTTCCATGGTCTACGCCACCGCCTCCATCGCCGTGCTCTCATTCATGGTGTGGGCGCACCACATGTACACCGTGGGCATGCCGACCGCGGCCCAGCTCTACTACATGTACGCCACGATGCTGATCGCGGTGCCCACCGGAGTTAAGGTGTTCAACTGGGTGGCCACCATGTGGAAGGGCTCGCTGAGCTTCGAGACTCCGATGCTGTTCGCCTGCGGCTTCCTGTTCCTGTTCACCATGGGCGGCTTTTCAGGACTGGTGCTTTCCATCACACCGGTGGACATCCAGCTCCATGACACGTATTACGTGGTGGCCCATTTCCATTACGTCATGGTGGCCGGGGCCCTGTTCTCGGCCTTCGCGGGGATCTATTTCTGGCTGCCCAAGTGGACCGGTAAGATGTACAACGAGACCCTGGGCAAATGGCACTTCTGGCTGTCCATGATCTTCTTCAACGTGACGTTCTTCGTGCAGCACTTCCTGGGGCTCGCCGGCATGCCGCGCCGGATTCCGGATTACGCTCTGCAGTTTACCGACTTCAACAGGATTTCCTCCATCGGCGCCTTCGGCTTCGGCCTCAGCCAGCTGCTCTTCCTGTACATCGTGGTGCAGACCATCCGCAGCGGCAAGAAGGCCCCCGACAGGCCCTGGGAAGGCGCCGACACCCTGGAGTGGACGCACCTCCCGACGCCGGCGCCTTACCACAGCTTCGAGACTGCGCCGGTCGTGAAATGATGGCGCGGGAGCCCGCAAACCGTTACGCCAATGCGCGCACGGCGCTCATCCTGGGCTCCATCGCGGCTGCCTTCTTTCTCGGCGTGGTCCTCAAGTACTATCTCCTGCGATGAGCGCGGCCCGGGAAAATCAGGCGATGCTGCGGAGGCTGGTCGTCATGGCCCTGGTCATGTTCGGCTTCGGCTTCGCCTTGGTGCCTTTCTACCAGAAGATCTGCGAGGTGACCGGCATCAACGACCTGGGCAAGCCCGATGAGCTGTCGCTCAATACCCAGGTGGACGTTTCCCGCACCCTCGTTATCGAGTTCGACGCCAACGTGCGCGACCTGCCCTGGGAATTCCGGCCTCTCACGCGCAGCATCAAGGCGCACCCCGGGGAAATGGTGCAGGTGGTCTACGAGGTGAGAAACAACTCTTCGGCGCCCATCGTCGGGCAGGCGGTGCCCAGTTACGGTCCCGGCCTTGCAGCCCAGTACATGAAGAAGCTGGAATGCTTCTGCTTCACCCGTCAGGCGCTGGCGCCGGGCGAAACCAAAAAGATGCCGGTCCAATTCGTGGTGGAAGCCGGCCTCCCCTCCGACGTGAGCACGATCACCCTGTCCTATACCTTCTTCGAGCTCAAGGGCGCGGGTGTCGCGGCCGGAGGCCCCAATGCAGGCTGACGCGGCGATGGGCGAGGACGGGCAGGAGCCGCCGAAGGCCGGTCCGCTGCACGCGGCCAAGACCGTGCTTTGGGCGTTCTTCGGCGTACGCAAACGCTCCGACCACGAGTCCGTGTCCCTCACCCCGGCCCAGATCATCGTGGCGGCGCTCATCGGCGGAGCGCTGTTCGTCCTGAGCATCATCACCGTGGTGCAGCTGGTGCTGCCCTGAGGAAGCCGCACAAAACAAGTTACGTCTGAGGAGAAACGTATGGCGAGTCATGCTGGCAAAGGCTATTTCTTCCCGGGGCCCTCCACCTGGCCCATCACCGGCTCCGTGGGCATCGGCCTCGTCGGGCTCGGGGCCGCCCTCGCCGTCAACGGCATGACCATGGGTTTCATTCTCCTGGCAGCGGGCCTGGGCGTAGTCATCTACACGATGTTCGGCTGGTTCGGGACCGTGGTCCACGAGAGCGAGGGAGGGCAGTACGACCGCCAGGTGGACCGCTCCTACCGCTGGAGCATGAGCTGGTTCATCTTCTCCGAGGTCATGTTTTTTGCCGCGTTCTTCGGCGCCCTGTTCTACATGCGGGTGCTGTCGGTACCCTGGCTCGGCGACCTGGACCAGAAGCTGCTTTGGCCGGACTTCGCCGCCGCCTGGCCCACGGCAGGCCCCGGCGCCGAGGCCCAGTTCACGCCCATGGGGGCCTGGGGCATTCCGGCCATCAACACCCTGCTGCTGCTCTCTTCCGGTGTCACGGTGACCTGGGCCCATTGGGCGCTGAAGCGCGGGGACCGCGCCGTGCTCAAGCTCGGCCTGTTTCTCACCATCGCCCTGGGCGTGACGTTCCTCGGGTTCCAGTTCTACGAGTACGGCCACGCTTACGCCGACCTCAACCTCAAGCTCACCAGCGGCGCCTACGGCTCCACGTTTTTCATGCTCACCGGCTTCCACGGCATGCACGTCACCCTGGGGGTGATCATGCTTACCGTGATGTTCTTCCGGGTGCTCGCCGGGCATTTCACGCCGGACCACCATTTCGCCTTCGAGGGCGTGTCCTGGTACTGGCACTTCGTGGACGTGGTTTGGCTGGGACTGTTCATTTTCGTCTACTGGCTGTAGGCGGGAAAACGCAACGCCACCAGGCCGCGCGCCGGCAACGGCGCGCGGCCTGTTTTTTCGGCTGGGAAACTACTGGATCTTGCCCGGGATGAGGCCGAGCCAGAAGCTGACCATCAGGAAAACGAACAGGGCGACCGAGAGGGCGATGCGCACGGTGAGGGCGCGCACCGTGCGCTCGGTCTGGCCTTTGTCGCGCACCAGGAAAACCAGCCCGGAGAACAGGCTGCCGACGATGGCGATGAAGGCGGCGATGACAAGGTATTTCATGGGGGATGCCGTGTTTCCGGGATCAGTGTAGCGAAGTTTCCGGGGATGCACCAATCATGCGCGTGGGAAGCTTCGTGTTCCAGCCGTCCCTATGGCCGACTGCCGCCGCTGCGGCAACCATCGTGCTCATGATTTACCTGGGTTTGTGGCAGGTGGGTCGCGGGGAAGAGAAGCAGCGACTGCAGGACCGGTATGACGCCATGGCGAAGGAGCCGGCCGTCGCCATGCCGGAGACGCCGGTGGCGGCCGAAGATTACCGCTATCGCCGGGTGGAGGCGGAGGGTGTTTACGAGCCGCGCTACATGATCCTGCTGGACAACCGGATCCGGCGTGGGCGCGTGGGCTACGAAGTGGTGATGCCGCTGCGCCTTGGCGAGAGTCCCGTGCACCTGCTGGTGAACCGGGGCTGGGTCCCAGCGGGACAGACGCGGGACGACTTGCCCGAAGTGACGACTCCGTCGGAAAGGGTCAAGATCTCGGGAGTCGCCGTGGTGCCCACGGACAAGATCCTGGAACTTTCCGAGATCACGCGGGAAGGAAAGGTGTGGGAGAACCTGGTGCTTGACCGCTACCGGGTGGCGTTCCCCGTGGAAATCCAGCCCGTGGTGCTGCAGCAGACGAGCGAGGCCGACGACGGACTGGTGCGCGAATGGGAGCGGCCGGATGCGGGTGTGGTTAAGCACCAGGCCCGCGCTTTCACCTGGTTCGTGATCGGGGCGGTGGTGTTCGCGATCTGGATGGGACTCAATGTCAGAAGAAGCGGTCAGGAAGGGTAGGATCAAGCTGGTGCTGCTGGGCACCGTGTTGTCCCTGCCGGTGCTGGCGGCATACCTGCTCTATTTCTTCGGTCCGCCAGTAGACAAGACGGTCAACTATGGCGAGCTGATCGAGCCGGTGGCGCTGCCCGATCCGCAACTTCGGCTTCTTGGCGGCCGCGCCTTTCGCTTGAGCGAGCTCCGGGGCAAGTGGGTGATGCTCCAGGCCGCGGCCGGGGCCTGCGACGAGGGCTGCCAGGCCAGGCTGTATGCCATGCGCCAGGTGCGCAAGGTCCAGGGCAAGGAGATGCACCGCATCGAACGCGTGTGGATCGTGAGTGATGGCGAAGCGCCGGCGCCGCCGCTGGTGTCCGACTACGAGGGCACCTGGATCGTGACCGGGGGCGGCGAGGCGATCCTGGCGGCGCTCCCGGCGAAGGGATCTCCCGCCGACCACATCTTCATCATCGACCCGCTCGGGAACCTGATGCTGCGTTTTCCCAAGGACGCCGATCCCAGTCGCATGAAAAAGGACATCGGGCGCCTGCTCAAGGTCTCGCGTATCGGCTAAGTGAGCAGACGGAAAAGGAAACTGTGCTTTATCCGGGTCCGCGAGCGATGCTAGAATCCCGACTCGCCCGCTAAACCATTCACCAACCTCGCGACCATGCTTGGCAGCCTAACCTGGCAGCAGACCACCTCCCGATTCCAGCAGTTCTACCAACTCACCAAGCCGCGAGTGGTGTCCCTCATTGTGTTCACGGCAGTGATCGGCATGTTGATGGCGGCGCCCGGGATGGTGGCGCCGCAGATCCTGGTGTTCGGCACCTTGGGTATCGCCCTGGTGGCGGGAGCGGCGGCGGCCATCAACTGCCTGGTGGAGCGGAGTATCGACGCCGTCATGACCCGCACTCGCTGGCGCCCGCTGCCCAGCGGGCGCATCACCCCCGGCGAGACCCTCGCGTTCGCCGCGGTGATCGGCGGTGCCGGCCTGGCCATGCTGTACTTCCTGGTTAACCCGCTCACCATGTGGCTCACTATGGCCACCTTCGTCGGCTACGCGATCATCTACACCCTGCTGCTCAAGCCCGCCACGCCCCAGAACATCGTGATCGGCGGGGCCTCCGGCGCCATGCCCCCGGTGCTCGGATGGGCGGCGGTGACCGGCGGCGTGTCCCATGACGCTCTGCTGCTGTTCCTGATCATCTTTACCTGGACGCCGCCGCATTTCTGGTCTCTGGCCCTGTTCCGGCGCAACGAATACGCGAAGGCCGGCGTGCCCATGCTGCCCGTGACTCACGGGGAGCGTTTTACGCGCCTGCACGTGCTGCTCTACACCGCGATCCTGGTGGCGGTGAGCGTGCTGCCCTTCGCGACCCGCATGAGCGGCTGGATCTACCTGGTATCGGCCCTGGCGCTCGGGGGGGTGTTCCTGGCCCATGCCTGGCGCATACATACTGATTACAGTGACGCGTTGGCCCGCAGGACCTTCCGCTATTCGATTGCCTATCTTTCCTTCCTGTTCGCCGCGCTCCTGGTGGATCACTACGTCCGGCTGTAAGCACCAGTGCGGCGGGACCGTTCCACGGGGCCCCGGGTCATGATGCGTCTCCTGCTTCTGGCGTTTGCGGCGGTCCTGCTTGCGGGCTGCGGGGAACCCAAGCCCCAATTCAAGGCCACCGACGTCTCGGGGCTGAACTTCAGCGGCGACTTCCAGCTCACCGACCACAACGGCAAGCCGCGGACGCTCGCGGACTTCCGCGGCAAGGTGGTGGTGATGTTCTTCGGCTATACCCACTGCCCCGACGTCTGCCCCACCACCATGGCCGACTTGGCGGCAGCCATGAAGAAGTTGGGTCCGGACGCGGACCAGGTCCAGGTGCTGTTCGTGACCGTGGACCCGGAGCGGGACACGCCGGAACTGCTGGGCAAGTATGTCCCGGCTTTCCATCCCGGCTTCCTCGGCCTGCGCGGCAGCACGGAGGCCACCGCGCGCACCGCCAAGGACTTCAAGATCCTCTACCAGAAGCAGCCGGGCCAGACTCCCGGGACCTACACGGTGGATCATTCCGCCGGCAGCTTCGTGTTCGACACCCAGGGGCGATTGCGGCTTTACGTGAGTTACGGCCAGGGGCCGGACGTGTTCGCCCATGACATCGGGCTGTTGCTGCGGGGCTGAGCCCCGGTTTCGCTGCCTGCTCCGGCGCCGGGCCGATTTACTCGCGGCGGAGCGGGTCCCGGAACACCCGAGCTCTTGCGGTCCGTTGCGTGCACGAATTCGGCTTTTTCCAGGGCGGCGGATGCTCCCGGGGTTACGGCAAGGGGTGCCCCCGGCCGCGTCGCTTCGGGCGCGCGGGACACGAAAACCCGGGTTATCATTAGGCCGCACGGCCATTCATCTGCCA
>Ga0210374_1000062_pt1 | contig 12799 bp, 14 predicted proteins | sample S765metaT_FD_170483 | JGI IMG/M metagenome (GOLD analysis project Ga0210374, IMG submission 170483) | Metatranscriptome of estuarine sediment microbial communities from the Columbia River estuary, Washington, United States - S.765... | ecosystem: Environmental > Aquatic > Marine > Intertidal...
CCACGGCCCGCCCCGGTCCCGGAACGAGCAGTGATCGTTCGGATGCCAGTCCCGGGTGGCAAAGACGGGAAGCCCATGGGCTCCGAAGGCGGCGATATAGCCGTTCAGCAAGGGAATGACCTCGTCACCCCCGGGCACTCCGAGCGCGCCCCCCGGCAGAAAATCATTCTGCACATCCACGACAATCAGGGCGTCACCCGGTTGCAGCTTGAAATCCATGTTGTTCTCGATTCACTTCCGTCCGTCCGGCCAATGCGGAGCCTCTCCCTTATATGTTAGTTCCTTCGGATGGATTGGCGAGGGGCCCCTTGTTTTGATCTAAGTCAACGTTGGGCCCGGGGTCGTGCGGGTAGCATTCGGGTGAAATCCATGATTCTGTCCCGCACCTCCCAGTACGCCATTCAGGCCCTCATATTCGTCGCGACCCGGCCGCGCGGCGAGCCGGTGCTCAATCGCACCATGGCCGAGTACCTGAGGGTGCCGCCTGCCTACCTCGCGAAAATTCTGCAGCAGCTATGCCGCGCCGGCCTGCTGCATTCGGCCCGCGGCCGGCAAGGCGGTTTTTTTCTGGAGGCGGGCGGTGAGAAGACCGACCTGATGAGCGTCATCGCGCTCGTCGAAGGTGCGGGATTCGTGGAGGACTGCGTTCTCGGGCTCAAGGTTTGCGAGGATCGCACGGCGTGCCCGTTACACTTCAGGTGGCGCCCGATCAAGGATCGCATCGTCGCGATTCTCAAGGAGCAGACTTTGGAGAGCCTGGCGCAGGCGGTGGTCAGCGGCAAGTACCGAATCAGCGATGTTCCGCAGGCGCTGACAGGGCTGGAGGATGCCGATGCTTCGCGGCCCGCCGCGGCGTGAAGCGGATACGGCGGAGGAAAAGATCATGCGTCGAAAGACCCTGAAATCCCGGGCAGGCGACGAGGCCTGCGATTCCATCAACTGCAGCGACTGCGGCATCTACCTGCTGTGCGCGCCGTTTGGCGTCGACGAGAACGTGGACGCGGTGCTCGACAGCATTATCAGACGGCGGCTCAGTTTCAGGCGCGGCGAGGTCCTGTATCGAATGGGCCAGCCGTTTGACGCCGTGTTCGCCATACGCAGCGGGTCGGTCAAGACCTATGTTTCCACCGACGACGGCCGCGTCCAGATCACCGGGTTCCACGTGGCCGGCGAGCTGCTCGGTCTGAACGCGATGAATACCGGAATCTACACCAGCGAGGCACGGGCCCTGGAGGCCACGGCGGTCTGCGAGGTGGCGGTGGACCAGTTGGAGGAGCTTTCCCGCCGCGAGCCCGTCCTCCAGCGCTCCATGCTGAGGATCATGGGCGAGGAGATCGAGCATCACGAGGAACTCATGCTGCTGCTGGGGAAGAAGACCGCCGAGGAGCGCCTGGCCACTTATCTACTCAGCCTCAGCCGCCGCTTCGCGAAGCGCCATTTCTCGGCGACCCAGTTCCACCTCAGCATGTCCCGGGGCGACATCGGAAACTACCTGGGGATCGCCGAAGAAACGGTGTGCCGCATTCTGACGCGGTTCGAGAACGACGGCCTCGCCAACGTCCGCCACCGCCAGGTGGTCCTCAATGATCTGGATAGACTGGCCAAGCTGGCCCACGATCATCGGGGATACTTGGACAGGCTGTCCGCCCATCGCTGCGCCGAGGCCAGCCCCGTCAGTTCCTGATTTTCTCTGCCAATCAGAAACATTGCTTATTGCCGCATAGCAGCATTTTATTGCGCAAACACCGGTCAGGTTGACATAAATCAGGGTTTGTTCGCTTCTTTGCCGGTATCATTTGCGGACTTTTGTGTCCGGTATTCCACACGGGCAGTCATGGTTTTGACAAGTCGGATCCGGACCACCATTGGCCGAGCATGGGTGCCCCAGAACAGCCATCCGCGATAAGCAACGGCGCTGAAGCCACTCAAGGCTGCTTCCATTGCGGCCTCCCGGTGCCGCCGGGCGCCCATTTCGTGACAGTCATTGCGGGTGAACCGCGCGCCATGTGCTGCGCCGGTTGCGAGGCGGTGGCTCACGCCATCGTGGACGCGGGGCTCGAGGACTATTACCGCCATCGCAGCGAACGGCCTCAGAATCCGCGCGAAACCGTTCCCGAGTTTCTCAAGCGCCTCGAGCTTTACGATCTTCCCGAAGTGCAACGCAGCTTCGTGCGGGAGGACGGGGAAAACGCGCGGGAAGCCGCGCTCATCCTCGAGGGCATTACCTGCGCGGCCTGTGTCTGGCTGAACGAGAGGCACCTGGCCCGTCTTCCCGGCGTGTTGGCCGTGGACATCAACTATTCCACCCATCGGGCGCGGGTGCGCTGGAACGAGGGCCGCATCCGGCTTTCCGACATCCTGCGCGCCGTGGCCGCTATCGGGTACACCGCCCACCCCTTTGATCCGGGCAAGCGGGACGAAATCCAGAAGCGCGAGCGGGGGGCGATGCTGCGCCGCCTCGCCATCGCCGGTCTTGGCGCGATGCAGGTCATGATGTATGCGGTGCCCGTTTACCTGGCGGGCGAGGGCGAGATGAGCGCCGACATCCGGTACCTGATGCAGTGGGCAAGCCTGCTGCTCACGGTCCCGGTGGTGTTCTACTCGGCGGCGCCGTTCTTCCGCAACGCCTGGCGCGACCTGCGCCGGGGCGGTCTGGGCATGGATGTTCCGGTATCTTTGGGCATCGCCGCTGCCTTCATCGCCAGCGTCTGGGCCACGCTCAGCGGGTCGGGCGACGTCTATTACGATTCGGTGGCCATGTTCGTGTTCCTGCTGCTCTGCGGCCGTTACCTGGAAATGCTGGCCCGCGCGCGGGCGGGCGATGCCGCCGAACGGCTGGTCAAGCTGGTGCCTGCCACAGCCACCAGGCTTTCCGATTATCCAGACGTCATGGACGGGGAGGAGGTTGCCGCAGGCGCCCTGCGTCCCGGGGACCATGTGCTGGTGAGGCCTGGGGAGGCGATTCCTGCCGACGGGCGAATCGTCAAGGGAGGCAGCGACGTGGACGAGTCCCTGCTCACCGGGGAAAGCCGTCCCGTGGCCCGCGAGGTCGGCTCCGAACTGATCGGCGGGGCCATGAACCTGTCGGGACCCCTGGTGGTCCGGGTCGAGAAGGTCGGCGAGGATACGGTGCTGGCGGCGGTGGCCCGGCTCCTCGATCGGGCCCTGGGGGAAAAGCCGCGCGTGGCGCAGATGGCGGACCGGGCTGCGCGCTGGTTCGTGTTCGGCGTGCTGCTGGTCGCGGCGGTGGCCGCCGTTGTCTGGCATGCCATCGATCCCTCCCGGGCGCTCTGGGTCGCGGTCGCGGTGCTGGTCGTGACCTGTCCCTGCGCATTATCCCTGGCGACGCCGGTGGCGCTGACGGCCGCCACGTCCCGGCTCACTCGCCTGGGGCTGCTGGCGATTCGCGGGCACTCCCTGGAAACCCTGGCGCGGGCCACCGATTTCGTGTTCGACAAGACGGGAACCCTGACCCGAGGCCGGATGGCGCTCCTGGACACGGTTACCCTGGGACAGCGCTCCGCGGAGGAATGCCTGCGTTTGGCGGCGCGGCTGGAGCAGGGCTCGGAGCATGCGCTCGCCAGGGCCCTGTGCGCCGCCGCGGGAGAGGGCACCAACGCCGCGGTGGAGGAGTTGCGCCATGAACCCGGTGGGGGCGTCGAGGGGATCATCGATGGCGTCAGGTACCGCTTGGGCCGGCCCCCGTACGCGGCTGTGCTGGCCCGGGGTCCGATGCCGGACGCGGTCGCAAGTCTGATCGCGGGCGGGGACACGATCATCACCCTGGCTTCGACGGAGGGCTGGCAGGCGGCTTTTGCCGTGGGCGACGAGTTGCGGCCGGAGGCGGCCGGCATGATCCGGGAACTGCGCGCCCTGGGCAAGCGGGTGCACCTGCTTTCAGGCGACGCGCCGGAAGCGGCGCGCCGGGTGGCTTCCCTGGCCGGGATCGCCACCGTCGAGGCGGGCGTCTCGCCGGCGGGCAAGGTGGCGTATGTTCGCGCCCTGCAGCAGAGGGGCGCGGTGGTGGCCATGGTGGGGGACGGGGTCAATGACGCGCCGGTCCTGGCCCAAGCCCAGGTGTCCATCGCCATGGGCGAGGGAACCGAGGTGGCCCAGGCCAGCGCCGACATGGTGCTCATGGCCGGCAGCCTGGCGAATCTCACCGAGGGCGTGCGGGTGTCGCGCCGGACCCGGAATGTGATCCGGGAGAACCTGGTCTGGGCCTTGGCTTACAACCTGGTGGCGTTACCGCTGGCGGTGCTCGGCCACGTGACGCCGTGGCTTGCGGCCATCGGCATGTCGGCAAGTTCGTTGCTGGTGGTGTTGAACGCGCTGCGGCTCACAGGAGGCGAGAGGCTGGTTGAAAGGGATGAACCGGGAAGCCGGCGTCCCACCGCCAGCGCGACTGTGACGCCGTCGGATCGGCCGTCGCCGGTCACGGTCCGGGGCTGACGGTGGACATCCTCTATCTGCTGATCCCGCTGAGCGTCGCCCTGGTGCTGATCATCGGCGCCGTGTTCTGGTGGGCGGTGAAAAGCGGGCAGTTCGAGGACCTGGAGGGGCCGGCGCACCGCATTCTCATGGATGACGACCGCCCGGCGCGAAACAGGGAATAAATGGTGGCGGGTCCGCCGGAGGGGCGGGCCCGGGACGTTTTGGGGTCTTTGCTTTAACAGGGAGAACGCGTATGGAAACACAACCGATGTACAACTATAAGGTGGTGCGCCAGTTCGCGGTCATGACCGTGGTCTGGGGCATCGTCGGCATGCTGGTCGGCGTCGTGATCGCGGCCCAGCTCGTCTGGCCCGAGCTGAATTTCGAGATCCCGTGGCTGACCTACGGGCGGCTGCGCCCGTTGCACACCAACGCGGTGATTTTCGCGTTCGGCGGCTGCGCGCTGTTCGCGAGCTCCTATTACGTGGTTCAGCGGACCTCCCACGCGCCGCTGTTCGCGCCCGGCCTCGCGGCCTTCACCTTCTGGGGCTGGCAGGCGGTGATCCTGGCGGCGGCGATCACGCTGCCCCTCGGCATCACCACCTCCAAGGAATACGCGGAGCTGGAGTGGCCCATCGACGTCCTGATCACCCTGGTGTGGGTCGCCTACGCGGTGGTGTTCTTCGGCACCATCGTCAAGCGCAAAGTCCCACACATTTACGTCGCCAACTGGTTCTTCGGCGCGTTCATCCTGACGGTGGCGCTGCTGCACGTGGTGAACAGCATGGCGATGCCGGCGGGGCTGTGGAAGTCGTACTCGGTGTTCTCCGGCGCCCAGGACGCCATGATCCAGTGGTGGTACGGCCACAACGCGGTGGGCTTCTTTCTGACCGCGGGCTTCCTGGGGATGATGTATTACTTCGTGCCCAAGCAGGCTGGGCGTCCCGTCTACGCCTACCGCCTGTCGGTGGTGCACTTCTGGGCCCTGATCTTCACCTACATGTGGGCGGGCCCCCACCACCTGCACTACACGGCGCTGCCGGACTGGACCCAGTCCATCGGGATGCTGTTCTCCCTGATCCTGCTGGCGCCCTCCTGGGGCGGCATGATCAACGGGATCATGACCCTGTCCGGCGCCTGGCATAAGCTGCGCACCGATCCCATCCTCAAGTTCCTGGTGACCTCGCTTTCGTTCTACGGCATGTCCACGTTCGAGGGCCCGATGATGTCCATAAAGACGGTAAACGCGCTCTCCCACTACACCGACTGGACGATCGGCCACGTGCACTCCGGCGCCCTGGGCTGGGTCGCCATGATTTCCATCGGCTGCATCTATTACTTGGTGCCGCGCATGGTGGGCAAGACCGAGATGTATTCGACCCGGCTGATCACCACGCACTTCTGGATCGCCACCATCGGGGTGGTGCTCTACATCGCCGCCATGTGGATTGCCGGGGTGATGCAGGGACTGATGTGGCGCGCATTCAACCCCGACGGCACCCTTACCTACAGCTTCGCTGAGGCGGTCAAGGCCATGTACCCGTACTACGGCATCCGCCTGCTGGGCGGGGTCATGTACCTGGGCGGCATGCTGATCATGGCCTACAACGTGTGGAAGACCATGGTCGGCGCCAAGGCGACCGACCGGGTTCCCGTCGTGCCCGTCGCGGCCCACGCCTGACCGGATAGAGGAGAGAGCAAATGGCTGAGTCCAAGCACGACGTCATCGAACGCAACACGGGACTGATGATCGTCCTGATCCTGCTGGTGGTCGCCATCGGCGGCCTGGTGGAGATCGTGCCCCTGTTCTTCCAGCGCTCCACCACCGAGCCGGTGGCGGGCATGAAGCCCCTCAGCGCGCTCCAGCTCGCCGGGCGCGACATCTACCAGAGGGAAGGGTGCTTCAACTGCCACTCGCAGATGATCCGGCCCTTCCGCGCGGAGACCGAGCGTTACGGGCACTACTCGGTCGCCGGCGAGTCGGTGTACGACCATCCCTTCCTCTGGGGCTCCAAGCGCACCGGGCCGGACCTGGCGCGGGTGGGAGGCCGCTACTCCGACGAGTGGCACCGGGTTCACCTGATGAACCCCCGGGACGTGGTGCCAGAGTCGAACATGCCGTCTTATCCCTACCTCGCCGGCGCGACGGTGGACGCGGCGCGGCTGCCGGCCCACATGACCGCCATGAAGCGGGTGGGCGTTCCCTACACCGACGCCGACATCGCCAACGCCGGCAAGGAAGTTGAGGGCAAGACCGAAATGGAGGCCCTCATCGCCTACCTGCAGCAGTTGGGCACCCATCTCAAGACCGCGATGTGAGGGGACCATGGACATCAACGACATGCGTTCTTTGATCACGGTCCTGGCTTTCCTGAGCTTCATCGGGATCGTGCTCTGGGCCTGGAGCGGCAAGCGCAAGGCCGCGTTCGACGCGGCGGCGCGCCTGCCCCTCGAGGAAGAAGAAACCCATCAGCCCGGCGCACTTAAGGCGCCCGGCCAAAAGCGTGGAGAATGAGCGATGAGTGATTTCACGAGCGGATTCTGGAGCGGCTGGGTGATCGTGCTCACCCTGGGCAGCATCCTCGCCTGCGGCCTGCTGCTTTGGGCCATGACCACCAAGCCCAAGGCCAAGGGCGAGCAGGTGGGCACCACCGGACACGTCTGGGACGAGGACCTGGCGGAGTGGAACAACCCGCTGCCGAACTGGTGGCGCTGGCTGTTCTACATCACCATCGTCTTCTCCCTCGCTTACCTGTGGTTCTACCCGGGCCTCGGCAGCTTCAAGGGCAGTGCGGGATGGACCTCCATCGGCCAGTATCAGGCGGAGGTGAAGAAGGCCAACGAGACCTACGGCCCCCTGTACCAGAAGTACCTGGACATGCCGGTGCCGGAGGTGGCAAAGGACGCGCAGGCCCGGGAGATGGGGCAGCGGCTCTACCTTACCTACTGCATGCAGTGCCACGGCTCCGACGCCAGGGGCGCCCGCGGCTTTCCCAACCTTGCCGACAACGACTGGCAGTGGGGTGGCGACCCGGAGCAGATCAAGGTCAGCATCGCCCAGGGTCGCAACGGCGTCATGCCACCGGGCATGGCCCAGGGCGACCAGGTGAAGGCGGTCGCGAACTACGTGATGAGCCTGTCGGGGGAGGCCCACGACGCGTCCCTGGCGGCGGCGGGCAAACAGAATTTCGAGAACGTCTGCGGCGCCTGCCACATGCCGGACGGCAAGGGCAACCCGGCCATCGGCGCCCCCAACCTGACCGACAAGATCTGGCTCTACGGCCGGCGGCCGACGCTTGAGGCTTCCATCATGGAGACCATCAACAACGGCCGTGGCGGCGTGATGCCGGCATGGGACGGCAAGCTGGACGACGCCAAGATCCACCTGCTCACGGCCTACGTCTGGGGCCTGTCCCACGGCGGCGGCAAGTAAGTAGGAAGGGAAGCGGGGGCGGCACGCCGCGCGCCCCCGCGACTCCCGGTTTCTATTGCAGACTTAGCGGCGATCGAGGCATTTTTCCCGTGGCCGAGTCCCAGCCCCGCGCGCGCAAGACCGTCCCCGTGATCGCGGTGGACCAGGAAACCGAGGGCGCACTCTACGAGATCCGGAAGAAGATCTACCCGCGGTCGGTGGAGGGGAAGTTCCATTACTGGCGGGTGGCCCTGGTGTGGATCACCCAGCTTGTCTTCTACGGGCTGCCCTGGCTCACCTGGAACGACCGGCCCGCCGTGCTGTTCGATCTGGCCGCGCGCAAGTTCTACATCTTCGGACTGGTGTTTTGGCCCCAGGATTTCATCCTGCTCTCAATCCTGCTCATCATCTCGGCGCTGTCGCTGTTCCTGTTCACGGCGGTCGGCGGCCGCCTGTGGTGCGGTTACGCCTGCCCCCAGACCGTGTACACGGAGATCTTCCTCTGGGTGGAGAAGTGGATCGAGGGCGACCGCGCCAAGCGCATGAAGCTGGACCAGGCGTCCTGGGGTCCCAGGAAGCTCGCCATCAAGGGCGCGAAGCAGGCGGCGTGGATCGCGATCGCCATGTGGACCGGGTTCACCTTCGTCGGCTATTTCACCCCGATCCGCGAACTGATCGTCGAAGTGTGGAGCGTGACCACCGGTCCGTGGGAGACCTTCTGGGTGCTGTTTTATGGCTTCGCCACCTACGGCAACGCCGGCTACCTGCGGGAGCAGGTGTGCAAGTACATGTGTCCTTACGCCCGCTTCCAGAGCGTGATGTTCGATCCGGACACCTTGATCGTCACTTACGACTTCAAGCGCGGCGAGCCGCGGGGTCCCCGCAACAAGAAGGTGAACCCGCGGGAGGCGGGCCTCGGCGACTGCGTCGATTGCGGAATCTGCGTCCAGGTGTGCCCCACCGGCATCGACATCCGCAACGGGCTGCAGTACGAGTGCATCGGCTGCGGCCTGTGCGTCGACGCCTGCAACCAGGTGATGGACAAGATGAGCTACCCCCACGGGCTGATCCGCTACTCCACCCAGAACGCGATGGACGGAAGATACAGCGAGCGGGGAATCGTCTCCCACATCGCCCGCCCCCGGACCATGATCTACACCACGGTGCTGCTTGCCATCACTGTGACACTGGCCGGCATCATCTGGCTGCGCCAGCCGTTCAAGATGAACGTGATCCGCGACCGGGTGACCCTGGTGCGGGAGACCGAGGACGGCCGCATCGAGAACCTCTACCGGCTGCAGATCATCAACACCGCCGAGCAGCCACGCCAGTTCCTGGTGCGGGCGGACGGGGTGGACGGGCTGGCCCTCAAGACCGAGGCGGCCCAACCCATCGAGGTGGCCGCCGCGTCCTCGCGCATCGTGCCGGTGAGCCTGCTGATAGACCCGGCTACCGCGATCCCCGGCTCCTACAAGGTGAAGTTCACCCTGTCCCCCGCGGACAAGCCGGAGCAGGGCGTGACCGAGAAATCGAGCTTCCTGGTGCGATAGGCGATGAGCGGAACGGCGGCAGTGGAAACCAAGCGCGCGAAGCCGACGTCGAAACCCTGGTACCGGGAACCCTGGCCCTGGATCCTGATGGCCGGGCCCGTGATCGTGGTGATCGCCGGATTCGTCACCCTGTGGCTCGCCGCGTCCACCTTCGACGGCCTGGTGGTGGACGACTATTACAAGGAGGGCCTCGCCATCAACCGCTCCCTGGAGCGGGACCGGCTGGCCGGGCAGATGGGGCTGGAGGGCGAGGTGACGATGGCGGAGGACGCGAGCCGCGTGACCGTGCGGCTGCGGGCCGAGGCGCCGGGCCTGCCCGCCACCGTGAGGATACTGCTGGCACACCCGGCGCGGCCCGACCTGGACCAGGCCGTGATCCTGCGGCGAGAGGGGGAGGGTGCCTACGAAGGAGCGTTGACGCCTCTGGCGCCGGGACGCTGGCTGGTCATGCTGGAGGACGAGGACAAATCCTGGCGCCTCGTCGGAAGCTGGAAGGTGCCGCAGGAAAAGGCCGCGCGGCTGCGCGTCGCGGGCAGCGCCGAACAGCGGCGTTGAGAGGAGACAAGGCCATGTGGATGAGATGGATGTGGGTGTTGTGGCCATCGTTCGTGGTGGGCGGCATCGGCTGGGCGGTGTTCTTCGCCCTGTTCGATCCCAACGACCTGCCCTACGCGGATTTCTTCGGCGAGAACCGGATGGTGATCTATTCCGTGGGCTTCTTTCTGTTCTGGGTGTTTGCTGCGTTGTCTAGCTCTTTCACCTTCCTGTTGCAGCGGCCCGCCGCGGATATCAACCGTTACTGCCCCCTGGAGCCCAGCGAGCGTCCCGACGGCTGTCCGAAGCGGGACGAACCCAGCGCCGGTGGCGGTTAGAGGGAGCGGAGAGGGCGCGGCCGGCGCCAGAATTTCCAGAAGTCAGTCGCTTCAACGCTCAGATGGCGGCTCCGGGGCGCGCTTGGCGCGTGAATTTCCAGTAGCGGGAGCCGCTTGTCCCGGAGCGCCGCGGCCAGGGGCGCGAACCACGCCTCGTCCAGAGCTTCGACCGCTTCGCGCCAGGCGGCGCCGTCTCCCCGGCGCGCCGGTTCCCGCAATTGGTCCAGCACCGCCAACTGCTCGCCCTGCGGGATCGCGGACAGGCATTCCGCCGCCGATGACGGCAACGGCAGGCATTCACGCCTCGAGGCAAGCGCGAGCCCCGTCGACGTCGGGTCGTCGCTGTAGACCCGGGCGAAGGGCGAGGCGACTCGTGCCGGGAGCACGCCGCCGCCCCAGATCCAGACGCTGTTGATCGGGGGCTCCCCGCGGTCCTCTCGCGCCTGATTCGCGGGGTGGGCGTGCAGCAGCATCTGGATTTCGTTGATCCAGGCGTGCCAGCGCAGACCGTCCGGGCCGTCGGGGAGATAGGCATCCACGTGGCGGCCGGCGGTTTCGTCGGGCGTCCTTGTCGCGATGGCGGGAGGCGCCGAGGGACGCAGGTACCAGCGCTCGGGACGGGGCGCCAGGAACACCAGGCCGTCCGCCTTGAAATGCCGGTTCAGCGATTCGGTGATGGCTTGCGCCTCCTCACTGGCGATTCTTGGCGGCGTGCCCGCCAGGACCAGCTCCCGGGCATCCGCTCTCAGGAAAACCGGATCGGCGCGCAGCCAGAAATCATCGCCGGGATGCCCACCGTCGGCGAGCAGGGCGAGGGGCGCCACCGGCCAGTCGCCGTGCCGCGGCACCTCAAACTTTCGAAACAGCCAGTCCTCCCCATGGTCCGCCGCGGTTTCGAAGATGGTTCCCTTCCCAAGCAGTGTCTCGAGGCCCGGAAGATTAACTTCTCCGCCCGCGTCCTCGGCATCGGGCGGCGGCCAGAGATGGGGAACGAGGAGGTGAAGGGGCATGGCGGACGCGTCGCAGTCTAGCACGCGGCGGCGGCGCTTCCCTTATACTGCGGGACCATGCGACAGGCGTCCCATGTCCTGGTGATCGATTCCCGCGGCCGCGGGCTTTACGACTTCACCGACCGCGCGCGCCAGTGGGTGGGGCGGAGCGGCATCCGCGACGGGCTGCTGACCCTGTTCTGCCGCCACACTTCCGCCAGCCTGCTGATCCAGGAGAACTACGATCCCGAAGTGACGCGGGACCTGGAGCGTTTCTTTTCCCGCCTCGTCCCCGACGGCGATTCCCTGTTCGAGCACGTGATCGAGGGCCCCGACGACATGCCGGCCCACGTGCGCGCGGCCCTGACCCAGACTCAGCTCGCGGTGCCGGTATCCGGTGGCGGCATGGCGCTCGGAACCTGGCAGGGCATCTTCCTCTACGAGCACCGCACCGAGCCCCACCGGCGCGAGGTGCTGCTGCACCTGCTGGGCGAGTGACCCGGCCGTCACCCGCCCGCCGGCGCCGTCAGATGATGATGGCGATCAGGATGGCCACCAGCAGGATGATGATGATTTCCTGGTAGGTGAGCGCACCCCCCGCCGGAAGCGAGTCGATTCTGCCCGCGAGCAGGCGGATCTCCTCGTCGGTGAGGGCATCGACACGGCTTTTCAGCAGCGTGTCTTTGACCCCGAGCACCTTGAGCTTTTCCTGCACGGTGGCGCGCTCCAGGAAAGCTTCCACCTTCTCGCGCTCGGTGGCGGTCTGTCCCATGGGCGCGACGTCGTCGGTGGGAACCATGTCAGCCCGGGCGACCGGAACCAGCAGCCATAGCAAGGCGGCGAACAGCAGGGCGAATACTGAAACAGTGCGCGACGATTTCATGCTCGGTTCTCCAATGTTATGCGCGGACCCGACGGCACGAGGTGGCGGATCACGGCAAAAAAGAAAACATCTTGAAGCTACCAGCCGGAGAAGACTCCGGCGCCTGCGCGAGGGGCGGCCTGGGTCCCGCTATTGTGGTCGGCGGCGAAGGACTCTCCCTTCGCCGCCGCGCTCGCACCGGCTGCGCCGGCCGCGGGGTGTGGCTAACCTAATGCGTTGGCGGGTGGAATGTCAAATGGCCGCGTGCGAGCGCGACCTCGGCGCGGAAATTGAATCGGAGCCGGCATGCTAAACTTCCGCCTCGACTCACCATGCTGATCCACTGACCCACCCGCCAGGCGTGCAGCCAGTAGCCATTCTTGTAACCCTCCGCTCACTGTTGCGTCGCATCGCGGCTGCGTTGCCCTTTGAACTCTTCATCGGCCTGCGCTACACCCGCGCCAAGCGCCGCAACCATTTCATCTCCTTCATTTCCCTCACCTCCATGATCGGCATTGCCCTGGGGGTGGCGGCGCTGATCGTGGTGCTGTCGGTGATGAACGGCTTCCAGAAAGAGTTGCGCGCGCGCATTCTCGGCGTCGCCTCCCACGTGCAGATCACCGGGGTCGGCAACCGGCTTCCGGCCTGGCAGGCCATCGCCGACGAGGACGAGGTGGTCG
>Ga0210374_1000063_pt1 | contig 12464 bp, 9 predicted proteins | sample S765metaT_FD_170483 | JGI IMG/M metagenome (GOLD analysis project Ga0210374, IMG submission 170483) | Metatranscriptome of estuarine sediment microbial communities from the Columbia River estuary, Washington, United States - S.765... | ecosystem: Environmental > Aquatic > Marine > Intertidal zone...
CCCGGCGCGCGCCAAGGAAGAACCGCAGGCTGGGGCCGGCCCGAAAGATCTCCCGCCAGCCCTCTCCGACCTGGGTCACGCCAGTGAGCAGGGGCCCCGACGGGTGGATGCAATAGATGTCGTCCCGCTTCGCCCATATCGACATCATGGCTTCCAGGTCGGCGCGCTCAAACGCCTCGTAGAACGCGGCTTCTGCGTCCCGAGCCGTGGCAAACGCGGGTGAGTTCATGGCAACCGGATACTCTCAAGAACGGTCTCGGGTTTGAGCTGCATCATGCAGTTAAAGTGCCCCAGGGGACATTCCCGCCTGAAGCACGGGCTGCACTCAAGCCCGAGTCGAAGGACCTGCGCCCGGTCGGAAAGCGGCGGTGTGAAGCCCGGGCTGGACGATCCATAAATGGCCAGGGTTGGTCGGTCCAAGGCGGCGGCGACGTGCATGAGCCCGGAATCGTTGGTCACCACCACGGTGGCGCCCGCGATGAGATCGACCGCTTCCGAGAGTCCTGTCGCTCCGCAGAGGTTGAGGCAGGCATTCCCCGAAAGTCGCTGGATTTCCTCGCCGATCGGAGCATCCTTGGCCGAACCGACGGCCCAGACCTCGCTGCCACGGCGGCTTAGCTGCCGGGCCAGGTCGGCAAAATAGGCTGCCGGCCAGCGCTTGGCGGGTCCGTATTCCGCACCAGGGCAGAGCACCACCACCGGGCCTGTCGGGTGCAGCCCGAGGCGGGCGTGGACTGCCTGGATCCGGGCCGCGTCCCATTTCAACCGGGGGTGGGGCAGCGGCCGCTGGAGCGCTACTCCGGGCGCTTCGGCCAACAGCGCAAAGCGCTCCACCATCAGCGGATAACGGTGCTTGTCCAGGCGCCGGGCATCGTTGAGCAATCCCCGGCGCATTTCGCCCACGAAGCCGGTGCGCAGGGGAATGCCTGCGAACAGGGGGACCAGGGCGGACTTTAGCGAGTTGGGCAGCACGATGGCGCGGCTGTAGCGCCGTCCGCGCAGGGCTCGCGCCAACCGGAACCGGCTCCCGACCCCCAGTTCCCCGTGCCGGAACGGACTCACGATGACTCGGGATACCTCGTCCATGCGCTCCAGCACCGGGGCGGTCCAGGGTGGGGCGAGGGCGTCAATCTCTGCGCCGGCATTTCGCTCGTGGAGGCGGCGAAGCAGCGGCTGCGCGAGAACGGTGTCGCCGACCCAGGACGGGGCGACCAGAAGGATGCGCTCCATGACAATGCTGACGCCGCCGGGGCCCGGGGCCGGACACTCGCCCCCGTCAATGATGGCCGGACGCCGGCCCCCCCTTGAGGCGGTAAAGGGTTCCGCAATAGGGGCAGAGAGCCTCGCCGGTCTTCTCGATGGGCAGGAACACCCGCGGGTGCGCGTTCCACAGGATCATCGACGGCATGGGACAATGCAGCGGCAGGTCTTCGGCTGTCACCTCGATCAGGCGTTCGCGATTCTCGACCTTGTTGCCATGTTCCATGGAATTTCCTCAGACTCGGGTCAGCCAGTCAGCGTGGGCAGGATTCCTGCCGTTCACGCAATCGAAGAAAGCCGCCTGCAGGCGCGCCGTGACCGGCCCGCGGCTCCCGGCCCCTATCGTGCGGTTATCCAGTTCCCGGACGGGCGTTACCTCCGCCGCGGTGCCGGTGAAGAAAGCTTCCTCGGCGCCGTACACCTCGTCCCGGGTGATGCGCTTTTCGATGACCGGCACTCCAAGCTCCCCCGCAAGTTGGATCACCGTGGCACGGGTGATGCCCTCGAGGCAGGTGGTGAGGTCCGGCGTATAGAGCGTTCCCTTCTTCACGATGAACAGGTTTTCCCCGGCTCCCTCGGACACGTAGCCCTCGGTGTCGAGCAGCAGTGCCTCGTCGTAGCCGTCCGTGGTTGCCTCGACGTTGGCAAGGATCGAATTGATATAGTGGCCGCAGGCCTTGGCCCGCACCATGGAAACATTCACGTGGTGGCGGGTGAACGACGATGTCTTGACCCGGATTCCGCGTTCCAGGCCTTCCTCCCCCAGGTAAGCGCCCCAGGGCCAGGCCGCCACCGCCACGTGCACCTTGGCGCCCTTCGGCGAGACTCCGATCTTCTCCGAACCGTAGAAGACCAGAGGACGGAGGTAGCCGGATTCGAGCTTGTTTTCGCGCACCACCATGCGCTGCGCCTCCATCAGCGTTTGCCGGTCGTAGGGAATCTGCATCATGAAAATGTGGGCCGAACCGTAAAGCCGGTCAGTATGCTCCCGCAAACGGAAGATGGCCGTGCCGAGCGCCGTCTTGTACGCCCGCACTCCCTCGAACACGCCCATGCCGTAGTGCAGGGTATGTGTCAGTACATGGGTGGTCGCCTCGCGCCAGGACACCAGCTTGCCGTCGTACCAGATCACACCGTCGCGGTCCGCCATGGACATGATATTTCTGCTCCCCGGGAAAGCCGCAATTCTAGCCGATTTTGCATAGCCTGCGCGGGCCGCGCCCAGCCGGCCCCAAGCGGCCCACGCGCGCCACGACCATCGTAATGCATAGAGGATTGAACACGCGCGAGAGGCCGCCGGCGCGGTCGACCTTCGGTGGGCCTGCGCAACGTTGCCGGCTAGGTGTTGCCGAGCACCAGTTCCCAGAGTTCGGTCACGGCCGCCTTTTCGGTTGCCACGCTCTCCGGGTCCACCCGAGCGTAAGTCTCGCCGTTGAGCCGCAGGCGGTGCTGGGTGCGCCGGTAATTCCGGTAGGCATTGCGCACCCGGTCCGCCAGTTCGCCGGGGATCAGCCCCAGTTCCCCGGCGACCCTCAGCAGAGCAAGATTGCCGATGTTGCCCGTAAGTTCCGGGTGAGCGTGGGAATAGCCCAGCACTAGGTACTGGACGATGAATTCCACGTCGATAATTCCGCCCCGGTCGTGCTTGATGTCGAACAACGCGCTGCGGTTCGGATGGGCCTCCAGCATCTTCTCGCGCATCTCCACCACCTCCCGCCGCAGCTCGCGGAGATCCCGGGGCTCGCGCAGCAGGTCTACGCGCAGCCGCTCGAACTCGGCGCCCACTTGCGCGTCGCCCGCCACGAACCGCGCCCGGGTCAGTGCCTGGTGCTCCCAGGCCCAGGCGTGCTGTTTCTGATAAGCCTGGAAGGCGGCAAGGGGGCTAACCAGCAGTCCGCTCGCGCCGTCCGGCCTCAGACGCAGGTCGGTTTCGTAAAGCACGCCGGCCGGGGTATAACTGGAAAGCCAGGTGTTGATGCGCATGGCGAGCCGCGAGTAAACCTCCTGGGCGTCCGGATGGGGATCGTCATGCAGAAAGATCAGGTCCAGGTCCGTCGCGTAGCCGAGCTCCTTACCGCCCAGCTTTCCGTAGCCGATGATCGCGAAGTGCGGCGGGCCCTCCGTGTGTTTCCTCGGCAGGCCGGCCCAGCACAGGTCAAGCACCTTCCCGAGCATCAGGTCGGCCAGATAGCTCAGGTGGTCGCTCAGGGTCTCCACTTCCAGCACCCCCTCCAGGTCCCGGATCAGGAGCCGGAACACCTTCATATGCTGCACGTTGCGCAGGACGTCCATCTGCGCCTCCGTGTCGCCTTCGGCGTCCTCGAGCTGGGCGTCCAGCAGCGCATCAAAGCGCGGCCAGTCAGGCGGGCTCATGATTTCGCGATCGTCCAGCAGCTCATCCAGCAGGATGGGATGGCGGGTGAGATAGTCGGCGGCCCAGCTGCTGGCTCCGGTCAGCTTGGCCACCCGCTCCAGGGCCTGGGGATACTCCTGCAGCAGCGCCAAATAGGCGGCGCGGCGGCTGATGGTCTCCAGAAGGTCCAGGGTGCGTCCCAGGGTCTGGTCCGCGTTCGGGAAACGGGCGCTGGCCCGGACCAAAGCCGGGACCAAGACGTCGAAACGGTCGCGGCTGGCAGGAGGAAGCTGCTGGTAGCGGGTGCTGGCGCGAATTCGGCCGAGGCGCTCGAGAACGTCGGCGGGATTGCCGTAGCCAAGGCGCGCCAGCGTCTCGGCGTCCGCCTCCGCCTCACCGGTTCCCCGCCACAGAGCGGCGACGCCGTCGTCATCGGTCGCGCTGCGTCCCGAGGCAAACACCTCCTCGAAGTGGCGCGAGACGGTTCCCCGGTGCCGATCGAGCTCCTCGATCAGGGCCGGATACGAACCGAATCCCATGGACTCCGCGATTAGGGCCTGCTCTTCCGGGTCCTCGGGCAGCGTCTGGGTCTGGCGATCGTCCAGGTACTGGAGCCGATGCTCCAGGTTGCGAAGGAACACGTAGGCGTCCGAGAGTTCCGCGACTGCCTCCGGTGGCAGCAGGCGCCGGTCCCCAAGGCGGGTCAGGGCCTCCTGCGTCGGGCGGATCCGGAGCGCGGGGTCGCGCCCGCCCCTAATCAGCTGGAACACCTGGGCAACGAACTCGATTTCACGAATGCCGCCGGGGCCGAGCTTGATGTTTCCCTGCATTTCCCGCCGGCGCACTTCCTCGCGGACTTGCCGGTGCAGACCCCGCATGGACTCGAAGGCGTTGTAGTCGAGGTACTTGCGAAAAACGAAGGGAGTGACCAGCTGGGCCAGTTCCTTTTCGGCGGCTCCCACGATCACCCGCCCCTTTATCCAGGCATAGCGCTCCCATTCCCGTCCCTGGGTGTAAAAGTAACTTTCCAGGGCGGCGAAGCTCATGGCGAGAGGCCCGCTGTCGCCGTCCGGCCGCAGCCGCATGTCGACGCGGAAGACGAAACCGTCCGCCGTCAACTCGCTGAGGGCCGCGATCAAGCGGCGCCCGAGCCGCACAAAGAACTCATGGTTACTCAGGCTCTTCCCGCCTCCCCTGGTTTCGCCCTCCTCGGGATAGACGAAGATGAGATCCACGTCCGAGGAAACATTGAGCTCGCGGCCGCCCAGCTTGCCCATGCCCACGACCAGAAGTTCCTGAGCCCGGCCGGTTTCGTCCCCGGTGGGCGTGCCGTAGTCCACCGCCAGCCAGTTCGAGAGCCGATCGACGGCAAGGCGAAGGGCGGTCTCCGCCAGGGCGGTGACCGTGCCCGTGACCTCTCCCAGGTCCGCCAGACCGTTCAAGTCCCTCGCGAGCACCCGCAACATGACGCGGGTGCGCAGTTTCCGCAGCGCCGACTTCAGCGCTTCCTCGTCGCTTACCGGCGCTGCCTCCAGTTCGGCACGCATCTCGGCCCCAGTGAACGGCATGTGCATTTGCTGCGCCAGTTCCTCCCGTAACTGCGGCTGCGCCTCGACGACGCGGCGGGCGTAGCGGCTCCACGACAGGAGCCGCTCGATCTGCGAGTCGATGTTACCGGCCTGGGGCAATGAGGCGGGGGGCATGAACGGTTTCGGGTTACAATCTGCGCATTCTAAATGCAATGTCCCAACGGCATGAAGCGCGCCGCAATCGCGCTGATCAATCCTTCGTGAATCATCCGGCGCCGTTTTCCCATGCGGGGGATGAAAGCGGCTCCGCGTTACATGCACCATGCTGAAGCGGTCCCTGTTCATCGCCTGGCGCGGCCTGCGCTGGATTACGGAGGCGGCGCTTCTCGTCGGCATGACGGTGCTGTTCCTGGCGGCGGTGACCGTGCTGGCCCTGCGCTACTGGGTCCTTCCCAATGCGGACGAATACCGGGAGGCCATTGTCCAGGCATTCGGTGAGGCGGTCGGCACCCGGGTCGCCGTCGGCGCCATCCGCGCGGACTGGGACGGGTTTCGGCCCCAGTTGGTGCTCGAGGACCTGGTGGTGTATGACCAGGAGGGCCGGCCGGCGCTCCACCTGGAGCAAACCAAGACCGTTCTCACGTGGCCCGCCCTGATGCTCGGTGAAATTAGCCTTTACTCCATCGAGTTGGTGGGGCCCAGCCTCCAGGTGCGCCGCGACGCGGGCGGAGTCGTCCACGTGGCTGGGATTGCCGTACCGGAGGGGGAGGCCGCCGGCGAGCTGCGCCCGATGGGGTGGCTCCTCGCCCAGCGCAGAGTCGTGGTGCGCGATGCCCGAATCCTGTGGGTGGACGAAAAGCGGCAGGCGCGCGCCCTGCTGCTGGACTCGGTGCAATTGCGGCTGGAGAACCGCGGGAGCCGCCACCGCTTCGGGCTGCAAGCCACCCCTCCCCGGGACCTGGCTTCTCCACTGGATGTGCGCGGCGATTTCGAGAGCCGATCTTCGACCGATCTTCGCTCCTGGTCCGGGACGTTGTACGCGGCGGTAAATCGCGTGGACCTGGAAGCCTGGAATGCCTGGATTCCGTATCCCGTAGCCCTGTCTCGGGGCAGCGGCGGCGTGCGACTCTGGCTCGATGCGAGCCAAGGGGCGCCGCACGAAATTACCGCAGATCTGCGCCTGAGCGGCGTCAGAGTGCGCGTTCAGCAGGATCTGCCGGAACTCGCTCTGGTCGCGCTTCGGGGCAGGTTGGCCTGGCGGCACCTGGAAAACGGTTTCCACGTGGCAACGGGCGGCCTGAGCCTGGCCACCCTGGATGGCCACGCCCTGCGCCCCACGGATTTCAGCCTGCGCAGCACGATCAACGCGGGGGTCAGGGCCGGCGGTGGCGAATTGCGCGCCAACGGGCTCGATCTCGACGCCCTGGTGTCCCTGTCGGATTACCTCCCGATGGAGCCCACCATACGCCGGCGGCTCCTGGATTTTTCGCCCCAAGGCAGCGTTCACGATGTCATCGTCAAGTGGACGGGAGAATGGCCGACGCCCGCGAGTTATTCCGCGAAAGGCCATTTCACCAATCTTGGGCTGAGGCCCCAGGGCAAGATTCCCGGCTTCTCCGGGGTGACCGGCAGCCTGGACGGGACCGAGAAGGGCGGCACGTTTTCGGTCAGTTCCCGGCGGGCCACTCTGGAGCTGCCTTTGGTGTTTCGGCAGGCCCTGGAACTGGACACAGTGACGGCGCAGGCAAGCTGGAGCCGGCGCGGCAAAGAATTTGAACTGCGGCTGGCTAACGTCTCCTTCGCCAACGACCAGCTGTCCGGCTCGGTCTATGGAACCTATCACGGCACGGCCGGGCAGGCCGGCCGCATCGACCTGACGGGAAATTTGATCCATGCGGACGCGCGATATGCGGCGCGTTACGTGCCGTTGGTGGTGGACGAGGAAGCTCGGCGGTGGCTCGATGCAGCCGTCCTGGCCGGAAGCTCCCAGGACGTGACCTTGCGGCTCAAGGGTGACCTCAAAGACTTCCCGTTTCCCGGCAGTCGCGCGGGTTTGTTCGAAATCAAGGCAAGGGTGACCGGCGGCACTTTGTTTTATGCCGAGGGCTGGCCCAAGCTTGAAAACATTTCCGGGACTGCGGTGTTCCGCGGCGAGCGCCTGGACGTCTTCGCGGACGAGGCGACTCTCATGGGCACCCGGCTGTCCCGGGTGCGGGCGGAGATCCCCGATCTGGCAGGCGCCCAGCAATGGCTGGAGGTGGAGGGCCAGGCTGACGGTCCGACGGCGGAGTTCCTCAGGTTGATCGAGGCGAGCCCGGTGGACGGCTACATCGACGGCATGACTCGCGGCGTGCGGGCGTCCGGATTCGGGAGCCTCACATTGAAGCTCCGCATGCCCCTGCCCGATGCCGAACACACGCGGGTCGCCGGCTCCTATCGTTTTCTTGGCAACCGGCTTGAATGGGGACCGGACATTCCCGTCGCCGAGGAGGTCAACGGCACCCTGGAATTCACGGAGTCCACGGTCCGGGCGCAGGATGCCAAAGCCGTGATGCTGGGGGGGCCCGCCACCGTCAATGTCAACAACCAGCAAGAAGGCGGGGTGCGCATCGGACTGGTGGGATGGGCGGATGCGGAGGCCATGGCCAGAACCTCGGAGTACGAGATCGCGAAATACCTGCATGGCGGCACGGACTGGCGCGCGACCGTGGTGCTCAAGGAGGGCCGGGCGAAGTCGCCGGCCGAAGTGGTGGTGGAATCCAGCCTCCAGGGGCTGGCGTCGGAACTGCCGGCACCCCTCGGGAAAAAGGCCGGGGAAGCGCTTCCCCTGCGCGTCGAGTGGCGCCCGGCGGGTGCCGGGCGCTACGCGTCCTCCGTTTCCCTAGGCCGTCTCGTGACCGCGCGCGGGATATCGCGCGCGGACAACGGACGCATGCTGATCGAGCGCGGTGCCGCAAGTTTCGGCGGCACGGCCGTCCTCCCCGACCGCGACGGGGTCTGGGTCAGCGGCACGGTTGCGGGACTCGACATTGATGGCTGGCGCGGCGTGTTTTCGGGAAGTAAAGGCACCCTGGGCGCCGAACTCTCGGCTGTGGTCCTGCAGGTGGGGGCCCTGGACGTGTTGGGTCGGCGGTTCAGTAAACTCGAACTCGCCGCGTCTCGGCAGGGTAGCGTGTGGCGGGCCCGGCTCGACGGCCCCGAAGTCAAGGGCGACCTGCGATGGGATTCCCGGGGCAAGGGAATGGTGTCCGGCCGTTTCAGCAAGTTCACCATTCCAGACGATTCCCCGGTCGCGCCGCGGCCGGCGCAGCCACCCGAGCACGAGACCGAGTTGCCTTCCCTCGATCTCAGCGTGGAGGAATTTCGCGTGGGTGACAAGCAATTCGGCCAACTGGAGCTAAGGGCCGAGCAGCGGGAGCGAAATTGGCAGATCGAGCGCCTGCGCATCAGGAACCCGGACGCGGAGTTCCAGGCCACTGGCGAGTGGCAGGGATGGGCGAGCAGTCCCCGCACCCAACTTCGCCTGACTCTGGATATGGTGAACATGGGCAAGCTGCTCGGCCGGTTGGGCTACCGGGAATCCATGAAATGGGGCAACGGCAAGCTCGAGGGGGACCTGGGGTGGGCGGGTAATCCGTATGCCCTGGATTACGCGACGCTGGAAGGGGCGCTCAAGCTGCAGGCCTTCAAGGGCCAGTTTCTTCAGGTTGAGCCGGGGGCCGGCAAGCTCCTGGGCATCCTCAGTCTGCAGGCGCTCCCGCGGCGCCTGCTCCTCGATTTCCGTGACGTGGTGGACGCGGGGTTTGAGTTCGACACCATCACCGCCAGCGCCATTTTGGCGCGCGGCGTGGCCATAACCCGGGATTTCGAGATGGTGGGCTCGTCGGCCCGGGTGACGATGAATGGCGAAGTGGACCTGGCCGCAGAATCCCAGAACCTGCGGGTCAGGATCGTGCCCGCCCTCTCCGAAGGCGTATCCATCGCCGGGTCGGTTATCGGCGGGCCGGTGGTGGGGGCGGCGACGCTGTTCCTGAGCAAGGCGCTCAAGGACCCCCTCGGTCAAATTGCGGCGGTGGAATACAATGTCACCGGCAGCTGGGGCGAGCCGATGGTGGCCCGGGTGGGCGCGCCCGCGGCGTCCGCCGAGTGACGGCTCCCGGGCGAATCCTCCAGTTTCCGATGCGCCGTCTGGTACCCATGCGATCCCTGATCCTGATCTTCCACATTCCGCTGCTGGCTGCCGGGCTAGTCTCCGCGAGGGCACAGGCCGACCCGAGCTGCCCGGTGCCGCCGGAACTGTGGGACCGGCCCCGGAGCGGGCGTTCGCTGCTGGAACTCGACGCGATCAAACCCTGCCTCAACGAGATGGTGCGGGAACCTTCCCGGAGGCTCAGGATCCACCATGGGAGCCGGGGCGAAGGGGTGCTGCAGGCCGAGGAATTGCGAAGCTGGCTCGCGGCGCTCGCCATTGATCCCGCCCGGGTGGACCTGGTCAACGACCTGCAGAGGAGCGAAGAGATCGTGCTGGAAGTGGCGAGCGGCCGGCCGTGATGCGCGTGGCAGCCATACAAATGGTCTCCGGCCCGGAGGTGAGCGCCAACCTGCGGGAGGCGGAACGACTGCTGGAGCACGCTGCGGCGAAAGGCGCGCACCTGGCGGCGCTGCCCGAAAATTTTGCCTTGATGGGCCTGCGCGAAACCGACAAGGTCGGGGTGCGCGAGGCGCCGGGCGACGGGCCTATCCAATCTTTTCTCGCCGACACGGCGAAGCGCCTGGGCCTGTGGGTGGTGGGCGGTTCCATTCCCCTGGTCGCCAGCGTGCCGGACCGGGTGCGCAACAGCTGTCTTGTGTATGATGATTCGGGCCGCCGCGTGGCTCGCTATGACAAGATTCATCTCTTCGGCCTGGAGATGGGGGAGGAGCGCCATTCGGAGGAACGAACCATCGAGGCTGGAAGCGAGGTAGTGGTGGTGGATTCGCCTTTCGGCCGCCTCGGGTTGTCCATTTGCTACGACCTGCGCTTTCCGGAACTCTACCGTTCCATGGGCGGGGTGGACCTGATCCTGGTCCCGGCCGCATTCACCAAGCCGACGGGAATGGCCCATTGGGAGACCCTGCTGCGGGCGCGGGCCATCGAGAATCTGGCCTACGTGGTGGCGCCGGCCCAGGGCGGCCGGCACGCCAGCGGGCGCGAGACCTTTGGCGACACCCTCATCTCGGATCCCTGGGGTATGATCCTTGGCCGCCTGACTTCCGGGCCAGGCGTTATCGTGGCCGACCTGGACCGGCAGTACCAGGAGCGCATGCGCGCGAGCCTGCCCGCCCTGCGCCACCGCCGGATAGGCTTCGGTGAGGGGGCGAAGCAGGCGGCTGGTGTCACACGCAACGATCGGGAAAACAGCCATGACCCAGCGTGAAACCGTTATTGCCGAGCCCGGTACGCTGTTCGCGACGGCGAAGTCCTGCCTCCTCGCGCCCAACGGCATCGAGATGTCCCAGCTCGAAACCGTCTTCGGAGAGATCCTCGCCCATCGCATCGATTACGCGGACCTGTATTTTCAGTACGTGCGCGCCGAGGGCTGGAGCCTTGAGGAGGGCATCGTCAAGTCCGGCAGCTTCAACATCGAACAGGGCGTGGGGGTGCGCGCGGTTTCCGGGGAAAAGACGGCTTTTGCCTACTCCGATGACATTGCCATGCCGGCGCTGACCCTGGCGGCGCGGGCCACGCGCGCCATCGCCCGGCAGGGCGCTCCCGGAGCGGTGCGCGTCGGCCGCCAGACGGAAGGCCGGCGGCTCTATCTGCCCCACGATCCCATCGCGAGCCTCAAGGATGCCGAGAAGGTGAAACTGCTGGAGAAGCTCGAGGGCTACGCGCGCTCCCTGGACCCGCGGGTGATCCAGGTCATGGCCCACTTGGCGGGCGAGTATGAGATCGTTCTGGTCGCCCGGAGCGACGGTGTGGTCGCCGCCGACGTGCGGCCCCTGGTGAGACTATCGATCCAGGTGATTGCCGAGTCCGACGGCCGGCGCGAGCAGGGCAGCGCCGGGGGCGGCGGCCGCTTCGAATACGGCTATTTCACGGACGAAGTGCTCCGCGACTACGCGGCGAAGGCGGTGCATCAGGCGCTCACCAACCTGGAGGCGCGGCCGGCACCCGCAGGTACCATGACCGTGGTGCTGGGCCCCGGCTGGCCCGGCATTCTGCTGCACGAGGCGATTGGCCACGGGCTGGAGGGGGACTTCAACCGCAAGGGGAGTTCCGCCTTCGCCGGGCGCATCGGCGAGCGGGTGGCTGCCCCCGGGGTGACCGTGGTGGACGACGGCACCCTGGCGCGGCGCCGAGGCTCCCTGAACGTGGACGACGAGGGAAATCCCACCCAATGCACCTTGCTCATCGAGAACGGCGTCCTCAAGGGCTACCTGCAGGATTCGCTGAACGCGCGCCTCATGGGCATGAGCGTGACGGGCAACGCGCGGCGGGAGTCTTTTGCCCACATTCCCATGCCGCGCATGACGAACACCTACATGCTGAACGGGGACAAGGCGCCCGAGGAAATCATCCGGTCCGTGAAGCACGGGCTCTACGCCGTCAACTTCGGCGGTGGCCAGGTGGACATCACCAGCGGCAAGTTCGTGTTTTCGGCGGCCGAGGCCTACATGATCGAGGACGGGAAGGTCACCCACCCGGTGAAGGGGGCGACCCTCATCGGCAACGGTCCGGATGTCCTGACCCGCGTGTCCATGGTGGGCAACGACATGGAACTGGATCCCGGCGTGGGGACCTGCGGCAAGGAGGGCCAGAGCGTCCCGGTGGGCGTGGGCCAGCCCACGCTGCGCATAGACGGCCTGACCGTGGGCGGCACCGGAGCCGCTTGAGCAATCGGGCGGTTCGTTCTATATAGAAGTCTGGCTCGCCACCCGGCGAGCCCCGATTCATCCGCTAAGCGGAAACAACAGGAGGAGCATCATGGCAGCGAACAGCGTTTACAGGATCATCGAGCTCGTGGGCACCAGCGAAAAGTCATGGGAAGATGCCGCCAAGTCCGCCATGGAGACGGCGGGCCGCCATCTTCGGGACCTGCGCATCGCCGAGGTGCAGAAGCTCGACGTTGTGATGGAGAACGGGAAAGTCACTGCCTACCGGGCCCGGCTCTCCGCCTCCTTCAAGTACGAAGAGTCCAAGAAGAAGAAGTGACCTGAGCAGTCCCCCCGCTTCTAAGCATGGCAGCCCTTCCGCCGCCCGGCGGAAGGGCCCGGCACCGCGCCGGCGCGTGGTGAAGGGGAGCCTTATCCGCTAGAATTGTGCGGTTGCTGGTCTCTCG
>Ga0210374_1000064_pt1 | contig 12290 bp, 5 predicted proteins | sample S765metaT_FD_170483 | JGI IMG/M metagenome (GOLD analysis project Ga0210374, IMG submission 170483) | Metatranscriptome of estuarine sediment microbial communities from the Columbia River estuary, Washington, United States - S.765... | ecosystem: Environmental > Aquatic > Marine > Intertidal zone...
AGCCGGGCATGATCTCCTGGGCGTCCAGGTAGTTGGCGTTGTCGTCGTTGGGGTTGAACAGCCACTGGTGGTTGTGCAGGTGGAAGATGTGCTGCTCGAACGCCCCCGCGTGGATGTTGCGGATCTTGGTGAAGTCGCCGGTGTAGGAGTGGTGGACGTTGCTCGGGTCCTCCTGGTAGAGGGCGAAGTTGTCGATGAAGCCCCCCTGCCCGTCGGGCACGCGGATTGGGCCGTTGGCGAGATTCACCGGGTCGCGCCAGCAGCTCGGGCCGGCGATGGCCGCCGGGTCGCACTGCTCGATCCCGGTGTTGGCCGGGAAATTGACCAGCAGGCCGGGATCGCCGACCGTCTGCGAGGCCAGGAAGAACTCCTCGTAGGCGCAGTCCGTGCAATCGTGCATGGGCCCGGTGTGCAGGCGGTTGGAGATGATCTCCGAGCCGATGCCCCCCGAGCCGTAGTTGATCATGAACTGGTCCTTGACCCCGTGCAGCACGTGGCGCATGACCGGGTCGTTGTACCAGCGCGGGTAAACCTGGGAGTTGGTCTGCTCGTCATGGTAGATGGAGGAAAACTCCCGGAACGCCTCCTGCCGGTTGGGAACCTGCGGGTTGCGCTTGCCCACGCTCTCCAGGGGATAGGGGCAGTCCGCGGCAGGGGCCTGAGCGGTACCCCCCTCGCACACGCTGCGCCAGGAACCGTCGGCGTCGGGGCCGGCGATGATGGCGTTGATGTCCGAGTGCACCAGCTCCCGCGCCGCCGTCAGCATGTTGAGCACCGGCAGGCCGGCCTTGCCTTCCACGGTCCAGGGCGCAACAGGCGGGTAAAGGGCCTCGTAGTTGATGATGGGCTGGCCGAGGCAGGTAAAGCCAGGGGCGGGATCATTGCCAGCGCCGCAGTCTGCTGGCCCTAGGTCAATCGCCGTATTCGTCGCCAGGCGCAGCTCCTCCTCGGTCACCTGGCTGCGGTAGATGCGCGCGCCCACGGGCTCCACGTTGAGCTGGCCGAACATGCCCAATCCCAGGTTCCCGCTGCTGGCTTCGCTGCCCAGGGTGGCGCCGTAGCTGTTGACCACAAAGGTCCCCTCGTGGGGCGTGTAAAGCTCGTAGGTCCGAGTCTCCCCCGGCGCCGCCAGCCCCGCCGTGCCGCAGCTGCCGGCCGCGCCCGTGGTCGAGTCCGCGATGCTGGCACCCGGGTTGTTGCCGGTCATGGAGCCGTCGTCCTCCATGCCGTTGACCAGCTCGGTGCCCGAGGCGTGGAAGCTGGCGCAGCGGCCCGCCACCTGGTCGTTGTTGATGAGGTTGTCCTGCTGGGCGTTGTTGGGATTCGCCACCGGCGCCAGGAGGTTCTGGAAGTTCACCGTCAGGCACGAGCCCGCCACCGAGCGCACCACCAGGGGACGGGGGCGCTTGTCCGGACGCAGGGCCACCTGGCCCGGCGCCAGCACCCCACCCGCGACCTCCGGCAGGCCCTGGGTCGCGGCCAACGCCGGGTTGGCGGCGAGGGCCGCCGCGTTGGCCGCCTGCACCACGTCCCGCCGCAGGGCAAAGGTGATCCAGTTCGGGTTCTGGGCCCCCAGACGGTTGAACACCGTCGGATTGTCCAGCACCACCACGTTGGCGGTGATGGTGTCGGTACACGTCACCGCCGCCTGGGACGGCGCGGCAAACGCCGCCAGCGCGAACAACCCGGTCAGCGCCAGAGCCTGCTTGAGGCCCCCGCCGCCGGGGCTCGATCCCTCCCGGAATCGGCCTTCCTTCTTCTGTTCCATGACAACCTCCTTCTATTGCGGAGCACTAGGGGAATCGCCCCAAAAATCTGACGTATCGCAAATTTTCACGGCGCAGTGCTGGCTAGGCAGGATTCGTGCCATTCGGCAACAGCTTTAACAAGATCTCATTAGCTATTGCATAAAAAAGGTTTTTCGGCACACTTACGGAATTTCCCGTATTTGTGGGTCATTCCCCACGTATGTGGAGAAATCCCCAAAGCTGCGGGTATCGCAACGCAGTCTTGGGGATAAATGGCCTTAAAAATTTATCGGGTAATAAGCGGGTTTTGCTTTTTTCCAGTGCCGGTGCTGACGCCCCGGGAGCGGCCCGCCGCCGGGCGGCGGCACCAAAGGAAACGGCCCGCGCCGGGGCGGGCCGTCGGGGAGGCGGAAAGGAAGAGGATCAGCCCTTCTTGTCGGGCTTCACCGCGCGCACCGAGTAGGAGGGCAGCGAGTTGTACTCGACCCTGAGGGAGGGAACTCGCACGTGCATGTAATAGGCGCCCGGCTCGCCCACCGCAATCTCGGCCTCGTACACGCCTTCGCCGATCTCCGTCACCGGCGTCTCCTTGCGGTTACGTCCCGGCGCCAGGAAATAGAGCACCAGCGCGTCCTTGACCCCGGTCTTCACCTTCCCGGACCTGCCGTCCACCAACTTGAAGCGCAGCTTAAGGGGCTTCCCGGCGTCCACGGTGCGCGCCTGGTTCTGGTATTCGATGGTCACCGGCCCCCCCGTGGCTTCCGCCACGGGGTTGGGCTGCACGTCCACCGCGAAGCAGTGGAGCATGCTCGGGTTCTGCAGGATGAATGCCACGTCGTAATGGCCCGGGGCGGGAAGCTTGACCGTGGTCGCGTACACGCCGGGCTCGGTCTCCTTGAGCGTCCGGTCCACCACCGTCACCGCCCGGGCCTTGGAGCCCATGACCTGGTAGTTGCTGGAGGGGGCGTTCATCCCCTCCATGTAATAGTAGGTGGTGTTGTCCGCCGGGTTGACCACGAACACCGCGGCATCGCTGGTGGCGGCGGTGATGGAGTCGGCGATCACGAGCTGTCCCGCCGCCTGGGGCGGCTGGGAGCCGGCGGCGAAGCTTTGCACCGAGGGAACGGTGTTCTCGCCAAGGGTGGGGAGGGCGATCATGCTCACCCGCTCGCTCTTCAGGGACCGGACATAGGCGAAGGACTCGCTGAAGAAGACCTGGAACGGCTCCCCCTGCACCTTGATGGTGTTGGCCAGCGTGTTGCTCGCGGAATCGATGACGAACACCGCGTCCTGGGAGGGGTTCACCACCAGACCGTAACGGCCCTGGGGCTCGAAGCGCAGGGGTCCCAGCCCTGGCCGCAGCGTAATCTTCTTGCCCGCCTCCAGACTCTTGATCTCGATGGGGGTCACCGTTCCGTCCTTGCCGTCCGCCACGTACACCGCCTGGGCCTGGGACGCGTAGCCGATGGAAATGGGGAGGGGCCCGGTCTTGAGGTCCTTGAGCTTGGCGAGCTTGGTGATGTCGATGATCGTCACCGTGCCCTCGTCCCGGTTGGTCACGAAGGTGAAGCGGCTGTCGCCGCTGAAGGCAATCTCGTGATGGCCGCGCCCGGTGGCGATGCTGCCGACGACCTTGAGCGCATCGGCGTCGATGACGGTGACGCCGCTTTCCGCCGCATTCTTGCCGTCGTTACCGACCCACAGATAGCGGCCGTCCGGCTGGAGGGCGATCCGCGTGGGCTCCTTCCCGGCCTCGATCTGGGCCGTGACCTTGAATCCCTCGGTCTCCACCACTGCCACCTTCCCCGCCCTTGGGGTGGTGATGAACAAACGCTTGCTGTCCGAACTCTTGACCCAGTCGGCACCCGGGGCCGGCAGCAGCGACTTGGCCAGGGTGCTGGTCTTGCCGGCCATGGACACCACCGGGTCCACCACGGCAATGCTGGGATCGGCGTTCATGACCACCACGAAGTAGCTGTTGAGGTCGATCATGGGCCGGATGCCGACGGCTCCCTGCAGGTACAAAGCGATCTTGTCCTTGCAGCTCCGCTGGGCGGCTTCGGGCCGGCCCTGGATCACCTGCCCCATGTCCATCCATGCTCCGGGGGTCGCGCCCCGGACCGGCTTCCCGGTGGCTTCCTCGGTGAGCTTGAAGCGCACCTCGGCGAAGTCGTCCGCCATCAGCGGCTTGCCGTCCTTGCGCTTGGGCTCGACCTCCAGGTCCACGATCACGCCGCCTTTCACGTAGCGGGTGTCGCTGGCCTCCTGATCCGGGGCGGCGGCGCCCTTGGACGCCTTGTCCGCCGCGTTGGCCGCGCCCACGCAACAGGCCAGGACTCCCAGGGCAATCAGTCTCCTTATGATCATTCTGCTCTCTCCTCGCGGGGCCACGGTGGGCCCGGCTCGATTGTTCTCAAGATTAAACCCGGCGTGGGCCGGGACGAAGGCTGAGGATTCTAACCCACGGGCGCCGCCCTCGACGCGGAAACCGACAGGCCCAGTAGCGGGGTCCAAACGCAACGACCCGCGGCGGTGCGGAGAATCCGCAATCCAGTCATTGGGGGAGGAGGATCTCGACCGTCGCCTGCTTGCGCAGGCGCTCGACCTCCCGATCCACCGCCTCCTTGCCCTTCTGCGCCTGGAGAAATTCCCTGATCTTGTCCCGGGCCTGGTCCTCGCTGACGCGGACTTCCGGCAGGTGCGCCTCCAGCTTGACGATCTGATACCCGGCGGGCACCTCCATCACCCCGGAAATTTCTCCGGGATTTAGGGCAAACGCCGTTTCCTCCAGGGCCTTGTCCGCCTCGCCCCGGGCGAAGGGGTCCAACTCGCCATCCCACTGCTTGGTGGGATGATCCGAGTGGGTGCGCGCCAGCACCGCGAAATCCTCTCCGCTCCGGGCGGCGGCGGCGATGCCGTCCATCCTGGCCCGGGCCTCCGCCCGCTGCTCCGGGGTCGCGTCCGCGGGTACGGCGACGAGTATGACCCGCACCCGCACCTGCTCCGGGCGGTAGAACTTGCCGGGATTCTCGTCGTAGAACTTGTGTATCTCCTCGGCGCTGACCTCGGGAGCCTTGGCGGCGACCGAATTCGCGTACTTCATGCCGGAGAGCCGCCTGCGGACCAGTTCGCGGTAGTCCTGCTCCGTGTACCCTTCCTTCTCCAGGGCCAGCCGGTAATGCTGCTGGTCCCGGAAACCGGCCCGGAAGCGCTCCAGGGCCTCGTCCACTTCCTTGTCGCCGGCGGCGAGCTTCGTCTTTTTCGCGGCCTGGCCCAGCAGTTCCTGGTTGACGAGCTCATCCAGCACGCTGTGCTTCATGGCCTTGACCCGGTCCGGGTTGCGGATCTGGAGCAGGTGCAGGCCCCGCTCCGTCAGCATCTCGTTGAATGACCCTTCCACCTGCTGCAGGGTGATGGGCTGCCCGTTGACCCGCGCGGCGAGCACCTGCGCCTGGGCCGCCCCCGCCGGGAACAGCAGGACGGCCAGCATGATCCACAAGAACCGCCAGGGCATGATCGTCCCGCCCCCCGGGCTCAGAACGGTTTCGCGGCGGAAGGTGGCAATCGGGATCAATTGGGCTTGGCTGGCGCCGCCGCGGGCCCCAGCACGGAATCCGGGTCCGCCAGCAGTTGGATCTGGGTGGCGATGGCGGGCGGCGGAACGGTGGGCGGAATCTTCTTCCAGTGCTTCTTGGGCACATTGCCCGCGATGATGAGGGTGGAGTGCTCCTCCACGTGCTGGGAGAACTGGCCCAGGCGCTTCAGGATGAAGTCGATGTTCCGCTTCTCCCCGGTGAGGAATGTCCACCCCGGGATGTCGGCGTTCTGCTTCTTGGCGAAGGCCTTGAGCTCCGCGGGAGTGTCCCGCTCGGGGTCGCTGCTGATGGAGATGAAGTGGACCTCCTTGCCGAAGAGGTCGCCGATGCGGCCCCTGACCTCCAGCAGCTTCTGGGTGAGGAGCGGGCAGGCGTCCTTGCAGTTGGTGTAGATGACATTGATCACCACCGTGTGCCCCGCCAGCACGTCGCTATAGAAGCGCACCTTCTTGCCGTCCTGGGTCACGAGCTGGGTGTCGGTGAAATAGGCGCGGGCGTCGTTCCCCGCGGTCCGCTTGGCCGGAATGTCCGCCACCGAATCCTTCTTTCCGGACTCCGCCGGCGCCGAGTGCTCCGAGTGGGCCCAGGCGGAACCCGTCGCGGCCAAGAATCCCAGGACTACTGTCATCCTGCTCAACATCTCGCTCTCCTTCGTCATTTCAAGTCCCGCGGCGCGGATTGCGCGCCGTTGCAATACCATGCTGCCCTGGCGCCGCTCCCGCGCCTTGGAAAGCCGTTCAGTCCAGTCGCACGAACTTGCCGGTGGGCTGGAAGCCGTGGCGTTCCAGATCCACCCGCACAATATGGGCCCCCAGCACCCCCACCCGGCGGTTGGGTCCGTAGGAAACCCCCGGCGTGACCCCGGTTTCGAAGGCGAAGAGCTTCTCCAGGCTCTCCGTGAATTTGGCCCGGCTCAGGCTCTGGCCGGTGCGCTTCAGCCCCTCTTCCAGCACCGCCAAGGAGGCGTAGGTGGACATCTGGACGGCCCCGTGGCGGGCGTCGATGCCGGCCTTTTTCTCCAGGGCCGCCACCGCTTGGGCACCCCTGGGCGTCACGTCCCCGGGGAGGGTGGGGAAGGCGAGAAATACCCGGTCCCCTAGAGCGGCCGGCAGAGAAACGGCCGCCCGGGCCACCTTGGATCCGGGGGCCAGCAGATAGGGCGACCAGCCCAAGTCCCTCACCCGCAGGCCCAGGTCCGCCAGCTCGTGGTCCGACCCCAGGAACAGGATCACCTGGGTCCCCTTCTGCTTCAGGTCTCCCAGGGACTTGCCCTGGCCCATGCGCCCCGGCGGATAAGCGGCCCGCAACACCCGGCCCCGGTCCAGCTCCCGGAACTCCTCCTCCAGGGCCGCGACCAGCTCCCCATAGCTTTCGATCTCGGGATAAACGATGGCGACGGTGGGATTATCGAGCCCCAGCTCCGTAACGGCGTAGCGGGCCAGAGCCATGGACTGCTCCCGCAGCCGCGGCAGCAGGTAGAAGGTGTAGCGATTGATGGCCACCGTGCTGTCCGGCAGCAGCGTGAAGGGGCCCACCACCGGGATGCCGGCGTCCTCCGCAAGGCGGGCGATCTCCCCCTCGACCCCCACCGTGAAGGGGCTCACCAGGGCGAACACGTCCTGCTCCCGCACCAGACGCTCGGCGTTGGCCACCGCAACCCGGGGCTCTTCGGCGAAGTCGGCGCTCACTACTTCCAGCTTGCGCCCGTAGATGCCGCCCCGGGCGTTGATGTCGGCCGCGTAGCTCTCGGTGAGCGCCGACACCACTTTACCCAGCTCCGCCATGCGCCCGCTGCGGGGTACCAAGGTACCGATGCGCAGCTTTCCGGGGCTGATGCCGGGGTCGAAATCGGTCTCAATTTTTTTAAGATAGGCCACCAGGCTGGCCATGTCCTGGTGGGACATGACGTACCGGGGCATGCTGGGGTCCAGCTGGTTGCCCGCCGGATCGGTGCCGAAGGTGAGAGCCTCGCCGAAAGTCTGGGCGTTGAATTGGGAATGCTGGCGGCCGTTGTCGTGCCGGTGGCCATAGGCCTTGGTCAACTCCCGCCAGGTGATGCTGGGCGGGTTGACGCCCCCCTCCGGCCGGCCCAGGCCGTCCTCCCCATGGCAGCCGGCGCAGGGAAGAGAGGTGCCCGGCAAGGTCGTCTCCTGGCGCCCTAGCTGAGCCTGGATGGGCGAGCCCGAGGGGCTCGCGCCCTCCCGGAAGATCTTGCGCCCGGCTTCCTCCTCGGGCGTGAGCTTGCCTCCCAGGGCCGGGAGGGTGCCCAGGGCCAAGCAGAACGCCAGCACGGCCGGCGCGCCGCGGCGGCGCCGTCGGAGGGCGGATCGGTTCGGGCCCACGAAGGTTGCCTCGGCCAAACGCCGGGGCCGGTCAGCCCGCAGGTTTCTTGACCGCGCCCCGGGCGGCGCGCAGCTCCTCCACCTTGGCCACGATGTCCTTGGGATCGGCGAAGCCGAAGAAGCGGGTCCACTGGCCCCTCACCGGGTCCCCCACCAGCACCATGGGCGGATGGTCCTCGAAGTTGGGGGCATAAGCGTCGAATCCATCCAGCACCTTGTTCACCGTGGCCACGGGGCCAGTGAGCCACATCCATCCGTCCTTGACCCCGTGCTTCCCGGCGTACTCCTTGAGCCGGGCCGGGGTGTCCCGGGCGGGGTCCACGGTAATGGTGACCATCTGCACCTCCTTGCCAACGCTCTCCCCCAGGTCGTTCTGTACCTTCACCAGCGTGGCGGTCAACACCGGGCATACCGTGGTGCAGGTGGTGTAAGCGAAATCCATCACCACCACCCGGTCGCCGAACACCTCGCTCTTGAGCTTGACCTTCCTGCCGTCCTGGTTCACCAGCACCGTGTCGCCGTATTTCACCTGGGCCGAGCTGGCAGCCTCCTTCTTCGCCGCCTGGTGCTGGTGGTGCTCGTGTCCCTGGTGCTGCTCCTGGGCCTGTTGCTCCTGGTGCTGCTCATGCTGGTGATGCTGGTGCTGGTCATCGGCGGCGCGCGCGGCGGAGCCGGAAGCCAGGAACGCGGCCGCCAGGGCTGCCATGGGGAAAGCGAAAGCAGTATGCACGAAAACTCTCCTTGAAAACTTGTCCGCGCCGCCGTCGTGCCTACCGCGGCGGAGCCTGTTTCTTGAAAACACCCGGAATCACCTCGACGTCAGCCGATGCTGCTTCGCCGCGAGAAACCAGCGAATGAGATTGTTTGGGCAGCGTTCCCCGGCCGCGGTTCCCCGCCCGGCAGGTCCCGGCGCGCCCGGGACCATCTCCGGAAACCAATTAGATCATATCAGGAAATCGCCTTGGCCAGACCTCCGGCGCGCCCTGCCCCGCGCCCGGCGCCACCTCATCCGGACCCCTGTGGACAGAAAAGGGCGCAGCCCTTTCGGGCCGCGCCCCTAAGATTTCCCCTTGCTAGTGCTACCGCTGTTGTTGTTGTTTTGCCATCGCTACTGCACCCGCAGGATGCCGAACTGGCCGTTGCGGTTGCCGTTGGGCGCGTAATCGCGGTACAGGTAGTCGCCCGGCACCGCGTTGGCGCCGCCGGCCGAGGGCAGCAGGATCGGCCAGTGCGCGTAGGCGTGGCCCATGCCTTCCTCGCCACCCAGGTACTTGGCCTGCTGGTTCAGGCCCAGCGCGGTCGAGTCGACCCCTGCGTTCGGATCGCAGCGGCCCGCCAGACCCAAGTCCGCCTCGCCCGGGCAGACGTACGGATCGCGCTGCCACACGTGACCGTGGAGCATCCAGGTACCGTCGCGGTCCGCCGAGGCGCCGTTCAGCACGTGCATGCGGGCCGGCTGGCCTGCCGTGGCCGTGAACACCGGGGTCGCCGGGTCGCCATTGGGCAGGCTGTTCGGCTGGCCGGCCACCAGCTGGTTGGCGTACATGGCATGGGCGTTCGGGATCGCGCCATAGCTGCCCGGCGTCCCGGCATTGCCGAATGGCACGTTCGGCGGCACCTGGAAGCGGAACCAGGGCGGCTCCATGCCGTAGTTGAAGCCGGCATGACCCGAGTCCTCGGCGCCCTCGCGACCCAACTCTTCCTGGTTCACGTTCTTGATCGCCGTGCCGTCGACCCAGCGCAGGTTGGTGATCTTGTGACCGATCGCCAGGGCCTCGCGGTAGTTGCCGCCGGAACCCGCCGCACCTGCCGGCGAGCGGATGTCGGCCTGGGCGCGGGTCAGGCGTGTGGCCGCCCCCGTACCCTGGCCGTCAGGCACCTGGGTAGTTTCGGTGTAAGTCGCACCCGCCGGCTCGATCACCAGGGCGCCGAACATCCCCTTCTGGGGCTGCTTCACACGGTCCGCGGACAGCAGGTTGGTGCCGCCGAACTCCACCGGCGTGGCCACCACCCGGAACTGGCGCTGGTTGGGGTTGCCGCCCAGCACCCGCTCGTGGCTGATGTCACCCGCGTAGAAACGGTAGGTCTTCTGGCCGCCCGGGGCCACCGGGCCGGCCTGACCCGGGGCGTTGCCGCCAACCAGCACGCCGTCGTCGCGGCTGGCGTCATACTCCACCAGCTGGGCGTGCAGGCCGGCGCGGCTGGACGGACGCACGAGGTTGTTGTTGAAGAAGAACACCTCGTTGCCCCGCGCATTCTGCGGCTGGAACAGCTCGCGGTTGACCACCCACATCATGTCCTGCCAGCCGGCCAGATCCGGCATGTCGTCCAGGAACCCGTTGAGGTTCAGGTCGCCCGGCAGGCGGTTGCGCAGGGTGACCTCGATGCAGTCGCCCGCGTTGGCGCGCAGCACCAAAGGCTCCACCGGCACGCCCGGCCGTAGCCCCGCCCGCGGGTTGTTCGGGTTCACCATGTCCGCGGTGCGCACGTAGAGGATCGCCGTGGGGTCGTTCAGCGGACCCTGCCCGCCGAGGAAGTTGATACCTTCCACGTTGCGATCCGGGACCGTCGTACCGCGCCGGTTGTAGACCAGGGTGCCGCCGTTCGGATTCAGCGGACCGCCGGCGTTGCCGCCCGGGTTCACGTTCGGATCGATGGTCACACCCAGGTTGTTGGGCAGCACGTCGTTGGCCAGCACCGCGGTCACGCTGTATTGGCGCAGATTGAGGATGCCACCCCCCTGGTTACCCTGTCCGGGGGCACGCGGGCAGACGCCCTGGAAGTTGTTGGCGTTGACGATCTGCACCGCGCCCTGCTGCGGGTTGTCCGGCAGCTCGAACAGGTCCTGACGGCGCTGGCCGTAGGAGCGCAGGAGGCCCCAGGAGCCGGTCCAGAAACCGTCGCGGGTCACGTCGGTGCCGTACAGGTAGTCCACCGTGTTGCCCACCTGCTGCGGATCCGGGTTCATCGGCATCTGCAGGCTGAACTGCTCGGAGATGCCGTGGGACTGGAAGTTGCGCCAGCCGGAGTTGGGCGAGCGCCCGAACCCGGAGCCGTTGGACAGCCACTTCAGACCGTGGATCGAGGCCTGGTGCTGCTCCTCGGTGGCGCCGACCTGGATCTTGATCTTCACCTCGTCACGCTCGTAGGCGCGCATGATCGGGGTGATGGGGTCACCACTGTTGCGGTCGCAGTTGATGCCGTCGCCGTCATTCCCCTGGCAGTGAGCCGCCGGGGTGCGATAGCCCGCGGGCATATCACCGAAGCTGGTGTTGAGCTGCGGGATCGCCCGGTCCTGGCGGCTCTGCAGCGCCAGCGCGAGGTCACCCGCCTGGCCGTCAGCCTGGGCGCCCTGCTTGCCGTCCGGTCCGATCTTGTTCGGATCGAACACGCGCAGGCCCACCGGCTCGTTGCGGTAGTTCACCACGAACATCGAGCTGTGCGAGATGTTGATCGCCTCGGCGCAGGGCCGCGGGGCGCGATTGGCCCCGGCAATCGGCGGATTGGCAAACGGATCGCCATCCAGGAAACCGGGGCAGAACGGCTCGGCCTTGACCACGTTGGGACCACCGGCATCCACCGCGCCGTCGAGGGCGCCGACTGCCGGCACCTTCAGCGGCGGGTTCACCGTCACCCGCCAGCTGTCGGCCAGCGGCTCGCCGGCGGCCACGAAGGCATCGACGACGTTGAACGGGTTCGGCTGGACGATCACGGTCTTCAGATCCTCTGTCGGCACGCCGAACTCGTTGGCGCCAATGTAGACCCCGGCCTCGTAGGCGTGCTGGAAGTCGCTCATCTCGAAGTAGAACTCGCGGTGGTCCGGGATGTTCTCGGAGCCCACCGTGGAACCGTTCGGTGCCGCCGCCGGCGGCAGAATGGCCGCCTGCCAGGTGGTCGGGCCGCCGTCGTGACGCGTGTAGAGCATCTCGCCAGACTCGTTGTGGCGCCATTCGGAACCCGCCGGCTCGGCCAGGATGGTCGAGTAGAGGCCGATCTGCTGGAACGTGGACGGACCGTAGTGGTCGTGGGAGAAGGTCATGCCCAGGCCGCGGTCGACCCCGGCCACGTTCACCACCGGATCCACCAGGATGCGCTGGATCGTGGTGCGCGCGCTCACGAAGTCCTGGCCCAGCGCGCCCGCGCCGAAGAACGGGTGCACCACATGTTCATCGAGCGCGATCAGACCGCCCGGCGTGCCGCATTCCTGGTTCCCATCGTTGCAGGGGTTCGGCAGTGTCGCCACTGCAGCCGCATCGGTCAGGTCGATGGGCGCCAGCTGGCCCGGGATCGGGCAGGCAACCCTGTCACCCGCCAAAGCCGCGGCCAGCGTGCAGTTAGGTCCGACCACCGTGCCGACGTTGGCGTTGAAGCGGTTGATGGCAACGATACGCTCGTGAACCATGCCCGGAGCCAGCGTGCCGTCCTCGTAGTTCCAGCCGTTGGCCGCGCCGTCGTTGGTGGTCAGGTCCCACTTCGGCAGGTGGATGTGCTGGCCGATGATGTCGGTGGGCGTGCGCACCTGGTAGTCGTCCAGTTCGTAGACATTGGGCACCAGATTGGTGTGCCAGAACACGGCGCACTCGGTCGGGTTGAGCCGCATGACG
>Ga0210374_1000065_pt1 | contig 12193 bp, 8 predicted proteins | sample S765metaT_FD_170483 | JGI IMG/M metagenome (GOLD analysis project Ga0210374, IMG submission 170483) | Metatranscriptome of estuarine sediment microbial communities from the Columbia River estuary, Washington, United States - S.765... | ecosystem: Environmental > Aquatic > Marine > Intertidal zone...
CCGCGGCCGCCGCGAGCCGCCGCACCAGGCGCTGCTCGTCGGCATCCGCCTGGTCATGGATCAGCACGGTGACGCGGTAGGCGAGACCGTCGTAGAGCGCGTGAACCGCGGCCTCGCGCTCGTCGCGCTGGCGCTTCGCCTCAAATGTCGAGGCCGCCGGGTCCTCGTCCAGGCTCCGGAACAGCGCCAGGAACATCTTCGAGCTCTCGTCGCCAAGGAACAGGGAGTCGCCCACGAACGAGTTTCCGCTCTGGGAGATTCCCGCGGTGAGCGGATCTCCGGTATCCGCGAGATCCGCGCCGAGGATGGTGGCGAGGGTCCGGCGCAGGCGGAAATTCTCGGCCACCACGATGCGTCCGCGCGTGACCCCCCCGTCCGTCGCGATATCCAGCGCGAGTTTCAGGCCCTGGAGGGTGCCGTGCCGGCGCGCGAGCCGCGGGCCATTGGCGATCATCCAGCGCGCCCGGCGCGCCGGTGTGCCGGGCTCCAGTGCAAGGCCGATCCAGCTGGCGAGCCAGGGCAGGCCGCCGTCCGGCGCGCCGAAGGCGTCGGTCAGCAGGTGCGCGTGGGCGATGCGGTCTTCCATGGGGGTGAAAACGCCCTCGAACAGGGCGATGAATCGCTCCAGGAAATCGGCCCCCGTGGCGCCGCCGGCACGGTCCGCCTCGGCACCGAATACCTGCTCGCGGTAAAGCGCCGGAAGATACCGGTCGCGGTAGGACACGCGGCTTCCATAGGCCCGCAGGGCGACCAGCTCCGGGGTGCCGCGTCCGTCGCCAAACAGTTCCACCACCACCCACAGGCGGCTGCCCTTCAGGGAGCGCACGGTGAGTCCGGCGCGCTGGATCAGGGCGGTGAAGAGGCCGTTGATCCCCGCCTTCCGCTCGCAGGTCAGGAGGCTGGCCCCCCCCGGAACCTCGCTCGCGTCCCGTACCCAGGCGGTGCGCGGCGCCGCTTCCGGCAGCGCCGAGCGCACCTCCTCCGGAAGGGCCGAGGGGTCGCCGACCAGATGGGGATGCCATCCCGCCCGCCGCGCCGGATTGGCGGAAACGAAGGCCGGCGGCCCGGTATCCGTGGCCGCCAGCCACACGATCATCGCGGCGCTGGCGGGAACCGAACCCTCGAGGTACAGGCGGTGCCAGGTGCTAATCGGATTCTTCGTGTCGATCAGGCCGGCGGCGGGGATCACTCGGGCGTTCGGCACCTGGTCGTCGGCGAAGTTGGCGATCACGCCGTAGCGTGCCCGCGAGGCGAGGGAGATGCGGGCGACCGGTGCCGGCTCGCTTGTGACCAGGGGTGATCTGCGCGGATAGAAGAGTTGCGGCAGGCCCTCGCCCGCGGGCACCGGGATGCTGTTGACGAATGGCCCGGAAATCACGTCGGCCAGGGGGTAGTAGTCCCCGCCGGGCGTCAACTCGGCGACCTGTTCCAGTTGTCCTTGCGCGAGCCGGGACTGGAGTGCGTCCGGAAACGCGTAGACGAAGACGCCAAGGTCGCGCCGGGGCAGGGGATCGCCTTGGGCATCGACGGGGAATCCATCCGTCATGAGGGCGATGCGCTCCTCGTCGAGCCAGCCCAGGGCATGGGGGAACCGGGGCCCCGAAATCCTGAGCGCCGGGGACAGGGTCCCGTCCGGGGCCAGGACGCGCACCTGCGCTCCGCCGGCCGAGCGCACCGAGAGCACGGAGAGCACGTCCCTGCCGCTGCAGGCGATGGACACGGCGCGCTCGCCGTCCTCGAACGACAGGTCGAGAATGCGCACCCGCGGGGGATTCGGGTTGAGTTCGCAGGCCTCAAAACGGCTGTTCTTCTCCCGCGTGACGTCGACCCCGGTCTCGGACAGCGGCTGGCCTTCGCTGCGCGCCAGGCGGCCGGCCGCCGCGTCCAGCACATAGACCCCGCCCCGGGGCGAGGCCGCGAGTTTCTGCGCGACGAAGCCGTCCGGAAGTTCCAGCATCTGGGGGGGGAAGCGGCTTCGGGTATCCAGGATCCACAGGCCGCTTCCTCCCGCAATCCACAGCACGTCGTCGGAGGAAATGGCGAGGTCCCGCACCGGGCGGGCCTCGTCCGGAAGCGAGATGGCGATGGGGCGCAGGCGGCTATTGGTCGCCGCCAGGGAAGAGACCGAGTACAAGGTCTCCGCCGTCGGATCCCAGATCACGAAATTGCCCGCGCGGTCCCGCGCCATGGCTGGCGAAAGCGCGATGGCGGCGGCGGTGTCGGGTTTCTCTTGCAGCCCGGGCAGCACGGCACGGCTGGCGAGGCGCGCCGAGGTGAGGACGTGGGTGTGACTCGCCTCCACCATGCTGATGGGGCCTGTTTCCGCGGGCAGGCGCCACGCTTGGAGCCCAGCGTTGAGCGCGAGGCCGAAGCAGCGCAGTCCGTTGGCGTCCATCAGCAGACGTCCGGGACGATGGGAACCGCGACGGTGTTTCCGCCGGTCCCGCTTGCGGGCCCGAAAGGCGAATCGAGGGACGCCGGCGCGTCCACGCCCTCCACCACCAGCAGCGTGGTCAGTTCCGGAAGCTCGAAGGGTTCCAGCGTGAAAGTGCTGACCGCTTTTCCGGCTCCCGCCACTTCGCGGAATTTTCCGCCGCTCAGCTCGAACAGGCGCACCGCGGAAACTCCTCCCACACCGGGGACTCGGGCCGCGACGACTTCCAGCTCCCGGTCCGTGAGGGGGCGGCCCAGGGGATAACCGCCGTCAGACGGCGCGTTGGCGGCCCGGCTCGCCGCCCAGTCGCCCGCGCTTCCATCCAGCCCCAGAGGAAGGGGCCAGAGATGGCGGCGCAGGGCGATGCGAACGTTGCCGAGCACCTGCTCGCGGGGAAAACCGTCGCTGATCTGCACTGCCACCGAGACTCCCAATGGCTTGTAGACGCAACCGATGGCGTAGAGCTCGGTGGCCAGCGGCCGGCGCAGATCCAGGAACGCGTGCACCGTCTCCAGCAGAGGGCGGTCCGCACGCGGATACGGCGCCGTGAAATCCTGGGTCGCCTTGGCCGGGAGCACCATTACCGACACCACGCCGGGAATGTCTCCCTGGCGCTCGTGGGGCTTGAAGCGGGGCAGCACTTCCACGCGCGCGACACTCACGCCGGGGGCCTCCTTGGCCAGCGCGCGGTAGTCATCCACGGTGACCGCCCGGTCGCGGTGCCGGAAATACCCCGGTATGCGGCGTTCGGCCTCGACGATGGTTTCGCTGTCCGAGCCGCCGCGGGTCGGCAGCGCCTGCACCACCTTGAGCGGCTTGTCGGGCTTTCTGCGATTCCTGGTGACCAGGTCGATCAGGGAGTCGAGCTTGGCGATGGATCCGGGGGCTTGGTTCCCGGCGCGTCCGCCGCCGACCCGAAGACCCCGCGCTATGACCTGGCTGCCCGCCGAGGGCACGCGCCCGTGGACACCGTCGCCGAAGCTTATTGTTCCCGCCTCCGGATCGAGGCGGTAGACCTGATCCAGAGGTCCCCAGGCGCCGAGGTCGTCCACACCGACCCAGGGCGCGTTACCCGCAACCGGATCTCTGACCTCGATTCGGAGGGTGGCGGCATCGACGCTTCCCTTGGATACCGTGCCGAGGTCAAAGGACTGGTCCGAACCGCCGTCCGAGGTTCCCACCGCCCGCGACGGGAGGTCTTCCTGTTGCTCGATCTCCACGGCATTGATGCCGATCCAGGAGAGCTTGAGGCTGCTGACGGGAAAGTCGGGACGCACGCGCAGCCTGAGCCAGGCGACGAGGCGCTCCGCATCCGCCGGAGCGTCGAGGCGCGGCGGCGTGTCCCCGACCCCGGCGCCGAGATTCTCCCGGGGATCATTGCCGGGGGCGCCGATTTGCGAAATCGCGGGCAGGCCGAGGCGCACGATGCCATGCCGGTAGTAGCCCTGGGTGGTGTTTTCCAGCTCTTCCAGCACCAGCATGGTCGGCGCGCCGGCGGTGTTGGCCGGCAGCTGGCCCGTGCTCATTTCCCAGATGACGGGAATCCGGGCGCGGCTTCCGATATCGTCGGTGAGTCCGGGAACGTCATAAGCCAGGGCGACGCCGACATTCATGGCCCGGGGCGCGCCGTCGGCCCCCTTGTCGAGGGCCGCGCGGGCCGCGGCCTTGGTCTTGGCGCTGGGCGCCATGAGGGCGATCCACAGGGACTGATCCACGGTGTCGGCGACGAAATCGACCCCGGCCGGATTCATGGCGCCGTTCTCGAAGATTTCCGTGGTCATGTATCCGGCCGGCTGCTGGCCCTCGAGCCGGTACACCGCGGTCAAGTCGGGGAGCAGGGCGTTGAACGTCTTCTCCTCGTCGGCCGTCAGCGCCCGCTTGATGTAGGCGCGGCCCAGGAGCGGGTAGGCGGTGACGAAGTTCGCTGTCGAGAACGGCACCGGCTTCTCGATCAGGGCCCTGGGGGGCACGTCCACGGCCTTTGGGTCCCGCTCGTCATCGACCTGCAGGCCCACGATGCCGCGCGCCGGGACCGCGGGCTTGAGTGGCATCCCGAGCAGGCGCAGGAACGCCAGGCGCTGCCGCTCGGGAATGAGGTTTGCCCGGTAAAGGATGGTGTCGCCGAGCCAGGCGAAGAGTTCGATCAGGGTGCGGCCCGGGTCGCCGGCGCGGGGATGGGTCCACTCCGGCGTGTGCGCGGGAATGCGCGCGACCAGCTCGGAAACTAGGTCGTCGAAACTGCGATCGTCGAGGGCCGGCGGGTTAATTGGCATTCACGGCCTCCATGGCGAGGGTGATCCCCACCCGTCCGGCCTGCTGGGTGCGCTTGATCCGATAGGCGATCTCGACCTTCACGCCGGTGGGGACTCCCGAGATCGGGTCGCTGACCGGGTCCACCGCGATACCGTCCACCATGATGCGCGGCTCCCAGCGTGCAAGGGATTCCTGCACCAGGTCATGGATGCGGCTGCGGGTGGTCACGGTGTTGGGTTCGTTGAGAAGGTTTTCGAGGCCGCCGCCGAATGCCGGGCGCATCAACTGCTCTCCGGGGCGGGTGGAGAGCACCACCTGGATAAGCTCGCGCACGCTTTGCGCCAGCGTCGGATAACCGAGCCGCCCCTGGGCGTCGGGAACCGCCAGCAGGGGCCAGCCAATCGGCTCGGGAAATGCTTGGGATTTGCTGTCAGCCATGGGGCATCCTCACTTGCTCTTCGGGAACGGGATGCAGATCTTCAGGAACGGCAGCCAGAAAAAGATCAGGTTCAGCAGCTGCAGGAAGATGTTGAGAACGATGAACGCGCACAGCGTGATGATTGGGATCGAGAACGAGCAGATCCACATCAGGTCGATGCCGCCACCGCCCTCGCCGTCGCGCAGCTTTTTGGGGTCCGACTTCAACAGGGCCGCCAGTTTCGGCGGTAGCACGAAAGCGATGTTGGGTTTCAGCTTCTTTAGCTGACTGCGGTCGAGCAGGTCGGGCAGGGGCACCATGTTCGGCGCCGCGCCCGCCGATTCATACCAGGGCGCGATGGTGAACGGCTGGGAGTACTCAGACCACACAAGCCGCGGCGCGCAGCCGGCGCGGTGCGCGTTGACACGCACGAAGGCGCGCAATACGTAGCGGGGCTCAGCATCGCTGGTGTCCGCCTCGTAACGGCCCCTGGCCGGCTTCAGCTTCCGGTACTGGGCATCCAGGCAGCCGAGAGTCTTGGCAAACAGGGTTGCCGCCCGGGCGGTCGAGATGGAGCGGATGCGGTGCGGCATGCGGAAGCTGGCGCCGGGCGCGATGTCGAGCAGCACGTCCCGCGCCTGGCGCAGGAACTCGCCCGCATGTCCCGTTGTGGTGACGGTCTTTCCGGCCGCGGTCTGGTCGAACTCGACCGTCAGGCTGTTCAATTCGGCGAACAGCGCTCGCGAAGCCGCGGATTCCCCGAAGGCATCGAACTCCACGTGAAGCTGCTGCAGCAGCAGGCGCAGCGGCTCTAGTTGCTGATACTGGGTCTTCAGCGGCGTGCCGTCCGGCTGCGCCGCCGCGTTCCGGATCCAGTCGCTGTTGAACACGTTGCCGGGCAGCGCGAAGGTGCGCGGCCCTCCGGCCTTGAGATAGCTGACGAGATGTCCCTCGAGGTTGCTTCGCTCCTCGCTGGTCTGACCGTAGCCCGGAGATTCGGGAGGAGATTCCGTCTGCTCGTTGGAGGCCACCGGGATGTTGGCGAACAGCAGCGTCTTGCCCGCGGCGGCGCACACTTTGGGCGGGGCCACGAAGAGCGGCACCACCTGTTCCGTGACTTCGGTCTTGGCATCGGCGATGCGCGTCGCGCCGGCATTCAGCAGGCGCCGGTTGCTGGGGAGCATGCGGTCGAGTTGCGGGTGGCCCACGGACGCCGTCGGGGCCCGCTTGTCCGCCTCCGGATCGATCTCTTCGTCGATGGGTTCCCAGCCAAAGTGCTTGGTGCCGGCTTTGATCCAGGCGTGGCGCCGGGCGCCCGCGACGCGGCGAATCACCAGCCCGGCGCTTTCAATCTTGCGGGGGTCGAGCCGCGGCTGGCCGGGCTCCTCACAGAAGACTTCCAGCAGGGCCAGGTTGAAGACGCGCTGCACCGGCGCGAACAGGCGCAGCGCGCCGCCATCTGCGGCGGGGGTTGTCGCCCGAAGCCCGGCCCAGGCCGCGGGGTCGGCGAGTTCGGCGAGCACGCCCTGGATGAAGTCCTGATCCCTGCGCTCGACGATCAGGGGCGGAGTGGCCTTGTCTTCGTGGTTCGAGACCCGCAGGCCGGCCAGCCGCACGCGATGGGCGTCGTGGGTGGCCTCGGGAACGCGCAGCTTCAGGGTTTCGGCCGGACCGGTCATGGCTTTCTCACCAGATGTTCCCCGCGCCCGGGGTGTAGGAGCTGGAGATCACCGATGTTGCCTGCAGGACGTTGCAGCTCACCACCCCGGAAAAGGTGGCTATCGCCGAGTCAACCGTGACGGAGCCCGCGCTGACGCGGACGGTGGATGCCTGCACGCTCACCTCGGCGGCGGCCTGGACCGATACGCCGCCGCTGTCGACGGTGATCGTGTTGCTTGCGCCCACCACCTCCACCTTGCCGCCCGCCTCGTCGGTGATGGTGAGGGTGACGCCGCCCGGCGTCTCGCATTTGATGGTCGCCGTCGCATCGCTTTCCTCGATGATGGAGATCTTGGTACCGGCCTTGCCGGTGATGGTCCAGCGGTCCACCCGGCCGTTGAGCTGCTCGGGAGGCTCGGCGGATCCGTTCCACAGCCCGCCCACAACGACCGGCGCCCGCGGGTCGCCGTTCACGAACACCACCAGCACCTCGTCGTTCACGTCGGGGATGAAGAAACCGCCGCGTCGGTCGCCGGCGAAGGGGCAGGCGACGCGCGCCCACAGGGAAACATCGCGCTCGGTGTCGGTGGCGTAAAGTTCGACCTTCACCCGCGCCAGGTTGAGGGGATCGTTGACGTCGGTGACCCGCGCCAGATGCGCCGCGCCCAGGGCATGGATGGGCACCGCAAAGTCGCCGGCTGGAATCGCGTCTCTTTTCATGGCTGCACGGTCATTGCGGATTTCCAAAATAGGCGCTCTCCGCGCTGAACGCGGTTTCGTAGCCGCGCCGCATGTCGTAGCGGTGCTCGCAGGCGGTGACGTAATAGGTGTTGTCGAAGCGGGGCGACACGTCTGCGAGCCGCACATGGGAGCCCACCCTCAGGGAAGGATTTCCCTCGGCCACACCTTCCAGCTTCACGAACCGGCGGGCGCGGCACGCGAACTCCGCCTCCGCCAGGGCGCGGGCCTCGGTCTGGGTGAGCGCGAGGCGGTGCGCCACCTGTTCCGTGCGCTCGCCGAAGGCCTCGGAAAGGAGGTCGCTCCCGGTGCGCCCGCTCCCGGGCCCGAGGGCGGCGGCGCTGCCGCTGCCCTCGATGGCCTGGCCCTGGGCGTAGTCAAAGCCGGTGACCCGCACCTCTGTCGCCTGATGGGCCAGGTCCGCGACCGCCCGGATCCGGTGGAGCTGGCTGTGCAGGCGCAACTCGATCGCGGTGCGGTTAACGTCCGCCCACGGCGAGACGTGCAGCTCGCCGGCCACGATCTGGAAATCTGCGCCGTGCCGGGCCAGCAGGCGGCGCAGGAATCCCAGGTCGCTCTCGTTGAATTGAACCTCGGCGTCGCTGGATTCACGGAGACCGTTAACGTGCGGAGTCAGTCCCATGCGCCCGGCAACGGCGGAGGCGATGTCCGCCGGAGACTGCCTCTCGTAGACCTGGATGCGGCGGGCGAGCCGTGCCTTCTGCGCGGCGTCCTCGGCGTGGACGAGGAGGCGGGGCGGGCCCTCGGAGTCGAAAGCAAACTCGACGGCGCTGATCTTGCCGCGGAAGATTTCGGTGGGGGCGGCCGCTTCACCGGCATACACCAGGATCTCCGCGCCAAGCTTGAGAACTTGCTCGTCTTCGAATGCCGGGCCGGCGCTGCCGTCGCCCCGGCCGTTCCAGTTGACGAAGCCCGCCTCCAGCGACGACAGGCCTCCCTCCTGTTCGCGCATGGTCAGGTGCTGCAACAGCTGGCTTGCAAGCTCGCTTTCCTGCCGGTCGATGCGCAGGGTGGGCCGGGCGCTGTAGAACGCCAGCGGCGAGAGAGACATTTCGCCCATGGGCGCCTCGTTTCTAATCCGCCGCCAGGCGCTGCTGGCGCCAGGCGTCCCGCGCCAGCCATTCTGCCAGGGCGCGCTCGTCGAGGGTTCCCGCGGGAGGAGCCTGGTCCCGCGCGGGGGTCTCGCCCGCTTCCCGGGACGGACCCACTTCCGCCTCCAGTTCCTCAATCACGACTGCCATGCATTGGTCTCCTGATCTGCTGTCCGTTCAATCGAACTTGATGCGCGCGTTGGCGCCGACATTGGCCTTGAGTCCGGCCGAATCCGTGCCGATGGCCCGGCCCCCGATCGCGAAGTTGCTCGCCGCCGCGGGAGCCCCCGGCTGTGCTTCGAACGCGGCGACTTTCAGGGTTGCGGTCTTTGGGGTCTTGGTCGCACCCAGCCCGGCAAATGCGCCCATGGACGCCGCGACGCCGGACGAGCGCGCGGAGCCCGCGAGACCGTTGGTGCCGACCGAAATCCCCGCGCCGGAGCCCACGCCTGCTCCGCCACTGATGCCCGCGCTCGCCCCGCCGCCGAACCCGATGCCGGCACCAGCCCCCGCGCCGGCACCGATTCCGAGGCCGGTGGAAGCACCGATCCCTGCCCCGGCCGAGATGCCGGTCGCGAAGGCGGCCGCCGCCTTGAGCTCGACGCCGGCGGACGCCACCGCGGCCAGTCCCGCCCCGGGATTTCGCATGCTTTCGAAACCGTTGGCGGCGGCCACGGCGCGCCCGCCGTTGCGGTCGCCGCCGCGGGAGGCCAACTCGGAAGTGCCGCGCTCGGGAATCGTGGCGAGCCGAACATCGCCCCCGGCAGCCGCGCTGGCATCGCCCTCGCCAAATTCCTGCTCGGCGAAAACGTCCTTGGGATCCTGGGACGACAGGGCGAGCTTGACCGTGGAGCGCAGCGGCACGCCCTCGCCGGAGAAGAAGTCCAGGGTTTCCTTGAAGGACTCGACGATGCCCTTGAACTTGAAGGTGCCCCAGCGGAACCCGATGAGGGGCGGGGCCTGGTCGCGGTTCTGCTGCCGGTCGCCGGGGTTCAGGAACTGTTTGATCTTGTCCGTGTCCCGGCGCACGTCGCTGCCGTCATGGGTGCTGTCGAAGATCAGGTCAAATTCCAGCTTGGCGGTGGACTGCGCCACGAACTGCTTGGCGTTGGCGTCGCGGCCCTTCTTCTCCAGGGTGTTCTGCACGGAGTAGGAAAGGGAGGTGGGGTTGAACTGGACCAGCGCGGCATTCGGGCTGTCCACGCCCGGCTCGTCCGCGCTGTTGGCGGATGAAACCTTGAACAGCTTTACCTTGTGCTCGTCGGGGATGCGCATGTCTACCGTCCCTGGGTGGCGCCGCCGACCGGCTCGATGAACAGGCCTTCGTGCACCAGATGCAGCTCCTCGATGCCGGCATCGGTCGCGCGGGCGTTGAAGTCGGGCGCCTTGAACTTGACCGGCATGGCGCGTTCCAGGCGCCATTTGAGCTGGGGCTCGTTGTTGGCGTTGCTGAGGGTGATGCGCACCGTGAGCCGGTGGGCGTAGGCGCCGCCCGCCGGCTGGCCCTGCAGCGAGTCGTCGGGGGCGCCCGCGAACAGGGCCCACCAGCGCCACAGGTCCCGGGCCGAGGTCATGCCGCGCTTGAGCACCACGGTGGAAAAATTCACCTGGCCCGCGCGCTGGTGCGCGCCGTAGTTCATGCCCCCTTCCTTGATCGCCTTCGGTTCCAGGGAGGCATCGAGGCCGCTCACCTCGGAGAACGCGCCCTCGCACAGGGCTTCCAGGGACTGCGTGACGTTCCCGCCTCCGCGGGCCTCGATGGGCGATCGCAGAAACTCCACCTGGAAGCGGAACGGTATCAGCGGGGGCATGAAGCGGTCGTTGGCGGTTTGTTCGGGCATGACGGGGGTCCTAGGCGACCGCCCTCAGGGCCGCGAGGGGCTGGGCATCCTTCAGCGAAAGCACCACGACGATGCGCTGAACGGGTTGGGCGGGCAGCAGTTCCATCTCGGCGATGAGCCGCCCGGCATCGATGTCGCTCTGGGTCATGGTGTCGCGCCCGCAGCGCACCACGAAGGGGATACCGTCGGTGGAGAGCGCGCCGGCTTCCACCAGCACGCGGCCCAGATCGGAGAGCCGCTCGCGCACCCGGGCCCAGAGGACTTCCCCGCTGGGCTCGAAAGCGAGCTCATCGCCGGCCTGGCGCGCCGCCTGCAGCACGACATTGATCAGGCGTCGCACGGCGCCCTGGCGCAGCCAGGGGTCCCGTGCGCCGGTCACGTCGGACAGCAGCTGCGCGCCACGAGGCGAGGGACCGAGCAGGCACACACGCTCGGCGAAGGTCATGGGCCCGAAGGGTGTCTGCAGTTCGTCCTGGATGGCGCGCGACCACTCCAGGGACGGCTCGGTCCCGAGCAAGCGATTGACGGGCTGGCGCGCGGCCGAGCGATAGGAGCCGAGTGCCAGCGCGCTGCGGGCGAGGATCCCGGTCAGGGTACCCTCGGGGGCCTCTACCCCTCCCGCGCAGTCCTCCGATTCACGGGTTGCGAGCCAGGGGTAGGCGAGCTGGACGCGGGCGCTGGTGATCCGTCCCCCGTCCACCGACATCCATTGGAGCCACCCGGCATTGTCCGGCTGGCCCCTTCCTTCCCCCGTCAGGGGCAGGGACGCAATGAACTGCACATCGCGGCGGTGAAACGCGCGCCCGCCGTTGTCGAGGATTCCAAGGACATGCTCGATCAGGCGCTGCCAGCAGTCCAGGCCGAGAGAATTGACCCGGGGCGGCGGCAGGCGCCGTCCGACCGCCAGGGTCTCGGGGTTCGGACTCTGCGCGCATTCGCGGAAACTCTCGGGCGTCGCCACGATTTCGGGCGGAGCAATCTCGCGGGAAATCGGTTCGGCGCACGCGTCCAACAAATCTGGCAGACAGACGAAGCTCGCGTCCGGCAGGCCATAGACGTGTTCGAGCCCGGCCCAATCTCCCGCATGACCGGACACCGGATCAGAAGTGGTCCTCACCGCAGCCAGCAACCCACGCCGGAACTCCGCCGACACGCCTGGCAGCTGGGGAGAGCGGTCGTCTCCGCGGCCGTTGAATGCCGCGAAGCGCTCCGGGGCGGAATCGAACAGGCGAGAGGGATCGCCGCAGCGAATCACGTAGCACCTGCGCCCGCCTTCCCCAAAGAACGCGCGCACCGCCATGCCCAAGGAACTGGCCACCACGGGGTCGCCGGCCTCGAGCGGCCGGTTCATCACACCGCGGGCTTCCCAGGCGAAGAGACGCTCGAACTCACCGAAAGACTCGAAGGAAAGCGGGAGATCCTGCAGACGCTGGACCCGCAGCCAGGCATCCAGCTCGTCGGCCGCGAGCAGTCCCCCTGGATAGAAACCGCGCACTTTCAAGCTCTCGACCAGCTCGTCGGTCAAGGGGGTCAGGTCCCGGCAGGCCTCGACCAGGCGCGCCAGCCTTCGCCGGTCAGTGCCTTGAAACAGGAAATTCAGGGATTCCCGCTGCTCCGCGCTTGCCGTTTGACGGAGGCTGGACTCGAATTCGCCGCGATTGCTGAGCGAGACCGGGAGCGAATCAACCGGGGAGCCGCCCAGGCGCGGGAACCCCTGGGCCGCGAGCCAGCGTGCCAG
>Ga0210374_1000066_pt1 | contig 12053 bp, 12 predicted proteins | sample S765metaT_FD_170483 | JGI IMG/M metagenome (GOLD analysis project Ga0210374, IMG submission 170483) | Metatranscriptome of estuarine sediment microbial communities from the Columbia River estuary, Washington, United States - S.765... | ecosystem: Environmental > Aquatic > Marine > Intertidal...
ACGGCGACGGCAAGGCGGACATTCTGCTGCGCAACGGTTCCACGGGAAGCAACAGCATCTGGCTGATGAACGGAACCACCCGGCTGGCCGTCTCGTCGACCTCTTCGGTGGATCGTACCTGGCAGGTCGCGGGCACCGGCGATTTCAACGGGGACGGCAAGAGCGACATCCTGTGGCACCAAAGCACCGGGGGCCAGGTGGTGGTATGGCTGATGAACGGCGCCACTCGACAAGACGGCGCCGTGGTCGATGCCTTGGCGTCGGAGTGGCAGGTCGTTGGGACCGGTGACTTCGACGGCGACGGGAAGTCGGACATCTTGTGGCGCGATGGCAACCTTTGGCAGCAGGCCGGTGGCGGCAATGTGGTGATGTGGCTCATGGACGGTACAACGCGGCGGGAAAGCGTCGCGGTCAACACCGTGGCCGACCTGAGCTGGACCGTGGAAGGGACCGGAGACTACAACGGCGACGGCAAAGCCGACATCCTGTGGCGGCACCGCTTCGCTGGCAACAACCAGGTCTGGCTGATGAACGGGGCGGTCCTGTCGGGCACGGGGAACCTGCCAACGCTTCAGGACATGCGGTGGGCCGTGGTGCCGTGACCGCCCGGGGCCGTCCAGGGCATCGGCGTCCCCAGCGGCACATCTCTCCCAGCACTCGCGCTTAACATCGCCGCCGGCCCGTTGCGGGCGCTCCGCCGCCCGGCGGGGCCAGGGAAGGGAGCGGGCTCAGTTCCCCGGACCGAGGGGAATGTCTACCGCTTCCCGATGTTCCCGCCGCGACGGGGTCGTGATCATCGGGACCTCTTGCGACGGCGGCGTGATAATCATGGGATTGTGCTCGGGCGGCGGCGTGACCTCCATGGGCATGGGCTGCTCGGCTCTGTTCACCGGCGGCGGGGCGATCATGGTGCGGATATCGGAATCCGGGATGCCTTCGGCCTCCGATGCCTCCTGATCTGCGGGGCGCGCCGGTTCGGTCGGGGGGCGGGCCGCCGGGATGTCGAGAGGGGGCGCCGCCTCGATCTCGCGGCTGGGCCGGGGTGTGGCGGCGTCCTTGGCCGGCGGCGCATCGGGAGAGCGGTACTGAATGTCGGCGTAGAGAACAATGATGCCGCGCTCCCCCGAGGCGAGGTCGGTCAGGACCAGCTCCTTCGCGCGGAGCTCGTCAATCCGGTACCGGTCGCCCACCACGTCACCGGCTCGCGCCACGATGGACGTTACGCCATCGGTCAACGCTATGAACTCAGGCTCGCTGCCGGTGCCGCCGAGCCCGACGTAGCGGTAGGGAAACCGCTGGGCAACATTCGACGATGGAGACGCCGGGGTCGGGCGCTCCGAAAGACTTCCGGCCTCCGGTTTCCCGTTGCCGGCGGACGGTGATCCGCCCCCTTGAGCCTTTGCCGGCCCCCCGGGGCCTGGCTTGGTGTCAGGACCCTGGGCGATCGCTGCCCCGGCCGCCCAGGCCGAAACCAGACCCAATGCGATCACTGCGCTGCGATTCAATTCAGGGTTCCTTCGCGGCCGTCTCGATTCCCGATTTCGACCATCATCCATGGCGTGCCATCGCGCGCTCGAGGCACCAGCTTGTGGACGCTGCTAAGGTGTCCCAAGGTGATTGCCCATTGTACCCCGCGCCGGTTCCGCCCGGGGCAGCCAACGTCGTAGAATGGGGCAAGTTCAATTTGGCCTGTTGGGGCCTTTAGATCGATTTTGGCGGGATGATTCCGATGACTCGGCTTCCTGTTTTGCTCGGGCTCGTGGCAGGATTCATGACATTTCCCATTGTGCTGGGAGCCCTTGCACACTTCTGGGCTGAAGACCGTTGTATGGACCTTGGGGGTGCTGTCATTGACGGGTTATGCCACTCACCGGCTGGCATCGAGCCGCTCAGTTACTCTTTTGCAGCCTTGGGTTGGATGATATCGCTAGTTCTTTCCCTGGTTCCTGCGGTTGTGGTGTACGGGGTGATTCGTTTTCTGTTTTCCACAGTTCGCGGTCGCCGGGCCGCAGAACCACCCGGTTCATGCTGATGTCGGCAAGTGGGGGGCGCAACCTACGGCCGGGGGTGATGGGGGCGCTCTAACGGTCATGGAACATCCTCCCAGTTTTGACGATGGTCGACCGCCCTTCGATCACTACTTTGCACGGGGACTGATCGGCAAGATTGTCCTCGTCGGTGTTACGTACCTCAATCACAATGGCAAGGCGATCGAGCAGCGGCAGTTTCATGGTCGGGTCGAGGAAGCTGACGCGCGACGCGGCATACGTCTCAGGTTGTTGGGGGAAAGAGCAGGGGAGGACTACTGGCTTCCACCAGACACGCGTAACTTTGAAAAGGCCCGCCCCGGCGAGTTTCGTCTGCGTTCCACCGGCGAAGTCGTAGAAGATCCTGATTACTTGTCCACGTGGACCGTTACGTCCCCTGAAAACGATGAGCGCTGACCGTCCATTCAGCGCGCGGGTTCGGGCGCTGTTTGCCTTACAACGGGCCGAGGGGGCTGCCGATTGCCGCGACGCTCGGCGTCAAGAAGATGGCACCCTCGTCAAGCCGGCTCGATCGGTCTCGCTTCTGCCAACGACTGGCGGGGGGCAGTTGCTGCCGTGACGGCACCCGGCGAGGAGGTAGCAATGCCCAAGGGCTACTGGATCGTGCGCGTCGATATCGCCGATGAGGACAAATACGAGGCCTACATCGCGGCCAATGCCGAGCCCCTCAGGAAGCACGGCGCCCGCTTTCTGGTGCGGGCCGGGCGGTTCGAGAATCCCGAGGGCACGAGCCGCGCCCGCAATGCGGTGATCGAGTTTCCCACCTATCGGGCGGCCCTCGACTGCTGGAATTCGCCTGAATACCAGCGGGCGATCAAGTTGCGCCAGGACGTTTCCACCATCGATCTCGTCATCATCGAGGGCTACGAAGGCCCGCAGCCGGGCTGAAACGAACTGGAGGGGCCGGGACATGGCGGAATTTGATCGAGAGGCGGCGACCCGTGATTGGGCTTCGCGAGGCTTTAGCTGCGACTTGTGGGTGGATCCCCCCGGGCAGCAGTGGGAGGACTTCGTGCACCACACCGACGAACCGGTGCTGGTGCTCGAGGGCGAAATGGAATTCGAAATCGCGGGCCGGGTCCACCATCCGAAGGCCGGAGAGGAGCTGCTCATTCCCGCCGGGGCGCGCCACTCCGTTCGCAATATCGGCGTCACCGTGGCCCGGTGGCTCTATGGTTACCGGAGCACCTCCGGCATCACCCGCCGCTCAACGCGCAAATGATGTGAACCGTGTCCTCCGGCCGGGTCTGGTCGCTCAGGGTCCTGACCTGATCCTCGTTAATGAAAAGCTTGATATGGCGGCGGATGGCATCCTGCTCGTCGATGATGCGGAAGCGACGCCCGGGATGGCGCCGATCCAGCTTCGTAAGCATTTCACCGATGGTCGCATCGCCCGCGTCCACGACCCCCTGGTGAGCGGTGTAGGACTGTAGCGGCGTCGGGATATGCACTTTCATCTGGGCAGTTCGGCGGCTTCTACCGGATAGATTTCCGGGAGATGGCGCGCAAGGCAGGTCCATTTCTCTCCTTCGCTCCTGCTCGCCCAGAGTTCCCCGCTGGTGGTGCCGAAGTACCGCCCGACGGGTTCGTGTGCATCGGCGGCCATGGCCTGCCGCTTGACGGTAAACCAGGCGCGCTGCGGGAGGCCGGCGTCGAGGCGTTTCCAGGTCTTCCCGAAGTCGGCGGAGCGGAATACGGTTGGGCCGAGGTGGCCGGTGCGCGCGGCGATGAGGAGCGTCCGGCAATCTCGGGGGTCGAGCACCACGTGGTGCGCGGCATGACCCAGAAAGATCGGCTCGGAAAGCTTCCAGGCGCGGCGCGTCCCGTCGCCCCGCAGGATAAGGGCACCCTCGCGCATGCCCAGCAGGACGGCTACCCGACCGGTGGGGGGCGCCGGAGCGCGATCGCGGGAGCGCTTGGCAGCCGTGGTACGCCTCCGTGCAGTGGGTATGGGGGAAGCCCATCGTAGACGCATTCCTACCGCGGCTGAAGCTTGCGGGTCAGCGGGAATACCTTTCACCCTGAAGGGGACTTTGCATCCGTAAGGCGAAAGTAAACCTATCGGACTAAGATCACGCATTACAACCTGGAGAACGAAATGTCCACACACTACGACGCCATCGTGGTCGGCGCCGGCCAGGCCGGGCCCTCCCTGGCGGTGCGCCTGGCCGAGGCCGGCCAAAAGACCGCAATCATCGAGCGCAACCGATTCGGCGGAACCTGCGTCAACACCGGCTGCATCCCCACCAAGACCCTGGTCGCCAGTGCCCGGGTTGCCCATGTGGCGCGGCGGGCGGCGGACTTTGGCGTTGCGGTCGGTGACGTCCGCGTAGACATGAAGGCGGTCAAGGCGCGCAAGGACGCGGTGGTGGAAGCGTCCCGCAGCGGTGTCACCGCCTGGCTGCGGGAAACCCCGGGCCTGACCGTGATCGGAGGCCATGCCCGGTTCGTCGCCGAGCGCACCCTGGAAGTGAACGGCGAGGCGCTCACGGCCGATAAGGTCTTCCTTAACGTGGGCGGGCGCCCCAGCGCGCCGCCCATCGAGGGGCTCGCCGACACGCCTTACCTCAACAGCTCGTCCATGATGCACGTGGACTTCCTTCCCGAGCACCTGCTGGTGGTGGGAGGAAGCTACATCGGGCTGGAGTTCGCGCAGATCTTCCGCCGCTTCGGCAGCCGGGTGACGGTGGTGGAGATGTCTCCGCGCCTCATTCCGGGGGAGGACCCGGACGTCTCGGACGCGATCCGCCAGGTCCTGGAGCGGGAAGGGATCACGTTTCACACCGGCGCGGAGTGCATCCGCGTCGGGAACAGCGGCCGCCGCGTTGTGCTCGGGGCGCGTTGCGACGAATCCCTGCCGAAGATCGAGGGCAGCCACCTGCTCATCGCCGCCGGCCGCCGCCCCAACACCCATGATCTCGGGCTCGAGACGGCGGGTATCGAGACCGACCCGCAGGGGTACATCAAGGTGGACGACAGGTTCCGTACCAGCGCTCCCGGCGTATGGGCCCTGGGAGACGCCAACCGCCGGGGCGCCTTCACCCACACTTCCTACAACGACTACGAGATCGTGGCGGAAAACCTGCTCGACGGCGGCGACCGGAGCGTGAGCGAGCGCGTTCTCGGCTACGCGCTGTTCGTGGACCCGCCCCTGGGCCGGGTGGGCATGACCGAACAGCAGGTGAGAAAGTCCGGGAATCATGCCCTCATGGCCACCATGCCCATGAGCCGCGTGGGACGCGCGAAGGAGCGCGGCGAGACTGACGGGTTCATGAAGGTTCTGGTGGAGGCGGATTCCAAGCAGATCCTCGGCGCGGCCATTTTCGGGATCGAGGGCGACGAGGTGATCCACATGTTCATTCAGGCGATGAATGCGCGGCTTCCCTATCCGGCCATCGAGCGGGCGATGCCGATCCATCCCACGGTCGCGGAGCTTCTCCCTACACTCCTGCAGCGGCTTCAGCCGCTGGACAAGTAGGCAGGAAGTCTGCGCTCCCCGGACGGGCATCGAAATGCCGTCCACAGCACGCGGGGGCCACGGCACTCCGTAGCAGATCGAAGCGAGCGCCTAGGGAGAACGAGATCTACGTCAACCTCCCGGTAAAGAACCTCAAGCGGTCCATGGCCTTCTTGACCGGCCTGGGATTCGCCTTCGAGCCGAAATTCACCAGCGACAGCGCCGCCTGCATGACCTTTGACCAGAACATTTTCTTCATGCTGCTGGTCGAGAGTTTCCGCAAGACCTTCACCAGGTAGGCGCCGTGCGACGCGACCAAGAGCACCGCAGTCCTGGTATGCCCGTCGTGCGACAGCCGGTCGCAGGTCGACGACCTTGTCGCGAAGGCCGCCGCTGTCGGAGGGGCCATCCCCGGGGTGGAGGACCACGGCTTCGGGTACGGCCACGCTTTCGAGGATCTCGATAGCCGCGCCCGGGGGCTGATTTACACGGTGCGGGATGGAGAGGGCCAGGGCTGAGGAGAAAACGCCGGGCCGGCTACCGCCCTATCAAGGGTGGCTTAAGGAAAGAATCTGGATTCGGTTTGATGCCGGCGCTTGGGGACTCGAATCGTCTGGTATGCTTGCACTTGGTCTCCCTACTTTCTCAAGGTTGCCGTTCCGGGCCAACGCCGACCGCCGGGATTCGCGCCGGCATTCCGCCTGCTGATTTACTCCGGATCCAGATTGCTCCTGGTTGCCCTGATATCAATAGCGCTGGTCGGGCTCACGGCCCTCATGCACTACGAGGTGCTTCGGGGTCTCACTTGGACCCTCCCAGCCATGGCGATTCCACCCCGGACGAAAGTACTGGTGGTGATACTCACCGAGTTCATGGCTCACGTGCTTGAGATCACGGTCTACGGTCTCGCCATCCTGCTGCTGACGCATTGGAATCAGACGGGCTCGCTGTCGGGGGCTGGGGGGCGACCGTATCGAATTGCATGTATTTCTCCGCTGAGACATTCACCTCGCTGGGGTTCGGCGACCTGGTGCCTGTCGGTTCTATCCGGCCGCTTGCAGGAGTAGAGGCCCTCAATGGCCTGCTTCTGATCGGCTGGTCGGCCTCCTATGCCTATATCGCCATGGAGCGGTTCTGGAGCGCAGGTGGCGACTCCTCCTGACCGGGCGCACCTGCCGAACCGCGGCAGGGCACCCACCGTCGGGACGCGCCGCCGCGTAATTGCCCTCACGAACCGGTCGAGAAGATCAGGCCTTTGCGCCGCTCCATTCTTTTCCCCTCGAACCTTTGATCAGCGTCGAGCGCCATGTCCCTGGAAGAGTTGATTTCAGCCTATGGGTATTGGGCGATTGCGGTGGGCACTTTCCTGGAAGGCGAAACGATACTTGTGCTGAGAGGCCTTGCGGCGCACCGAGGCTATCTTGACCTTCGATGGGTGGTGGCGTGTGCCTGCCTTGGCACCCTGATCGGAGACCAGCTCTTCTTCTACATCGGGCGCAGCACGGGACAAACTGTCCTCGACAGCAGGCCGGGCTGGAAAGGGAAGGCGGAGAAGGTATTTTCATTGATGAGCAAACATCAGAATCTGCTCATCCTGGGGTTTCGATTCCTTTATGGCCTGCGCATCGTCACGCCATTCGAGCTGGGGGCCAGCGGAATTGCGAGACTCCGGTTCGCAATCCTCAATGCCGCCGGTGCGCTTCTCTGGGCCGTCACCGTGGGCGTCATGGGATACCTCCTGGGCCACACGCTCGAGGTAATCATCGGTGACATCGAGCGATACGAGGTGTGGCTTTTCTTGGGAGTGGCAGCGGTTGGCGGGATGGTCTGGGCTTGTCGCCTGCTATGGAAAAGGAGAACATGAGGCAGTGCGCCGGGACTGCCCAAGGGATGAACCCACCTAGCGGCCGGCGTTTTCCGACTTTCCACGCAGGAGAAAGATACATGTATCCATGGTTATGGTTTTGGGCGCCCCGTTTGCATTTTCCCTTCAGCGGTGACGTTGCCCAGGATATAGAGCCCAATACCAAGTGGTTCTTCGACGCGATTCGCCCCGATGCGGGGGTCGCTTCGGTCGAAAAGCGGGCATTCGCGGTCGCCTCCTATGGCAGGCAGCTCGGACTGATCACCGAAGTCCTCCTGTCCCTGGCGGATCAGAAGGCGATCGATTTTGAAGGGGCTGGCCGGTCCCTGGAGCGACTTAAGTCCATTCACCGGGAAATCGAGGACCTGAAGAACGAGGACCTGGCGATTTCGGCGAACGCGGTGTCGGAAGAACTGGAGCGGCTGCGCAAGCGGAGTCCGGCGGAGTTCGCGCGCCTGATCGGGCGAATCGCGGCGGACCACGGGCCCAGCGCCGACTGATAGCGCCATCGGGCGAACTTGATTTTTTGCGCTACCGCCCCGTCCGTGGCGAATGATGGCTCGCTGCCTCGGGACGCCGGCCCGCGCCGGAGGCGATTCCCGCGCGAATCGAGCGGAGACTTCCCTCACGAATCCCATGTCTGATAGTCACGAGTCCGTTCTCTTTCCCGCGGACCATTTGCGGGAGTTTTCGACATCGGTCTTCAGGCGCTGCGGGATCCCGGAGGCGGACGCGATCCTGGCGGCGGATGTGCTGGCAAAGAGCGATCTGCGCGGCATCGACTCCCACGGCGTGGCGCGGTTGCGCAGCTATTACGAAATGCTCGATTCCGGAAGGATCAATCCCAGACCCAACATCCGGATCGTCCGGGAGAGAGGCAGCATCGCCACGGTCGATGGAGACAACGGCTTGGGCCTGGTGGTGGGGCCCAAGGCCAACGGGATCGCCATGGACAAGGCGGAACGGCACGGCTCGGGCTGGGTGAGCGTGTGCAACACCAATCACTTCGGCATCGCCGGCTACTATCCCTTGCAGGCGCTGGAACGGGATCTCATTGGCTGGGCAATGAGCAACTCGACCAAGCTCGTCGCGCCGCTTTGGGGAGCGGAGAGGATGCTCGGGACCAATCCCATCGCCATCGCCTTTCCCGGCCACGAGGAGCCGGCCATCGTTATCGACATGGCGACCAGCGCCGTCGCCTACGGAAAAATCGAAATCGCGCTGCGGGCAAAGACCCCGGTTCCCAGAGGCTGGATTATTGACAAGAACGGTCGTGACACCACGGATCCGCGGGACATGATCGATGGCGGCGCGCAGCTGCCCCTCGGTTCGGAACGGGCATTGGGCGGACACAAGGGCTACTGCCTGGGAGCCATGGCGGACATTCTGTGCGGCGTGCTGAGCGGCGCCAACTGGGGACCGTTCGCGCCGCCCTTTGCGCTGCGGCAGGAATTGCCCGGTCGCAGCGTGGGCAAAGGCATCGGCCATTTCTTCGGCGCGATGCAGATCGATGGCTTCATCGACAGGGACGAGTTCAAGAAGCGAATCGACGAATGGATCCGGGTCCTGCGCGACACCCGACCTGTACCCGGCACCGAGGGACCGCTCATTCCGGGGGACCCCGAGAGAGAGGCCGAGGCGGTTCGGCGCAGGCAGGGCATCCCTCTGCTGAAACCGGTGGTGGATGACTTGATGGACGTCGCGAAAAAGGCCGGCATTCCTTTCGAAATGCCGGCAGCGGGCCGCCGCTAGCGGCGCCGCTGGCGGCGAAAGCTGGAGGCTCGGTCCGGTGTATTCGTCGCATTCCGACGTTGCGCGCCGCCGCCGACGGTGACCGGAGTGGGTGTTTGCTGTTACAGTTCGACTGATGATCGACATTAATTGGATGGGATTGCAGATGGTGAAACCCAATTACGCATTCGCGAAACGCCAGAGAGACCTGGCCAAGAAGCAGAAGAAGGAGGAAAAACGGCAGCGGAAAGCCGGGGCCCAGCAGGAACGAGCGGAGCAGCCGCCGGCCGAACCGCCACCCGATGACAAGACCTCCACCTGATCCCTGAGCGACCTTCGGGCTCAAAGGTAACCTGCGAGTCCACCGCGCTGTTCCCCGGGGCAAATTTAGGCAGGCGAGCATCGTCGCCTCGGGCCTGCCAGGGACCCCGACCCCGGACAAGTACACGGGGCAATCACGATGGCCGGGCTTCCATGCGATAGCGTCGCCGGGATCAAGAATCTCCACGTTGCGGCATATTGGTAAAGCCGCTTCTTATGGCGGACGGCGGCGAAGGCCGCGCTAAATTGGGCTCACCGCTGATGCGGCACGTCACGACTTGCGATGCCGAATGAATTGATTCTTGAGATGGGCGCCTGTGCATGCCAGTGTTGCCACTGGGGCGGCATGAATCGATGCCCATGGCGTTGATCAGAGCGGCCGTGAACGGAGAACGATGCCTACGATTCGTTACGCCGGAGTCTTTGAAATCGACTATGAGGTCATCCGTGCCGACGCGCTGAAGGTGACGGCGTACTTCGTGGTTCCCAAACCGCTGCCGAAAGCCGGGCGCTTGCGTCTGGGTGGGGGCGCCCTCTCGCCAAGCAATCTAAGCCGTACGTTCCGGGTGAATGCCATGTCCACCCGCCTGCGCACCGGGTTCGCAGTATCCATGACGCTGGTCCTGGACGTGGCGGCGTCGACGGTGCGCGTGCAGGCCGGCGCGGAGGCCAAGGTGGCCGGACGAAACCTGCCGGGCAGCCCCTGGCGCGTGGACCAACGCTGGCCATTTGCGTGGCCGCGGGCGCCGCTGCGACCCCTGGGCAAGGCGCAGATCGCCCACGTGGTGGTGGTTATGATGGAGAACCGCTCTTTCGACAACCTCCTGGGCTGGCTCTACGCCGACAAGGGCAACCGCCCGCCGCGCAACATTCCTTCGCAGGCGCCGCCGACTTTCGACGGACTCGAACGGGAGCGCTACTGGAATCCCATCGACGCGGCCGACATTCGCAAGCCGGACGACCAGGTGCCGGAAAAGCGGCGCGCCTACGTCACGCAGCAGGCACGATCGGCCAGCGTGCCCGACCCGGATCCCCACGAACAGTTTCGCTACATGAGCTACCAGTTGTTCGGCACCCAAAAACCGGGCAAGAACCAAACCGCCAACATGAAAGGCTTCGTGGTGGACTTCGCCGACGCCGTGCGCTCCAGCAAACAGCCCAAGGCCGATCCGCGGCTGATCATGGACTGCTTCAATCCGCGGCAGGTCCCCGTGCTCTCCGCACTGGCGCGCAACTACGCCGTGTGCGATCGCTGGTTCGCTTCAGTGCCCTGCCAGACCTGGCCCAACCGGGCCTTTGTGCATGCAGGGACCTCCTGCGGCCGGGTGAACAACCTTGACAAGGACGTGGACGACTGGACCCCGCCCAATCCCCTCTACTACAACACCCCCACCATCGTCAATGTCCTGCAGGCCCTCGGCGTCACCTGGAAGGTCTACGCCGACAGCATCGTCACGCCCACGCTGACCCGGTCCCAGTTCGTGACCCAACTGGGCAGCCCGCTCCTGCAGGGGCATTTTCGCGGCTTCACCGACTTCTGCAACGACGCGGCGCTCGGGATGCTGCCTTCCTATTCCTTCGTCGAGCCCAGCTTCCTCGAGAAGAAGAACGACCAGCACCCTCCCCACGACGTGATGGCGGGGGACCGCTTCCTGTACGAGGTATGGAAGGCTGTGAGCACGGGGCCGGGCTGGCGCAACACCCTGATGGTGATCACCTACGACGAGCACGGTGGCTGCTACGACCACGTGCCGACGCCGTGGGGGGCGATCCGACCGGACGCCAGCAAGCCCCAGAAGCCCTTCGGCTTCGACCGTTACGGGGTGCGGGTGCCGGCGGTCCTGGTGTCGCCCTGGATCGAACCCGGGACGGTGTTCCGCGCACCCGGAAAGGGCGCGGAGTACGACCACACGTCGATCCTCGCCACCCTGCGCGAGTGGCAAAATCTCTCGCGCCGGGCGCGCGGGAAATGGCTGAAGAGCCGGCGCATCGCCGGAGCCCCGACCCTGGCGCCGGTGTTCACCCGCGGCAGGCCGCGCACCGACCTGCCCGACATCCCGAGGCCACGCCCCCTGCTGAAGGCCGCGCCGGCGCGGCGGGACGCGCCCCTCAACTCGATCCAGAGCGGGGTGGTGGCGGCGGCCCTCATGGGCGACAACGTGACCCGGGCCAAGTATGAGAAGGCAGTGCGCCAGATCGCGCGCATGCGCAAGCAGGACGCGGCGCTGGCGCGGCTGGAGGGCAAGCCCAGGGCCGCGGTGAAGCACGCCCGCGGCAGCAAGTCCCGGGCGCGATGAGCGCAGTGCGGGCGCCGGGAACTTGCGGTTTTCGCGAGGCGCTGCGTTGAGCGAAGCAAGCCCGCCTCTCAAGCGCTTCATACGCATCGGGCGGCTGTCGCTGGCGTCCGTCGCCGAAGGGCTGGCGCAGGTTCCGCCCGAGCAGCCGGTGCAGATCTGCGCCGATGAACTGGTCATGGACTGCTCCGTCGAGCTTCCGGTCCGCGCCCTGGACCTGCACGCCCGGGTGCTTACCTGCCCCGCGCCCGCGACCTTCTCCTTTTCCGGTTCGGATGCACCCGCATCCTGGCGCATCTTTGTCGGGCGCATGGAGGGTGAAGCGGCGGGGACGTTTG
>Ga0210374_1000067_pt1 | contig 12035 bp, 8 predicted proteins | sample S765metaT_FD_170483 | JGI IMG/M metagenome (GOLD analysis project Ga0210374, IMG submission 170483) | Metatranscriptome of estuarine sediment microbial communities from the Columbia River estuary, Washington, United States - S.765... | ecosystem: Environmental > Aquatic > Marine > Intertidal zone...
CCGCCCCCGCCTGGGCCACGCTGTTGACGTTGAACGGCTGCCGCACCCGGTTCATGAGGTCGGCAATGTTCCCGCTCGCCAGGGCGTAACCCACCCGCAGGCCGGCAAGGCCGTAGGCCTTGGAAAAAGTGCGGGTGATGGCAAGGTTGGGGAACTCCTCCAGCCACGCGATGCTGTTGCCGCGGCGCTCGGGCGGAAGATATTCGTAATACGCCTCATCCAGGACCACCAGCACTTCGCGCGGCGCCGCGCGCAGGAAGGCCGTAATCTCCCCGGGGGAAAGCAGCGTGCCGGTGGGATTGTTGGGATTGGCGATGAAGACAATCCGGGTCTCGGGAGCAACGGCCCGGAGCATCGCGTCCAAGTCGTGACCGAAGTCCCGGGCCGGCGTCTCGACGCCGGTCGCGCCCATGGCCTGGGTCACGAGGGGATAGACCGCGAATGCGTGCCGGGAGTAGACGGCGCCCGCTCCCGGACGCAGGAATACCCTCGCCGCCAGCTCAAGCACATCATTGGAGCCGTTGCCAAGCACGATCTGCTCGGCACGAACGCCATGGCGGCGGGCCAGGGCGGCCTTCAACTCAAAGCCGTTGCCGTCGGGATAGCGGGCCACCTCATCGAGGGCACCACGCATGGCGGCCAATGCCGACGGGCTCGATCCCAGGGGATTCTCGTTGGATGCCAGCTTGACGATATCCGAGAGCCCCAGCTCCCGCTGCAGCTCCGACACCGGCTTGCCCGGCTGGTAGGGCGCGATCGCCCTCACATACGCCGGCGCGAGGTCGCAGATATCGGGGCTGCCACGGTTCATGGTCGCGGTCGTTCGGCCATGGCCTAGCCGCCGGCAACGGGATAGGAGCCGAGCACTTTCAGGAATGCCGCCTTTTCGCGCAGTTCCTCGAGAGCCCGGGCCACCGCCCCCACCTGCTGGTGGCCTTCGATGTCCACATAGAATACGTATTCCCAGAGCCCGGTGCGCGAAGGCCGCGACTCCAGCTTGGTCATGCTCACGCCGTGATTTGCGAACGGGCCAAGAAGCTCGTGCACGGCGCCCGGCACGTTCTTGGCTGACATGACCAGGGACGTCTTGTCGCGGCCCGAAGGCGCCACGTCGTCTTTCCCGATCACCAGGAAGCGCGTCGTGTTGCGCGGGTCGTCCTCGATGTTGCGGGCAATTACCGCCAGACCGAACAGGTTCGCCGCTTTCTCGCTGGCGATGGCGGCGGCGCCGGCCTCCTGGGCCGCCAGTCGCGCCGCCTCCGCGTTGCTCGCCGCCTGGAGCCGGGCCGCCCGGGAAAGGTTCTGATTCAGCCATTCATGGCACTGCCCCAGGGACTGGGGATGGGAATACACCTTGTGAATGGCATCCAGCCGGTCCGCGTTGCCGAGTAATGCGTGGTGGACGGGGAGCGTGATTTCCCCGCACACCTTGAGGCTGGTTTGCAGCAGGAGATCCAGGGTGAGCCCGATGGTGCCTTCGGTGGAGTTTTCCACGGGCACGATACCGTAGTGGGCGTTGCCCGCTTCCACCACCCGAAAAACCTCGTCGATGGAACCGCAGGGCACGGACTGCGCCGCGCTGCCGAAGCGCCGCAGGGCTGCCTCCTCGCTGAAAGTGCCCCGGGGACCCAGAAAAGCGACGGCGATGGGTTGCTCCAGGGCACGGCAGGCGGACATGATCTCGCAGAACAGCCGCACCACGCTCTCGTCGGACAGAGGCCCGGGGTTGTGCTCCCTCAGCCGCTGCAGGATTTGGGCTTCCCGCTCCGGGCGGTAGGCATTGCCGCCCTTGATGTCGCCGATCTCCTTGGCCACAGCGGCCCGCTGGCTCAGCAGCCGCAGGACCTGCTCGTCGATGCCGTCGATCTGCTCGCGCAGTTTCCGGAGCTCTTCTTCCATCGGCCGGGGATCCCTAGGCAGTCTCCAGCGGCAGGCTGCGCACGGCAAGCACTCCCGGAATCCCCGACAGCTTGTCCAGAATCGCCTGGGCGGGTGCGCTGTCTATGTCGAGCAAGGTGTAGGCCATGTCGCCGCGCGACTTGTTCACCATGTTGTGGATGTTCAAACCGCCCTCTCCCATGAGGCTCGAAATCTGTCCCACCATGTTGGGAACGTTGGCGTTCGCGATGCCCACGCGAAACGGCGACTCCCGGTCCATGGCGACATTGGGAAAATTGACCGTGTTGAAGATGTTTCCGTTCTCCAGGAAGTCCCGCACCTGGTCCACCACCATCACCGCGCAGTTGTTTTCCGCCTCCTCGGTGGACGCACCGAGGTGCGGCAGGCAAACCACCTGGGGATGACCCTGGAGCTTCTGGCTCGGGAAATCGCAGACGTAGTACTTGATCCGGTTGTCCCGTATCCCTGCCAGAACAGCGTCCTCTTCCACCACCTTGTCCCGGGAGAAATTCAGCAGGATCGTGCCCTCGCGCATCGCCTCCACCCGCTTGGCGTTGATCAGCCCGCGGGTGACGTCGAGCAGCGGCACGTGGAGGCTTACGAACTCGCTCGCGCGCAGCAGCTCCTCGATGGTGTGGGCCTTGCGCACCTCGTGGGGAAGGCTCCAGGCGGCGTCCACCGTGATCTCCGGGTCGAAGCCCGTCACCCTCATCCCCAGCCGCAGGGCCGCGTCCGCCACCAGGCGGCCCACTGAACCGAGACCGATGACGCCCAAGTGGCGGCCGGGCAGCTCCATGCCGGCGAACTGCTTCTTGCCGTCTTCCACCAGCCGGTGCAGGGTTGCGTCATCCCCGACCAGTCCCTGGGTGAAGCGCATGGCCGGCACCAGATTTCGCGCCGCCATGAGCAGTGCGGCCAGCACCAGTTCCTTCACCGCGTTCGCGTTCGCACCCGGAGTGTTGAACACCGGGATGCCCCGCTCGCTCATCCTCGTTACCGGGATGTTGTTGGTGCCGGCCCCGGCGCGGCCAATGGCGCGCACGCTCGAGGGAATATCCATCTTGTGCATGTCGTGGGACCGCACCAGGATCGCGTCAGGCTCCGCAACCTGACTTCCCACCGTGTACCGCCCCGCGGGCAGGCGCCGGAGCCCGACGTCGGCGATATTGTTCAGAGTGAGAATCCTGAAATGCACCTTAACCATTCTTTGCCGCGAAGTCCTTCATAAGACCCACCAGCGCCCGCACGCCGTCCATGGGCATGGCGTTGTAGATCGAAGCGCGCATGCCCCCCACCGAGCGGTGTCCCTTGAGCTGAATCAGACCGCGCTGCTTCGCCTGCTTCAGGAATTCGTCGTCCAGAGCGGCGGCCTCCAGGGTGAACGGCACGTTCATCCGCGATCGGTCCTCCTTCGCCACCGGGCTGCCGTAGAAATCCATGGCGTCGATCGCATCGTACACGAGGGCGGCCTTGGCGATGTTCTCCTTCTCCATGGCCGCAACCCCGCCCTTCCTCTTGAGCCACTGGAACACCAGCCCCGCGATGTAGATCGCGTAGGTGGGGGGCGTGTTGTACATGGAATCGGCGTCGGCGTGGGTCTTGTAGTCGAACATGGTGGGCGTGCCGGGAAGAGGCGCCCCCATGAGGTCCTCCCGCAGGATGACGATGGTGAGTCCCGCCGGGCCCATGTTCTTCTGGGCGCCCGCGTAGATCAGTCCGTATTTCGAGACGTCCACCGGCCTCGAAAGAATATTCGACGACATGTCGGCCACCAGGGGCACGTCCCCGGTTTCGGGCACCCACTGGAATTCCACCCCGCCGATGGTCTCGTTGGGCGTGTAGTGCACATAGGCGGCGCCGGGGTCGAGCTTCCAAGCCGCCTGCTTCGGGGCGTAGGTGAAGTTTCTGTCCTCGGCGCTGGCCGCGATGTTCACTGGGCAGAACTTCTTCGCTTCCTTGATCGCCTTCTTCGCCCACTCGCCGGTGTTGACGTAATCCGCGGATTTCCGACCGCGCAGCAAGTTCATGGGCACCATCGCGAACTGGGCCGTCGCGCCGCCCTGGAGGAACAGCACACTGTAGTTCGTGGGGATGGACAGCAGTTCCCGCAGATCCGCCTCCGCCTGCTGAGCAATGGCGATGAACTCCTTGCCGCGGTGGCTCATTTCCATCACCGACATTCCGCTGCCCCGGCAGTCGAGCATCTCGTCGCGCGCCTGGGCCAGCACTTCCTCCGGAAGCACCGCTGGACCGGCGCTGAAATTGAACACTCGCGTCATCATTCTTCCTCTTCTGGCTCGACGATCTTCTCGAGGCCGGCAAGTTTCTCACCGTGGTCCAGGTTGATCAACCGCACCCCCTGGGTGGAGCGGCCCAGCGCCCGGACTTCGGAGACCCGCATGCGGATCAACACCCCCCCCGTGGCAATGAGCATGATTTCGTCCTCCTTGTCCACCAGGGTCGCGGCCACCACCTTGCCGTTGCGGGCCGATGTCTGAATGGCGATCATGCCTTGCGCGCCCCGCCCGTGACGCGTGTACTCGGCAATCGGCGTACGCTTCCCATAGCCATTTTCCGTGGCCGTCAGCACCGTGCCCGCCTCGTCGTCGGAAGTAAGCAGGGAAATGACCCGCTGCCCCTTGCCGAGCTTCATGCCCCGGACCCCGCCCGCGTTGCGGCCCATGGCCCGGACATCCATCTCGGAGAAGCGCACCGCCTTGCCGCCGTCGGAGAACAGCATGATGTCCTGTTTGCCGTCCGTGATCGCCACCCCCACCAGGTAATCTCCGTCCTCGAGATTGATGGCGATGATGCCTTTGGACATCGGTCGGGAAAATGCCGCCAGGGCCGTCTTCTTGACCGTGCCGGAGGCGGTGGCCATGAAAACGAAATGCTGCTCGTCAAACTCCTTCACGGGCAACACCGCGGTGATCTTCTCGTGCTCCATCAGGGGCACCAGGTTGACGATGGGCTTGCCCCGGCTCGCGCGCGTGCCCTGGGGCACCTGGTAGACCTTGAGCCAGTAGATCCGCCCCCGGTTCGAGAAGCAGAGGATGTGGTCGTGGGTGTTGGCGATGAAAAGACGCTCGATGAAATCGTCTTCCTTGGTGGCGGTCGCCTGCTTGCCCCGCCCGCCCCGCTTCTGCGCCCGGTAGTCATCCACCGGCTGCGACTTCATGTATCCGCCATGGGACAGGGTCACCACCACGTCCTCGGGCGCGATCAGGTCCTCCATCGAGAGGTCCTGGGTCTGCACCACGATCTCGCTGCGGCGGTCGTCCCCGTACTGCGACCGCACCGCCACCAGCTCCTCGCTGATGATCTTGGTGATGCGCGCCGGCTTGGCCAGCACGTCCACCAGGTCCGCGATCTGGTCCATAACCTCCCGGTACTCGTTGACGATGGACTCCTGCTCCAGACCGGTCAGCTTCTGCAGCCGCAAGTCCAGGATCGCCTGCGCCTGGACGTCCGACAGCCGGTACCCCTTGCTGGTGAGACCGAATTCCGGCGCCAGTCCTTCCGGGCGCGACGCGTCCGCGGCGGCCCGGGCCAGCATCTCCTCCACCAGTTTCGAGCGCCATACCCGCGCCATGAGTTGATCCTTTGCGATCGGGGGCGACTCAGACTTCTTGATCAGCTCGATGATGGGATCGATGTTGGACAAGGCCACCGCGAGGCCCTCCAGGATATGCCCCCGATTCCGGGCCTTGCGCAAATCGAACACGGTGCGGCGGGTCGCCACCTCGCGCCGATGGCGCAGGAAGAAGTCCAGGACCTGCTTGAGATTGAGCAGCCGCGGTTGGCCGTCCACCAGGGCGACCATATTGATGCCGAAGGTGTCCTGGAGCTGGGTCTCCTTGTACAGGTTGTTGAGCACCACCTCGGGCACTTCTCCGCGCTTCAGCTCGATGACCACGCGCATCCCGGACTTGTCGGACTCGTCCCGCAGATCCGAGATACCCTCGATGCGCTTGTCGCGAACCAGTTCCCCGATGCGGACCAGCAGATTGGCCTTGTTCACCTGGTACGGCAGTTCGTCCACCACGATTGCCTGGCGATTACCCTTGTCCAGGTCCTCAAAGTGGGTGCGCGCCCGCATCACCACCCGGCCGCGACCGGTGCGATAGCCCTCCTTGACGCCCTCCACGCCGTAGATGATCCCGGCCGTCGGGAAATCGGGCGCCGGAAGGATCGCGATCAGCTCTTCGAGGTCGATCTCCGGCTTCTTGAGCAGCGCCAGGCAGGCGTCCACCACCTCGCGAAGATTATGAGGCGGGATGTTGGTCGCCATGCCCACGGCGATGCCGGAACTGCCATTAACCAGCAAGTTCGGGATCTTCGTCGGAAGGACGGTGGGCTCCTGCTCCTTCCCGTCATAATTGGGAACGAAGTCCACAGTCTCCTTGTCGATGTCGGCGAGGATTTCGGAGGAAATCCGCTCCATGCGGCATTCTGTGTAGCGGTATGCCGCGGGCGCATCGCCGTCGATGGAGCCGAAGTTGCCCTGGCCGTCGATGAGGGGGTAGCGCATGGAAAAGTCCTGGGCCATGCGCACCAGGGCTTCGTAGGTCGCGGCGTCGCCGTGGGGATGGAACTTACCCAGCACATCACCGACCACGCGAGCGCACTTGACATAGGGGCGGTTCCAGACGTTGTTCGCCTCGTACATCGCGAACAGCACCCGCCGATGCACCGGCTTCAGGCCGTCCCTCACATCCGGGAGGGCCCGGCCGACAATCACGCTCATCGCGTAATCGAGATACGACCGGCGCATCTCCTCTTCCAGGCTGATTGGAAGGGTTTCTTTGGCGAATTGCTCCATGGAGTGTTTCTGCTGAGAGTTCAGGGAGTTGGCGCGATGGCTGGGCTGTCGTCCCAGGGGCCCCAAAAGCCGGGAAGTTTATCACGCGCGACCCGACCGAGCCACTTGGCGGACCGCGGCCGTTGGAGCGAATCGCTGTTGCGTTTTTGCAACGCTTGTTCTTGACACCAACAAGCGGAAAACCTGATAATTCGGCGGCACTTACATACGGCAGTGCTAACATTATCATTAACAAACTAATGAACTGCTGGCACGCAGCAGCATCGCCGACGAATTCCTTCGTTTATCCCGTAATGAGAAAGGGCATCCCCACATGTTAACGTCGCAAACCAAGAAGATCCTCGCCGGTCTCGCGGGCGCCGCTGTGCTGCTCGCGAGCGGTTCTGCCCTCGCCGCCAAGCATATGGCCGGCGAGCAACCCGCCGACGATTGGTCGTCTTACTGGCGTAACAGCACCGACCCCCAGGTCTGGAAGAACAGCTATGGACAATGCTGGCGCGCCGGCTACTGGACGCCGGCCACGGCCAACTGCTCGTGTGACAAGGACATCCTGCCGAAAGAGAAGTGTGAGCCGCCAGCCCCGATGGCTGCCCCCGCTCCGCCGCCCCCGGCGCCGGCCCCGGCTCCGCCGCCCGCGCCCAAGATGGCGCCTGAAAAGGTGACGTTCTCGGCCGACGTGCTGTTCGACTTCGACAAGGCAGTGCTCAAGCCCGCCGGCAGGGACGCGATGGATCAGTTCGCCAGCAAGCTCCAGGGCGTGAACTATGAAGTCGTGGTGGTTGTGGGCCACACCGACCGGATCGGCTCGGAGGCTTACAACAAGAAGCTCTCCGTGCGCCGTGCCGAGGCGGTGAAGGAGTATCTGGTCAAGGAGAAAGGCATCCCGGCCAACAAGGTTTACACGGATGGCAAGGGCGAGGCCGAGCCTGTCACCAAGCCGGATCAGTGCAAGGGCACCAGGGCGACCAAGGCCCTGATCGAGTGCCTGCAGCCTGACCGCCGTGTGGATGTGGAGGTGGCTGGCACCCGCGAGGCCAAGTAAGCCCCACGGTCCGCAGCTCGAAGGAAGCCCTGCCAGCGCAGGGCTTCTTTTTTTGTGGCGCCCGCCGGTGAGGGGCGGGCAGCTCGGGAAGACAGAATGCAGCCCAGAACTCCGGTCGATCTGATCGTGGACGCGCGCTGGATCATCCCCGTGGAACCCGCGCGGAAAGTCCTGCACGGGCACAGCGTGGTGGTCAGGGAAGGCCGCGTGCACGCCCTGCTCCCGTCCCGCGATGCCCACGAGCGCTTCGCTGCCGCACGGGAAGTGGCGCTGCGCCAGCACGCCTTGATCCCGGGCCTGGTCAATCTCCACACCCATGCCGCCATGACCCTGATGCGCGGCCTGGCCGACGATTTACCCCTGATGGACTGGCTCAAGAACCATATCTGGCCCGCGGAAACCCGCCATGTAAACCCGGAGTTTGTATTCGACGGCACGCGCCTCGCCTGCGGCGAGATGCTGCGCGGCGGGATCACCTGTTTCAACGACATGTACTTTTTTCCCGAGGCCGCGGTTCAGGCCGCCCTCGCTGCGGGCATGCGCGCCGCCATCGGCATGATCGTCGTCGATTTTCCGACCCCCTACGCGGCCGACCCCGACGACTATCTCAACAAGGGGCTCGCGCTGCGGGACCAGCATCGTGACCATCCTCTGCTGAAGTTCTGCATGGCGCCCCATGCGCCCTATACCGTGAGCGACAAGACCTTCGGCAAGGTGCTGACGTACGCCGAGCAGCTTGAAGTTCCGGTTCACATTCACCTCCACGAGACCACCGACGAACTGCGGGAAAGCGTCGAGCGCTTCGGCGTGCGGCCCCTGGCGCGCCTCCACGCCCTCGGGATGCTGGGTCCCAACCTGATCGCCGTGCACATGGTGCACCTTACCCAGGATGAGGTGGAACTGGTGGCGACGCAGCGCTGCGCCATTGCCCACTGCCCCTCCTCCAATCTCAAGCTCGCCAGCGGCATCGAGCCCCCGGTTGCGCTGCTGTCCGAAGGTATTCCCGTCGGATTGGGCACCGACGGCGCGGCAAGCAACAACCGCCTGGACCTGTTCGAAGAGATGCGCCTCGCGGCGCTGCTGGCGAAGGTGGCCACCGGCCGACCCGAGACGCTTCCGGCTTATCAGGCGCTGGAAATGGCAACCCTCAACGGCGCCCGCGCCCTGGGCTGGGATTCAGAAATCGGCTCATTGGTGCCGGGCAAGGCGGCGGACATGGTGGCGGTGGATCTCTCCTCCCTCGAGGTCTCACCGGTGTACGATCCTGTTTCCCACCTGGCGTATGCCGCCTCCCGCCGCGACGTCACCCACGTCTGGGTTGCGGGGCGCCCGGTGGTCGAGGACGGAGAGCTGTTGACGCTGGATGCGGGGGAACTGGTGGGACGGGCGGGCCAATGGCGCGACCGCATCCAGTCCGCGGACGCTTCCTGAGGCCGGCGGAACCTTCCCGGCCCCGGCATCTCTCAGTTCTTTTGCGAGGCAGTCATGGAACAACCCGTGAACGTCGATCCCCGGGAGCTCGAGAAATTCAGTGCCCTGGCCCATCGCTGGTGGGACCCCAACAGCGAGTTCAAGCCCCTGCATGACATCAACCCCCTGCGCCTGGGTTGGATCGAGCAGGTTGCGGGGGGACTGGCGGGCAAGGCGGTGGTGGACGTGGGCTGCGGAGGCGGCATCCTGTCCGAAGCCATGGCGCTGAAAGGGGCCTTGGTCACGGGAATCGACCTCGCCGACAAGCCCCTGAAGGTGGCGAAGCTGCACCTGCTGGAAAGCGGGAACAAGGTGGAGTACCGCAAGATGGCGGTCGAGGAATTGGCCCGGGAGCATCCGTCCCACTATGACGTCGTCACCTGCATGGAAATGCTGGAGCATGTGCCCGATCCTCAGAGCACCGTGCGCGCCTGTGCCGAACTCGCCAAGCCGGGCGGGCATGTTTTCTTCGCCACCCTCAACCGCAATCCGAAATCCTTCCTGTTCGCCATTGTCGGCGCGGAATACGTCCTGAATCTCCTGCCCAAGGGTACCCACGAGTACGCCAAGTTCATCCGTCCTTCGGAACTCGGGCGCATGGCGCGGAATGCGGAACTGTCCGTGGAACAGATCGTCGGGATGAGCTACAACCCCTTCTCGAGGGTCTATTCGCTGGGCGCCGACACGTCCGTCAACTACATCATGCATTGCCTGCGCTGAGAGTGCCATGGCGCCCCCGATGCTGTCCGCCGCCACGCCGCCGTTCCCGAGTCCATGATCCGGGCGGTGCTCTTCGACCTGGACGGCACCCTGGCCGACACCGCGCCGGACCTGGGCTCGGCGCTCAACCGGCAGCGCACGGCGCGGGGGCTGCCCGCCCTCCCCATCGCGGAGATCCGCCCCCACGCGTCGGCCGGCGCCCGGGGCCTCCTCAAAGTCGGATTCCAGATGGATCCTGATGCTCCCGGATACGACTCCATGCGTGAGGAATTCCTCGCCTTCTATGCCGAGCAGCTATGCCGCGACACGCGACTGTTTCCCGGGGTCGAGCAGCTCCTGGACGGGCTGGAAGCCTGGGGATTGCGCTGGGGTGTGGTCACCAACAAGCCCGCACGCTTCACCCTTCCCCTGCTGGACCTCCTGGGAATCGCCAAGCGCGCCGCCTGCGTCGTGAGCGGCGACACCACCCTCCATCCCAAGCCCCACCCCGCGCCCCTCCTCGCCGCCAGCGAGGCCCTCGGCCTTGGTCCCCAGGAATGTCTGTACGTGGGAGACGACCGCCGCGACGTGGAAGCCAGCCGCGCCGCCGGGATGCCGTGCATCGTCGCTTCCTACGGTTACCTGGGAAACGGCAGCGATCCCGCGGACTGGGGGGCCGCCCGCATGGTGGCTTCTCCGCTGGATCTCCTCCAGCTGATTCCCGGCTGGTAGAATACCCCTGCGGCTCCAGAACTTTGGGAGCCGACAACACTCCATAGTATCTATGGGGGCGACCTGGATTCGACGTGGGTCGCAAAGCAGCGCAGGGCATACCAAGGTCCAGTCAACCTTGTTAATCAGGCTGGAAACTCGATAGTCGCCAACGACAATCGTTACGCTCTAGCCGCCTAACACCGGCTAGACTCTGCCCCGGTTGGCTCATGGGCCGGACGGGGGAAACCCCGGCGCAGAGTCATATTCATGAGCTAAGGCGCTTCCCTGCCGCGGCGGAAGCGCTCGAAAACCCAGCGGATCGCCTGCAACCAGCCTGCCCGTCGGCGGGTTGCGGGTCAAATGAATCGACGCGGCTAAGTATGTAGAACTGACTGCGGAGGGCTTGCGGACGCGGGTTCAATTCCCGCCGCCTCCACCAAACCATGAACCCCTGGCAGCGAAAGCTGTCGGGGGTTTATTTTCATGGTTCCTCGCGCATCTGATAGTGAAACCGGTCGGCGATCCCGCGATTAACCCGGTCCGGCAGCGCGTGGGTCTCCGTGGGTCGCAGAAGGGCCAGCCCGTCCGGGCCGCGATTGACCGTCTCCTGGTCCGACGGATACGCGGCCTGCCGGAAAGGCGCGAGATCGGCCCGCTACTCAACGGCATAGTTGAAAGGATGGACAATCGCATAGTCATCCACGAAAAGGCCGAGAGAGAGGCATCCTCGTAGCGCCAGATGACCAGGCTGCTGGAGACGCCCAGCCGATCCGAAGGCTCGGGAAAGCTCACCACCGCAACCGAATTGTCCAGCACGTCGCGGTTCTATTGCAGGGTATCGGCGGGAAAGATTTCCAGGGCCAAGGATTCGATCCTGACGTTGTGGTTCTACCTGGCGTGCGGCGGCAGCGACAGTGGCTTGGCGAACGGGTACTCGGTAACGCCTGATGTTGAGGCGCCGCACGGGAAATCGCCTTTGCGTTTGATCTGGTACCCACCTTGCGTCAAGGTGTCCGGGGCGCCGCGTTATACCGCCGGAACGCGCACCTCCACCGTGTGTTCCCGATGGTCATCGACCAGGGTGATCGCCCGGCCGTCCTGCTCGACGCCATCGACCGTCACCCGCGTCTCGTCGCTCGTGCGGCCGTCGCCTGTGTGGTATTGCGCGATGGCGATGTGGTACACCGTCTCCCGGAACCGGTAGTGGATCTTCAGCCCATTCCAGTGGGCGGGCAGGCAGGGTGCTACATGCAGCCTGTCCACCTCCAGCCGCAGGCCCAGCAGCGATTCCACAATGAGCCGGTACATCCAGCCGGCAGAACCGGTGTACCAGGTCCAGCCGCCGCGGCCGGTGTGGGGTGCAACCGCGTAGATGTCGGCCGCGATGAC
>Ga0210374_1000068_pt1 | contig 11877 bp, 8 predicted proteins | sample S765metaT_FD_170483 | JGI IMG/M metagenome (GOLD analysis project Ga0210374, IMG submission 170483) | Metatranscriptome of estuarine sediment microbial communities from the Columbia River estuary, Washington, United States - S.765... | ecosystem: Environmental > Aquatic > Marine > Intertidal zone...
CTTGCCACTGCGGGGATCCTGATCTACGGAACCCTGGGCATACCGGTGTTCGGGGACCCGTCGGGTGCCATCCACCAACACGTGGCGCCCCGTTATCTGCAAGAAGCCGTGGAAGCCACGGGCATACCGAACGTCGTCACCGCGGTCCTTGCGAGCTATCGCGGCTACGACACGCTGGGGGAGACCACGGTGATCTTCACCGCGGGCATCGGCGTGATCCTGCTCCTCGGCATCGGGCGCCGGGTGCGGGAACGCGCCCAAGGGCCGGGCGGCGGCATGCAAGAGTATCTGGTGCTGCGGGTCATAGCCAAGCTGCTGATCCCCTTTGCCCTGCTGTTCGCACTTTATGTCCAGTTCCACGGAGACTTCGGTCCAGGGGGCGGATTCCAGGCCGGCGTCATCCTCGCGGCCGGAGTGATTTTCTACGCGGTCATTTTTGGGCTCACCAAAGCCCAGAAGCTGGTTCCGCCCCGTCTGGTCGAGATCCTGGTTGCTCTCGGGGTCGCGGTCTTTGCGTTGGTGGGGGCACTCGGCTTGATTCTGGGCGGCAATTATCTGGACTATTTCGTTCTCGACCATGATCCGGTGCACGGACAGCACCGCGGCGTGTTCTGGGTGGAGGTGGGTGTGTGCATCACCGTGGCAGGCGTGATGCTGGCAATCTTCTATGCCTTTGCCGGGCGCCGCCGCCGGCCCGATTCCAGGTCATGACCTTCACCGCCCACTTTAACTACTGGGTGGCGATGGCGTTGCTGACCGTAGGGCTGTATATCGTCATCGCCCGCGGCAATCTGGTGAAGAAGCTGGTGGGCCTCTCCATATTTCAGACCTCGGTCTATCTCCTCTACATCTCGGCCGGCAAGATCATCGGCGGCACGGCTCCCATCATTGCGGAGGGATTCCGGGTCTATTCCAACCCGCTGCCCCACGTCCTGATCCTGACGGCCATTGTGGTGGGCGTGGCGACCCTCGCCCTGGGCCTCGCCCTGGTGGTGCGCATCAAGGAAGCCTACGGCACCATCGAAGAAGACGAGATTCACAGCCAGGACGAGGAGCCGTGATCGCGCATCACCTTCCGGCCCTGCAGGTCGTGGTGCCGCTGCTCGCGGCGCCCCTGTGCGTCATGCTGCGCGGTGCCCGCGCTGCCTGGCTGATCGCGCTGGGCGTCTCCTGGGCCATGTTTATCGTGGCGGGATCGCTTCTGGCGCGGGTGCTGCGGGAGGGAGTGATCTCCTATGCCCTCGGTAGCTGGGAGCCGCCCTGGGGCATAGAGTACCGCGTCGATCTCCTCAACGCTTTCGTGGTGGTGTTGGTTTCCCTGGTGGGGGCGCTGGTCATCAGCTACAGCCGGGAGAGCGTGGACCACGAGGTGCGGCGCGAGCAGCATTACCTGTTCTATGCGGCCTACCTCCTGTGCCTTGCCGGCCTGCTCGGCCTTGCGATCACCGGAGATGCGTTCAACGTGTTCGTATTCCTGGAGATTTCTTCGCTTTCGACCTACGTCCTCATCGCCCTGGGCCGGGACCGCCGCGCCCTCACCGCTTCCTACCAGTACCTGATCATGGGCACCATCGGGGCCACTTTCATCGTCATCGGCGTCGGGCTCCTCTATCTGATGACGGGGACCCTCAATATGCACGACCTCGCCCAGCGCCTGCCCGCGGTCGAACACACGCGGCCGGTGCTGGCGGCCCTGGCCTTCCTCACCGTGGGCATCTCGCTCAAGCTCGCGCTGTTTCCCCTGCACCTGTGGCTGCCCAACGCCTATGCGTTCGCGCCTTCCGTCGTCACGGCATTCCTGGCCGCGACCGCCACCAAGGTGGCCGTTTATCTTCTGCTGCGATTCTACTTCACGGTATTCGGGGCGCCTCTCGTGCTGGGTGAAATGCCGTTGCCGGAGATCCTGCTCGCCTTGTCCCTGGCGGCCATGTTTGCCATGTCCACGGTGGCGATTTTCCAGGACGACGTGAAGCGCATGCTGGCCTATTCCAGCGTCGCCCAGATCGGCTACATCACTCTGGGAGTGAGCACCGGGACCGCGGCCGGGCTCACGGGAACGGTGGTGCACCTGTTCAATCACGGCATCACCAAGGGCTCCCTGTTCCTGCTGCTGGGCTGCATGGCCATGGGCATGAGGCGCATCACCCTGCAGCACATCCGGGGCATCGGCAGGATCATGCCCCTCACCACTTTCGGCGTGGTGGTCGGAGGCCTGAGCCTGATCGGCGTGCCCCTCACCGTGGGCTTCGTAAGCAAGTGGTACCTGGTACTCGGCGCCCTGGAGCGGGGCTGGTGGTGGGTCGCGGTCCTGATCCTCGCAAGCTCCCTGCTGGCCGTGGTCTATGTGTGGAGGATCGTGGAGGCGGCCTACTTCAAGGCTCCCGGCGAGCAGGTGGCAAAGCTGAGGGAGGCGCCCCTCTCCATGCTGGTCCCGGCGTGGGTCTTGGTGGTGGCGACGTTGTATTTCGGCGTGGACACCCGATTCACCGCCGGAGTTGCGGCGCGGGTGGCTGAACTCCTGCTGGGAGGATTCCGATGAGCCCGGCCTGGGCCATCGCGGTTCCCCTGGGGGGCGCGGTGCTGATCGCCGCCGCCAGGGCGAGACCCAATCTGCGGGAGACCGTGACCCTTTCCACCGCGGCCCTGCTGCTGGGGGTGGTGGCGTCGCTGGTTCCCGAAGTCCTGGCGGGCGGGCATCCCTCTGCCGTCCTTGCGGAAGTCTTTCCCGGGATCGCCCTGCGCCTGGAGGTGGAGCCCCTCGGGATGCTGTTCGCGCTCATCGCCTCGGGTCTCTGGATCGTGAACTCGATCTATTCCATCGGTTACATGCGCGGGAACCGGGAGCAGAATCAGACCCGGTTCTACGTCTGCTTCGCCCTGGCCCTGGCGGCGACCATGGGTGTGGCCTTCGCCGGCAACCTGCTCACGCTGTTCGTTTTCTACGAACTGCTCACCCTCTCCACCTACCCGTTGGTTACCCACTCCGGGAAGCCGGAGGCCATCGCGGGCGGGCGCACCTACCTCGGCGTCCTGATCGGCACTTCCATCGCGTTCTTGCTGCTGGGCATTCTTTGGACCTGGCAGATTGCCGGTACCCTGGAATTTGCCTGGGGCGGAATCCTGGAGGGAAGGGCGAGCAACGCGATGACCGGGCTGCTGCTCGCGCTCTACACGTTCGGCATCGGCAAAGCGGCGCTGATGCCGTTCCACCGCTGGCTGCCGGCGGCCATGGTGGCGCCGACGCCGGTCTCGGCCCTGCTCCACGCGGTGGCGGTGGTGAAGGCGGGGGTGTTTTCCGTGGTCAAGGTCATCGTCTACGTGTTTGGCGTGGACAACCTCGCGGGAATGCACAGCGTGGACTGGCTGCCATTCGCCGCGGGATTCACCATCGTCATGGCGTCCCTGGTGGCGCTGCGCTCCGACAACCTCAAGCGGCGGCTCGCCTATTCAACCGTGAGCCAGCTCTCCTATGTGGTGCTGGCGGCCGCCTTGCTCACCCCCATTTCCATAGTCGGTGCCGCCCTGCACATTTCGACCCATGCCCTGGGCAAGATAACGCTGTTCTTCGCCGCCGGCGCCATCTATACCGCGGCCCACAAGACCGAGGTGAGCCAGCTCGCCGGCATCGGCCGGCGCATGCCCTGGACCATGGGCGCGTTCGCGGTCGGAGCGCTGTCCATGATAGGCCTGCCGCCCTTCGCGGGATTCCTAAGCAAGTGGTACATCCTGCAGGCCGCCATGGGCACCGGCCAGACGGTGGCGGTGGCCGTGATTGTGGCCAGCACCCTGCTCAACGCCGGCTATTTCCTGCCCATCGTCTACAGCGCGTTTTTCAAAACGGGGCCGGCGGACGAGCAAGGCCACGGGCACGGCGAAGCGCCGCTGCCTATCCTGATTGCCCAGACCGCCACCGCCGCCGGGACAGTGGCGCTGTTCTTCTTCCCGGGCCTGTTCCTGGGCCTGGCCGATCGACTCGCGGGAGGCTGACTGATGGAGAAAAAGCCCTGGCTAACGCAGCCGGAAAACGTCCGGCTACTGTGGCGCGGCTTCATTGCGGTACTCGTACTTACCGTGCTGCTGCAGCTGGCGATCCCGATCCACGGCCATTTCGGAATCGACGGCACCTTCGGCTTCTTCGCCTGGTACGGGTTCATCGCCTGCGCGGTGATGATCCTCGGCTCCAAGCTGGTTGGCGTGTTTCTGAAGCGCAAGGACACCTATTATGACCAGTAGCGCCGTCCCGCTCGCCGCCCTGACCCTGATCGCGGGCGGCTTCCTGCTCCCCGGGCTCAAGGGTGGCGCGCGGGCTGGCGCGGTGCTGCTCTTGCCGCTGCTGGCGCTGTATTTCATCTGGGCGCTGCCGGAGGGAGGCGGCGCGGCGGTGCCGTTCCTCGACTACGAGCTCAACCCGGTGCGCGGCGACCGGCTGGGCCGCCTGTTCGCCACCATCTTCGCCATCATGGCGTTCGGCGGCGGACTGTTCGCCCTCAACCAGAAGAGCGTCCTCGAACTCACGGCCGCCTTCGTCTACGCGGGCAGTGCCATCGGCGCCGCCCTCGCCGGCGACCTGGTCACCCTCTTCATCTTCTGGGAAGTCATGGCCATCGGCTCCACCCTGGTGATCTGGAGCGCGGGGACGGATCTGGCTTACAAGGCGAGCATGCGCTACCTGATGATCCATCTCGGCGGCGGCGTGCTGCTGATGGCGGGCATCGCCGGGCAGGTGGCCCTCACCGGCTCCATCGCCTTCGAGCGCATGGACCTCGCGTTTTGGCCCCAGTGGCTGATCCTGGCCGGCTTCCTGGTGAACGCGGGCGGCCCGCCGCTCTCGGCCTGGATCCCGGACGCCTATCCTGAGGCGTCCTTCAGCGGCACCGTGTTCCTTTCCGCCTTCACCACCAAGACCGCCGTGTACGTGCTGCTGCGGGGATTTGCCGGAAACGAGATCCTCATCGTGCTCGGGCTGATCATGGTGTTTTACGGCATCGTGTACGCGATCCTTGAAAATGACATGCGGCGCATCCTGGCTTACAGCATCGTCAACCAGGTGGGCTTCATGGTGGCGGGCGCCGGAATCGGCACCGAGATGGCGGTGAACGGCGCGGCGGCCCACGCCTTCACCCACATCATTTACAAGGCGCTGCTGCTGATGTCGGCCGGCTCGGTGCTGTACATGACCGGCAAGCGCAAGTGCACCGACCTGGGCGGACTGTTCCGGAGCATGCCGCTGACCACCGTGTGCGGCATCATCGGGGCGCTTTCCATCTCGGCGTTCCCCCTCACCTCCGGCTTCGTCAGCAAGTCCATGGTGTCCCAGGCCGCGGCCGATGAGCACCTGATGCTGGTGTGGCTGCTGCTTGCGGCGGCATCGGCCGGGGTCTTCCTGCACGCCGGAATCAAGTTCCCGTGGTTCGTGTTCTTCCAGAAGGATTCGGGAATGCGGCCCAAGGACCCGCCCCTCAACATGCGGCTGGCCATGGTGCTGTTTTCGGTGCTTTGCATCGGCATCGGCGTGTTTCCGGCGCCCCTCTATGCCCTGCTGCCCCATGCGGTGGATTTTGTGCCGTACACGGGGGACCACGTGATTTCCCAGCTGCAGCTCCTGCTGTTCTCGGGGCTCGCCTTCTTCGTGATGTTGGACCGGTACCTGCAGCGCACGCTCACCATCACCCTGGATTTCGACTGGTTCTACCGGCGGCTCGGGCGTTGCGCAGGCAGCCTTGCGGTCAACGGAGTTTTCAAAGCCTGGGACGGCTTCCTGCGGCAACTGCGGGCGCTGGCGGGCCACGCCTGGACCACGCTCTACCGCCACCACGGTCCCCATGGCTGGCTCGCTCGCACCTGGCCGACGGGCAGCATGGTGCTCTGGGTCGCCGTGCTGCTGGTTTCTTACCTGGTGTTCTATTATTTGTAAGGACGTCGGGCAAACACTGCGGCGCCGGGCGGACGATTCAGTTTCCGGTGGATCCATGAATGAAGCAGCGAATCCCTTCCTGCGCGGGCCTTGGCATTCGCTCCCCGCGGAAGACGCCCTTGCGGCGCTGGAGAGCAATCCCCGGGGCCTGACCCACGGCGAGAGCCGGCACCGGCTCGAGGTTCACGGGCCCAACCGGCTCAAGCCGCCCAAGCGGCGAGGCCCGCTGGAGCGCTTCCTGCTCCAGTTCCACAACGTGCTGATCTACATCCTGATCGCGGCGGGCGCGGTCACCGCCTGGCTCGGGCACGGGGTGGACAGCAGCGTGATATTCGGCGTGGTAATCGTCAACGCGCTCATCGGCTTTATCCAGGAAGGCAAGGCGGAAAAGGCCCTGGAGGCGATCCGCAGCATGCTGTCGCTGCGCGCCACCGTGCTTCGCGACGGCCGCCGCCGGGACGTTCCGGCGGAGGAACTGGTGCCGGGGGACGTCGTACTCCTGGCGTCCGGGGACAAGGTTCCCGCCGACCTTCGGCTCCTGCAATGCCGGAACCTTAGGGTGGACGAGGCGGCGCTTACCGGAGAGTCGGAGCCGGTGGAGAAGTCGGTGGAGCCCGTGGACGCCGAGGCCGCCATGGGCGACCGCCTCTGCATGGCCTATTCCGGCACCCTGGTGACCTATGGGCAGGGTGCGGGTGTGGTGGTGGCGACGGGGGACGCCACCGAGATCGGGCGCATCAGCGGCATGCTCGCGGAAGTGCAGGAACTGACGACGCCCCTGCTGCGGCAGCTCTCCGGCTTCGGGCGCTGGCTGTCAGCCGCGATTTTGGCGCTCGCCGCCATCACCTTCGCCTTCGGCATACTGGCGCACGATTTTGGCGCCGCGGAGATGTTCCTGGCGGCCGTTGGCCTCGCCGTGGCGGCGATTCCCGAGGGACTGCCGGCGATTATGACCATCACGCTTGCCATCGGCGTGCAGCGCATGGCCCGTCGCAATGCCATCATCCGCCGCCTGCCGGCGGTCGAAACGCTGGGATCGGTGACCGTGATCTGCTCCGACAAGACCGGAACCCTGACCCGAAACGAGATGACGGTGCAGCGGGTTGTCACCGCCGAGCGGGTGTTCGAGGTCAGCGGGGCCGGATACGCGCCGCGGGGAGGGTTCGTTGCCCACGGTGCCGAGGTGCGCGCGGAGGACGATGCGGACCTGACTGAGGTGCTGAGGGCGGGCATGGGCTGCAACGACGGCAGCCTTCGGCAGACGGAAGACGGTGCCTGGGTCATCGAGGGCGATCCCACCGAGGGGGCTTTGTTGACCCTGGGGGCCAAGGCCGGGCTCGAGGCCCTGGCGGAAAGCGAGAGGCTTCCCCGCCTCGACACCATTCCGTTCGAGTCCGAGCGGCGTTTCATGGCAACCCTGCACCATGACCATGCCGGCCACGCTCTCATTTACGTTAAGGGTGCTCCGGAGCAGGTGCTCGAAATGTGCGACCGGGAACTTGTTCTCGGAGCGGACCGGCCGCTGGGCAAGGAATACTGGCAGCAGCGCATCCACGAGGCGGCGGAGTCCGGGATGCGCGTACTCGGGCTCGCGTTTCGGGCCGGGGAGCCGGGGCAACGGGAACTGGCGTTTCAGGACGTGGAAGGCGGGCTCACCCTGCTGGGGCTGGTCGGCATCATCGATCCGCCGCGTCCCGAGGCCATCGCCGCAGTGGCCCGCTGCCGGAGCGCGGGCATCCGCGTCAAGATGATCACCGGCGACCATATCGTGACGGCACGGGCGGTAGGCGCGCAGCTCGGGATCGGTGTGGGGGAAGAACCGCTGTCCGGGGTCCAGCTGGAGTCCATGGACGACGAAGTCCTGGAGTCCCGGGCGCGGGAGACGGATGTCTTCGCCCGGGCCAGCCCCGAGCACAAGCTGCGGCTGGTGACGGCGCTGCAGGCTCGGGGCGAAGTGGTGGCCATGACCGGGGACGGCGTAAACGATGCTCCCGCCCTCAAGCGCGCCGACGTGGGCGTGGCCATGGGAATGAAGGGGACGGAGGCCGCCAAGGAGGCGGCGGAGATGGTGCTGGCGGACGACAATTTCGCGTCCATTACCCATGCGGTGGAGGAAGGCCGCACCGTCTACGACAATCTGAAGAAGGCCATCCTTTTCATCCTGCCCACCAACGGGGGCGAGGCCGGGGTCATCATCTGCGCCATTGTCCTCGGTCTTGCCTTGCCCATCACTCCGATCCAGATCCTGTGGGTGAACATGGTCACCGCGGTGACGCTCGCCCTGGCATTGGCGTTCGAGCCGGCGGAGCGGGGGGCGATGCAGCGTCGTCCCCGAAATCCCCGGGAGCCGCTGCTTTCCGGTTTTCTGATCTGGCGCATCGCCTTCGTTTCCCTGTTGCTGGTGATCGGCGTCGTGGGCCTGCACCTGTGGGAGGCGGAGCGCGGGGCGAGCCTGGAAGAGGCGCGCACGGTGGCGGTGAACGTGCTCGTCGTGAGCGAGATCTTCTATCTGTTCAACAGCCGCTACACCCTCGCCAGCGCGCTGTCCCGGGAGGGACTGCTCGGGAACCGCTACGCGCTGCTGGCGGTTGCCGTGCTGGTGGTAATGCAGGCCTTGTTCAACTACTGGCCGCCCATGCAGGGACTGTTCGGCACGGCTGCCCTGGACCTGGCCGCCTGGTGGCGGATCATCGCCTTGGGGCTGTTGGTGTTCTTGGTGGTGGAGGCGGAGAAAGCGCTCCTGCGGCGGCGGGCCGCATCCGCCTGACACGCGTTGGGGTGCCGCCTGGAAGAAGCGCGGTATCGGTCCCGTTCTCGGGCTTACGTGGGCCTGGATCCGCGTCAAAGCGGTTACGGGCGCCGCTTTCCGCCATTGGGCTCGGTGCCCGGCGTCCCGGTCGCAGCGAAATGCCGCCATGACAGGGATATTGTGCGGCGCACCGTTGCGCTCCCCGGGTGCCTGAGCTAGCATTCCGACTCCGTCAATAAGGTAAACGCAGTTAGAAGGGGCTTCCCGGACCGCGCCGGCGCAGGGTCTCTTCTCCCATAACCACCTGGAGGGCAACATGAAAGAGAAGCAGACCCAAGACGTCCAAATAGACAATAAGCCGGCGGCGTCGCGCCGCAAATTCCTGACGGGGGCTGCCGCCGCGACGGGTGCGGCCATCACCGGCTTCCCAATGATTTCCGTGGCCCAATCGCCCATCGTCATCAAGATGCAGGGCTCCTGGGGCGCCAAGGACATCTTCAATGAGATGGCCGAGGAGTACGTCGCCCGAGTCAATGAAATGGCCGGGGGCCGTCTCAAGATCGATTACCTGGTGGCCGGCTCGGTGGTGAAGCCCTTCGAGGTCATGGACGCCGTGAACAAGGGCGTGATCGACGCCGGGCACTCGGTGCCGGTTTACTGGTACGGCAAATCCAAGGTCGCATCCCTGTTCGGCTCGGGACCGATCAACGGCTGCGATGCGCAGCAGACCCTGGCCTGGATTTACCGGGGCGGCGGCCTGGAGCTCTACAACGAGCTCCTGCCGAAACTGGGTCTGAATGTCGTCGGCTTCTTCGCGCTGCCCATGCCGACCCAGCCCCTGGGCTGGTTCAAGAAGCCCATCAAGTCCGCGGCAGACATGAAGGGTCTCAAGTACCGCACCGTGGGCCTGGCAGCCGACCTGATGCAGGAGATGGGTCTCAAGGTGACCCAGTTGCCCGGCGGGGAAATCGTGCCCGCCATGGAGCGGGGCGTGATCGAGGCCTTCGAGTTCAACAATCCGACCTCCGACATGCGCTTCGGCGCCCAGGACGTGGCCAAGGTCTATATGATGGGCAGCTACCACCAGGCCATGGAGTTCTTCGAGATTTCGTTCAACAGGAAGAAATATGATGCGCTGCCCAAGGATCTGCAGGCCATCCTGCGTTATGGGGCGGAGGCGGCGTCCGCATCCAACTTCTGGACCGCCATGGACAACTACTCCCGGGACCTGCAGGAGCTGATCAACAAGCACAAGGTGCAGGTGCTGCGCACGCCGAAGTCGGTGTTCGAGGACCAGCTCAAGGCTTGGGACGTGGTGAACAAGAGACTTTCCGACGAGGACCCGTTCTTCAAGAAGGTGGTGGACTCCCAGCGGGCCTGGGCTAAGCGCGTCGCCTATTACTGGTTCCTGAACGACGCGGATTACAAGCTGGGCTACGAGCACATTTTCAAGACCAAGCTCGAAGCCTGAACATTGGCCGGCGCCGAGGCGGAAGCTTCGTCCGGCGATCCAGTTGGGGCGGCGCTATTGGCGCCGCCTCGTTTGCGTTGAGAACTGTAAAAGGGGACGGCCGACATGCTGAACCGCTTCCTGCTTGCCATTGACCAGCTCAGCATGGCGGTCGGCCACGCCTTCGCGTGGTGCATCGTGATCCTGACCATCGGCACCTCCTACGAGGTATTCGTGCGCTACGTGCTGCGCGATCCCACCTCCTGGGCGTTCGACATGAGCTACATCCTTTACGGCGCCCTGTTTTTGATGTCCGGCGCCTATGCCCTCTCGCGCAATGCCCACGTGCGCGGCGACGTGTTCTACCGCCTCTGGCCGGTCCGGGTCCAGGCTGCCGTGGAGCTGGTACTGTACTTCATCTTCTTCTTTCCGGGCGTCACGGCCCTGGTCTTCGCGGGCTATGGCTACGCGTCAGACTCCTTCGGTTACAAGGAGGTGAGCGTCAACAGCCCGGTGGGTGTTCCCATCTGGCAGCTCAAGGCCCTGATTCCCCTGGCGGGGGGCTTCCTCTGGATCCAGGGGGTGGCCCAGGTGATCCGCTGCGTTCTCGCCCTCCGGGAAGGCAAGTGGCCCGCACAGCTCCACGACGTCGAGGAATTGGAGACCATTCTGCAGACCACGGCCGCACCTTCCTCGGACAAGGGGCCTGCCCACTAGCCCCCGGGCGTGGGTGCCTCAGGAAAAATTGCCCGGATGCTGTTTGCCCGCTCAAGAGGTCTGCTCGTCCCCGCCCCTCCGGCCGGATCGGCGGCGGGCGTGAGGCGGGCCCGTTGATAAGAATCGGAGGACGCTCGTGACGAACCCTGAAGTTGCCCTGTTGATGCTCGGGGCTTTCATTTTCATCATCCTGCTGGGATTTCCCATCGCCTTCACCCTCATGGCCATGGGCGTGGGTTTCGGCTACTACGCCTACTTCCAGCCGGACCAGTTGATCTACGACAACAGGGTGTTTTATCTGCTGACCCAGAACACTTTCAGCGTCATGAACAACGACGTGCTTACGGCCGTGCCGTTGTTCCTGTTCATGGGCTATGTGGTCGAACGCTCCAACATTCTCGACCGCCTGTTTCTCACTCTGCAGATCGCGTTCCGCGGCATTCCGGCGTCCATGGCGGTGGCGGCCCTGGCGACCTGCGCCATGTTTGCGACGGCGACGGGCATCGTGGGGGCGGTGGTGACGCTGATGGGCCTGCTGGCGTTCCCGGCCATGCTCAAGGCCGGGTATGACGAGAAGCTTTCCGCGGGGGTGATCTGCGCCGGGGGCACCCTGGGCATCCTGATCCCGCCTTCCATCATGCTCATCGTGTACGGCGCCACCTCGGCGGTATCGGTGGTGAAGCTCTACGCGGCGGCGATGCTCCCGGGCTTAATGCTGGCGGGTCTCTACATGGTGTACGTGGTCGGGGTTGCCGTGGTCAAGCCCAGCCTCGCGCCCAAGCTGCCCAAGGAGGAGACCGATATTCCCTGGTCCAGGGTAATGGTCATGATGGTGACCTCCTTCTTCCCGCTGGCGGTGCTGATCATGGCCGTGCTGGGCGCGATCCTCTTCGGCCTCGCCACGCCCAGTGAGGCGGCGGCGGTGGGAGCCATGGGCGCCTTGGTGCTGGCGGCGGGCTACCGGGCGCTCACCTGGACCCGGCTCAAGGAAGCGACGTTCCTCACCGCCCGGACTTCCGCCATGGTGTGCTGGCTGTTCGTGGGCTC
>Ga0210374_1000069_pt1 | contig 11797 bp, 4 predicted proteins | sample S765metaT_FD_170483 | JGI IMG/M metagenome (GOLD analysis project Ga0210374, IMG submission 170483) | Metatranscriptome of estuarine sediment microbial communities from the Columbia River estuary, Washington, United States - S.765... | ecosystem: Environmental > Aquatic > Marine > Intertidal zone...
CCGAGACCAGCCGGGGCAAAATACGGGACGTGGCTCCGGGGTCTCCCGACGAGGCCCGCCGTGCTCCAGGCCTAATAGCATTTGGCGCCCCGGTGCGCCGGGAGCAACTGGAGTTGAAAGCGTTCCTGCGCGAGCACCTGTACCGCCATTACCGAGTCCAGCGCATGGCCGCGAAAGGCAAGCGTACGGTCCGCGATCTGTTCGAGGCGTTTACGTCGGACCCCCGGCTGCTGCCCCCTCAATACCAAACCAAGGCGGCTGGCGACCCGTTTCGAGCGACAGCGGACTACATCGCCGGCATGACTGACCGTTTCGCGATCCGCGAGCATCGGCGCCTCTTTGCGGTAGAGGAAGCCACGATTTAAAAAGGGAAAATCCCGATTCGCAGCCGCCTGGTTTCGGTTGATGGCGCGGTGCGGAAAGGGTATATTGTTCCGCTTGCGCCAACTTTCCGCGCGGCCTCACCGGCCGCCGTCCGGCGCGCGATCCGGCCAGATTACGAGTCCGGTCCGGCATTGAATATCACGCAGCGAGGTGGCTCCCGTGACATACCCGGAAATGCCGTCCCGACAGGGACTTTACGCCCCCGCCCACGAGCATGACTCGTGCGGCGTGGGTTTCGTTGTCCACATCAAGGGGCGGCGCAGCCATGAGATCGTGCAGAATGGTCTCCAGATTCTGGATAACCTTACTCACCGCGGCGCCACAGGCGCAGACAAGCTGATGGGCGACGGTGCCGGCATCCTGATCCAGATTCCGGACCGGGTTTACCGGGAAGACTTGGCCGCGCAGGGCATCCAGTTGCCGCCCGAAGGAGAATACGGGCTAGGGATGGTATTCCTACCCAAGGAATCCGCAAGCCGTCTCGCCTGCCAAGAAGAAATCGAGCGGGCGGTTAAGGCCGAGGGCCAGTTCGTGCTGGGATGGCGGGACGTTCCCGTGGACCGGGAAATGGAGATGTCGCCCTATGTCAAGGCGAAGGAGCCAGTGATCCGGCAGGTCTTCATCGGTCGGGGGCCCGACATCATGACCACCGACGCCCTCGAGCGAAAGCTCTACATAATCCGCAAGCGTTCCGGCCATGCGATCCAGGCCCTGAAACTCAAGCACGGCAAGGAATTCTACGTGCCGTCCATGTCGGCCCGCACCGTGTTGTATAAGGGAATGCTGCTGGCGCGTCAGGTGGGCATCTACTACCAGGACCTGAAGAACCCGCGCTCGGTCTCGGCGCTGGCGCTGGTACACCAGCGGTTCTCCACCAACACCTTTCCGACCTGGGATCTGGCCCATCCGTTCCGTTTCATCGCCCACAACGGCGAAATCAACACCCTTCGAGGCAACGTCAACTGGATCAGAGCGCGGCAAAAAGCCATCTCTTCGCCGGTGCTCGGCAAGGACCTGGACAAGGTCTGGCCCCTGATCTATGAACACCAATCGGATTCGGCCTGTTTCGACAACGCCCTCGAACTCCTCTACATGGCGGGCTACCCCCTCGCCCACGCCATGATGCTTATGATTCCCGAGGCGTGGGAAAAGCATACCCTGATGGATGAAAATCGGCGCGCCTTTTACGAATATCACGCCGCGATCATGGAGCCGTGGGACGGTCCGGCTGCGGTAGCGTTCACCGACGGGCGCCAGATCGGCGCCACCCTGGATCGAAACGGATTGCGGCCGGCACGCTACGTCATCACCGAGGACGACTTGGTCATCATGGCCTCGGAAGTGGGCGTGCTCCCAGTCCCGGAATCGCAGATCGTGTCCAAGTGGCGACTGCAGCCGGGAAAAATGTTTCTCATCGACACTGATCAGGGTCGCATCATTGACGACAAGGAACTCAAGGACGCCCTGGCCAATGCCAAGCCCTATCGCGAGTGGATACGCCGCATCGGTATCAAGCTGGACGACTTGCCCGCTCCCGAGGAGAACCGGCAACAGTCCGCGGTCCCCCTGCTGGATCGGCAGCAGGCGTTCGGCTACAGTCAGGAGGACCTCAAGTTCCTGATGGAACCCATGGCGGCGAATGGTGAAGAGCCCGTGGGCTCCATGGGCAACGATTCGCCACTCGCCGTGCTCTCGCGCCGCGCTAAACCTCTCTACAATTACTTCAAGCAGCTGTTCGCCCAGGTCACGAATCCCGCCATCGACCCCATCCGGGAAGATCTGGTGATGTCTTTGGTGTCGTTCATCGGCCCGAAGCCCAACCTGCTCGATGTCTCGGACATCAACCCGCCAATGCGCCTCGAGGTTTCCCAGCCGGTGCTGTCCTTCGAGGACATGGAAAAGGTCCGGCGCATTGAGAAATACACGCAGGGAAAATTCCGCTCCCACGAACTGAACGTTTGCTACCCGGTAGCCTGGGGCAAGGAAGGCATCGAGGCGCGCCTCGCCTCGCTGGCGGCCGAGGCCGAGGATGCGGTGACCTCCGGCTACAACATACTGATCGTCTCCGACCGGCAGGTGGACCGGGATAATGCGGCGATTCCCGCACTGCTGGCGCTTTCCGCGGTGCACCAGCACCTGGTAAGCACCGGCCTGCGCACCTCGGCGGGGCTGGTGGTGGAGACCGGCTCGGCGCGGGAGGTGCACCATTTCGCCCTCCTCGGGGGCTACGGCGCCGAGGCCGTGCATCCCTACTTGGCTCTGGAAACGGTGCGGGAATTGGCACCCCTGCTGCCAAAGGAAATCGACGACAAGGCCGCCGTCAAAAACTACATCAAGGCCATCGGCAAGGGGCTTATGAAGGTGATGTCGAAGATGGGCATTTCCACATACATGTCCTACACCGGGGCACAGATCTTCGAGGCCGTCGGCCTGGCCCGTCCCTTCGTGAACAAGTACTTTACTGGCACCGCCAGCAACGTGGAGGGCATAGGCGTGTTCGAGATTGCCGAGGAGGCGATACGCATGCACCGCCGAGCCTTTGGAAGCGATCCGGTGCTCGCGGGAATGCTTGACGCGGGCGGTGAGTATGCATGGCGGGTGCGCGGCGAGGAGCACATGTGGACTCCCGAAGCGATCGCCAAGCTGCAGCATTCCACCCGGCACAACAGTCTGGCGACCTACAAGGACTACGCCAAGATCATCAACGATCAGTCCAAGCGGCAAATGACGCTGCGGGGCCTGTTCGAGATCAAGCCCGCCGGGGACGCCATCGAGATCGAGGAAGTAGAGCCGGCCCAGGAAATCGTCAAGCGCTTCGCCACCGGCGCCATGTCCCTCGGCTCCATCTCGACCGAGGCGCACACGACCCTCGCCATCGCCATGAACCGGATCGGCGGCAAGTCAAATACCGGCGAAGGCGGCGAGGACCCGCGCCGTTACCAGCCGATCAAGGACGGTGACAGCCTTGCCACGATGCTCGGCGGCGACCGCATCGAGCGCGACATCCCTTTGAAGGCCGGTGATTCCCTGCGCTCCAAGATCAAGCAGGTCGCCTCGGGCCGGTTTGGCGTAACCACCGAGTATCTGGTCAGTGCCGACCAGATCCAGATCAAGATCGCCCAGGGCGCGAAGCCCGGCGAAGGGGGTCAACTGCCAGGCCACAAGGTTTCCGATTACATTGCGGAATTGCGGTTCTCGGTGCCTGGCGTGGGCCTGATCTCGCCGCCGCCGCATCACGACATCTACTCGATTGAGGACATCGCGCAACTCATCCATGACCTGAAGAACGCCAACCCCCGCGCGTCGATCTCGGTGAAGCTGGTGTCGGAAGTCGGCGTGGGCACGGTCGCGGCGGGTGTCGCCAAGGCGAAGTCGGACCACGTCACCATTGCCGGCCACGACGGCGGCACGGGCGCGTCCCCCTTGTCTTCCATCAAGCACGCCGGTACCCCCTGGGAGCTCGGGCTCGCGGAGACCCAGCAAACCCTGGTGCTTAACCGCCTGCGCGGCCGAATCGCAGTGCAGGTGGACGGACAGTTGAAAACCGGGCGCGATGTGGTCATCGGCGCCATGCTTGGTGCCGACGAGTTCGGCTTCGCCACCGCGCCCTTGGTGGTCGAGGGCTGCATCATGATGCGCAAGTGTCACCTCAACACCTGCCCGGTGGGCGTGGCCACGCAGGATCCCGTGCTGCGTAGGCGCTTCAGCGGCCAGCCGGAATATGTCGTCAACTATTTCTTCTTCGTGGCCGAGGAGGTGCGGGAAATAATGGCGCAAATCGGGGTCCGGAAATTCGATCAACTCATCGGCCGCATGGACCTGCTTGACATGAAGAAGGGCATCGAGCATTGGAAGGCTCAAGGGCTCGATTTTTCCCGAATCTTCCAGAAGCCGGCTGTCCCGCCGGATGTTGCGGTCCACAACTGCGAGAAGCAGGATCACGGACTCGAGCGGGCCCTGGACCACCAGTTGATCAAGCTCGCCCAGCCGGCCCTGGAGCAGCGCGAGAAGATCCGCATCGACCTCCCCATCCGCAACGTCAACCGCACGGTAGGGACGATGCTCTCTGGTAAAGTGGCGCAGAAGTACGGGCATGCCGGGCTTTCCGATGACACCGTTCACATCACTTTCACCGGAAGCGCCGGCCAGAGCTTCGGCGCTTTTCTCGCCCGAGGCATTACCCTGGAACTGATCGGCGACGCCAACGACTACACCGGCAAGGGGCTTTCGGGGGGGCGCATCATCGTGCGTCCCCACGCGGAGTTCCGGGGTGACCCCCAGGAGAACATCATCATCGGCAACACGGTAATGTACGGCGCCATTGACGGCGAAGCGTACTTCCGAGGCGTCGCCGGCGAGCGCTTCCTGGTGCGCAACTCCGGCGGCACGGCGGTGGTGGAGGGCGTGGGGGACCACGGCTGCGAATACCTGACGGGCGGCAGCTGCGTGGTGCTCGGCGCCACGGGCCGTAATTTCGCGGCCGGTATGAGCGGCGGCATCGCCTATGTGTACGACCCCGGCCGCACTTTCAAGGAACGCTGCAATCCCGCCATGGTCGATCTCGAGCCGATGCCGACCCCGGGTCAGACCCCGCCGGAACTGCGTCATCGGGGGGAGGATGACGACACGCTGCTGAAGCGTTTGATCGAGAACCACGCCAAGTTCACGGGCTCGGATGCCGCAAAAGCCATCCTCGCCAACTGGCAGGTCTCGCGCTCGCTCTTCGTGAAGGTGTTCCCCAAGGAATACCGCAGGGCGCTCAAAGAATTGTATCTCAAGCGCACGAGCCAGGCTGCTTGACGGAACAGCATCTGTGCCGCGGGCCCACTGGGGCCGGGGGTTCCCTGTGTCGTTCCCCCGCTGCCAATGACCGAATTGACTGGTTGGAGTTGGAATCATGGGAAAACCCACCGGATTTCTTGAGCTGAACCGCATTGAGGAGGCGGCGCTACCAGTACAGGAGCGCCTAAAGAACTATCGCGAGTTCGTCCAGCCCCTCTCCGACGCGGACGCTTCTAAGCAGGGCGCGCGCTGCATGGATTGCGGTATCCCGTTCTGCTCCAGCGGCTGCCCCGTCAACAACATCATCCCGGACTGGAACGACCTTGTGTACCGGAACCGGTGGCGCGATGCCCTCGAGGTGCTGCATTCAACCAACAATTTTCCGGAATTCACAGGCAGGATCTGCCCCGCGCCCTGCGAGGAGGCGTGCACGCTGCGCATCAACGCCCAGCCCGTTGGCATAAAGTCTATCGAGCACGCGATCGCCGACAAGGGATGGGAACAGGGCTGGATCGTGCCCAACCCGGCGCCGGGCAAGACCGGGAAAAAGGTTGCCGTGGTCGGCTCCGGCCCCGCCGGGCTCGCCTGCGCCCAGCAACTCGCGCGAGCCGGCCATCGCGTCGTGGTGTTCGAGAAAGCCGACCGCATTGGGGGCCTCCTCCGCTACGGAATACCCGACTTCAAGCTGGAAAAATGGACCATTGACCGGCGCCTGGAGCAGATGCGCGCCGAAGGCGTCGAGTTTCGGGTGAACCATTATGTTGGCCTCGCGCCGAAGCCGGGTATTGCGGGCGCGGTCAGAGTGGATCCGCAGGATCTGGCCGGGGAATTCGACGCAGTAGTGCTCTCAGGCGGCGCCGAACAGCCCCGCGACTTGCCCATTCCCGGGCGGGAGCTGGACGGCGTCCACTTCGCCATGGACTTCCTGCCACTCCAGAACCGGCGGGTGGCCGGAGACAAAGAGGTTCCAGAATTTTGGGCTCGCGACAAGCATGTGGTGGTGATCGGTGGCGGCGACACGGGTTCCGACTGCGTGGGTACCTCCAACCGCCATGGCGCGAGGACGGTCACCCAGCTCGAGCTGCTGCCCATGCCCCCCGACCTGGACCGCAACCCGGTCTGGCCGTACTGGCCGAGCCGGCTGCGCAGTTCCTCCTCCCATGAGGAGGGCTGCGAGCGGGACTGGTCGGTAATCACCAAGCGCTTTGCAGGGGAAAGCGGCAAACTCAAGGGCCTGGTGGCGGCCCGCCTCGAGTGGGAAAAGGATCCCGCCAGCGGCCAGATGAAAATGAAGGAAGTTCCGCAAAGCGAATTCGAGCTGCCTGCCGATTTGGTGCTGCTTGCCATGGGGTTCACGGGGCCGATCCAGTCCGTGATCGACGCGTTCGGGATCGAGAAGGACGCCCGCGGCAATGCCAAGGCAACCACGGACGGGCCGGGGCCCTACGTGACCTCGGTACCCAAGGTGTTCGCCGCGGGCGACATGCGCCGCGGGCAATCCCTCGTGGTATGGGCCATCCGCGAAGGCCGCCAGTGCGCCCGGGCGGTGGATGAGTTTTTGATGGGTTGCAGCGAGCTTCCGCGTTGAATCCCGGGGCATGGGGGCCGGGGGCCAGGGCGCAGGAAATCCGGCGTTAGCGGGCTCGTCCCTTCGAGCTTCAAATTGAATTCCCCATGACCAAGCCAAAGAACGATACCTTACTGCGGGCCCTGCTCCGCCAGCCCACCGAGTACACGCCCCTCTGGCTGATGCGCCAGGCCGGACGCTACCTGCCCGAGTACAACCAGACGCGGGCGCGCGCGGGCAGCTTCCTGAATCTTTGCAAGAGTCCCGACTTCGCCACCGAAGTCACCATGCAGCCGCTGGCCAGGTATCCCCTTGACGCCGCGATCCTGTTCTCGGACATCCTCACCATTCCCGACGCCATGGGTCTCGGACTGTATTTCGCCGAAGGCGAGGGGCCCAAGTTCGAGCGGCCCCTGCGCGACGAGTGGGAGATCCGCGACTTGGCGGTTCCCGATCCGGACGTTCATCTGCGTTATGTCATGGATGCCGTGCGCCAGATCCGCAAGGCGCTGGACAACGAGGTTCCGCTCATCGGCTTCTCCGGGAGCCCGTTCACTCTGGCCTGTTACATGGTCGAGGGCGGCGGCAGCGATGACTTCCGACGGCTGAAGACCATGCTCTACGACCGGCCCGAATTGCTTCACCACATTCTGGATGTGACTGCCCAGGCCGTCACCGCCTATCTCAACGCGCAGATCGAGAGCGGAGCCCAGGCAGTCATGATCTTCGACACTTGGGGAGGGACGCTTTCCGCGGCGGGCTACCGGGAGTTTTCCCTGCGCTACCTGGAGCAGATCGTGGCGCGGCTCAGGCGGGAGCACGAGGGGCGGCGGGTGCCCAGCATCGTGTTTACCAAAGGCGGGGGGCTCTGGCTGGAGTCGATTGCAGGAACAGGCTGCGACGCAGTCGGGCTCGATTGGACCATTGACATTGGCGAAGCACGCCGCCGCGTGGGAAACCGTGTCGCACTGCAGGGCAACCTCGACCCGGCGGTGATGTTCGCATCCCCTGAAAAGATCACCGAAGAGGCTGGCAGGATTCTTTCTGCATACGGCTCTGGCCACGGACACGTGTTCAACCTCGGCCACGGAATCTCACAATTTACCCCTCCAGACAACGTGTTAGCCTTGGCGGACGCAGTCCATTCCATCAGCCGCCAGTTCCACTAGTACCGCAAAAAACGGCTTTACCATGCGGGTTTCACGGCCGCTTATGCACAGGATCCCGTGTTTGTCTCGTTTCGTCCGTGAAACCATAAGGTATTTTGTCACACTTCTCCAACCTGATGATTTTAGGTATCTATTTTTGTGGATCGGCAAATCTCTTGCGACGTAAGGTTTTACAGTCGCGAGCCGTTAGGTATCTCCGAGGCGAATTACCCACAGAATTATCCACAGGGTTGGGAGGCCAGCCTGATTTCCCTCTTCGGCATAATTTGTTAGCACGCCTTGCGAGAAATTACTTGAGGTTGTTGTCGCGGCGCATCACGGGTCGATGAGCGTCCTGCGCATCGCCCTCGATGTTCCCCTGGACACCTCCTTCGACTATCTTGCCGGGGAGGACGAGCCAGCTGCCGTCGGTGATTGTGTGCTGGTTCCATTTGGAAACCGGAAGGTTCTTGGGGTCGTTATGGAAGTGGCGGAAAGTTCCGCCGTGCCGCTGACCCGGCTCCGGCAGATCGAGCGGGTGGTGCGGGAGGTGCCACCACTTCCCGCCGACCTGATCGCGTTGCTCCGTTTCTGCAGCGATTACTATCAATATCCTCTCGGGCAGGCCGTTATCAACGCACTACCCGCGCGCCTGCGCAGCATCCGCCCCATCCGTTCCCTGGCCGAGCCCGCTTACCAGGCATCCGAAGAGGCGCTGCGCGCCGACATCGAAATTCTGCCGCCGCGTCGGATCGCCCAGCGCCGCCTGCTCCGTGAACTCAAGGCGGGACGCGTCTTGACGCGCGCCGCCGCCGGCAAGCTGGTTTCACGGCCCGGCCCGGCCCTGCAGGAACTGGCGCGCCTCGGTCTGGCGAAGGAAGTGGAAGTCGTGGGGCCCTCCCCCGACACGCCGGAACAGGCTCCGTCGCTCAATTCCGGGCAGCAAGACGCGGCCTGCGCCATCTCCCGATCACTCGGGGGCTACCGGGCTTGGCTGCTGCATGGGGTCACCGGTAGCGGCAAGACGGAGGTCTACCTGCGCGTGCTCGCGGAAGTTATAGGACGCGGCGGGCAGGGTCTGGTGCTGGCGCCGGAGATCAACCTCACGCCGGAGCTGGAGGCACGCTTCCGCCGGCGCTTTCCCGCCGAAACGGTCGTCAGCCTGCACAGCGGACTCGCCGCGGGCGACCGCCTGCGAAACTGGGTGCTCGCGTCCACCGGCCGCGCCGGCATCGTCCTCGGCACACGCCTAGCAGTGTTCACACCGCTGCCGGCCTTGGCATTGATCGTGGTGGACGAGGAGCACGATGCCTCGTACAAGCAGGAGGAGGGACTGCGTTACTCGGCGCGGGACGTCGCCGTGTTCCGCGCCAAGCACGCCGGGGTGCCCGTGGTGCTGGGTTCCGCCACGCCGTCGTTGGAAAGCCTGCACAACGCCAACCGCAGCCGCTACGGACTTCTGCGGCTCACGCAGCGAGCCGTCGAGTCCGCGGAGCTTCCCGTGATTCGTCTGGTCGACCTGCGGCGCGAGCGGCTCCAGGACGGCCTGTCTCAGCCGCTGTTGCACGCGGTCGCAGCGCGACTCGAGCGGGGCGAGCAGAGCCTGGTGTTCATCAACCGCCGCGGTTTTGCGCCGGTCCTGGCCTGTCCCTCCTGTGGCTGGGTATCCCCTTGTCCACGCTGCTCGGGCCGGCTCGTGGTGCATCTCGACCGGCAGCGCTTGCTTTGCCACCACTGCGGGCACGCCGAGAGCGTGCCGCGCGCCTGCCCGGGCTGCGGAAACCAGGACCTGCGTCCCCTGGGACACGGCACCCAGCGTGTGGAATCCGCCCTGGCCGCCCTGTTCCCCGCAGCCCGCGTTGCCCGGGTGGATCGGGATACCGCACGCCGCAGGCACTCCTGGCAGCAGGTCCTGTCGGCAATTCGCGACGGGCGCATCGACGTCCTGGTGGGCACCCAGATTCTGTCCAAAGGCCACGACCTTCCGTCCGTATCCTTGGTCGGCGTACTCAATGCCGACAGCGCCCTCTACGCCAGCGATTTCCGGGCCGCCGAGCGGCTTTTCGCTCAACTAATCCAGGTCGCAGGCCGCGCCGGCCGCGGCGCTATTCCGGGCGAGGTGCTGGTGCAGACGCAATTTCCGGATCATCCGCTATACCAAGCGCTGTGCCGGCACGATTTCGACACCGTGGCAGCGGAATTGCTGGAGGAGCGCCGCGACGCGGGCTTTCCGCCCTTCGTTCATCAGGCCCTGCTGCGGGCGGAATCGCCGCAGCGGGAGCGTGTCATGGACTTCCTGGGTCGGGTTCGAGCGCTGGCTCCCGCAGGCAACACCGGTATCACCCTGTTCGAGCCGGTTCCCGCCCCGATGGCCCGGGTCGCGGGCATGGAACGGGGGCAGCTCTTGGTGCAGTGTGACTCGCGCGCCGAACTCCAGCGCTTTCTCGTCGAATGGCGCCGGAACATCTCGGCCCTGCAGGAGCGCCATGTGCGATGGGCGCTGGACGTGGACCCCCTGGATGCCTGATGCGGGAGACAGGCCGCATCCGCGACCACTATAATAGGCGCCCCATGAATGCCCCACCGCACCTTGACTACAAGAGCCACGTTGCCGAACTCTTCTCCAGCGCGCTTGCACTGGTGGCGCCGGACGCGGGCGTCGCCGTAGAGGTCGAGCGCCCTAAGCAGCGTGAGCACGGGGATTTCGCCTGCAATCTGGCGCTGCAGCTGGCGCGGCCCCTCAAGCGCAATCCGCGCGATATCGCCAGGACGCTCATCGACGCTCTGCCCCCGTCGGGTTACGTCGAGCGCGCCGAGATCGCGGGGGCCGGATTCATCAATGTTCACCTCAAGCCGGCCGCCAAGCAGAAGGCGCCCCGGATCGTCCTTGAGGCCGCCGCCGGCTACGGCCGCCGCAGCCTCGGGCGGAACACGAAGATTCAGGTGGAATTCGTATCCGCCAATCCCACCGGCCCGCTGCATGTCGGCCACGGCCGGGGGGCGGCGTACGGCGCAAGCCTCGCGAATATCCTGCAGGCCGCGGGCTATGACGTCACCCGCGAGTTCTATGTGAACGACGCGGGACGCCAGATGGACATTCTGGCGCTTTCCACCTGGCTGCGTTATCTGGAAGCCGCCGGGGAGACGATTGAGTTTCCCGCCAACGGCTACCGTGGCGAATATGTACGCGTGATGGCGCGCACCATTTTTTCCCTCCATGGCCGGCGCTATGTGCGGGCATCGGACGAAGCGATGGCCGGCGCGCCTTCCGACGCGGAGGACCCGGAAGGCCGGGTGGACGCGTTGATCGTTAACGCCAAACGGCTGCTCGGCCCGGAATACGGCTACATCCATGGTTTCGCCCTCACCGAGCAGTTGGGAGACTGCCGCAATGATCTCGCAGAGTTCGGCGTGACCTACGACTCATGGTTCTCGGAAAATTCGCTTCATGACAGCGGCAAGGTCGGGCGAGTCGTGGATCTGCTCGAGAGCAACGGCCACGTCTATTTGCAGGATGGGGCGCGCTGGTTCCGGTCCAGCGCCTTCGGCGACGAAAAGGACCGCGTGGTTCAGAGGGAAAACGGGCAGTACACCTATTTTGCGGCCGACATCGCGTACCACCTGAACAAGTTCGAGCGGGGTTTCGAGCGCGTGATCGACGTGTGGGGCGCGGATCACCACGGCTACATGCCGCGCGTGCGGGGAGCCCTGAGCGCGCTGGGCCTGGACGCGCAACGCCTCACCGTGGCGCTGGTGCAGTTTGCGGTGCTCTATCGGCAGGGAAAGAAGGTCTCCATGTCGACGCGGGCCGGGGATTTCGTAACCCTGCGCGAGTTGCGCAACGAAGTGGGAAACGACGCCGCCCGCTTCTTCTACGTCCTGCGCAAGAGCGACCAGCACCTGGATTTCGATCTCG
>Ga0210374_1000070_pt1 | contig 11757 bp, 12 predicted proteins | sample S765metaT_FD_170483 | JGI IMG/M metagenome (GOLD analysis project Ga0210374, IMG submission 170483) | Metatranscriptome of estuarine sediment microbial communities from the Columbia River estuary, Washington, United States - S.765... | ecosystem: Environmental > Aquatic > Marine > Intertidal...
ACGAGAACAAAGGCAGCCAGCGATTGGCGTCTGAGCCTTGCGTGTGCATTTGTCTCCATGTTGGGCCTAGGTAAGCGTGCGGCTACTTTATGAACCCTAACGTGAATTAGTGGCCCTAAAAGGCCGATTTAAAGTCGCCTTCATTCTACGACGTTGTCAACCCCACACAAAATCAGCGCGTTATGTGCTGTATGCATATACACAGTTTTTGTTATATGCGTTTGCGGAGGTAAAACCATGACAAATCATGACATTACGCGCGACAGCCCTCAACCGCCCCGGCTCCTGGACCGCCTCCGGGACGTTATCCGCCGGCGCCATTACAGCTATCGTACGGAACAGGCCTACGTCCACTGGGTCAAGCGCTTCATTTACTTCAGTGGGCGGCGCCACCCGGCGGAGCTGGGTGCCGCGGAGGTCACAGCCTTTCTCACACATCTTGCCCGGGACCGCTCGGTGTCGTCCTCCACGCAGAATCAGGCGCTTGCAGCGCTGCTCTTCCTGTATGAAGGGGTGCTGGAATGCAAGCTCCCGTGGATGGACGGAATCGAGCGGGCAAAGCGGCCAGTCAAGGTGCCGGTGGTGCTGACGCGCGAGGAGGTTCGGGCGCTGCTCGCGCAGCTGGAGGGCACGAAGTGGATCATGGCGAGCCTCCTCTACGGCGGGGGCCTGCGCCTGAGGGAGTGCCTGAAGCTCCGGGTAAAGGACGTGGACTTCGGCTACCGGCAACTCGTGGTTCGCGACGGAAAGGGGGCGAAAGACCGCGTCACCATGCTGCCCGACGCGGTGGTGCAACCCCTGCGCGACCACCTGGTCCGTGTCAGGCGCCTTCATGAGCGCGACCTCGAGGCGGGCTACGGCGAGGTGGAGCTCCCGTTCGCACTCGAACGCAAGTATCCCCGCGCCGGGCGCGAGTGGGGCTGGCAGTACGTCTTCCCGTCGGTAAAGCTCTCCGCCGATCCACGATCCGGGGTGATCCGGCGGCATCACGTGTACGATTCCGTCCTGCCCCGTGCGATCGGGGCGGCAGCGCGTGCGGCGGGCATCGCCAAGCCGGTGGGCTGCCATGTACTGAGGCACTCGTTCGCCACCCACCTGCTCGAGGCGGGTTATGACATTCGGACCGTCCAGGAGTTGCTGGGACACCAGGATGTTTCCACGACCATGATCTACACCCACGTGCTGAACAAGGGCGGCCGGGGCGTGACGAGCCCGCTGGACCGCGCGGCCTGAGCTGCCGCGCCACGGTTCGCGGTACCATTGGGGCGCATCAACCAGCCCACGGCGACACCGCAGCCATGTTCCAGCCCACCCGCGACCAGGCCCGGCAGTTTTTTTTCGACGCCTGGGCCAAGTACCGCGCCGGCCAGCCGCTCTCGGACCTGGAGCAGATCGCGGTCACGGCGATCGTGGAGCACCCGGAGTACCACCGGTTCCTGGACGACCCGGAGCGCCACCGGGACCGGGACTGGACCCCGGAGAAAGGCGAGACCAATCCCTTCCTCCACCTTTCCATGCACCTGGCGATCCGGGAGCAGATCTCCATCGACCAGCCGCCGGGGATCCGGTCGCGCTTCGAGGCGCTGCGGGATAAGGCAGGCTCGGAGCACGACGCCCTGCACGCGGTGATGGAGTGCCTGGGGGAGATGCTGTGGCAGGCCCAGCGCCAGGGCGCCGCGCCGGACGCGGCGGTGTATTTCGCCTGCCTGGACCGCTTCGCCGGGCGCTGAGCAGGAGACGGGCGCGGCCATGTCCGACCTCGACGACCCCCGCGTGCTGTTTGCCGCCGAGCGCACACTCCTCGCGTGGGTGCGGACCAGCCTGGCGCTGATGGCGTTCGGATTCGTGGTGGAACGCTTCGGCCTGTTTGCGGAGATGATGGCCGGCCCGGACCTCCCCCATGTGGATCCCGTACTCTCGTTCTGGGTCGGCGTCGGCTTCATCCTGCTGGGCACGCTCCTGGCGTTCCTCGCAATCTTCCAGTACCGGACCGTGGTCCGCGGCCTGCGGCCGGCGGAGATTCCCGCCGGCTATTGGGTCAACCTCACGACCTTTGCCTGCGCCGCGCTCGGGGTGTTGGGGATCGTCCTGGTGGCGTACCTGTACCATGGGTTCAGCATCCGCTAGACGCCAGGGGCAAAAGGAAGTCAAATCCGACCGCGGGACTCGGAAAAAGCCGCGTTTATGGGCTCACTCAAAATTTCGTCGGCTTACGTCCCCGGGGTCGTAGTAGCATTGTTGGTTTAGAATCCGGTGCAAGCGGCACCGCATCCCACGCCATGCCGCAGTTTCCCCACCGGGATCAACATTGAGGAGGACGTATTCATGGCACGCATCGTCATTCTTGGAGCGGGCATCGGGGGCATGCCCATGGCCTACGAGATGCGGGAGAAGGCGCGCGCAACCGACCAGATCACCGTGATCTCCAACAACCCCAAGTTCCACTTCGTGCCTTCGAATCCCTGGGTGGCGGTGGACTGGCGCAAGCGCGACGACATCGAGCTCGAAATCGGCCCGCTGCTCGCCAAGCGCAAGATTGACTTCATCGGCGTCGGCGCCAAGCGCGTGCACCCGGACCGGAACCAGGTGGAGCTGGACGACGGCCGCACGGTGGACTACGACTTCCTGGTGATCGCCACCGGCCCGAAGCTGGCCTTCGAGGAGGTGGAGGGCCTCGGGCCCGGCGGCCACACCCAGTCCATCTGCCACGTGGACCACGCCGAGACTGCGGAGCAGTTCTGGCAGTCGTTCGTGGGGGAGCCGGGACACGTCGTGGTCGGCGCGGTGCAGGGGGCGTCCTGCTACGGTCCGGCCTACGAGTTCGCGATGATCATGGACACCGATCTCCGCAAGCGCAAGATCCGCGACCGGGTGCCCATGACCTTCGTCACCGCGGAGCCCTACATCGGGCACCTGGGCCTCGGCGGGGTCGGCGATTCCAAGGGCCTGCTGGAATCGGCGTTCCGCGACCGCCACATCAAGTGGATCTGCAACGCCAAGACCACCAAGGTCGAGGCCGGCAAGATGTACGTGACCGAGCACGACGAGAACGGCCAGCCCAAGAAGGAGCACGTGCTGGAGTTCAAGTACTCCATGATGCTTCCGGCGTTCAAGGGCGTGGACGCGGTGTTCGGCATCGAGGGCCTCACCAACCCGCGCGGCTTCATCCTGATCGACCAGTTCCAACGCAACCCCAAGTTCCACAACGTTTACTCGGTGGGGGTATGCGTGGCGATTCCCCCGGTGGAAGCGACGCCGGTCCCGACCGGCGCGCCCAAGACCGGCTACATGATCGAGTCCATGGTGGCGGCCACGGCCCACAACATCCGCGATGCGCTGGACGGCAAGGAGCCCTCCCACAAGGCGACCTGGAACGCGGTCTGCCTGGCGGATTTCGGCGACACCGGCGCGGCGTTCGTGGCCCTGCCCCAGATCCCGCCGCGCAACGTGAACTGGTTCTCCGAGGGCAAGTGGGTGCACCTGGCCAAGGTGGCCTTCGAGAAGTACTTTCTGCGCAAGATGAAGAAGGGCACCACGGAGCCGGTGTGGGAGAAAATGGTGATGAACGCCCTCGGCATCATGAAGCTCAAGAAATAGCGACCCGGATTTCCGCGCGGCCGGCAGGCCGGCGGAACATGGGCAAAAAAAACGGGGCGCCGCGGCGCCCCGTTTTCGTGGGACCGGAGCCGGTCAGCGCACCACCAGGCCTTTCTGCTTGGCGTAATACGCCGCCAGGTTGGCGATGTCGGCGTCGGAGAGGGGCGCCGCCATTCCCTGCATGATGGGGTTGTCGCGCTTGCCGCTCTTGTAGTCGGAGAGGGCCTTCGCCAGGTAGTCCTCGTACTGGCCCGCGATGCGCGGGAAATCGGGCGTCGGGCTGTTGCCGTCGGGGCCGTGGCAGGCGGCGCAAACCTCGGCGGCCTTCTTCTTGCCCGCCTCCGCGTCGCCGGCAAGGGCCGGCCCGGCAATGAGGGCGAGGGCTGCTGCTGCAATCAAGATCTTCATGGCGTGGGGTTCCGGGTTATTTCTGCGCCGCGTAGAAGGCAGCCAAATCTTCCATGTCCTGCTGGCTGAGCGTCGCCGCCACCCCGTTCATGGACGGGTGCTTGCGCGCGCCGGACTTGTAGCCCTGGAGCGCGGAGAGGATGTAGGTCGGATGCTGGCCTCCGAGCTTTGGCACCGTGTACACCTTGGGGAAGGCGGTGCGGTAGCCCGGAATCCCGTGGCATCCCTCGCACATGGAGTTCTTGCGGGCGCCTTTTTCGGGATCCCCGGCCGCCTGGGCCGCGCCGCCCGCGGCGAGCATGCCGAAGCTCCCCAGTGCTATCCAAAGCAGTTGCTTTTTCATGGTGTTAGTTTCGGGATGGATGTGAACGCCGCACTTTATCCGATGACATTTCTCGGGTCAACGTTTCCGGCGGCGTGCCTCAGGCGAGCCCCCCCGGGGCGAGAAGCCGGAACGCCAGCCCCACCAGGGCACAGGCGGCAATCACCGGGATGATGCCGGCCTTGAACCGCCACAGGGCGATGAACGCCGCCACGCCGAGCAGCCCGGAGAACCACTCGAAGTTGCCGTCAAATCCCGCCGGCCACAGCACGTGGTAGCCAAAAAAAACGGCGAGATTCAGCACCACGCCCACCACCGCCGCGGTAATCCCGGTCAGGGGCGCCACAAACTTTATGTCGCCATGGGTGGCCTCCACCAGCGGGCCGCCGATGAGGATGAACAGGAACGAGGGCAGAAAGGTGAAGAAGGTGGCCACCGCCGCCCCCGCCAGCCCTCCGGCGAACAGCGCGTCGCCAAACACCTGCTTGGTCCAGCCGCCGACGAAGCCGACAAAGGTCACCACCATGATGAGGGGACCCGGCGTGGTCTCCCCCAGGGCCAGCCCGTCGATCATTTGGGGCCCGGTGAGCCAGCCGTAATGCTCCACTCCTCCCTGGTACACGTAGGGGAGCACGGCGTAGGCGCCGCCGAAGGTGAGCAGCGCCGCCTTGGTGAAGAACCAGCCCATGCGGGTGAGCGTGCCGTCCCAGCCGAAGGTGGCGGCGAGCAGCGCCAGTGCGGCGACCCAGATCGCGAGCCCCGCGATCACGAAGCCCGCGAGCCGCGCCCGGGAGAAGCGCGCATGGTCCGGCGTGGGGGTGTGGTCGTCGATGAGCGAGGGGCCCCAGGACTTCTCCGCCCCCCCATGGCTGCCCCCGGCCCTGAATTTCTCCGGCGCAAGGCGCCCGCCGATGGCCCCGGCCACGGCCGCCGCCAGCACGATGGCGGGGAACGGCACGCCGAAGGCGAAGATGGCCACGAAGGCGGCGGCGGCAAGCACCCACAGCGTGCCGTTGCGCAGCGCCCGGGTGCCGATGCGATAGGCGGCGAAGACCACGATGGCCACCACCGCGGGCTTGATGCCGTAGAGCACGCCGGCCACCGCCGGTACGCTGCCGAAGTCGAGGTAGATCCAGGAGAGGCCCGCCAGGATGAAATACGAGGGCAGGAAGAACAACGTGCCGGCGACGATGCCGCCCCAGACGCCGTGCAGCAGCCAGCCGATGTAGATGGCAAGCTGGATCGCCTCCGGCCCCGGCAGCAGCATGCAATAGTTGAGGGCGTGCAGGAAGCGCCGCTCGGAAATCCAGCGCCGGCGCTCCACCAGCTCCTGGTGCATGATGGAGATCTGCCCCGCCGGGCCGCCGAAGCTGATGAAGCCGAGCTTGAGCCAGTAGCGGAACGCCTCCCCCGCGCCCACCGCGCGCGGTGGCGGGGCCTCGTCGGTTACCTCGGCTACGGGGCTCATTTGCGGCTTCCCGACTCCATGGCGGATAATGCGCGCATTCTAGAGTAAAGCCTGAAACACCCCCTTGGGCAGTCTCGCCGCCCGGCTACCGGGCCTCCAATCCGTATTCCCGTTCCTGTGCTGGCTGCCCCGCGTCAACGCGCAGTCCGCGCGGGCGGACCTGATCGCGGGTCTCACCGGCGCCGTGGTGGTGCTGCCCCAGGGGGTGGCCTTCGCCACCATCGCCGGCATGCCCCCGGAGTACGGCCTGTACGCGGCCATGGTGCCGGCCATCGTCGCCGCCCTGTTCGGCTCTTCCTGGCACCTGGTCTCGGGGCCCACCACCGCCATCTCCATCGTGGTGTTTGCCACCGTGAGCCCCCTCGCGGAGCCGGGCAGCGAGGCTTACGTGCGTATCGTGCTCACCATGACCTTCCTCATGGGCGCGTTCCAGCTGTTCATGGGCCTCGCCCGCATGGGAACCCTGGTGAACTTCATCTCCCACACCGTGGTGGTGGGGTTCACCGCCGGTGCCGGCATCCTGATCATCGCCAGCCAGGTCAAGAATTTCTTCGGCATTGCCATACCCCGGGGCGCCCACATCCCGGAGATCGCCACCGCCCTTGTCCAGCGGGCGGGAGACATCAATCCCTATATCACCGCCGTGGCGCTGTTCACCCTCGCCGCTGCGCTGGTGGCCCGGAGCTTCCTGCCGCGCCTGCCCTACATGATCATCGCGATGGTGGCCGGAAGCCTGCTGGCGGTCCTGATGGATCTGCTCCTGGGAAGCCGCACCGGCATCGCCACGGTGGGTGCCCTCCCCGCAACTCTGCCGCCGCTCTCGCAGCCCGACCTGTCGCTCTCGGCCATAAAGGCCACCGCCGGCAGCGCCCTGGCGGTCACCATCCTCGGCCTCACCGAGGCGGTGTCCATTGCCCGCGCCATCGCGGTCAAGTCGGAACAGCGCATCGACGGCAACCAGGAATTCATCGGCCAGGGGCTCTCCAACATGGCCGGAAGCTTCTTCTCCGCCTACGCTTCCAGCGGCTCCTTCAACCGCAGCGGCCTCAATTACGAGGCCGGCGCCCGCACCCCCCTGGCCTCGGTGCTGGCGGCGGTGTTCCTGGCGGGGATCCTGCTGCTGGTGGCGCCCCTGGCGGCGTACCTGCCGATCCCGGCCATGGCGGCGATCCTGTTCGTGGTGGGCTTCGGCCTCATCGATTTCCACCACATCCGCGGAATCCTCCGGGCCAGCCGCTCGGAGAGCGTGGTGCTGGCCGTGACCTTTTTTGGCACCCTGTTCCTGGACCTGGAGTTCGCCATCTTCGCGGGGGTGCTGCTTTCCCTCGTGCTTTACCTCAACCGCACCTCCCGCCCTGCGGTCCAGGATGTAAAACCGGCCACCGAGGAGGGCGCTTATCACTTCAGCACGCTCACGGGACTCCCCGACTGCCCCCAGTTCAAGATGGTGCGAATCCATGGATCGCTGTTTTTCGGGGCGGTGGATCACGTAGGGCAGACCCTGCAGAGCATCGACGAGGAGAACCCGGACCAGAAGCATGTCCTGATCGTCGCCAGCCGCGTGAATTTCGTGGACGTGGCCGGCGCCGAGATGCTGGTGCAGGAGGCCCGGCGGCGGAAGCGCGCGGGCGGCGGGCTTTATGTCTACCGGCTGCGGAACAGCGCGGTGGAGTTCCTGAGGCGGGGACACTACCTTGAGGAAATCGGGGCCGGAAACGTGTTCCCGGTCCGCACCGACGTGATTGGCGCCGTCTACCCCAATCTGGACCCCGAGATCTGCCGCAACTGCAGCGCCCGCATCTTCCGCCGCTGCAGGGAGCGGCTGCCCAATGGCGAGCCACGGGCGGACGCCGTAATGCAATCGCCGGCTTGACCGATCGCCGCCTGATCTACGCGGCCACTTTCCTGCGCGCCCTGGCGACCGGGCTGCTCGGGGTGCTGCTCGGCATCTACCTCGCCCGGCTCGATTTCTCGCCCGCCCAGATCGGCCAGGTGCTGGCCGCCGGACTCGCGGGAGCCACCGCCGCCGCGCTGATCGCGACCCTCCTGGGAGACCGGCTCGGACGCCGCCGCCTGCTGGTGGCGCTCGGCGTGGTGGCGGGACTGGGTGGGATGGCAGCCGCGTGGCTGAGCGCGTTCCCCGCCATGGCGGCGGCGGCGTTCCTCGGAATGATGAACGGCATGGGCCGCGACCGGGGCGCGGCGCTCATCGTGGAGCAGGCCATCCTGCCCACCACCACCGGGGACGCCGGCCGCACCGGCGCCTTGGCCTGGTACAACGTGCTCCAGGACATGGGCCACGCGCTGGGCGCGCTGCTGGCGGCGACCCCGGCGCTGCTGCTGGAGAACGGGCCGGCATCGGAACTCCTGCACCTGCGGGCCGGCATCGGCGCCTACGCGCTCCTGATGCTGGTTTCGGGACTGGTGTGCATCGGGCTCGGCCGCGCCGTGGAGTCCGCGCCGCAGGCCTCCGCCCGCCCTTCCCTGGCGCCCCGGAGCCGGCGGGTGCTCACCCGGATCTCCGCGCTGTTCGCCCTTGACAGTGTCGCCGGGGGATTTCTCGGCGCGGCGCTGCTCTCCTATTTCTTCTTCGAGCGCTTCGGCGTGGGAACGACCGCCATCGGCGCGCTGTTCTTCGCGGCGCGGGTGCTCAACGCCCTGTCCCACCTCGGCGCCGCCTGGCTTGCGAAGCGCTTTGGACTGGTCAACACCATGGTGTTCACCCACATCCCGTCGAGCCTGCTGCTGGTGACGGTGGCGTTCGCCCCCAGCTTCGAGGTGGCAGCGATCCTGTTCCTGCTGCGGGAGGGTCTGGTGGAGATGGACGTGCCCACCCGCCAGTCCTATGTCATGGCGGTGGTGCGCCCCGAGGAGCGCACGTTCGCCTCCGGCGTGACCCACCTGGTGCGCCTGGGGGGATGGGCGGTGGCGCCGGCGTTCGCCGGCTGGCTGATGCAGGGCCTGGCCCTCGCCGCGCCCCTGGTGGTGGGGGCGGGGATGAAGATCGCCTATGACCTGATGCTGTGGCGCGCATTCCGGAACCTCAAACCGCCGGAAGAACGGGGACGGACAAGCTGACAAGGGGACATCGGCAGGCGCACCCCCTGGGTCCGCATTTCTGATGCAATAAGCGTTTCTTATTCCAGGGGCAGGTTCTTCGATTGGGAAGATCCGTGCCCGTGGGTTAGCATTCGGCCCTCCTGGACCTCGCCGGGGACGCTGCAGGGAGGCAGCGCGCCAAGTCCGGCGGGTGTCCGCCCTTCCGCCAAGAAAATGTCAGACCGAGGAAAAGAAACCGGCAGGCTCATGGCGTTCGGCGCCGTGACGGCGACCCTATATGCTTTGCTGTTCGCGTTCGAGGAGCGCATCCTGGAGATCACCGGCCAGGGCGGCTGGACCTTCGTCATCCCCATCGCCATCGCCTTCACCCTCTCGTACACCCACGGAAATTTCACGGCGTCCTTCTGGGACTGGTTCGGCATCAAGGCGAAAAAGTAGGCGGGAGAATCCGTGGACCCCGCCGGCGCCAATTTCATCGATCTCGGTTTCGCCAACGTCCTGTTCCTGCTGGGCTTGGGATTCGTTGGCGGCATGGTGAGCGGCTTCATCGGTTCCGGCGGCGCCTTCGTCCTCACGCCCGCCATGATGAGCATGGGCGCCCCCGGCATCGTGGCGGTGGCGAGCAACATCTGCCACAAGTTTCCCAAGGCCCTGGTGGGCGCCATGAAGCGCGCCAAGTACGGGCAGGTGGACCTGAAGCTCGGGATCATCATGGGCGTTTCCGCCGAGGCGGGTATCCTCTACGGCGCCCACATCCAGGAATCCATCAAGCACAGCTTCGGCGACGCCGGCTCCAATCTCTACGTGAGCGCGGCGTTCGTCGTGGTGCTGGCGATCGTGGGCGGTTATGTGCTGTGGGACGCGGTGCGCATCTACCGCAGCGGCGCGCAGCACGCCGAGGAGAAGGTGACCGGCCTCGCCCGCTGGGTGCAGTCGCTGCACATTCCGGGGACCATGGTCTACTTCCCGAGCATCAAGGCGAAAGTGTCGTTCCTGGTGACCCTCCCCATGGGCTTCGCCACTGGAATGCTGGCCGCCACCATCGCCGTGGGCGGGTTCGTCGGCGTGCCCTCCATGATGTATGTGCTGGGCGTGCCGTCGCTGATGGCGTCCGCCACCGAGCTCGTCATCGCCTTCATCATGGGCGTGGGCGGAACGATCAAGTACGCCTGGAGCGGCTTCGTGGACATCCGCCTGGCCATGATCATCCTGGCGGGCTCCCTGTTCGGCATCCAGCTCGGCGCCATCGGCACCACCTACGTCAAGCCCTACATGGTCAAGGTGGTGATGGGCACCATCATGATGATCGTGCTGGTTTCCCGGGGCATCGTGATCCCCGTTTACCTGTCGGAACTGGAAATCATTGCCCCCATCGGATCCGGCACCACCAAGGTCCTCAAGACCGTGAGCTTCTACGTCATGGTGTTGGCCCTCGTCGTCGGGGCCTCCATCATCCTGCGCGCCCTCGTGGGGGGCATGCGCGCCCACCGGCTGGAGCTGGCTGCGGCCGCCGTCCCCGCCCCGGCTCCCGCAGCCGCTCCGGCGCTCACCCGGCTCTCGCCGGTGGGGCGCTTCGATAAGGTGCTGCTCGCCACCGACGGCTCGGAATTCAGCGCCGGCGCCACCCGCGTGGCCCTGGAAATGGGACCGAAATGCAATGCGGAACTCACCACCATGTCCATGGTGCTCATCGGAGGATATGCCGAGGGCAACCCGGTGGAAGTGCTGCGCGAGGCGGAGGCCGATGCGCAGCGGGCCCTGGAGCAGGTCAAGAGGGAGGCCCACCGGCGGGGCTACGACACCCGCACCGAACTGCGCCAGGGCAACCAGCCTTACAAGGAAATCGTGCGGCTGGCGGACGACATCCGCGCCGACGTCATCGTCATGGGGCGCCGGGGTCGTCGCGGCCTGGCGCGGATGATGGTGGGCGAGTCCACCCGCAGCGTCATCGGCTACGCCGACTGCAGCGTGCTGGTGGTGCCCAAGGCCGCCGGCGTCTGGCAGAAGCGTATCCTGCTCGCCACCGATGGCTCCCGCCACAGCGACATGGCGGCGGTGGTGGCGGGAGAACTGGCCCGCAAGTGCGACCTGCCGATTTCCGTGGTGTCCGTGCTGCGCCCGCAGTTCGACGAGGCGCGCCGGGCCGAGGGGCGGGCCGCCATGGAGCGGGTCAAGACGGCGCTGGAAGCGGAAGGAGCCACTGTGGAGGGCGCTGTCCTGGAAGGCGATCCCGCCGCCCAGATCACGGAGTTCGCGCAGACCCGCGGCGCCGACCTGGTCGTCCTCGGCAGCCATGGCCGCACCGGTCTTGGACGGCTTCTTCTCGGAAGCGTGTCCGAGAGAGTCATCGGCCAGACGACCTGCCCGGTATTGGTGGTCAAGGCCTAGCCCCGCCGCCCCCTGAAACAGCGACTCATTACCGGGGGTTGCATCCCCGTCAGCAAATGTTGTCTCCCGCCGCACCTGGCACTAGATTTACGCGACCTCGCGACCGCCTCCCACCCATGGCAAGCCGCGCCCGCTTTCTTCCTTTCCTCGCGTGGTTCCCGCGCGATCCGGTGACCATCAAGGCCGACCTTGCCGCCGGCATCACCGTGGCCCTGGTGCTCATTCCCGAGTCCATGGCCTATGCCCAGCTCGCTGGCATGCCCCCTATTTACGGGCTGTACGCCGCGTGCCTGCCGGTCATGGTGGCGGCCCTGTAAGGCTCCTCCGCCCAGCTCGGCACCCGCCCCGTTGGCCGTGGGCTCGCGGATCACCGCTACGACCCTGGCGCCCTTCGCGGCCACCGGCTCGCCGCAGTTCATCGCCCTGGCCATCCTGCTCGCCCTGATAATCGGCTTCGCGGCCAAGATCCCGGTATTTCCGCTGCACACCTGGCTGCCCATGGTCGCCATGGAGG
>Ga0210374_1000071_pt1 | contig 11734 bp, 9 predicted proteins | sample S765metaT_FD_170483 | JGI IMG/M metagenome (GOLD analysis project Ga0210374, IMG submission 170483) | Metatranscriptome of estuarine sediment microbial communities from the Columbia River estuary, Washington, United States - S.765... | ecosystem: Environmental > Aquatic > Marine > Intertidal zone...
AATCCCGCGGCATGAAGGACATGCTGGTGCGCGCCAGGCCCGACCGCTTCGAGGACATCATCGCGCTGGTGGCGCTCTACCGGCCCGGTCCCATGGATTTGATCCCGGACTTCATCAGGCGCAAGCACGGCCAGGAGCGAGTGGAATTTCCTGACCGGCGCCTGGAGCCGATCCTGGGGCCCACCTACGGGATCATGGTTTACCAGGAACAGGTCATGCAGATCGCCCAGGTCATTGGCGGCTACACGCTGGGTGGCGCGGATCTGCTGCGTCGGGCGATGGGAAAAAAGAAGCCGGAGGAGATGGCCAAGCACCGGGACATCTTCGTTGATGGCGCGGTCAACCGGGGCATGGCCCGGCGGGCCGCCGAGGAGCTGTTCGGGCTGATGGAGAAGTTCGCGGGTTATGGCTTCAACAAGTCCCATGCCGCCGCCTACGCCCTGATCGCTTATCACACCGCTTACCTCAAGGCGCACCACGGGGCCGCATTCATGGCCGCCAACCTGTCGGCGGTGATGGACGATACCGACAAGGTGCGGGGCTTTTACGAGGACTGCCGGGCGAACGGGCTGAAGGTGCTTGCGCCGGACATCAATTCCTCCGAGTACCGGTTCGTGCCCGTGGATCGCGAGGCCCTGCGCTATGGCCTGGGCGCCGTCAAGGGGACGGGGGAAGCTGCCATCGGCGCCATTGTGCGCCAGCGGGAATCCGGCGGTCCCTTCCGCGACCTATTTGATTTCTGCCGGCGGGTCGATTCGCGCATCGTGAACCGGCGCGTGGTGGAGTCGCTGATTCGCGCCGGCGCTTTCGACGAATTGGACCCAAACCGGGCGCGGCTGCTGGCGTCGGTGGGCATCGCGATGGAAGCGGCCGAGCAGCAGCTGCGCGCCGCATCCCAGAACAGCCTGTTCGGCGAGGATGCGGCGGCTCCCCCAGGACTGCTGGAGGCGCCGGAATGGGATATGAAAGAACGGCTGGCCCATGAGAAGGCCAGCCTGGGTTTCTACCTCAGTGGTCATCCGTTCGCGGCGTACCAGGGGGAAGTGGCGGAATTCGTGAAACAGCGGCTGGCGCAGCTTGCGCCGGCCTCCAGTCCCGTGCTCATGGCCGGCATTATCAACAGCGTGCGCCTGCAGCAGACCCGCCGCGGACGCATGGCGGTCATCCTGCTGGACGACGCCACGGCCCAGGTGGAGGTGGCAGTGTTCTCCGAGGTGTTCGAGGCGAATCGGGCCTGGATCAAGGAGGACCAGCTGCTGGTGGTGGAGGGCAAGGTCAGCCACGACGAGTTCTCCGGCGGGCTGCGGGTTACCGCCGACAAGCTGCACGACCTGGCGGCGGCGCGGTCGCGTTTCGCCCGCGCCGTGTACCTGACCTGCAACGGAGAAGCAAGCCCGGAGAAGCTCAAGGGGGTGCTGGCTCCCTATCGCAACGGGAACTGTCCGGTGGTCATCAGCTACCGCAACGGCGAGGCGGCCTGCGAGCTGGAGCTGGGCGAGGGATGGCGCGTCAACCCGCAGGAAGGCCTGCTGCAGTCGCTTGCGGCCTCTTTGCGCCCGGAGAACGTGCGCGTGATTTACCAGTAGCCGGGCGGGGCCTCGCCCTAGCGTATTTTTTCGAAGCGTGTGAAGCTGCCCTGACCGTCCTGCACCTGGACGCTGGTGACCCGGGCCTGATCCGGGCCGCGCCAGGCCCACTGAACGAGACGCTCCACCGACTCGGGTTCCCCCTGGACCATGGCCTCCACCGAGCCGTCGCCGCAGTTGCGCACCCAGCCGGTAACCCCGATCCGCTCCGCTTCCTGGCGCATGGACTCCCGGAACCAGACGCCCTGGACCCGCCCCAAGATGCGCAAGTGCTTGATTACCGGCATCGTTCGAAATGATATGAATGGAAGGATAAGGTAATTTTATTCATACTCGCTAGTTGATAAAAACCCTCGGCTCGATTATCTTGACCGCTGGTGTCAACAATTACTCGAGGAGATGACCATGACCCCCAAATCGCTCAAGTTCATAATCGCCGCTGCTGCTCTCCTGTTCTCGGCCTACGGGACGACCGCCGCCGCCGCTGAGGATTCTGTCGCTCCTGATAAGGTCGTCTATCACGTCAACGATAGCGCGGACGCCCGGGCCGCCCTGCGAAACATCGGCAATCACCTGGAGGTGAATCCCCAGGCCAAGATCGTGGTGGTCAGCCACTCCCAGGGCGTGGACTTCCTGATGGAGGGTGCCAAGGACAAGAACGGCAACCCCTACAACATTACGGTGGAGGAGTTGAAGGGCAAGGGCGTGACCTTCGACGTCTGCGAGATCACGCTCAAGCGCCGCAACCTGGAGAAGTCTCAGTTCATCCCAGAGGCCAAGTTCGTGCCTTCGGGAGTGGCCGAGCTGGCCAAGCTCCAGCAGCGGGAGGGGTACGCGTATATCAAGCCGTGACGCCCGGTGAAAACAAGAGAAAAGGCGGCTTCGGCCGCCTTTTTTGTTTCCAGCGCCCGGGCACCTCCGCTTCACCGGTTCAGGTTGCGATCATCAGGGCGGCAATGGCAAGGGCCGCGCCCAGCGCTGTTACCACGATGACTTTCTGCCGCCGCGTCATGCCCTTTGGCCGCCAGCCCGCCAGCGTAGGCTGGGGCAGGGCCTCGGAGACCCTGTAGGAGACCACGGGCGCCATGGAATCCGCCTTCGAGTCGCCTCCCGAGGGGGGCGACGCACCTTCCGAGCCTTCTTCCAAGCCGACGGCGGCGGCCAGGCGCCGGGTTGCGTCCAGGGAGTCGAACGCCCGGGAGATCGGGAGGGGGCGAGCCAAGTGCAGGTCATCGGTGTCGCTGCGTCGGGAGCGCGGGGCATCCGCGTCCTCCGTTTCTCCCTCCGATTCTAGATGCCGGGCCAGGTCGTCCGGGAGCGAATGGATCCGCCTTGGCGCGATCAGGGGAGCATTGGCTTCCCCGCGCAGGGCCTTCTCGCATTCTCTCAGATCGCTGGCCATGTCCCTGGCAGTCGCGTAACGGTCGTCGGGGCGCTTGGCCAGGGCTTTGGCGACGATGAAGTCCAGTATCTCGGGTAGCGCCGGATTGACACGGCTTGGGGGATCCGGATTGAAATTGAGCGTCTGCAGCATGATCGCCGTCATGTTTTCGCCTTCGAACGGCGCCTTGCCGGTGAGCATCTCGTAGAGCACTACGCCCAGGGAGAAGAGATCGGAGCGCTGATCCGCGCGTTTCCCCTGGACTTGCTCCGGCGACATGTATTTCGGGGATCCGAGTACCACGCCGCTCTGGGTCTGCACATCACCGGAGCGCATGCGGGCGATACCGAAATCCATGATCTTGACCAGGCCGTCGCGGACCACCATGATGTTGGCAGGCTTGATGTCGCGGTGAATGACGTCGTGCTCGTGGGCGTAGGCGAGCCCTTCCGCGACCTGCGCCGCGATGCTCACCGCCTGCGAGGCCGGGAGCGCCTTGCCGCCCGCGATCATGGCGCGCACGTCGCGTCCCTGCAAAAACTCCATCGCCATGAAGGCGAGGTTGCCGCCCTTGCCCACGTCGTAAATGGTGACGATATTCGGATGATTGAGGCTGCCGGCCGCCCGGGCCTCCTGATTGAATCGGCCCTCGTATTCTCCGAGTTCCTCGGCATCCATGGAGAGGTTGACGGTCTTGATGGCCACGACGCGCTCGAGCATGGGATCCCGGGCCTTGTAGACCAGGCCCATGGCGCCCTTCCCAAGTTCAACGATTACTTCGTAGCGGCCGAAGGTGAGCGCTTTGGAAGATTCCTTCTGTTTCGGCACGTGCCTTGCCCTACTGACGCTCGGCCTTCACGCTGCGGAACGCCGGCCCCCACAGGGGATGTCCCGCCTCGGCCGGATCCAGCTCGAACCGGGGATCGAGATTCAAGATATTTCGAAATTCTTCGCGACACTGCCGCTCGCGATCAGTCACGCAGTAACTGAAGGCCAGATACTTGTGGGCCTTGATGCGGTCCGCTCTGGACGAGAGGCCGGCATCCAGCGCCGCCTGCAGATGCCTTTGTGCCCCACGGTACTGTCCGTCCTCGTACTGGCGGATTCCCTCGGCGAGATCCTTCGTGCCGTCCACCGTGAACAGGGATTTGACCTCCTCGACCTGGGTCTGAACCTGGGCGGGCATGGATTCGCAGCCGGCAAGCGCACAGACAGCCGCTGACACGAGAAGCATGCGCGGCAGCGTCATGGCGTCTGTTCCGGGCGGAAGCGATGCCGGATCCGGATCTTTTCAGCCGGTCTGGCGACAACGAGTTCGGTGTGTGGGGGAAAGCCGGTGTTTCGCAGCTCCACCACGTGCCGGCCTGCTTTCACGTCGACGACCCGCAGGGGCGGCGACACGCCCATCAGCTTTCCATCGACGTAGACCTCTCCCCAGGGCAGCACCTGGACAAGCAATTGCGCTGCGGGGGTCCCCGCTGGCACCGGGTCAGTTGCCTCCGCCTCCTGGGGTGTTACAACCTTCGGTGGCGCCGTGGACCCATTTTCCACGCGGGGGGTAATTGGGGGAACGATCCGCACTCCCGCGGCACCCACTTCCGTCCCCGTGTCGCGGTGCTTGAAGGACCGTATCAATCCGCCGGTCGCGAGAATCGCCACCACGGCCACAGCCAAGGCGGCCCAGCGCAGGCGCGACTTCCCTCGCGCATTCTTTGCTTTCCGCGCCATCTGGCTGAGGGGGAGGGTGTCCGCATCGCCGGGCGACTTACCGCGCCCCGCTTCGCGGAACTCCCGCAGGTCGCGTCCCGGCTGGCCCACTGCGTAGATGTCATGGGCGCGAACATGCTTGTCGGTGCGATATCCCTCGTAGCTGAAAAGCCTGGCGTAGTCGTCGCTGAGACAGGATACGACTTCGTGATAGGAGCGGGAGGCCAGAATCTGCCCGGGCTGGGCGAAGCCCATGACACGCTGCGCCACGTTGATGCCGTCGCCGATGATGTTGGGCTGGCCGTTGATGTCCTTGATCAGCCGGATCGGGCCGAGGTTGATTCCGATGCGAATGGGGATTGCCGGAGGACCATCGCCATCCCTCGCGCCGGCCGCGTCCCGGATGCTGATCGCCACGAACAGGGCATCCTCCGGGTCACCGAGGAAGCTGATCGCGGCACCGTCGCCGGTGTCGAGCACGATGCGGTCGTTGACAGCGATGTCCTTGATGGCTTCGGCTATCAGCGCGTTAAACCGGTCCTTGAGGCGGATCTGCTCCGCCACCGGCTTCCGGGAGTATTCCGCGATGTCGAGGAATACCACGCTGCAGATGAATGTTCGCTTCGACCGGTCAAGCATGGGGAGCCACCGGCCGGGGGACTGGCGAAACCACGCGAAGTTCGGGCTCCATCACGCCGGTATTATGGGCAAAAGCCCCGGACTTCTCTACTTCACCTTCATCCCAGGCTGTGCCCCGGAATCCGGTGCGAGAAGGTAAAGCCCGGTGCCATCCCCGGCCGCCAGCACCATTCCCTCGGACATTCCGAATTTCATCTTGCGCGGCGCGAGGTTGGCCACCATGACCGTGAGCCGCCCTTTCAGTTGCCCGGGGACGTAGGCTGACTTGATACCGGCGAATACCGTGCGTGTCTCGGTGCCGATATCCAGGGTGAGTTTGAGCAGCTTGTCGGCCCCTTCCACGTGCTCCGCGTCCACGATGCGCGCCACGCGCAGGTCCACCTTGCTGAAGTCATCGATGCTGATGACTTCCGGCTGGTGGTGAACCTGGGATTCCGCATGCCGCGCCTGGGAGTGGGATTCCGGCTTGGGCGCGGCCTTCATGCTCTCGCGGTTGGCCTCGATCAGGGCGTCGATCTGCCGCTGCTCCACCCGGGTGATGAGGTGCCGGTATTCGCGGATGGGGTGCCCGCCCGGCAGCAGCTTCCTGCTATCAGCCCAGGTCAGCGGCGGCACGTTGAGAAACGCCTCCACGTCCGTGGCCAGCTTGGGAAGCACTGGCTTCAGATAAATGGTCAGGATACGGAAGGCGTTGATCGCCTGGGTGCAGACGGAATGCAACTGGGCAGTCTTGGAAGGGTCCTTGCCCAAGTTCCAGGGCTGGGCGCGATCGAACGCCTGGTTGAGTTCGTCGGTGGCCATCATGATCAACCGCAGGGCGGCGCTGAATTGCCGTGTCTCGTAGAGGTCGGCGAGCACCTGCCCGGAATCCTGCAGCGCCGGAAAACCGCGGCCTTCAGACCCCTGTTCGGAATCGGGTGACAGGCGCCCGTCGAAGCGTCTGCCCAGGAAGCTCGCGGCGCGGCTTGCAATATTGACGTACTTGCCTACGAGGTCCGAATTCACCCGGGCGATGAAGTCGTCCAGGCTGAGGTCGATGTCCTCCATGCTGGCATTGAGCTTGGCGGCGTAGTAATAGCGCAGCCATTCGGGGTTGAGGCCGTGGGCGAGATAACTCTGGGCAGTGATGAACGTGCCGCGGGACTTGGACATTTTCTGGCCGTTCACGGTGAGAAAGCCGTGGGCATTCACGGCCGTGGGGGTGCGATAGTCTGCGTGATGCAGCTCCGCGGGCCAGAACAGGGCGTGAAAGTAGAGGATGTCCTTGCCGATGAAGTGATAAAGCTCGGTCTGTTCCCGGGCTGCCTGGTCCCTGTCCCAGAACGCCTCGAAATCGAGCCCGGTGCGGTCGCACAGGTTGCGGAAGCTGCCCATGTATCCGATGGGCGCGTCCAGCCAGACATAGAAGAATTTGCCCGGCGCGCCGGGAATCTCGAAGCCGAAATAAGGAGCGTCCCGGGAAATATCCCAGTCGGACAGCTCCCCCGAGAGCCACTCGTCGAGCTTGTTGGCGGCCTCGGGCTGCAGGCGGCCCGGCTCCCGGGTCCATTGCCTCAGAAAATCCCGGCAGCGGGCGTCGGAAAGGCGAAAGAAGAAATGGTCGGAGGCCTTGCGTACCGGAGTGGCGCCGGACACGGCCGAGTAGGGATTGATGAGTTCGGTGGGGGAATAGGCGGCGCCGCACACCTCGCAGGAATCGCCATACTGGTCCTTGGAGCGGCAGCGGGGGCATTCGCCTTTCACATAACGGTCGGGCAAGAAAAGGTTCTTGACCGGATCGAAGAACTGTTCCACAGGGCGCACGTCGATCAGGCCGGCGCTTTGAAGCTTCCGGAAAATATCGTTGGCGTAGAACCGGGTCTCCTCGGAATGGGTCGAATAGTAATTGTCGAACCCCACATGAAAACCGGTGAAATCTTGAAGGTGTTCCAGATGCATGCGGGCGATGAGCTGCTCTGGCGTGATGCCTTCCAGTTCCGCACGCAGCATGATGGGAGTGCCGTGGGTGTCGTCGGCGCACACATACCGGCACTCGTGCCCCCGCATCTTCTGAAACCGGACCCAGATATCGGTCTGAATGTACTCGACCAGGTGCCCGAGATGAATGCTGCCGTTGGCGTACGGCAGGGCCGAAGTGACCAGGATTCTGCGTGTCATGGGTGCGGAACTTGAAAGTGCAGATTGTAACAAAGCGCACCAGGAGCCGGGTGCCACCAGGCCCGTTTTCGTTTAGAATTCAATGCCTCATTTTTTCGCCCCCAGGAGGAGTACCCCCGTGCCCATCTCGGAATCCCAGGCTCAGTCCGCGCTCCAGGAACTGACCGATCCAAACACCAGGAAGGACTTCGTCTCCGGCAAGTCCGTCAAGAACCTCAAGGTGGATGGTGCGGACATCTCGTTGGATGTTGTCTTGAGTTACCCCGCCAAGAGCGTGCTGGAGGACATTCGGCGCATGGTGGCCGAGAAGCTCAAGGCGCTGCCCGGCGCCGGCAGGGTCTCGGTGAACGTCTCCAGCAAGATCGTCACCCACGCCGTCCAGCGCGGGGTGAAGCCGATTCCCGGCATCAAGAACATCATTGCGGTAGCCTCGGGAAAGGGCGGCGTCGGCAAGTCCACCACTGCGGTGAACCTGGCCCTGGCCCTGGCGGCGGAGGGCGCCAAGGTGGCGATGCTGGATGCGGACATTTATGGCCCTTCCCAGCCCACCATGCTGGGAATCACCGGGCGGCCGGAATCCAAGGACGGCAAGACCCTGGAGCCCATGGAGGGGCACGGCATCCAGGCCATGTCCGTGGGATTCCTGATTGACGTGGAAACGCCCATGGTGTGGCGCGGACCCATGGTAACCCAGGCGCTGGAGCAACTGCTCAAGGAAACGCGCTGGCAGGACGTGGACTATCTGGTGGTGGACCTGCCCCCGGGGACCGGCGACATCCAGCTCACCCTGGCCCAGCGGGTTCCGGTCACCGGCGCCGTGATCGTGACCACCCCTCAGGATATTGCGCTGCTGGATGCCCGAAAGGGGCTCAAGATGTTCGAGAAGGTGGGCATACCGATCCTGGGAATAGTGGAAAACATGAGTATCCACATCTGCTCCAATTGCGGCCACGCCGAGCATATATTCGGCGCCGGCGGGGGCGAGCGCATGTGCAAGGACTACGACACCGAGTTTCTGGGCGGGCTTCCCCTGGACATCAAGATCCGTGAGCAGACCGATTCCGGCAAGCCGTCGGTGGTGGCGGACCCGGACGGACCGGTGGCAAAGATCTACAAGCAGATCGCGCGCCGCGTGGCGGTCAAGATCGGTGACCTGGCCCAGGACCACAGCGGGGCGTTCCCCAAGATCGTCATCCAGAATACGTAAGCGGATACCGGGTCCGCCAGGGGCACGCGGGGAGCGTGCCCCTGCTGCGTCACGCGTGTCCGCGAGAGGGAGGGGATTCCCATGAGCATCAAGTCCGACCGCTGGATCCGTCACATGGCGGAGCGCCATGCGATGATCGAACCATTCGAGCCGAACCAGGTGCGGGAGCTGGATGGGCGCAAGATCGTGTCCTTCGGCACCTCCAGCTACGGTTACGACATCCGCTGTTCGGACGAATTCAAGCTCTTCACGAATCTCAACACCACCATCGTCGATCCCAAGAACTTCGACCCGAAAAACTTCGTCGAGGTCCGCGGCGACCATTGCATCATCCCGCCCAACTCCTTCGCGCTGGCGCGCACCGTGGAGTATTTCCGCATCCCGAGGAACGTGCTTACCATCTGCCTGGGCAAGAGCACCTATGCCCGGTGCGGTATCATCGTCAACGTGACGCCATTCGAACCGGAGTGGGAAGGCTTCGTGACCCTGGAGTTCTCCAACACCACTCCGCTGCCTGCCAAGATCTACGCCAACGAGGGTGTGGCCCAGGTCATCTTCTTCGAGTCCGACGAGGTGTGCGAGACGTCGTACAAGGACCGAGGTGGCAAGTACCAGGGCCAACGCGGCGTCACGCTGCCCAAGATATAGCCTGGTTTCACCGCGCAGGCTCGAGGCCTGCCCTGGCGATCAACGCCGAAATTGCGGCAAACTCGCCGATAACAATTCAGGCCCCGGGACTATAATGGCCCCGGTGATTCCCCTAAGGAGGGGATTCACGGCGATCTTGGCCAAGCGAACAATCCACTTCCTCCTTTTGTTTGTCCTTTCCGCGGTGATGGGCACCGCAAGGGCGGATGCCGTCCTGGATCAGGCCAAGCAATTGCTGGCAGCCAAGCAGCCTCAAGCAGCCTATGCGCTGCTCGAGCCCCTGGAGAAGGAGCGGGCGGGCGAGGTGGAATACGATTACGTGCTGGGCATTGCCGCCATTGATTCAGGCAATGTCACCCGCGGCGTTTTTGCTCTCGAGCGGGTATTGGCACTACAACCCAACTACGCTCAGGCCCGGGCAGAAATCGCCCGCGCATATTTCCTGCTGGGGGAGCGCCGAACCGCGAAGCAAGAGTTCGAATCGGTCCAGCGCCTGGGAGTGCCGGAGGAGGCGTCCCAGACCATCCAGCGCTTCCTCTCCGCGATCGAGGACGCGGGGGCGGGGGACAAGCCGTCATGGACCGGCTTTCTCGAGCTGGCCTATGGCTACGACAGCAATGTCAACGCGGGGCCCGGTGGCGGGGTGGTGGCGGTGCCGGCGCTGGGGGGTTTGATCACCCGGCTCAACCCGCTGGGCGTTGAGCAGAGCGACGACTTCTTCGCGCTGAGCGGAGGGGCAAACCTGAGTTACCCACTGAGGCCCCAGCTCGCCGTGGTGGGGTCAGTACTGGCAAGCTGGAAGCTCAATACCCAGGCCACCAGCTTTGATACCTCGAACCTCGGCGGGAACCTTGGACTGGCGTATCGCCGCGGCCGGGACAGCGTAACTGTTGGCCTGCAGGCGGATTCCTTTGATCTCGATTACAGCAAATACCGGGACGCCTATGGCGGCATTCTTCAGTGGACCCGGACCATCGATGCGTTCAATTCCGTTTCCGCCTATGTCCAGAAGACGCGGCTCGATTACGCGGGACAGCAGAGTATCCGTGATGCGGATCGCTATGTGGCCGGGGGCGCCGTCGGGCACGGGTTCTCGGGCCCCTGGGAACCGATTGGTTACCTGAGCGGATACGTTGGCAAGGAGGATGAACGCAGCGCCGGGGTCCCGTGGCTTGGTCAGGATTTCTGGGGGCTGCGGATTGGCGGCCAGGTCGCCTTGTCACCGCAGATGCTGGGATTTGCCGCCGCGAGCGTGGAGAGGCGGGACTACGGAGGCACCGACCCGTTCTTCCTGGTGACCCGCCGCGACATTCAGACCGACCTGAGGCTGGGCGCCGTCGTCACTCCCTGGCAGGACAACAAATGGCATGTGGTGCCGTCGGTGAACTACACCAACAACGATTCCAATGTCGAGATCAACGCCTACGATCGCTGGCTGGTCCAGATCGCCATCCGGCGCGTGTTCCCCTGACGGAAAACCGCCACAACTGACGAAATGTGGCACATCTTGCGCAAATTTGCGGCATGTGGCGACGGCTCAAGCGTGTGGAATGTCACTGCTGGCTGCGATTTCACCAGATTCCCGGCTGGCCCATGCCGCCGGTACAAAACTTGCTAGATACAATGTGAAAACACAATGAATTTAAAGGAAAAATTTTTAAAATTCTAACAATAAGGAGAGCTACTATGAAAGCCCGCACAATCGCATTCGCCAGACAGGCGGGGTTGGCGGCCCTGCTCTTTGTGTGGTTTTCGGGTAGCGCCTGGGCGTCCATCGGCTATGTCCAATTCGCCAGTGGCGGGGCCATTGTCAAGGGTGCGGATGGTGTAGATCGGGTTGCGGTCAAGGGACTCGAGCTTAACAGCGGCGACACCATCGACACCCGCGAGGGGCGCGCGCAGGTGCGCTTCACCGACGGTTCCTACGTTTCGCTCCAGCCCCAGAGCGTATTCCGGATCAAGGACTACCGCTTTGAGGGCGCGACCGACGGGTCCGAAAAGGGCGTGTTTAGCCTGCTCAAGGGGGGGCTTCGCACCATCACCGGCCTGATTGGCCGCGTGAATCGCGATAACTACGAAGTGGAAACTCCGGTCGCGATTATTGGAATTCGCGGAACCGAGTACTTGGCGGCTCTGGGCAACAGCCTCACGGTGAGCGTGGGCGAGGGCCGGGTGGCGGTAACGAATGATACCGGGGAGTTCGTGGCGGAAGCCGGGCAGTCGATCCGTGTTGCCGACCAGAAATCCCGCCCTCAGGTGACCTCGGAGAAGGCGTTCCTGCCCCCAGAACCGGTTCAGGAAGGCTTCGTGGTGCCTCCGCCCCAAGGCTTTGTGGCCGGGGAGCAGGTGAACGCATTGGGTGAACCGCTGGTGGTGGCGGAAGGTGATCCTATCCAGACGACCCCCCCG
>Ga0210374_1000072_pt1 | contig 11703 bp, 15 predicted proteins | sample S765metaT_FD_170483 | JGI IMG/M metagenome (GOLD analysis project Ga0210374, IMG submission 170483) | Metatranscriptome of estuarine sediment microbial communities from the Columbia River estuary, Washington, United States - S.765... | ecosystem: Environmental > Aquatic > Marine > Intertidal...
GGGGCGATGGCCCCGATCCATCAGCCGTTTGAGGAGCCTGAGCTTCTCGATGTCTTGGGGCAGGTAGACACGCTCCCCGAACTGGTCCCGGGCCGGTTGGGGAAAGCCATAGCGGCGCTCCCACATTCGGAGTGTGTCCTTACTTATCCCCGAATCCCTCTCTGCGGCGCTAATCCCAAACCCGACGAAATGCTTTGCAGTCTCTGGCATATATTCTGTCCTTGACAAACGCTTGACACATACCATGGTGAGCGGTATCGTACGCTAGAAATTATGGTTTGACTAGGACAAAACATCGGTTTCGAGTTATCTGGGACAGGAGGTCCAATATGACGTCAGGAGTTGCCAACAACCGAATCGCCCCGACGCTGTTGCTGTCGGCCCTGCTGTTTATTGGTGGCGGCATGTACTCTCTGGCTCGGGGTGAAGCCCAACCGCATGCTCAAGAAGATATTTCTGTATATTTCCAGCTTCACGAGCAGGCGACCCGGGTTGGAGCGGCCCCGGTCCAGCCGGGAACTCCGGTGGCGAAAGGCGCCTGCGTCCGTAAGGCCCAGCAACCGAGGGCCGACCTCGACGGGGTTCGGGGATGAAACGAAACGGCGAGCTGATCCTGGCGTTGGTGCTGCTGGCCTGGAGCGTGTCGTCTCCCGCGGCTCAGGGTCCTCAATGCGCCCCGCTGCTCCAGCATACAGTTAAGACCCTGCAGGGCGAGCCGCGCAGCCTCTGCGACTACAGCGGGCGGGTGCTCCTGATCGTGAATACCGCGAGTTTCTGCGGTTACACCAGCCAGTACCAGGGTCTGGAAAAGCTGTACAAGACTTACGGCGACCGCGGCCTGGTGGTGCTGGGATTTCCTTCGAATGATTTTGGCCAGCAGGAGCCGGGGAACGGCGAGCAGATTACCAAGTTCTGTCGGCTCAACTACGGCGTCACATTCCCCATGTTCGAAAAGTCTTCGGTGAAGGGCCGCGCGGCGAACCCCGTTTTCGCATCACTTTCGAGAGTGGCGGGGACCGAGCCGCAATGGAATTTCCATAAGTTTCTGGTGGACCGCGGAGGGAAACGTGCCATCAGCTTCGGTTCCGCCACGGAGCCGACTGATCGGGCTGTGACCGCCCAGATCGAAAAACTGCTCGCCGAGCACGCACCGCATTGAGTGCGCGGAACCCGGACTGGAGAGAATAAATGAATGCACCCGACGTTTTTTTTCTGCCTGACACTCAGGCCAGTCACGATCACAGGAACATCCCGATCAATAGGGTGGGGGTCAAGAACGTCACCTATCCGGTCCGAATCGGCGGGGCGGGCGGTGATAGTCAGCCCACCATTGCCCGCTTTGACATGACCGTCGCGCTGCCGGGGCATGCGAAGGGCACCCACATGTCGCGCTTCCTCGAGATCCTGGAGGGTTTCGCAGAGGACTATGGCGCCGAAACCATGCCCCGCCTGCTGGAAACCATGGTGGATCATCTGGACGCGGAAGAGGGGAGGGTCGACATGCACTTCCCCTACTTCATGCGCAAGTCCGCGCCGGTGAGCGGGGTGGAGAGTCTCCTGGACTATCAGGTCACGCTCTCAGGGGAGTTTGCGGCAGGCGTCTTCCTTACCACGATCAGGGTCACCGTGCCGGTGACCAGCCTATGTCCCTGCTCCAAGGCCATATCGGAATACGGCGCCCACAATCAGCGCTCCCATGTCACGATCGAGGTGAAGCTGCGCGCAGCGATGGAGATCCGGGAGCTGATACAGATCGCCGAGCGCGAGGCTTCGTGCGAGCTCTACGGGCTGCTCAAGCGCCCGGACGAAAAGTACGTCACCGAGCGCGCTTATGACAATCCGAAATTTGTCGAAGACCTGGTGCGCGATATCGCGGCAGCTCTGGACGCCGATGAGCGCGTCGTCGCGTTCCTGGTCGAGTCGGAGAACTTCGAATCCATCCACAACCATTCTGCGTACGCGCGTATTGAGCGCAACAAGCAGCACTGAGAGGGCAGAGGGGGTATGCGAGTAGCAGTCGTCGGGTCGGGAATCGCGGGTCTTTCGGCAGCCTGGCTGCTGTCCCGCCGTCACCGCGTTAGCCTTTTCGAGGCCAACGGGTATCTTGGCGGACACACCCATACGGTCGACGTCGACCTCGACGGCGTGCGCGCCCCGGTGGATACAGGATTCCTGGTGTATAACGACCGCACCTATCCCAACCTCGTCGCCCTGTTCCGCGAGCTGGGTGTCGAGTCGGTTGCCAGCGACATGTCCTTCAGCGTGCGTATCGAGGACTGCGATTTGGAGTGGGCCGGTTCCAACCTGGCCGCGGTGTTTGCCCAGAAACGCAATCTCCTTAAGACGGACTTCTGGCGCATGCTTACCGACCTCATGCGCTTCAACCGGGAGGCAACCGAACTGAGCCGCAGCGGCGCCCGGGTGGAGGGCACTCTCGGCCAGTACCTGGAGCGGCGGGCCTTCGGGCGTGCCCTTGCCGATTGGTACCTGCTCCCCATGGGGGGCGCCATCTGGTCCTGCCCTACCGGATCCATGCTGGACTTTCCGGCGGAAACCTTTTTCCGATTTTGCCGCAATCACGGGCTGCTCCAGGTGAGCGGCCGCCCCAAGTGGCGCACCGTCGCCGGCGGTGGGCGAGAGTACGTGAGGCGTCTCGCAGAGAGCATCTCCGACGTGAGGCTCAACGCGCCGGTGGCGAGGGTGCGCCGGCATCCGGGCCTTGTCGAGGTAGAAACCGCGGGTGGCCGCTACGAGTCCTTTGACCAGGTGGTGATCGCGTGTCACGCGGACCGCGCCCTCCGCATGCTGGCGGACGCGGATCCCGCCGAGCGCTACCTGCTCTCCGCATTTCGTTTCCAGCCCAACCGGGCGGTGCTGCACGGGGACGAGTCGTTCCTCCCGCGCTCCAGGGATGCGTGGTCAGCCTGGAACTATCATGCGGGACCGAGCAGTGAGGCCGGAGCCCCGGTGAGCGTCACCTACCTGCTTAACAGGCTGCAACCGCTGCCGTTCCGGAATTCGGTGATGGTGACGCTGAACCCTTACCGGCCTCCGGCCCCGGCAACCGTGATCGGGGAGTACGAATACGATCATCCCATCTTCGACCAGAGGGCGATCGACGCCCAGGCCCGACTGAACGCGATCCAAGGTCGCCGGCGGACGTGGTTTTGCGGGGCATGGACCGGCTACGGTTTCCACGAGGACGGCCTCAAGGCCGGCGTCAGGGTCGCCGCGGCGTTGGGCGTTCCGGCGCCCTGGACTCGGGAGGAGGCGGCAGCTTGAGGCCCGCGTTGCTGTTCGGTACGGTGATGCATGAGCGGACGCGTCGGGCGGCACACCGTTTCGTGTACCCGGTGTTTTTCCTGCAGCTGCCGCTCTCCCGCCTTGCGTCCCTCGGTAGCCCCCTGTTCTCCCTCGAGCGCTGGAACCTTTTCTCCTTCCGGCGCCGCGATCATGGTGCCCGTGACGGATCCGACCTCGACGCCTGGGCCCGCGATGTTCTGGCCCGGGAAGGCATCACCGCGGCGAATGGCGAAATTGTGCTTCAGGCATTTCCCCGGGTGCTCGGCTACGTATTCAACCCCGTGAGTTTCTGGTTGTGCCACGACTGCGACGGGCGGCTGCGGGCGGTGCTGGCGGAGGTGAACAACACCTTCGGCGAGCGGCACAATTACCTGATCGCTCATCCGGACCAGCGACCGATCCGCCCGGGGGATGAAATCACCGCGCAAAAGGTGTTTCACGTTTCGCCACTGTTCCCGGTGGCGGGGCGGTACCGTTTTCGCTTTGCGTTCACCCGGCGCTTCAGCGCGGCATTCATCGACTATGAGGACGCCGAAGGCCTGGCGTTGCGAACCTCGGTTTCCGGACGGCCGAGCCCGCTCGACACCCGCAGCCTCCTGCGCGCGTTCTTCACCTATCCGATGTTCACCCTGGGCGTGATCGCCCGTATCCATTTCCAGGCGCTGCGGCTGTGGTTGAAGGGAGCCCGCTTCTTCCGCAAGCCGGCGCCTCCGCTCCTGGAGACCTCCCGATGAACAGCCTAGACCGGGTTCTTGCCGGTGCCGATACGCGTCTTCCCGTCGCCGCCCGCATCGTGGTAGCGATGCTCGGGCGCCTGGAAGTGGGAAGTCTTCGGCTGGAAACGCCCGACGGGGAATCCTTTGTGGTCAACGGAGCGGCTTCCGGGCCTGCAGCCAGCTTGAGGCTTGCGGATTGGGGCGTTTGCGGGGATATCCTGCGCGGCGGCGATGTGGGGTTCGCCGATGCCTTCGTCGACGGGCGGTGGGATTCCAGCGATCTCACCCAGCTGTTGATGCTCGCTGCCCACAACGAACGTGCCCTGGAGGATGCCATCTATGGGCGGTGGTGGGTGCGAGGTCTGCTCCGGATGCGCCACGCCCTGCGCGCCAATACCCGCCGCGGCAGCCGGCGGAACATCGAGGCTCATTACGATCTTGGAAACGAGTTCTTTGCGCTATGGCTGGATCCCACGATGACGTACTCGGCGGCGTTGTTCTCGGGCGACCTCGGCCAGCGCCTTGACCGCGCCCAGACTGCGAAGTACGAGCGGATCCTCTCCCGGCTCGGCGCCGGCCCCGGAGATCGCGTTCTGGAGATCGGCTGCGGATGGGGTGGATTTGCCGAGCATGCGGCGCGCACCCGGGGCTGCCGCGTCCACGGTCTCACCTTGTCCCCGCGCCAACTCGAGTACGCGCGCGAGCGTATTGCGCGCGCGGGACTCTCCCATCTGGCCACCTTTGAGTTGCGCGACTACCGGGACGCCGAGGGCTCCGTTGACCATATTGTTTCCATCGAGATGCTGGAGGCAGTGGGCGAGGCTTACTGGCCCGCGTATTTCGCAACGGTGCGACGGCTGCTCAAGGGGGGCGGCTGTGCCATGATCCAGGTCATCACGATCGCCAACGAACTGTTCAGTCGCTACCGGGCAGGAAGCGATTTCATTCAGCAGCGGGTGTTCCCCGGCGGCATGCTGCCGTCCCCCGCCGCATTCCACAAACACGCCGCAGACGCCGGACTGGTAATTAAGGATGAGTTTGCGTTTGGCGCGGATTACGCGGAGACACTGCGCCGGTGGGGTCGGGCTTTCGAGGATCATTTGCCGGAAGTTGCGGACATGGGCTTCGATGAGCGATTCCTGCGACTGTGGCGTTTCTATCTGGCCTATTGCGAGGCCGGTTTCCGGACCAGGAGGACCAATGTCTACCATTTTGAGCTCCATCGGACCTAGGCTACTGGGAGCCGCGTTGCTCGCCGTGGCTGCTTCTGCTGCGCTGGCATCCCGCGAGTTACCGTTGCCGGTTCAGGAGGCGACGTCCCAGTGGAGGGCGCTGGGCGAAGGGCGAATGCGTTGGTTCGGGCTGCACCTTTATGACGCGACGCTCTGGGTAAGCGGCGCCCAGTTCGATCCGGGACGCCCGTTTGCGCTAGACATCCGCTACGCTCGGGACATTCCCCGAGACCGTCTGGTGGACAGCAGCGTCTCGGAAATGCGCAGGCTCGGTTTCGGAAGCCCGGACGCCCTGGAACGCTGGGGTGCGATGATGTCGCGGGTGTTTCCGGATGTCCGCTCAGGGGACCGCCTGGTCGGTCTCTACGTTCCGGGACAAGGAGCGCGGTTCTTCAGCGACAACGCTTTCCTTGGCGCGGTAGAGGAGGATGCCTTTGCCGAGGCATTTTTCGCCATCTGGCTCGACGCGCGGACGCGCGAGCCGGATTTGCGGGCCTCGCTGCTCGGACTTCGATGATGGTGCCATTGAGCCGGGGGCAACTTCTTGCCTATGGCGCCCTAGGCCTGCCGCTGGCAATGGCGGCCCTGCCGGTTTACGTCCACGTTCCCAAGCTTTACGGCGGCGTCCTTGGGCTGGAATTGGCCCTGGTGGGAGCAGTTCTGCTCGGGGTGCGTCTGTTGGACGCGGTCCAGGACCCGCTGTTGGGGGTGCTTGCCGACCGCCACGGACTTCGCGGCGGTCGCAGACTCTGGATCGCGCTTGGGGTGCCGTTGCTCGCGATCGGCCTGGTGGGCGTCTTTCACCCCGTCGGCAGCGGTTACGCGCTGGCAGGCTGGCTCGCGGGGTCGCTCGTCGTCGCTTACCTGGGTTATAGCCTCGCAACCATCAACTATCACGCCTGGGGCGCGGAATTGGGCACCGTCCCCCACGAACGCACCCGGGTCACCGCCGCTCGGGAGGGGCTTGCCCTGATCGGGGTCCTCCTGGCGGCGGCGATTCCCGCGTGGCTTGCCTCAGGGCAGGGCGAAGCGGAGGGGCTGTCCCGGTTCAGCCTTCTCTTTCTGCCTCTGCTGGTCGTCGCATCCTGGGTCACGTTGCGCTACGCGCCGCCGGCGCCGGGGCATCAGCGCATCCACGGACAAGGCTTCCTGCGGGCGCTGGGTGCGCCTCTCTCCAACCAGCCCTTCCGCCTGCTGGCCGCGGTATTTCTCCTCAACGGGATCGCCGCGGCGATTCCTGCTACTTTGGTTTTGTTCTTCGTCCAGGACGTCTTGCTGAGCCCGGAACTCGCCGGCGCCTACCTGGTGACCTATTTTCTCGCGGGGGCCGCCGGCATGCCGGGGTGGCTTGCCCTGTCGGCGCGGATCGGAAAAAAGGCGGCATGGATTGCGAGCATGCTGCTTGCTGTCGCCGCGTTCGTCTGGGCTTTTTCCCTGGGGGCGGGGGACAGCCTTGCCTTCTTCGTCATCTGCGCCCTATCGGGGCTGGCCTTGGGAGGGGATCTTGCCCTGGCGCCTTCGCTGCTCGCGGACGTGATCGATGAAAAGGAAGGGCCGAACTCTCGTACGGCGGGTGCCTACTTCGGCGTTTGGAGCCTGCTCAACAAGCTGAATCTCGCCCTCGCCGCGGGAATCGCGCTGCCGTTGCTGGGTTTCCTGGGGTACCAGCCGGGGGCGGCGGGGCAGGGCACATTCGCCCTCTCCGTCAGCTATGCGCTCCTGCCTTGCGCCCTCAAGCTGGCCGCGGCGGCGCTGCTGGCGGGAGCGACCCTGCAAGGTGGCGCGGTCCGCGCCGGAGCCCAGGTCTGATGATGATGGCATTGGTCAAAGGGGCCGCCTCGCTGTCCGCGGCCCTGCTCCTGCTCGGCGGCTGCGCCGCGACCACCGTGGACGCCTATCGTGGTCAGAAGCCGACCCTGGACCTCAGGACCTATTTCGACGGCACGGTGGACGCCTGGGGCATTTTCCAGGATCGCTCCGGTAAGGTGGTCAAGCGTTTTCAGGTGCGCATTGAGGCCAGCTGGGACGGCGATACCGGCACCCTCGACGAGCATTTCCAATACTCGGATGGCAGCACCAGTCGCCGGGTATGGACCATCACCAGGATCGGCGAGCACTCCTACACGGGGACCGCTTCGGACGTGGTGGGCACGGCGCGGGGCGAAGCCTTCGGCAATGCCCTGCGCTGGCAATATGTTCTCGAACTGGATGTCGATGGCAAATCCTATGAGGTGGATTTCGACGACTGGATGTACCTCATCGACGAGCGGGTGATGCTTAATCGTTCGGTCATGAGCAAGTTCGGAATCACGCTGGGCGAAGTGACGCTGTCTTTCATCAGGCGCCCCCGGGAAGGGTAATAGTGTCCCTGAATCCCCCCATCCGTAACTGGCGCGGCCGCCGCGTCTGGGTCGTAGGCGCTTCCAGCGGGATCGGCGCTGCCGTCGCGAAGCTGCTGCTTGGGGAGGGCGCGCGCGTCGCGCTCAGTGCGCGTTCCGCGCCATCCTTGGAGGCGCTGGCTTCCGGCTTCTCCGTGGATAACACGCTCTGCCTGCCCCTGGATGCGACCCGGCCCGAAGCCCTGCTGCGGGGGATGGAGGATATCCGCGGCCATTGGGGCGGGCTCGACCTGGCGATCTTCTGCGCCGGCACCTACGCGCCGATGCGCGCATGGCAACTCGATGGCGAAAAGGCCCGCGCCATGGTGGAGACCAATTTCATGAGCGTGGTCCATGGAGTGCAGGCCGTAATCCCAGGCTTCCTCGCCCAGGGGTCCGGCGGAATCGTGATTATTTCCAGCGTTGCCGGCTACCGCGGATTGCCCAACGGGCTGGTCTACGGTTCCACCAAGGCGGCCCTCATCAATCTGGCGGAGAACCTCTATCTCGATTTGGCGCCCAAGGGGATTGCCGTGTTTCTGGTCAATCCCGGATTCGTGAAGACTCCGCTCACGGACAAGAATACCTTCCGCATGCCGGCGCTCATCGGAGCCGACGAAGCGGCCACGCACATCGTGAGCGGCATCGAACGCGGGTGCTTCGAAATCCATTTTCCCCGGCGCTTCACCGCGCTGCTCAAGCTGGCGCGGCTCCTGCCCTACGCGCTGTATTTCCGCCTGGCCCGGGCCGCTACGGGGCTTTGACCCTCGCTATGCCCCAGGCATCCCTGGAGGCCCTGACGGGCTACTTCAACACCCTCTCGGCCAGGCGCCTCGACGGGCTGGGTTCCTATTATGCGGAGGATGCATGGTTTCGGGATCCATTTAATGAAGTCCGGGGGCTCCCGGCCATCCGCGCGGTTTTTGAAGACATGTACCGCCGGCTCTCGGACCCCCGGTTTCGCGTGACCGCGACTTTCTGCGGCGACAAGGGGGCCGTAATGTTGTGGGACTTCGAATTCGCCCTGCGGGACGGCGGGCCCCGGCACTGCCTGCAGGGGGCCAGCCACCTGTACCTCGACGCCGCAGGGCGCGTCACCGGGCACCGGGATTACTGGGACGCCTCGGAGCTCTACGCGGCGGTTCCCGGCCTGGGGCTGCTGATGCGCTGGCTGCGCAGGCGCGCAGCCCACCGGCGCTAATTGGTGTATTCGAAGACCTTCACCACCTTGCGCACGCCGCCGGTGGTGCTGGCGATGTCCGCCGCTTCCTTCCCCTCCTCCTGCTTGACCAGGCCCATCAGGTACACCGTGCCGGACTCGGTCACGACTTTGATGTGATTGGCGGTAACGGTCTTGGCATCCAGCAGGCGCGCCTTGACCTTTGAGGTGAGGTAGGCGTCGTTGGATCGCGCGCCGTAGGAACTGGGGGCTGCGATCTGGATCTCGTTCACGACGTCGCGCACGCTTTCCACGGACCTGGCGACGCTGGCGATCTCGGTCTTGAGGGATTCGTTGGGTGCCTCGCCCGTCAGCAGCACAAGGCGGTTGAAGCTCGTGACGCTGACATTGACCTGGTCCCGGAAGCGCTCGTTGATGCGGCTCTGGGCCTTGAGCTCAATGTTCTGATCTTCCACGAAAATGCCAGTGGTGCGCCGGTCGGTGGCGACGACGGCGGTGGTGCCGACGGCGGTCCCCACAACCACCGGCGCGCAGCCCTGCAGCAGGGCCGCGAAAGCAAGCAAGAGAGTGCTGAAAACTAGTCGCATCTATTCGGTTCCTAAGAGCAAACAGTCAATGGCGTCGCACAGGCAATGCAGCGTGAGCAGGTGCACTTCCTGGATGCGGGCGGTGTTCTTGTGAGGGACGCAGATGTGCACGTCCTCGTCGGCGAGGACTCCCGCCATCTGCCCTCCGCTACGGCCGGTGAGCGCCACCACCTTCATTTCGCGCTCCTGGGCCGCGCGGACCGCTTCGATAACGTTGCGCGAGTTTCCGCTGGTGGAAATCGCGAGCAAAACATCCCCCGGGTGGCCCAGCGCCCTTACCTGCTTGGAGAATACTTCGACAAAATCGTAATCGTTGGCAATGGAGGTGAGAGTGGAACTGTCCGTGGTAAGCGCCATCGCGGCGAGCCCGGGGCGTTCCATCTCGAAGCGGTTGAGAAGTTCTGCAGCGAAATGCTGGGAATCGGCGGCCGAGCCCCCGTTTCCGCAGGACAGCACCTTGCCGTCATTGATGAGGCAATGAACCATCAGCTCCGACGCCCTGGCGATCGGCGCCGCGAGCTGGTCCATGGCCTCCAGCTTGAGATGGGCGCTGTCGGTGAAGTGTCCGTTGATGCGGGAGATAAGGTCCATGGGTTTTCCTGCCTCGGCTGCGAAGTGTACCCGATTTAATGTCGCGTCCGAAATACGGTCATTCGCCGAACGCGTCGCGAACCCATTCGATACGCTGTTGCACCCTCCCGTCCAGCAGCACGGCGTCGAACCGGCACGCCGGAGCGTCGGGCATGCGGGCCAGGTAGTGGCGCGCCGCGCGCAGGAGACGACCGCGCTTCGCGTCCGTGATGCTGCCCGCGGCGCCGCCAAAACCGGGATGGCTGCGCAATCGCACCTCCACGAAGACCAGCGTGTCCCGGTCCCTCATCACAAGGTCGATCTCTCCCATGCGGCAACGGTAATTGCGGTCGACGAGGACCAGGCCCTTGCTCTCGAGAAACCGCTCGGCCAGGCGCTCGGCTTCCGCGCCGGGAGAAGTCATCGGGGAGCGACGTCCTCGACGACGATTTCTCCCTCGCGGAACACCGCCGGCGTAAGCACGCGTGAGAAATAGCGGTCGACGCCCAGAATGAGCTTTCCGCTGACCCCGTCCACCTGGATCCCGGGGCGCAATTCCCTCCGCATGGCTTCGGCGGCCCGGAACGCGTCGATCCCCAGGGCGTACAGCCGCTCAAGCTCCTGGCCCGGGCTCGGGTCCAGCCTGGGATAGATCATTACCGCGGGGTGGTCCGGCTGCAGCAGCCAGGGCATGTCCAGAAAGTGGATCCCTCCGAGATCGAACACGGCCAACCGGTCCGAACTCCCCGGGTTTACCTGGGAGGTGGCAAAAACCGGAAGCGCCGGGTCTGCGAAAGGTTTCATCAGCCGGGCCCGTGCGGCGTCCATGGCGAAAAACGCCACGGAATCGAAGCGGCCGGCCAGAGCCTGCTGAAGCTCGCTCAAGCCTTCCGGCTCGCCACGGAATGGTCGCCGCTCCTCCACGAACCCGCCGCGGGCCTGCCATTCCTCGGAGAATGCCTGGTCCATGCGGCGCCCCAGCGGCGTGTCGGCAAAGATGACGATGGCCCTCCCGCGCCGCCATGTTGACGCCAGGGCCGCGACCTGGCGGGCCTCCGCTTCGGCCTGCAGGCTCAAGACGAACAGATTGCCGGGATGGGCGCTGCCCCCTTCCGGAGCATTGAGCGCGAGCGTGGGAACCCACAGTTCGCCCTGGCTCGTGAGGGCGGAGACGCCGGTCCGGGTGAGGGGGCCGACGACGATCTGCGCGCCGCCCTCCACGGCTTTGCGGTATTGCTCGAGCACCTCGCCCGGATCGTCCCCGGTCTCGTAAACCTTCACGGGAAGCGATCTCGGACCCTGCATCCGTGCTGCTGCGAGGAAACCCAGGCGGGTGATTTCAGCTGCCCGGGCGAAGGCGGGAGACCTGAGGGGCAGAATGAGGCTGATGTTCGGGGGGCCCTTGACTTCGATGACCGGCGGCAGCGGCATCGCTTCCGGGTGATCCGGATATGGCGCTGGCATCACAGTTGCCGGCTCCGGCTGGTCCATGGACAATCCCGGAGCGGCGGAGAGAAGCAGCAACAGAAAGGCGAGGAAGCGTTGCATCGGAAAGAAGACGTAAGAGAGTCGGGCACATTATATGTAGTGGCCACCCCGATTGGGAATTTGCGTGACATAACCCTGCGGGCGCTTGATGTGCTGCGCGACGTGGATACCGTGGCGGCGGAGGACACGCGCACCACCCGCGGGCTGCTTGCCCACCATGGCATCGCCTCGCGGCTGCTTTCGCTGCAC
>Ga0210374_1000073_pt1 | contig 11639 bp, 9 predicted proteins | sample S765metaT_FD_170483 | JGI IMG/M metagenome (GOLD analysis project Ga0210374, IMG submission 170483) | Metatranscriptome of estuarine sediment microbial communities from the Columbia River estuary, Washington, United States - S.765... | ecosystem: Environmental > Aquatic > Marine > Intertidal zone...
AGGCGAACGTAGAGTTCGCGGCTGGTCATCCGCGTCATGACGCGAACGATAGCAGAAACGCTCAGTGAATCAAAGAAATGGGGCCTTGTCTCAAGACTGGATTGCCGGTCGCGGCAGTCCGCTGCAGGGCGTCGCGAGCGGCCGCGCAGTAGCCCTGCGGGGAAGCGTTAGCGGAAACGGTATTCGGCGGAGGCAGACCAAGCGCGCTCCGGCGCGGGAAACACCTTCACCGTTCCCAGGCTGTCCGCCCCGCCGTAAGTGTAGTAGCTGCGATCCAGAAGATTCCTTACCTCCAGGCCGAGGATCCAGTCCCGGATGCGATGGGTCAGCTTCAGGTCCAGCACGCCATAGCTCGGAATGCGCTGGGGCAGCGCGTTGGCAAAATCGTTGTTCAGGAACTGCTCGTCCAGATAGACGAAGCTCCCCGCCAACTGCGTCGCGGCGCCGATGCGCCAGGCCGCCCCCATAGACACCTGCCAGCGGGGCACCAGCGGAACGCGCTTGCCGGCCACGTCCACGCCACCGTAAACGCCCTCCCGGAAGGTGGCGTCGTTGTGTGCGAAGGTCATGAATCCCTCCACCGGCGAAGCGATCCGTCCCCGCGCCTCCAGTTCGACTCCCCGGCGCCGGGTCGGAAACAGGTTCGCGTTGTCTCCAAACAACCCCGCCAGGGGGTTGAAGTTGATCTCGTTGTTGATATTGATGGTGTAGGCGGTGAGCCGCACGCGACCCGCGCTTCCGCGCCACTCGGCGCCCAGCTCATAGCCATGGGAGGTCTGGGGCTGGAGCGGACCGGAACTGAACGGGGTTTCCTCCACGCCCGCCACCCGGAATCCCTGGGAGGCGCGGACATACGCCGACCACTGCGGCGACAGAACCTGCTGCAGCGTCGCGTCCCAGGCGTTGGGCGTGAGCTTCTGGTCCACCGGCGCGAGAAACGGATCGTTGATCTTGGTCGTGACCCGCTGGGTCCGGCCACCAAGGGTGAGGAAGGTGCCGTCGGCTAGCTGGCTGCGATTGCGCAGGTAGGCCGCCGCCACTTTCTGGGTCGCGGTGGTCTGGGACGCGAAAAAGCTGCCCGAAACGTTGCGGTCGTAATCGGACTTCTCCAGATCAAAGCCCACCACCAGCGACTGCGCCATGCGGGCCGCCTTCCACGGCAGCCGCAGCCGCGGCAGGAAACCGACGTATTCGGTTTCGATATCCACCAACGACCCGAAGTCGAAAACGAACGCGTCGGAGGTTTTCTTGCGCCAGGTGAAATTTCCCGCCAGCTCCCCGAATCCGAGATCGAGGTTGCCTCCGAGGTCGGCACGGCCCGCGTTCCGCTGGCTGTAATCGAAGGGCGTGGCGGTCTGGCGCGGGTCAACGTCGAATTCCGGAATAGTCAACAGGCTTGGATTGCGCAGGTCCTGCTGGTCCCAGGCGGCTTTCAGGTAGACGGTGTGGGGGCCGTCCACGTTGCGCAAATCGAGGAGCAGTCCGTACTGCTGCAGCTCGTTGTTGGCCCGGTAATTTGCGGTGTCCAGGGCGCCGCCCGCGAGTGACAGGCCCAGGGTCTCGCCGCCTGCGCTCCCCGAGAACTGGAAATCACCCGTCTCCCACGACCCGACCCGCAACAGGCCATCGGCTTCCCGGGCACTCTTACTCGCCTTGCGGGTGATGATGTTGATGACCCCCGCCGTGGCGCCGTTGCCATAAAGCACCGCCGCGTCGCCGCGAAAGATTTCGATGCGCTCCACCGCCACCAGCGGGATTCCCGACCATTTGGCCGGCGTCGTGTCGATCTCGCTGTAGCGCACGCCGTCCACCAGCACCAGGGTGTTCTGATCCCCGGTCTGGCCGAATCCCCGCAGGTCGATGCTGAAGTCCGGGCTCCCAAGGCTGTCCCGCGCGTGAATGCCCGCCGCCTGGGAGAGGAGTTCGACCACCGTCTCGGCCGTGCTCTGCTCGATCTGCTTACGGTCGATGACCTGCATGCCGGGTCCGAGGGCGTCCGCCGTTTCGGGGAAGCGGCTCGCCGTCACCACCACCTCCTGACCCCGCTGGACATCCTGGGCAAACGCGGACACCGCCGCGCAAAACAGTGCGGCAAACGCGGTCTTCAGACGAACCATGGTGAGTCTCCCCGGGGTCTCGGCATGCCCACCCGCACGCCTCATCGGCTCACAGGAAAAGCGGGGGTGACGCCGGGGAAGAGGAAGACCTCCGCAGCCGGACCGCCGCCCCACGCAGCGTTTCCCAACCCGTTCTCGGCCGGTATACGGGCTCGCAAGACCTGGCGCGCCGCCTTCCCGGGAGAAAGTCCCAGTGGCATGTTGGCGCGCCCCCACTTGCTTACCGTTGCGGGGGCAGCTCCGGCATTGCCCGCGAGCGCGGGCGCACCGGATTCCCGATTATCCGCTCCGCTGGAGGGCGGCTGCGGCACCGAAAATGTGACGAAATTCTACATTAGGTCCAGGGTCTTGTCCCGGGTCGCCGAAACCACCGGTCCGTGATGCCAACTCCTTCAAATTACTTCTAAAAACGCCAGTTACCAATTGACGCGATTGGATTTTCCAACTTATAGTGTTGCCATGGATGCGGAGTTGAAGGCGCTCGAGGAAAGACTTTCGCAGCTGGTGGACGCTTGTCAGCGGCTGCGCGCGGACAATAATCGGCTGCGTCAGGATCTCGCCGCCTCCACCAGCGAAAACCACCGGCTCAGCGACAAGATCGCCTTGGCCACCAGCCGCCTGGAAGAAGTGTTGGCGCAAATTCCCGAGACCGAATAATGGCCGGCGAACACAGGGCCTTCGACGTCACCATCCTGGGCAAGAGTTTCCGCGTTGCCTGCGCCGAGGATGAAAAGGACGAGTTGCTGCAGGCAGTCGCCTACGTCGACCGCAAGATGCGCGAAATCCGCGACTCCGGCAAAGTTGTCGGAACGGACCGCGTCGCGGTCATGGCCGCGCTCAACATCGCCCATGAGCTGCTCACGATGCGGGTGGGCGGCGCTTTTGACTTGGGAGAGGTGAAGCGTAGAATAGGACGCATGCAGGAGGTCATCGACCGGACTCTCGCCGAGCAGGACGAGTTGTTCTGACCGGCTTCCGGCCGAGCGCGGATTTCAAGCGTCGTCCCCTGCGGTGTTCGCCTAGGCCTAGATTCTTCGAACCGATTCATTGTCACCGGTTGCGAACTCAAGCGGCGCCGTTGTGCGCATCCCACGCGGAAGCGCCTGAAGGCGTCCGGTAAGCGACCCACTTGAACCGATGGGTTCAAGATGCTGGCCTGACGGCATCTGCGGGGGGCTTTATTCAAGAGACGAGGGGCGCCAGTGGCGCCCCTCGTTGTTTTTCCGAGGAATCAGCGCGAATTGCGCGAGGGCGTCTTGAACAGCGCCGGAACCGGCCGCTGGCCGGAATGACGCCGGCCCGCCGCCGGGGCCAGGGCCTGGCGCGGCTGGGTCGATTCGGGCCTGGTCGTTGCAGCGGGAGCGGGGGGGTTCGGCATCGCCGTGTGCCCGCGCCGCGCTTCGCTTTGGTCATGCCGATGCTGCCGGGGCTGCGCTCCCTGACCCTTGCCGGCGCGATGTTCGGGCCGGCCACCGGTTGATCCGCGTCCGCCTCTTCCGCGCGGTTGCTCATGGCGCGGGGCTCTTGGCGGCCGGGCCTCTTCCCTCGGAGCGAGGGACGCGCTGCCGGGTTCGAATCCCGCGACCACCTGCTGGTCGACCCGGCGCTTGAGCAGCCGCTCGATATCCGCGAGCAGCGGACGGTCTTCGTGGGATACCAGGGAGATCGCCTCGCCGGTGCTGCCGGCGCGCCCGGTGCGGCCGATGCGGTGCACGTAATCCTCGGGCACATGGGGCAGGTCGAAGTTCACCACGTGGGGCAGCTCCTCGATGTCGAGTCCGCGGGCCGCGATGTCGGTAGCCACCAGCACCCGCACCTCGCCGGCCTTGAATCCCGCCAGGGCCCGGGTGCGGGCACTCTGGCTCTTGTTGCCGTGGATCGCGTCGGCCTCGATGCCGTCGCGCAAGAGTTGCTGGGCCAGCCGGTTGGCGCCGTGCTTGGTGCGGGTGAACACCAGCACCTGCTGCCAGTTCCCGGAACTCACCAGATGGGCGAGCAGCTCGCGCTTGCGGCCCTGGTCCACCGGGTGCACGCGCTGCGCCACCAGCTCCGATTCGGCGTTGCGCCGCGCCACCTGCACCATGGCCGGGTCCCGGAGCAGGGAGCCGGCAAGAGTGCGTATCTCGTCGGAGAAGGTGGCCGAGAACAACAGGTTCTGGCGCTGCTTCGGCAGCAGCGCGAGGATCTTGCGGATGTCATGGATGAAGCCCATGTCGAGCATGCGGTCCGCCTCGTCCAGCACCAAGATCTCCACGTGGGAAAGGTTCACCGTCCGCTGGCCCACATGGTCCAGCAGCCGGCCCGGCGTCGCGACCAGAATGTCCACGCCGCGGCGCAACGCCTCGATCTGAGGATTGATGCCGACGCCGCCATACACCAGCGTGGAGCGCAGCGTCGAGTGCCTGCCGTAGGTGCGCACGCTCTCCTCCACCTGGGCCGCCAGCTCGCGGGTCGGCGTCAGCACCAGCGCGCGCACCGCGTGGCGGCCGCCGTGATGGTCGTGGCGGGAAAGCCGCTGCAGCATGGGCAGGGTGAAGCCCGCGGTCTTGCCGGTGCCGGTCTGGGCGCCGGCCAGCACGTCGCGGCCCTCGAGAATGACGGGAATCGCCTGCGCCTGCACCGGCGTCGGAACGGTATAGCCCTTGTCAGCGACGGCGCGCACGAGTTCGGGGGACAGGCCGAGGCCTGCGAAAGTCTGGGACAAAATAAATCTCCTGAGATCGGCCTGCCGCGGCATTACGCCAACGGAACCGGTTCAGGCAGACAAAATTGGTTTTTGAAAATCGAGGGAGTCAGAGAACAACCGCGACCGGACCGTGACGCCAACCGGATGCCGCGTCAGCAAAGTCCTGGGGCGCACTATACAGGGTAAGCGCGGGAAAGTCCCGCGCTATTTCGTCCGCCCTATTCGATCACCAGCCGCGGCAGCCAGTGGGAAGCGGCGTCGGTCTCATACAGCATCCCCGGCTTGATGGGGCGCTTGCGGTCCTCTGCCGGGACCACGATGGGCTCCATGTCCACCTCGTACAGCCTTCCCTCCAGGCCTTTTGGCGTGACCTTGAGCCGGTAGTAGACGCCGTCCGCCGGATTCAGGTGCAGCGCCGCCGGCTTCTTGCGCAGGAACATGAGCGAGTATTCCAGGGGCGTCAGATCCTGCTCCGTCACCACCGGTTCCACTTCGTAGGGAAACCAGCACAGGTGCTCCTTTTCCCCTGCCAGGCAGCGGAACGGCCGCATGGCGAGAAAGTATTCGCCGAGATTGCCGGTGACCTCCAGCTTGAAGCGCGCCGAGCCGTCGGGCTGGGGGGTGAACGTGACGTTACCGAACTCCACCCGCTCGCCCTGGGGATTGGTGAGCCAGATCTGCTTGGTGCCAGACAGCGGACCGGCATGGGAAAGCGCGGCGCACGCAAATAAAATCGCGGCGCCCAATGATCCTCTCAAGGTTCTCTTCACGACCTTATTCATACCCAAATCCTGCCACAGCCCGATTTCAGAGTCTTCCCTTTCCGCGGCATCGACGGCAGCAGGACTCGCGGGCCATAATTGTCGGCTTCCGAAAGCGGAGAGAGGCCTCGATGCGTTACTGGCTGATGAAGAGCGAGCCCGATGTCTTCTCCATCGACGACCTGGCGGCGCGCCCCCGGCAGACGGAGCCCTGGACCGGGGTCCGCAACTACCAGGCGCGGAACTTCATGCGGGACGAGATGCGGGTGGGAGACCGCGCGTTCTTCTATCACTCGAGCTGCCCCGAGCCGGGAATCGCCGGCATCGTGGAGGTGGCGAGCGCCGCCTATCCCGACGCGACTCAGTTCGACAGGAAAAGCGAGTACTACGACCCAAAGGCGACGCGGGAAAACCCGCGCTGGGTACTCGTGGACGTGCGGCTGGTGACGAAAACGCGGCTGCTGGGAATCGCGGAACTGCGCCAGCACCGGGAACTGGCCAACATGCGGGCGCTGGCCAAGGGGAACCGCCTCTCCATCACGCCGGTCTCGCCGGCCGAGTGGAATTTCATCCTTTCCGTTCTGTAGGGCCGGGAAAACATCCGGCCCCTCTGTCGTCTACGGGCCGCATGCCCGGGTAGGGCGGCCCGACTTCCAACCGGAAAGTCGGGACTCTGGAACCCCGCAATACACCCGTTCCGGTGACGGCGAGCGGCAACGCTGCCTTCTCGCGGCGTTCTTGAACGGACCACAACAACAAGGTTGATGCGCTACAGCATATCCCGGCGTCCTCTGGCGGCGATAATGCATAACCTACTGTAAAATATAAAACGATGCTAAAAATTTAGTATGTTGCATCGCAATAACAAGCACTATATTATTACAACTGCTGTTGCGGATTGGCTGCCCGGAATGGTCAGAGGAGGCGTCGCCAAAGGCGGTCGCCAGAGCCGGTCAACACTTCCGAAAATCAACTTGCGAACGGAGCTATCATCTTGAAAAATATGACATTATTAGATATCCAAGCCAAGCTCGAGGGGAGCAGAATGAATGCGACCGAACGCCTCGACGCATTGGCGAGCCTGCAACGGGGTGAAGCCATCGCCGATCTGATTCTGGCAACAGTGAGCCGGCTTCGGCGGGCCAGGGACGGCGTGATGCGGATTCTTCGAAGATCTGGTCAAGGAGTTGCCCGACTGGGAAAAATCTACAGGTAGAACAAGCGGCAACCGGTCGCCGGCGATCCGGCACGGTGGGCCTTCCGGGACAAGCCCGAAGGATGCGCACCGAGGGGCACCCGGGTTTTGCCATGCGCTCTGCCTGCTGTACCCGGTTCGACCGGGACGAACGCCACGGAATGATCGAGAAGCGCGAGGTGTATGGCGAGGCCCAGGGGAATCAGCAACCATCACGTCCCCCCGAGCCCGATTCGGGGTCAGGATTGGTGCGCTATTCGGTCGCCTTGTCGCTCGAAGTCGGCGAGCCCGGCCGCACCAGGTCGCAGCTCTCCGGATAGGTCCGAATGCCCGGCACCTGGCCTGCCAGCAGGGACTCCTGCAGTCTTATCCAGTATTCCGTGGTCATCAGGTCACCATGCGTTTCCCGGAAACGGCGCCGCAGTGCGCGGATGGGTACGCGCAGACCGGATTCGACCTCCTCGGGCAGGAAAATGACCCCGTCCTCGAAATACCAGTCCGGAATGTCCTCCTCGCCGTCGCATCGATCGAGGTTGCTGCGCACCTTCACCTCGGTGAACGGCTCAAGTGCGTCGTAATCATACAGGTACACCTTGCGGTAACGGCTTACGCCATAGTTGCGCGCATCGTAGTCCTTGTTGAAGATGTTGGCCGCGGCATTGTTCTTAATGCAGTAGCCGAGATTGACAATCGCCCGCTCCGCCTCGGCCTCCGGCGCGTTCTCCAGAAATACGGTCAAGGGCGTCAATCGCCGCTGCACGATGAGATACTTGAAAACCACCGCCGTATCGAGCACCTTCAGCGCGTTACTGGCTGCGCGCTGCAGCTCTTCGAGCAGCGCCGGCGCGAACCAGGACTTATCCAGCTTGAGATTGTAGTAGAGGATGTTGTCCAGCATGCTGCCGGTGCGGTCAATCTCGTGCACCCACTTGTATTTTTCCAGCACGGAATCCACACCCTTGAACGCCCCCCATTTGTATCCGTCGGTGGGATGGTCGCGGATGACCTTCAGAACGTAGGCCGAATTCGGTGCCGTGAAGCCGATGGCTACGGTGCCATGGAATCCGGGGGCGGTATCCAGCACCACGCCGGTGCCGATCAGCTCCTTCTTCAATTCGCTCATCACCGCCACCTTGCCGATGTGGTGATATCCGATGGTGGAGTAGTTCAGCCCAAGCGGGCGCTGGGGCATGATCGTGTGCAGGAATGCGGACAAAGCGTGGTAGTGGGCGTTGGTCACGTGAAACGTGGCGAACGTCGAACTGAACAGGTTGTGCACATCCGCAACCTCGTACAGCACCGCCGTGGCGTAAATCCCACGGGGCTCGTTGAGAAGGGCGACAATGAACGGGCGGTAATCGCCTCTGCCCAGGACCAGGCGGCCCACGAGGTAGACACCCCGATTGCGGAAGAACCCGCCCGTTATCATGTCGATCGCGCGCAGGCCGGCGCCCCGTTCCGCCGATAGCAACTGGTTCAACCGCTGCGCGACCAGCCCTGCGTCCTCGTCCAGGTCGCGAAACGGCACCGAAAAATCGGCAACCTGAAGCACTTCCCTGATCACGCTTGCATCGGCTGGCCAGCGGCAATCAAAGCTACGATAAACGGAGTCGGGTGGCTGGCGGAAGGGGAGGCGGCCGTCTCCAAAGCCATATTCGACGGGCTTCCACTCGCCCTGATACACCTTGCGCCGCGCCGAATTGATATAGGCAAAAGCGAGATCCGCCTCGCCGCGAGCGTCGATCCTTGGCATGTAGATCGCCTCCACGTCGCTCCACAGTGGTTCATTCTCGGCAAGCCGGGGAAATGCCTGTTTCAACTCCACACCGAGCGTATCGATGCTGGTGTTGTACAACGACATACGCAGTTTGTTCAGCGCGAGAGTCGCCGGATGATCGCGCCTTTCGAAAGCCATCTTGGCCAACCAGGGTATTTGCAGGGATTCGGCGTAGAAGCGATCGAACGCCTGCAATATCCAGTCCGCGACCAGTTCGATGCGTTTCGAGTCCGATGAGGCCGCGGCGATCAATCGCGCATGGTTGGCGGGTTCGGACTTCTGCGCTACCACGTCATTCATATCAGTGCCTCGGGAGGTTGCGGCCGCCCAGCGGACATCCTCCGCATCGTCGCGGGTGCAACTCGTCATCGTGGAGTGTACCCCGTTTCGTGGTTGCCCGGCGTGGCGCTCGGAGACGGGTCCGCTGTCGTGCTGGATCGATCGCTACGCCTTGCAAGGGTTTCTCCGCCTCTCGTCTGCACGTCTTCGAACGGGACTGGCGGAAACGCAGTATCGACCGCTGCCTCCTGCCGGCGAATCCTGGTCGCGTAGATGCGCCTGCCGGCGGATGCGGAGTCGTAAGCGCACAACAGGCCCGCCTGCCTGCCTTTGCAGGTCGGTGGCAAACCTCGACGATTTCCGGGATCCGCAGAAGGTCCTGGCACGCGCCGGTTCCGCAACGCCATGGCAGTCGAAGCTCGCGAAGCACTGCATTATGGGGATTGCAACCGGCCTTGGCGGTTGCGCGAACCGGGATACAGCAATCTCCGGCTCGGCGATTCGCATCGTGGCTGTAACTGGTTGTGTGAGATCATGGGGTCCGGCAGCCAACGGAATGTCCAGGTTGGCGGCTGGAGATGATAAAGTGCCGCTAAAGGTTGTTTTTAGCACGATAGACTATAGTTTATGGATATTGTGGTCCGCGCCATGAACCCTCGTGAGGTGCGCGTCCTGTGAGCGAACAACTGCTTCGGGTCAGCCTCGAAGGCCGGGAAATCTCCGCGTCCCCCTCGGATTCGATCATCCAGGCGATTCTCAACTCCGGGCAAACTCTGGTCAAAGGCGTTGGCTGCATGGGGCAGGGTGTGTGCGGGTCCTGTCGCGTGATGGTGCGTCGCGCGGGGCGCTCCGAAGTGAGCATGGAACTTGCGTGCGAAACGCGGGTAGAGGACGGCATGCAGGTGAGTTTCCTCGATTACGGGAAACACTTTGCCTTTTCGCCGCGCCGCCCCCACGTCTATCGGCTCGAGGAAATGCAGGACAGCTGGCACACCTTGCACAAGATCGGCGAGGTGTTTCCGGAAGCCGCCAACTGCCGTCATTGCAGCGGCTGCGACCGGGCCTGTCCGAAGAACCTCGAGGTGCAGCGCGGCGTCGATCTCGCGGTGGCGGGAGACATCCTTCCCGCCGCCGAGGTGTTTGATCAGTGCGTAATGTGCAACCTCTGCACGCTCGCCTGTCCCGAGCACATCCGGCCCAACCATCTCGGACTGTTCGTGCGGCGCATGATTGCGTCCATGACCCTGCGCCCTGCCGACCTTGTACGCCGACTGCAGCAAATCGAACGCGGCGAGATGACGGTTGCCGTCCACGGCGGGAGCGCTGCCCCCGCTCGTTGAACGCCGCGAGATGAAATCTGCCGCCACCGGCATCCCCTACTCAGAAGCGCTTTCCCGTTACCGACCGGGTGAGGCGACCGGGCTGCGTGCGGACGACCTCGCCCTCGACGAGCTGCTCGCCCGCTTTCACCCCGATCACGCTCCGAATGCGAGGACGCTGCTCGCCGTGGGCGCAAACCGAGGCGAACCCTCGAATGCGGAGATCGCGCGGCATATTCAGAGCAACGCCTTGATCGATGATGTCGACCTCGCCGGAGCGCCCCTGACCAGCACGGATGTGCTGATCGTGGGCGGTGGGGGTGCGGGATGCGCCGCCGCCCTCACCGCCTCGATGCGGGGCGCGAAGGTGATACTCGCGACGAAGCTGCGCTTGGGCGACAGCAACACTGTCATGGCGGAGGGGGGCATCCAGGCCGCGGTAGGCTCCGACGACAGTCCGCAGCTTCACTTCGACGACACCGTGCGGGCCGGCCATCATTGCGCGGAGCCGGAGCTCGTCGCCCAAATGGTAATGGAGGGCCCGGACGTCATCCGCTGGCTGATTCGGATGGGGATGATGTTCGATCTCGCGGATGAGCGCCCACTCGGCGGGACGCTCCTTCGCAAGATGGCCGGCGGCGCCTCGGCCGCACGCGTGCTCTCCTATCGCGATTACACCGGACTCGAGATGATGCGGGTGCTGCGGGAATCGGTCGACCTTGATCCCAACGTAAGCGTGTGGAACCGCTGCCCGGTGGTGGAGCTGCTGTCGGATGATTATGGGCGCTGCGTCGGCGCCGTGATCTATAACCTCGAGTGGCACAGCTTCATGCTGGTGCGGGCCGGCGCAGTGATCCTGGCGACCGGGGGAAGTGGCCGGCTGCACCTCAACGAGTTCCCGACCTCGAATCACTATGGTGCCACGGGCGACGGGCTGGTCCTCGCGTATCGAATCGGGGCGCGGTTGCGCGAGCTCGACTCGTTCCAGTACCACCCGACTGGAATTGCCTATCCGCCGCATCTCCGCGGCACACTGATCTCCGAGGCGGCGCGCTCGGCCGGCGCCAGACTGCTCAACGGATTGGGTGAGCGCTTCGTGGACGAGCTGAAGCCGCGCGACATCGTGTCGGCCGCAATTCTGCGCGAGTGCGCGGAAGGGCGAGGCATCATTCGCGATGGGTGTGTGGGTGTATTTCTCGATACGCCCACGCTGGAGGCCCGCAATCCGGGCATTTTGCAGAAGCGCCTGGTTACCCTCGCTCATCTCGCCCGTAAGGGCGGAGTGGACCCCGCCCGCGAGCCGATCCTCGTTCATCCGACGCTGCACTACCAGAATGGGGGAATTTCGATTGACCAGGACGGCGCGACACAAGTGGAGGGCCTGTTCTGCGTCGGCGAGATCTCGGGCGGAATTCACGGCCGCAACAGGCTGATGGGCAACTCCCTGCTCGACATCCTGTGCTTCGGCCGCAGGGCCGGCGCCAGAGCAGCCGAGCGTGCGGGAA
>Ga0210374_1000075_pt1 | contig 11463 bp, 14 predicted proteins | sample S765metaT_FD_170483 | JGI IMG/M metagenome (GOLD analysis project Ga0210374, IMG submission 170483) | Metatranscriptome of estuarine sediment microbial communities from the Columbia River estuary, Washington, United States - S.765... | ecosystem: Environmental > Aquatic > Marine > Intertidal...
AGCCTGAGTTGCCGCGCCTTGTTCATGGCGACATCCATCGCGCTACTGGCTGCGTGCGCCTCGACCTCGGTGGTTTCACAATGGCGGGACCCCGCTTATCGGGGCGCGCCCCTCAAGAAAATCGTTATTTACATTGCGGCCAAGGAGGATGCCACCCGCCGCATGGTCGAGGACCGATTGGCGTCGTCTTTTCCCAAGGGGACGCAGGGGGTACCCAGCTACACGCTGTTCCCGGATCCCAAGGAAATCAACGAACAGAATAGGGAGAAGATCGGGGCGCGCCTCCGGCAGGAGGGATTCGACGGCGCCCTGACGGCCCGTCTCGTGTCCGTGGACAAGGACAACGTCTATGTGCCGCCGCAGACCTACGTCGCGCCCGCCGGGAGGCCGGCGGTCGGCGTGCCCTACGGGTCCTTTTATGGTTATGGCGGCTATGCCTACAGCTATGCCTATACCGCACCGGGCTACACGTATCAGCAGACCAAGTATCTGATCGAAACGATTCTCTATGGGATCCCGGGCGGCAAAATGCTGTGGACCATGACCACGGAATCGGTGAACCCGGATTCCCGCCAGCAAATCATCCAGGAAGTCACAGGGATGATTGACGGCGAACTGAAAAAAGAAGGCTTCGTCGCGGGCTGATGCCGGGGGCGGCGGTGTCAACTTCAATCGGGGGCACCTCCCGCCATCGGCAGTTGCGTTTCCTGGGTATCGGTATCGGTTGAGTCGTTGGTGGACTGGATCTTTTCTCCCGAGGCTTGGATCGCGCTCGCCACCCTCACAGCGCTGGAGATCGTCCTCGGGGTGGACAACATCATCTTCATCTCCATCCTGGTGGGCCGGCTGCCCCCGCACCAGCGCCATAAGGCCCGCGTGCTGGGGCTTTCTCTCGCCATGTTTTCGCGCATCGCGCTGCTGCTTTCCCTGGCCTGGGTGATGACGCTGACGGCGCCGTTCCTGACCGTGCTGGGCCAGGAAATCTCGGGGCGGGATCTCATCCTGGTGGTGGGGGGGCTGTTCCTGCTCTGGAAGAGCACATTCGAAATTCACGGCAGCCTCGAAGGAGAGGAGCAGCGGGCGGGCAGTGCGGCCGCGGCAAGCTTCGCGGCCGTTTTGGCGCAGATCGCCGTCATCGACAGCGTGTTTTCCCTGGACTCGGTGATCACGGCGGTGGGCATGGTGGACGAAGTGCCAGTGATGGTGATCGCCATCGTGATCGCGGTTGCGGTCATGATGTTTGCTGCCCGGCCCATCGGGGAGTTCGTGGACCGCCATCCGACCATCAAGATTCTGGCTCTCAGTTTCCTGATCCTGGTGGGCGTGGCGCTGGTGGCGGAGGGGCTCGATTTTCATATTCCGAAGGGCTACATCTACTTCGCCATGGCCTTCTCGGTCGGGGTGGAAATGCTCAATCTGCGGCTGCGCGCGCGCATGGTGGAGCCGGTGAAACTGCACCGGCATGGACCGGCCACCGGGGAGAGTTCCGATACGGGGGAAGGGAGATAAGTCCATGGCGGCGGGTGTGTGGGGATTGTCTGCGGGGCGCCGGACGATCGGCCGGCTGGGCTTCCTGTGCTCGGTACTGCTGGTGGCGGGTTGCGCGGGCACCCCGTTCGGCTCGGAGCCCCTGTATGTGACGCTGTCGTCCCTTTCGGTGGTGGAACCCGGCCTGCTGGAGCAGCGCTACGCCATGAGGCTCCGGGTTCAGAATCCCAACCCGGCGGAAATTCAGGTGTCCGGTCTGAGCTTCGAGATCGAACTGAACGATCAGACGTTTGCGCGGGGCGTATCCAACCGGCCCACCACCATCCCGGCATTCGGCGAGGCGTTGCTGGACGTAGAGGCGGTGAGCACCCTGGAAGGTCTGCTGCGTCAGGCGTTGGAAATGCAGGAGAACCCGGAGCGGCCGATCCGTTATCGCCTCCGGGGCAAACTCTACGGCGGGGCTTCGCCGATTCCCTTTCCGTTTGACCACAGGGGCGAGTTTCGCCTGCCCCCGGCATTGAGGGAGCGGGCAAGCTGAGCGCGGGGCGGAACGATTGACGGTCTGGTCGACGGAGGACTTCGCTTGCAATCCCGTCTTGATCTACGTCAACGAAAATTGCCGATCCGCGTCTAACATGAAAGAAAAAGCAGGGCTTTTCACGTACGCCCCAATGGTCGGCGCCCGAGCGAAGGAATCCCATGATGATGATTGGTGAAATCTGCAACCGTGATGTAGTCGTCGTTGATCGTGACGTTTCTGTCCGGGAAGCTGCCGCGCTTTTGCGGGAGCACCACGTGGGCGATCTGGTCGTGGTGGACAAGGTCGGCGGGCGCACCGTGCCGGTCGGGGTCATCACTGATCGTGATGTGGCCATAGAGGTAGTGGCCATGGGTGTTGACCCGGAAATGATCAAGGTGGGTGAGGTCATGGGGCCGGAGTTGGTCACGGCAGGAGAGGCCGAGACCGTTTACGACACCATCCAGCGCATGCGCGCGCGTGGGGTCCGCCGCATTCCCGTGTTGGACGCGCAGGGCGGCTTGGCCGGCATCGTGTCCCTTGCCGACCTGCTCGAGTTTCTCGCGGAAGAAATCACCCAGCTTGCCAAAGTGTTTTATCGGGAGCAGTCCCGCGAGACTCAGTCGCTGATTTGAGCGGTCCTCGGACGACCGAACCCCAATAGGAGCCTTAAATGCAAAAACCGCTTGAGATTCAGTTCCGTGATGTTGCCCGTTCCGAGGCCCTGGAAACCGAGATCCGCGACAAGGTGGTGAAACTGGAACAGTTTTATCCCCATATCACCGCCTGCCACGTGGTGGTGGAGGTACCCCACAAGCACAGCCATCAGGGGAGGGTGTTCGTGGTCAAGGTGGACATTAAGGTCCCGGGCGGCGAAGTGGTGGTGACGAACGAGTCCAGCGAGGACGCCCATGTGGCAGTACGGGACGCCTTCGATGCCGCTCAGCGCAAGGTCAAGGACTACGCCCGTCGCCAACGGGGCGACGTCAAAACCCATTGATCGCGGGCCGCCGACCGGGCGGCCATCCATGAAGCTCATCCAGGTCAGCGACACCCACCTCGGAGAGCCGGGGGAACGCGTGTTCGGCCTCGATCCTGCGGCGGCGCTCGAGCAGTGCGTCGCCCATATCAATGCCCACCACGCCGACGCGGCGCTATGCATCGTGACCGGGGACTTGGTGAACGCGGGAACCGGGTCCGAGTATGCGGGCCTCAAGCGAGTGCTGTCGCGGCTGGCGATGCCCTATCGCCTGATACCCGGTAATCACGACGCGCGGGACGCCCTCATGGCCGGATTTCCGGACATGCGTCTGGAGGGGAAAGATTTCCTGCATCAGTCGGTCGAGACACCCGACGCAACGCTGCTGCTGCTGGATACGCACGAACCGGGCAAGGAATCCGGACGGATTTGTGACGGGAGATTGGCCTGGATCGAGGCGCGGCTTGCCGAAAGCGCGAAACCGGTACTGGTATTCATGCATCATCCGCCGGTTGCGATCGGCCACCAGGCCATGGACCGCATGCCGTTGCGCAACCCTGGGCCGTTCCTGGAGCTACTGGGACGCCACCGGGGCAAGGTGAGGCATGTCTTCTTCGGCCACGTGCACCGGCCGTTTTTTACGGTGTTGGACGGGATCGGCTACTCGTCCGTGCCCGGCACCTGCCACCAGATTTCCCTGATTGGGATGGAGCGCGGGGACCTCTACGCGTCCTCGGAGCCCGGCGGCTACGGGGTCATCCTGTTCGATGGAGTCCGGGTCGGCGTGCACATGCAGGCATTTGCCGACGCCGCGGTGTTTCATGTGTGAACCGGCGGCGGTTGGTCAGCGTATGCGTCGCGCCGTGTATTCCTCCTCGATATTGTCCTTGAAATAGCTGCCGGGGGAGGGGGCGGCCATCAGACGCCGGTGCACCTCGGGCGAAACCCGGAAATACTGGATGATGCTCCCGCTGGTGAACTCCACTTCGAGGGTTTGTGACGACGGATCGTAGCCCACCGAGCGGAGGTTGGTTGCATTGACTCTCTTGCGTTCCATGTTCTTCCCTTCCTTAAGGGCCTGCTACCCCTTGATGCACGCCTTCGGGCGCAGGAACGCGACCCGGCGCGCGAGTCCTGCCTGCTCGGTGGCTTCGGCCACCAAATCCACGTCCTTGTAAGCGCCTGGTGCCTCTTCCGCCGCACCGCGCATGGACCGGGTGCGGACCAGGATTCCCTTGCCCCGCAGTTCGTCCACCAGTTGCCGGCCCTGCCATCGCTTAAGGGCCTGGGCCCGGCTCATGGCGCGGCCAGCCCCATGACTCGCCGACGCGAACGCGGGGTTCCTCTCTTCGGCATTCCCGGCGAGGATATAGGACCCCGTGCCCATACTGCCGCCGATGATGACCGGCTGGCCCGCTTCCCGGTAGCGCGCCGGCAGCGCCGGATGCCCGGGTCCGAAAGCCCGGGTCGCTCCCTTGCGATGGATGTAAAGGCCGCGCTCGCGCCCTTGCACCCGGTGCCTCTCCAGCTTGCAGGTATTGTGAGACACATCGAACAGCGTCTCCAACCGCGCATCCGGGGTTATGGCGGCGAACACTTTCCGGGTCAGGTGCGCGAGGATCTGCCGATTGGCCAGGGCGCAGTTGATGGCGGAATTCATGGCGCCCAGGTATTGCTGGCCCTCGGGAGACAGAATGGGCGCGCAGGCCAGTTCCCGGTCCGGGAGCCGGATTCCGAGCCGCCCGGCGGCCTTGGCCAGCTTCACCAGGTAATCGGTGCCCACTTGGTGTCCTAAACCGCGGGAGCCGCAGTGAATCGACACCAGGATCTGTCCCTCCCGCAGGCCGAAGGCGCGGGCCGCGTCCTCATCGTGGATCCGCTCCACCACCTGCACCTCGAGGTAATGATTCCCGGAGCCCAGGGTGCCCATCTCGCCGCGCTGCCGCTTCTTGGCCAGGTCCGAAACGCAGGAGGGATCTGCGCCGGACACCCGGCCGTGTTCTTCCACGTATTCCAAATCTTCGCTTGATCCGTAGCCTTCGCGCACCGCCCATTCGGCGCCGTTGAGCAGAACCACGTCCATTTCCTTGGGCGAGAGCCTGATGTCGCCTTCCTCTCCTACCCCGGCGGGAATGGTGCGGAACAGGGTCTCGGCCAGGCGCTCCATGAGCGGCGCGAGACCGGAGAGCGTGAGATCGGTGCGCAGGCAGCGAATGCCGCAGGAAATATCGAATCCAACGCCGCCGGCCGAGATGATGCCGCCAGCCTCGGCGTCGAAGGCCGCAACCCCACCGATGGGAAAGCCATAGCCCCAGTGGGCATCCGGCATGGTCATCGCGGATCCCACCAGGCCGGGCAGCGCCGCCACGTTGGCGATCTGCTCCAGCACCTTGTTGTCCATGGTTTCCAGCAGCTCACGGCTGCCGAAGAGCACGATAGGCGCCCGCTCCTCACCCTCGGCGCGGGGAAGCGTCCAGGAGATGGGGCTCAACGGCTTCAGTCTGGAAATGTCCATGGGGCCCTCATACGTCGACGATGCATCTTGCTTCCCAGACGTCTTCGCGCTCCCTGACGGAAAGCATGGTCAGGGTCGCCCCCTTGACCTCCGTGCCGCGGTCCTGTCCCGCCTTCCACGGCATGCCCCAGGCGAGGCCGCTCCAATGATCACCGCGCCGCTGCAGCCGGAACCTGCCGAGAGCGAGTCCCCGCTCGCGGGCGGCGGCGAGAAGACCGTTGAGCCACGCCACGAGGGCGAAATCCGGGTCGCTCTCCTCAAACTCCACCTTCACCTGCTGGCGAGGCTCGATGGCGGCGGGATCGGCCATGATCGCAAAGGTTGCTTCGGCGGCCGATTCGAGGCAGCGCTCGAGGGTACCGCCGCGCCCGATGATGCCGATGTCCGCGTCATGCTCGAAGTATCTGTCTGCGGAGAGGTGCATTCCAATTATGCTGATTCTCGATTGGCTCGGAGTTCGTTCAGCCCTGGCGGGGGATTTGCTATGATGCGCGCTTTTCCGGCTTCGCGCGGCCATGTTGCCACTAGACCTGCACACTCATTCCACTATATCAGACGGCCTCCTCAGCCCCTCGGATCTCGTGGCGCGTGCCGCCCGGCACGGAGTGCGTGCGCTGGCACTTACCGATCACGACGACGTGGGCGGTATCGGCGAGGCATGGGCCACCGCCCGGCAGTTTGGCATCAGGCTGATCCCGGGGGTCGAAATCTCGGTCACCTGGAGAAATCATACTATCCACATAGTTGGACTGGGAATTGATCCGACGAATGCGGCGCTGCTGACGGGGCTCGAGACGGTAAGGTCGGGCCGCGCCGAGCGGGCCGAGCGCATGGCCCAGTCCCTGGCGCGCGTCGGCATCGGCTCCAGCCTGGAGGGGGCCCTGCGCCATGCCCGCAACCCCCGCCTCTTATCACGCACCCATTTTGCGCGGTTTCTTGTGGAGCAGGGCCACGCCCGGGACGTGAAGCGTGTCTTCAATCGGTTTCTCGCGAAGGGCAAGCCGGGTTACGTCAGCCACCGCTGGGCGGATCTGGATTCGGCTGCGACCTGGATCCGGGCCGCGGGGGGTATCGCGATCATCGCCCATCCCGGCCGCTACGGCATCGGCAAGAACCTGATGCGGAGTCTTCTTGCCGAGTTTCGGGACCTGGGGGGATCCGGCATCGAGGTGGTCACCGGCAACCATACCCAGGCCCAGTTCCATGAATTCGCGGCTCTCGCCCGGGAATTCGGGCTGCTAGCGTCCGCGGGTTCAGATTTTCACGGGCCGGAGGAAAGCTTCATGGACGTGGGCCGGCTGCCGGAGCTTCCGCCCGGGTGCGCCACGGTGTGGGCGCGTCACTGGCAGGAACTGATCCAGTAGCGGTCCTCATGGCCCAGTTCTTCACCATCCACTCCCAGGACCCCCAGCCGAGGCTGATCCGCCAGGCGGCGGAAATCCTGCGCTCCGGCGGCGTAATGGTCTATCCCACCGATTCCTGTTATGCCTTCGGCTGCGTCATCGGGGACAAGGATGCGATAAAGCGCATCCGCGACATTCGCGGCGTGGACGAGAAGCACCACCTCACGCTGGTATGCAGCGATCTCGCGGCCATTGCCCATTACGCGAGGGTCGATAACCGTCAATTCCGGCTGCTGCGCAACGCCTTTCCCGGAAGCTACACCTTCATTCTCGAGGCGACCAAGGAGGTGCCGCGGCGCCTGCAGCACCCCAAGCGCTGGACCATCGGCGTGCGCATTCCCGACCATCCCGTGGCGCTGGCATTGCTCGCGGAGCTGGGGGAGCCCATTCTGAGCTCCACGTTGCAGCTGCCGGGCGACGACTATCCGCTGAATGATGCTTACGATATCCGCGAGCGCCTGGAGCGAAGGGTTGACCTCATAGTCGACGCGGGGTCCTGCGGGCTCGAAGCCACGACGGTGGTGGATATCACGGGGGAGGCTCCGGTGGTGGTGCGACGGGGCAAGGGAGATCTCGGTCGCCTCGGACTCGCCGGCTGACGCGCCCGCGGCGGGCGGGCGGGTTCTGATAGAATTTGCGGCCATGGAGTCCTTCATTCAGGCGGTCGCCATCTATGCGCTGCCTGTCATCTTCGCCATCACCCTGCACGAGGCCGCCCACGGGTACGTCGCCAGGCATTTCGGCGACACCACGGCCTATGCCCTGGGGCGGGTCAGCCTGAATCCTTTGCGGCACATCGATCCCGTGGGCACCATCGCCGTGCCGCTGGGGCTGCTTTTGATCAGCAAGCTTTTCGGAGGCGCGGGTTTCCTGTTCGGCTGGGCCAAGCCGGTGCCGGTCAATTTCGGCAACCTGCGCCACCCCAAGCGCGACATGCTGTGGGTTGCCGCGGCCGGCCCGGGCGCGAACTTCGCGATGGCGCTGTTCTGGGCGCTGATGATCCGCTTTGCCGTGGCCCTGCCGGAGGCGATGGCGGTGCCCCTGTCGCTCATGGGCCAGGCCGGGGTGCAAATCAACATCGTGCTCATGGTGCTTAACCTGCTGCCGATCCCGCCCCTGGACGGCGGGCGTATTGCTGTCAGCCTGCTGCCCTCCCGCGCAGCCTACCAGTTCTCCCTGATAGAGCCTTACGGAATCATGATTCTGCTGGCGCTGCTGCTGACCGGGCTGCTGGGCCGCATTCTATGGCCCTTCGTGGAATTGCTGGAACGCCTGGTCTATTTCATCTTCGGATTCTGACTTCATGTTCACTGAACGCATCCTATCGGGCATGCGCCCTACCGGGCGCCTGCACCTCGGGCATTACCACGGTGTCCTCAGGAACTGGGTGCGGCTCCAGCTTGAGTACGAGTGCTACTTTTTCGTGGCCGACTGGCACGCGCTGACCACCCATTACGACGAGCCGGAGGTTATCGAGCAGCATGTGTGGGACATGGTGGTCGACTGGCTCGCGGCAGGCGTGGACCCGGCGCGGGCGACGCTGTTCATCCAGTCCCAGGTGCCCGAGCATGCCGAGCTGCACCTGCTGCTGTCCATGATCACACCCCTGGGATGGCTCGAGCGCGTTCCCACCTACAAGGACCAGCAGGAGAAGCTCAGCGAGAAGGACCTGTCCACCTATGGCTTTCTCGGCTATCCGCTGCTCCAGGGGGCGGACATCCTCATCTACCGGGCCACCAAGGTGCCGGTGGGGGAAGACCAGGTGCCCCACATCGAGTTCACCCGGGAGATTGCCCGCCGCTTCAACCACCTTTACGGGAAGGAGCCGGGTTTCGAGGAGAAAGCGGAACTCGCGGTGAGGAGGCTCGGGTCCAAGAAAGGGAAGCTTTACCGGGAGCTGCGCACTCGCTACCAGGAGCAGGGGGACGACGAGGCTCTGGCGGCGGCCAAGGCGCTGCTGCAGGAACAGCAGAATCTGTCCCTGGGGGACGAGGAGCGGCTGTATGGATACTTGGAAGGCGGTGGGAAGATGATCCTGTCGGAGCCGAGCGCGCTCCTGACATCCGCCTCGCGCATGCCGGGCCTCGACGGCCAGAAGATGTCCAAGTCGTACAACAACACCATCGGCCTGCGGGAAGAGGGGGAAGGCATTACGCGGAAGATTCGCACCATGCCCACGGACCCGGCCCGGGTGCGGCGAACCGATCCGGGTGACCCGGAAAAGTGCCCCGTATGGCAGTTCCATCTCGTCTATTCAGACGAAAAGACCCGGGAATGGGTAACCCAGGGGTGCACGAGCGCGGGGATCGGCTGCCTGGAATGCAAGCAGCCGGTGATCGAGGCGGTGCTGGCCGAGCAGGAGCCGATGCGCGAACGTGCCCGCATGTTCGAGGAGGACCCTACCCTGGTACGCAACATCATCGCCGATGGATGCGAAAAGGCGAGGGAATTGGCCCAGGAAACCCTGCGGGACGTGAAGCAGGCCATGGGACTCAATTACGTGTGATGGCTGACGTTCAGCGGCGCCCCCGGATCCGATGACCGAGCACACTCCCGCCCAGGAACAGATCGCGCCGACGCCCGTCGCCCGGCTCTACGGCGAGCCGGTGCTGGAACTGCCCAATGACCTTTATATTCCGCCGGACGCGCTGGAGGTATTCCTTGACACCTTCGAGGGCCCCCTTGATCTGCTGCTCTACCTGATCCGCAAGCAGAACATCGACGTGCTCGACATCCCCATGGTGGACATCACGCGCCAGTACCTCGTTTACGTGGAAATGATGCGGGCGACGCGGCTGGAGCTGGCGGCGGAATACTTGCTGATGGCGGCGCTGCTGATAGAAATCAAGTCCCGCATGCTGCTGCCGCGGCCGCCCGCGGCGGTGCAGGAGGAAGAGGACCCCCGCGCAGAACTGGTACGGCGGCTTCTGGAATACGAGCGCATGAAGCTCGCCGCGTACAATTTGGATCGGCTGCCCCAGGCCGAGCGCGACTTTGCCCTGGTTCGCGTTTACGTGGAACAGGCGGCAGTGCAGCGCCTGCCCGAGGTGAGGCCGGACGACCTGCGCAATGCCTGGCTTGGCCTGGTGGCTCGAGCCAGGATCATGCGCCATCACCGGGTGACGCGGGAGCAGCTTTCGGTGCGCGAGCACATGACGCGGATCCTGCGGCGTCTGGGCGAGCGGGATTTCGTGGAGTTCGCGGACCTGTTCCAGCCCGAGGCCGGCGTGCCCGTGCTCGTGGTGACGCTGCTGGCGGTGCTGGAGCTGGCCAAGGAAAATCTAATCTCCGTAACCCAAACCGAGACCTTTGGGACGATCTATGTCCGATCAAGCAACTTCCTCACTCGCGCCGGTTGACCTGGCCCAGGTCAAGCAGGTGCTGGAAACGGCCCTCCTGACGGCCCAGGAGCCCCTTCCCGTTTCCGAGCTGAAGCGGCTGTTCGCCGACGAACTGGGCGCCGAGCCCTTGCGCAATCTGCTCGAAGAGCTGCGGGAGGAGTGGTCGGGACGGGGCGTGGAACTGGTCAGCGTGGCGAGCGGGTGGCGGTTCCAGGCCAAGCCCGAGTTGCAGTCGTTTCTCGACCGCATGAATCCCCAAAAGCCCCCACGCTACTCCCGGGCGGTGATGGAGACTCTGGCGATCATTGCCTACCGCCAGCCGGTGACCCGGGGCGATATCGAGGACATCCGGGGGGTGACGGTCTCCAGCCCTATCATCAAGACCCTGGAGGGGCGTGGCTGGATCGAGGTGGTGGGACATCGCGAGGTGCCGGGCCGGCCGGAGCTGTTCGGCACCACGCGCCAGTTCCTGGACGACCTCGGCTTGCGTTCTCTGGAGGAATTGCCTCCCCTGGAGGACCTCGGCAGCCTGGTGGATCAGCAGGCCGAACCCTGAGCGTGCTTCTCAAGAACCGGCTTCCGCGCTAGGCTGCCCCGAAACGCCGGCGGGCCGCCGGGAGGAGGAGGCGCATGGAAAAGCCGAGGAGCTACGAGGAGGCGGTCGCCACCTTCCGCTGGTCGGTTCCCGCCAGCTACAACATCGCCTGGGAAGTCTGTGGCCGGCACGCGCCGGACCGTTACCGTTTCGCCCTTTACTACGAAGACGACGCGGGGCATACCAGCGCCTGGACATTCTGGGACCTGCAGCGGCAGGCGAACCGCCTTTCCAATGCCTTGGCCGCCCTCGGGGTGAAGCGGGGCGACCGGGTAGGTATCGTGCTTCCCCAGCGCCCCGAGACCGTCATTGCCCATGTCGCCTGCTACCAGATGGGGGCGGTGGCCATGCCCCTCTCCATTCTGTTCGGACCCGATGCCCTGGAATATCGCCTGCAGAACGGCGAGGCCAGCGTGGCCCTGGTGGACGAGGCATCGCTGCCCAACTTGCTGTCGGTCCGGGATCGCCTGCCGGACCTGAAGCACGTGGTCGGCGTCGGCGGCGCCCGGGAGGGCGGTGTCACTGCCTGGACGGATTTGGTGGAGAAGGCAAGCCCCGGTTTTTCCCCGGTGGCGACGTCTGCCCGGGATCCGGCGCTCCTGATCTACACCAGCGGCACCACCGG
>Ga0210374_1000076_pt1 | contig 11450 bp, 14 predicted proteins | sample S765metaT_FD_170483 | JGI IMG/M metagenome (GOLD analysis project Ga0210374, IMG submission 170483) | Metatranscriptome of estuarine sediment microbial communities from the Columbia River estuary, Washington, United States - S.765... | ecosystem: Environmental > Aquatic > Marine > Intertidal...
CCACCATCTGCGCCAGCTGCTGGGCCCGGGGTTTGCGCTCCGCGGCGCGGAACAGTTGGAAGCTTGCCGCCAGCGACACCAGGATCAGCAGCGTGATCAGCACGAAGGCGCGGACCGCGAGGGAGCGCGGCAGCATCATTTCGCCGGGCTGCCGTCGGGTACAAACACGTAGCCGAACCCCCAAACCGTCTGGATGTAGCGCGGGTGGGACGCATCATCCTCGATCAGCCTCCGCAGCCGCGACACCTGTACGTCAATGCTGCGCTCGAACGCCTCCATCTCCCGCCCCCGCGCCCGCTCCATCAGCTGTTCCCGGGACAGCGGCCGGCGCGGGTTCTCCACGAAAGCCCTCAGCAGCGCGAACTCCCCGGTCGTAAGGTTGACGGGCGCGCCCTCACGGGTGAGGGTGCGCGCCGCGAGGTCCAGCTCGAACGGACCGAACCGCGCCCGCGCTTCCTCTGCCGAGGGCGCTCCGGGTGGCGCCGGGGGCGCCCTCCGCCGCAGCACCGCGTGGATCCGGGCCACGAGCTCCCGGGGATTGAAGGGCTTGGGCAGGTAATCGTCCGCGCCCATCTCCAGTCCGACGATGCGGTCCACCTCGTCGCCCTTGGCGGTGAGCATGATGATGGGCAGGTCATTGCGCGCGGCGCGCAGGCGCCGGCAGATGGAAAGACCGTCTTCCCCCGGCAGCATCAGGTCCAGGATCAGGGCGTCGAAGCGTTCGCGACCGAGGGCCTTGTCCATGGCGCCGGCATCGGGAACCGCCTGCACTCCGGAGCCCTGCTCGGAAAGATAGCGTTCCAGGAGGTCCCGCAGTCGCAGGTCGTCATCCACCACCAGGATCCGGGGTTTGGGGCTCTGCATGGCTGCGTATCCTAGCGGTGTGGCCGGCCGCTGGCGAGAAAAGTGTAACAGTTTGTTTCGGCCGTTCCGTCCGCAACAACCCGTTACAAACCGGCCCCGGTCGGAAACGGGTTCGTTACAACGAATCCGTAGCATGGTCCACACTGCAATCACGGAGGCGTTGGTTGCAGCGGCAGAACGGAAACGCCGAATACCTTAGACAAACGATCAACGACTCTTGGGAAAGGAGCAGCAATGAACAAGATGATGTCCACCCTACTGGCCGCCGCGATGGCGATATCGGCCCCCGCCCTGTCCCACGCGGAAAAACGCGACCCGGGCGTGAACCACCGTCAGCACCACCAGCAGCAACGCGTCCAGCAGGGCGTGAGGAGCGGGGAACTCACCCGGGCCGAGGCCCATCGGCTGCGCCACCAGCAGAGGTATATCCGGGCCGAAGAGCGGCGCTATAAGTCGGATGGCGTGCTCACCCGCGACGAGCGGAGGGACCTGCACCGGGATCTGAACCGGGCAAGCCGGGACATCTACAACCAGAAACACGACGACGAGAAGCGGATTGCAACACAGCAGTGAACGGTCCGGGTTGCCCGGGCCATTTGAAGAAAGGAGATAGCCATGTTGAAGACCAAATTGGCACTTGCACTCGCCCTGGCGTTCGCCGGCGCAGTGGCGTTCGCCCATCCCTATGGGCCGGGTTACGGTCCGCGCGGCATGGGTCACATGGGAGGGTACGGCCCGGGCGGTGATCATCCGTGCTGGAGCACCTCCGAAGGTGGCCAGGCCCAAACCTGGAAACAGCACCGCGAGGCCCGCTTTAATTCCATGGACGCCGACAAGGACGGCAAACTGAGCCTGGAGGAATACCAGGCCGCGCCTCCCGCGGGCGGTTATGGCAGGGGCCCCGGCGCACGGCAAGGGGAAACCTTTGAACAGCACCGGGAGGCCCACTTCAAGGCGCTGGATGCCGACAAGGACGGCGCCCTGACAACGGAAGAGGTCCAGACCCATCCCGGCCTGTCCTACAACTTCGACGCCATGGACACCAACAAGGATGGCAAGCTGAGCCTGGAGGAATTCCAGAGCGGCCATCCCATGGGCGGTTATGGCATGGGCCGCGGCTGGCGGCAGGCGGTGCCTCCCAAGGAGTAAGCACCGGGGAGCGGGCGGTGGCGGGAGCTTTCCCGTCGCCGCCGCCTGCGCTAACGTGCGCGGCGTGGAGGACGCGTCATGAGGCTGGCGAACTTGGGGATCATTGCGGTGCTGGGGTGGGTGCTGGCGACGGCAACGCCCGCCCTCGCCCAGCCGGACGTGGAGCCGGGACCCGGCGTATTGTCGGGCGAGCAGATGGAGCGCCTGCGGTCGCTCCCGCCCATAGAGCGCCGCGCCGAGATGGATCGCCTGCGCCAGCAGTGGCGCGGGCTCTCGGCGGAGGACAGGGCCGCGAGGCGTGAGCAGATGCGCGGGCAATGGCAGCACATGTCGCCGGAACAGCGGCAGCAGATGCGCGAGGCCCTGCGCGAGTATCGGGGCACCCTTGGCCCCGAGGGACCAATGGCCCGTCGCGAGCGCCTGCGGGAGCGCTGGCATCACATGAGTCCCGAAGAACGGGACCAGATGCACAGCCGCATGCGGGAGCGCTGGCAGAACCTTCCTCCCGAGGAGCGGGACGCCCGGCGACGGGAACTGCGGGAGCGCTGGGAGCGCATGACGCCCGAGGAGCGCCAGCAGATGCGCCGGGACATGGAAGAACCCATGGGTCCCGGCCACGGCATGGGCATGCACCGCGGCATGGGGCAGGGCGGCCCGCGCTGACGGGCTGAAGGGGGTCATCTCGGGCGGGGCGCAGCCCCGCTTTTTTGTTGGCGCCCGGCCCGGGCGCGCTCCCGAATTTCGGTGCTATGATGGCGCCCACGTCCGGGAACGAGACCCGCCCTGAAGGCAGTATGTTGCGCCGCCTGTGCCCGTGATCACCAGTCCCGTTGTTCCGCGGCTCCCCATTTCTGCCGGATGAGCATCTACGCCCTCAAGCCCCGTTTCCAGGACCTGCTGCGCCCCCTGGTGCGCCGCCTCGCGGCAGCAGGTGTCACCGCCAACCAGGTGACGCTGGTGGCGGCGGTGTTGTCCGTGGCCCTGGGCCTGCTGCTGGCGGCCCGTTCCGAGCAGTCTTCGTTGTTCCTGCTGTTGCCGCTGCTGCTGTTCGCGCGCATGGCGTTCAATGCCATCGACGGCATGCTGGCCCGGGAATTCGGGCAGAAATCGGCGCTCGGCGCTTATCTCAATGAGCTGTGCGACGTGGTGTCCGACGCGTTTCTTTATCTGCCCTTCGCCTTCCTGCCGCATTTCTCGCCGGCCTGGGTCGGCGCGGTGATCGTCCTCGCGGTCATCTCCGAGATGGCGGGGACGGTGGCGGTGATGACAGGCGCCAGCCGGCGCTACGACGGCCCCATGGGCAAGAGTGACCGCGCCTTCGTTTTCGGGGCGCTCGGGCTTGGCGTCGGCCTCGGCTTGGCCCCCGCCGGCTGGCTGGGGTGGATATTTCCGGCGCTGGCGCTTCTCATCTCCGTCACCATCGTCAACCGCGTGCGCAAGGGGTTGGCGGAACTGAAGCCGCGCTGACCGTGTTCGAGCCCACCGTCGCCGCCACCATTGTCGGACTCGCCAAGCTCCTCACGGGGGTGCAGGCGCGCTGGCTCGGCTGCCAGCCGGCGGGCGGGCCGCGCATCTACATTGCCAATCACACCAGCCACCTGGACTTCATCCTGGTGTGGGCCTCGCTGCCGCCTAACCTGCGCCCGGGCACCCGCCCCGTGGCCGCGGCCGACTACTGGGAGAAGGATGCGCTGCGCCGCTACCTGATCCATCGGGTTTTTCGCGGCGTGCTGGTGGAGCGCGGCGGGAGTTCCCCCCATGACGACCCCCTGGCGCCGATGGCCGAGGCCCTGGACTGGAACGATTCGCTGATTTTCTTTCCCGAGGGCACGCGCAACCTGGAACAGGAAATGCTCCCGTTCAAGAGCGGCATCTACCACCTGGCGCGGCGCCGGCCCGAAGCTGACATCATTCCCGTCTGGATCAGCAACCTGGCGCGGGTGCTGCCCAAGGACGAGGTGTTCCCGGTGCCGCTGCTGTGCTCACTGACGTTCGGCGCGCCCCTGCACGTGGAGGAGGGCGAGGAGAAAGGCGCGTTCCTGGAGCGGGCGCGCAACGCTGTCATCGAACTGGGGAAGCAATGACGGCGGAGCAGCAGACCTACGCCATCTTCGGCGGCATCGCGGCGGTCCTGGTGCTGGCCAGCGCCATCGGCTGGTTCCTGCAGCGACGCTATGGAGCGGGCTCCGCCGCCGACATGATCGAGAACCTCAACGCCCGCATCCGCGCCTGGTGGTGGATGGTGCTGGTGATGGGCGGCGCGCTGGCCCTGGGCCGGGGCGCCGTCATCGTGCTCTACGCCCTGCTCTCCATGTTCGCGTTGCGGGAGTTCCTCACCCTCACCCCGACGCGCCGGGGCGACCACCTGGCCCTGTTTGCCAGTTTCTTTATTGTCACGCCGTTCCAGTACGTGCTGGTGGGCATGGAGTGGTACGGCCTGTTCACCGTGTTCGTGCCGGTTTACGCCTACCTGTTCCTGCCGGTGGTGGCGGTGCTGCCGGGCGACACCCGGGATTTCATGGAGCGCACCGCCGAGACCCAGTGGGGGCTCATGATCACCGTTTACTGCGTCTCCCATGTGCCGGCGCTGCTCCTGCTCCAGATTCCGGGATACGAGGAGCGCAACGCGCTGCTCATGATCTTCCTGATCCTGGTGGTGCAATCCAGCGACGTGCTGCAATACGTCTGGGGCAAGCTCCTCGGCAATCGCAAGATAGCCCCCGAAGTGTCACCCTCCAAGACCGTGGAAGGGTTCGTGGGCGGTGTCGCCAGCGCCACTTTCCTGGGCGCCCTCCTGTGGTGGATCACGCCTTTCGGCTTCTGGGCCGCCGGCGCCATGGCCTTCGCCATCACCCTCATGGGGTTCCTGGGTGGTCTGGTCATGTCCGCCATCAAGCGCGACCGCGGCGTCAAGGACTGGGGCCACATGATCGAGGGCCACGGCGGTTTCCTGGACCGGTTGGACTCGGTGTGCTTCTCGGCGCCGGTGTTCTTCCACCTGACCCGCTACTTCTACGCCGGGTAGGCGGCGTGGTCCAGAAAGGCCGTACGGGCTGAGCCCCACTGTGGCGTCGGAAATCGATGTCGGCAGCAAACTGGGATCAGCGGTTGGCATAGGCCGACAAAAAGGAGCCGGTCAGGCTCCTTTCTTTATTAGTCGGCGCTTCGGCGGCTGTTACGCCAGCCGGCGGCGCGAGAATTGCCTTCTCGCGCCGGCCCGGCTATTTTTCCTGGAGTCCGTAGATGTAGGCCACCAGCGCAAGGATGCGCCCGCGCACGAACGACTCGGCGTCGTAGGCGCGGTAGAAATCCCGGTGATAATCGACCGCCTTCTGGTTGTAGTCGTTGCCCCAGATGGGCATGTCCCTGTCGCCGTGGGCCTTCACCGCTGCCCTGCCGTCGATGACCTCGTAGACGCGATTGAACGGGAAAGACCCATTGTTTCTCTTCGCCAGGGTCGAGATGTCAGGAACCTTCTGGGTTATCAGCCCCGCATAGGGCCCGTTGCCCTTTCCCTGCAGCCCGTGGCATACGGCGCAGTTGCTTTCGAACTCCCTTTTCCCGAGGTCGCCGTCCGCCGCAAGCGACGTGAACGATACTGCCATCAGTCCGGCCGCTGCAACGGCGGCGGCAGTGCGAATGTATCTCATTGATTCTTCCTCCTCTGTGGGTCGACGGTTCATTTTGCGATCCAGGCTCCCTGAGAGCCTCCCCTCGAAGATTAGCATACGATACGGAGATAATCCGCTACTGTCGCGCGCGGCCCCTCGGATTGCCGTGCCAGCGGGGCGGACACCTTGGCGGGAGGACCTGTCCATGCGAGCCCGGCCTTCTCGTCTTCACGCCAGCGTAATGCCGCCGCCGTGATCCGCGCCGTGGCGCCCAGCGCGGTCAGGGGGCGCTCGGGCTCCTGGCCGCGACGTGCGCGTTAAACACGGACGAATCACTAGGGTTCCCAGTAACAGCTCGGCGGGAAGGCGTGTTGTTCGTGTGCGCGATTCGACTCGTGTATGGTGGCGGCTGGGTCGCGCCCGCGGTCTCTCGGGGGTTGTCCCGTGGAACAGCGACCCATGCGATTGGTTGGAGGTGCAGAATCGCTCTTGTACAAGCCGTTACCCTTGAGGCGGCAAAACGGCGCCGCGGGCTACGAATGGCGGGCGTCTTGTCTGGGCCGCGCTTGAATCCCGTCACACGCTTAATGCCATCGTGGGGAAACCTTGCGGCGGTTGCCCGGACTGCGTGGCTGGCTTTGGTGCTTGCAGCCGCGGCCTGCCCGGCAAACGTCCTGGCGGAGCGCCTGCTTTGTCCCGGCACCGATATTTCAGTCTCGCATTCCGACGCCGCGGACGCGGATTCCGCGTGCCAGGCTGCTGCGTATTCGATAGCGTTTCTCGAGTCTAACGGTTACACGCGGGGCGGCGGCTTCGAGATGCAGATTGTGGACCGGCTTCCACCCGAGAACATTCCCCACTCGCTGGGTTCGCTCGACCACCGGAATCGGCAGATCCGCGTTCTGAGCTTTGCGGAAGTGAGCCGGGGCCAGAAGAGCATCCTGGGCCTGCCCGCCGATCGGGAGCTTTACCGGAGCCTGATCGCGCACGAGGTAGCCCACCTCATTGCCCTCAGGAACTTTTCCTTCGACCGGCCAACGATGGTTGCTCAGGAGTACATTGCCGGGGTCACGCAGATCGCGACGCTGCCCTCCGAGCTGCGACAGGTGATTCTCACCCTTTACCCGGGCGACGGATTCCGGAGCACCGCCGCCATCAACCTCACGCTGTTCCTGTTTGATCCGCATTTCTTCGCGGTGCAGGCGTATCGCCATTTTTCCAGGCCGGAAAACGGCGCAACCTTCCTGCGGGCCCTGCTGTTGGTGCGCGGCCTCGTGTCCGATTAGGCGAAGACGACGCAGGGTCGGGGTGCGGTGCCATTCCCTCCGCGGGCACCCCCAGCTCGACCGGCGGTATCGACTCGCGCAGGCTGCGGGCTGCGTCGCGAGCTTGAAATCCAGATGCGGATGCATTAGAAACCAGGGATGTGCGGCAAAGGGCGGCGTTACCCGGGCGGCAGTTGTCGCCGGGCGTGACGGGAAGTCGATATGGCCAATCCCCTGCGAGTATTCGTGGCGTCCTCCTCCGAGCAGATTGGAGTGGCGAAGGACGTGGCTGCGGCGCTGAACTCGCCGCAGCTCGACGCCAAGGTCTGGGACGAGGAAACCTTCGACTTCAGCGCCTCCTACATCGAGTCCCTGGAAAAGGAGCTGGACCGGGCCGACTTCGCCGTCGTCATCCTGACCGGGGACGATTCTGGCAACGTGCGCAAGAAGAAGGTCAACCTGCCCCGGGACAATGTTATCTACGAGCTGGGCCTTTTTACCGGGCGTCTCGGGCGGGAGCGCTGCTATTTCTTCGTCGCCGGGGATTCGGGCACTCACATCGCATCCGACCTTTCCGGGGTCAAGCCCGTGGTCTTCGAGCGGGGCGGGAACGCGGGGACAGCGGGGATGCCCGCGCTGGCGACCCAGGCGGCCAGGGTCGCGGCCCAGATGAAGGCGCTGGGCCAGCGCTACAAGCCTTCGCGCGAGATGCGCGATAGCCAGGCGGCCCTTTGGCTGTTTTCCCGGCGCTTCTCGGGTCAGTGGTGGGAGCGCATGCGCGCGGGCGAAGAGGGCAAGTCGGCCCTGAGTTACGTGACCGTGACCGTGGACGAAGTGACCAACACGCCGCGCATGCAGGGCCTGGTCTTTGACGACACCGGGGCAGCGATGGCGGACTGGGAAACGGTGGTGACCGGGGTGGTCTTCGACGGGCCGCCTAAGATCCACTACCGATGGGAGGGCGAAACCGAGAAGCAGCATGGGCAGAAATATGGCGGAGGCGGCTATATCGAATTCGACAGCGACGAGTTGACCTCCGCGCGGGGCTATTATTACGACACCAACTTTGCCCAGCTCGCCGCCGGCGCCCACACCCGGGTCAAGCATTTCGGGCTGTACCGCTGCGCGTCGTCGGATGTCGAGATCATGAAGCAGAGCTGGTCGGACGAGGCGGCGAAGCTGATCAAGGAAAGGCTGGCGGGCCTGCGGGGCCGGTAGCCGCCGGCAATGGCGCCGCGCAGGAGAAGGCCCCGGCGCCCGCGGTTCCCGGTCTGGCACCGCGACGGGAACCGCGGGGGGCTTGGTGCGAGTCGGTTACATACACAGGAGACAAGACGATGACGAAAATTCTGGATGAAGTGCTGGCAGCGAATGCGAAGTACGCCGCGGGTTTCGGCGACAAGGGCAAGCTCGGGCTGCCGCCGGCCCGCAGCTTCGCCATCCTCACCTGCATGGACGCCCGATTGGATCCCGCTAAATATGCCGGCCTGGCCGAGGGCGACGCCCACGTCATCCGCAACGCGGGGGGACGCGCCAGCGACGACGCCATCCGCTCCCTGGTGATCTCCTACAAGCTCCTCGGGACGCGGGAGTGGTTCGTGATCCACCATACCAACTGCGGCATGGAGCTGTTCACCAACGACATCATGCGCGGCCTCCTCGCGAGCAGCCTCAAGACGGCCACCATCGACGACAAGGGCTGGCACGACTCGGGCCGTGGCCCCGGCTCCACGGAGGGTACCTATATCAATTGGATGCCCTTCACGGACAACGCCAAGAGCGTGGTGGAGGACGTCACCCGCATCCGCAACCATCCGCTGGTGCCAGGAGACATTCCCATCTACGGCTACATCTACGACGTCAAGACCGGAAAGCTGGTGGAAGTGCCCGAGGCGACGAAAGCGGGCAATGCTCGATCATGAGGTCAGGTCATCGGCGTGGTCGCGGGTGCCGGTGACTCTTTGATTCGTGTGGATGGATCATCAGCCATGACATCGGAAGGCAGGATCGAAATCGCCGAAGGGGACATCACCCGGCTGAAGGTGGATGCCATCGTCAACGCCGCCAACACCACTCTGCTGGGCGGGGGCGGGGTGGACGGCGCCATTCACCGCGCCGCGGGGCCGGAACTGCTGGCGGAATGCCGGACCCTGGGCGGCTGCCTCACCGGGGAGGCAAAGATCACCAAGGGATACCGGCTGCCGGCGAAGCACGTGATCCACACCGTGGGGCCAGTGTGGCACGGCGGCGCCCACGGCGAGGACCAGTTGCTCGCCGGCTGCTATCGCAATTCCCTGGCGCTGGCGAAGAGCCACGGCCTCAAGACCATCGCGTTTCCTTCCATCTCCACCGGCGCCTACCGCTTTCCCCTGGAGCGGGCGGCGCGCATCGCGCTCGCGGAAATCAAGGCCTTCCTGGAAGCCGAGCCCACGTTCGAGAAGGTGGTCTGCGTCTGCTTCGGGGACGAGGCGACGCGGGCCTATCGGGAGGCCCTGAAGGAACTGCGCTAGAGTCGAGCGCACGTCGGTAATTTAGGGGGCACCCCGGGGACAGGCGGGTGGCATAATCCGGGTCGATCGAGGCAGGAAGCGATGGGGGACATATACATCAGTTATCGCCGCGCGGACAGCGACTTCTGGGCTGACAGGCTGGCGGACGAGCTCAGGCCCCACTTCAGGGTCTTTATGGACATTCGCGCCATCCGCCCCGGCCTGCCCTGGCGGCGGGTGCTCGACGAGGCTCTCGGCAATTGTGCTGCACTCTTGGTGGTCATCGGCCCGGGTTGGCTCAATGCTACGGACAATGCGGGCCGGTGCCGTCTGGACGATTCTCGGGACACGCTCCGTCAGGAAATTGCCGAGAGCCTGAAACGGGACATCCCGGTCTTTCCCTTGCTGGTGAACGGTGCGGATATGCCGCCTTCGGAAAGCCTGCCTGACGACCTCAAGGCACTCACCGAAATCCAGGGGTGCGACCTCACCAAGAAACACTGGAGGAAAGACGTCGAGGACTTGATCGCGCTGCTCAATCCTCTTCTGGGTCCTGGCCAAAAGGTAACTCCACCCGCCTCTCCCGGGCGCATTGAGGCAAAAGACCCAGAACTGGTTGCGGCGAGTGTTTTTCGCGACGCGCCCGATGGCTCGGAGATGGTGGTGGTGCCCGCGGGCAGCTTCCTCATGGGGTCGCCGGAGGACGAGGAAGGTCGCAGCTACGAAGAGGGGCCCCAGCATATGGTGACCATCGCGCGCCCGTTCGCGGTCGGCAAGTACGCGGTGACCTTCGACGAATGGGACGCCTTCGTTGCCGCGAGCGGCACGGCCCACAAGCCTAAAGATCAAACCTGGGGCCGCGGGCGCCGCCCGGTGATCAACGTGAGCTGGGACGACGCGCAGCAGTATGTGGCGTGGCTCTTCAAGAAAACGGGGAAGACCTACCGGCTGCTTTCGGAGGCCGAGTGGGAGTACGTGGCCCGGGCCGGCAGGACAACGCGCTATCCCTGGGGCAATGATCCGGGCAATAATCGGGCGAACTTCGTTGCTTCCGGGAGCAAGTGGAGCGACGAGCAGACCGCGCCGGTGGGAAGTTTCGAGCCCAACGCCTTCGGCCTGCACGACATGATCGGCAATGTCTGGGAATGGGTGCAGGACTGCTGGAACGAGAGCTACGCGGGCGCGCCCTCGGATGGTTCGGCCTGGGAATCGGGCGACCGCGGCCTGCGCGTGCTGCGCGGCGGCTCGTGGGACGACAGACCCGAGTACGCGCGCGTCGCCACCCGCCTCAGGAACAAAGCGGACATCCGGAACGACCTCAACGGCTTCCGAGTCGCCAGGACGCTCTAGCCCCTTATATCCTTGCCTCTTTACCTCTTGAGGAAATTTCGCGATGACGCCGGGTGAATTGCAGGATGAACGACGCGCCAGGGACGCGGCGCGGAAGAAGGGCTCGGCGCTGGAAGCCATGTTCCGCTTCATCGTCTGGCTCGTGCCCACCCTCGACCGGTTTCCCCCGCAGCCAGAAATTCCTTCTCCGCGGCCCCGATAGCCGTCGTGATTGGGAGCTTCCGGCGGCCTCCATGAGCGTGACGGTGGTGGGATAATGGCCTCGAGGCGGGAGCTGAACCGTGGCCCACATCTTTACCAGACAGCGTCGCGCAGTCGGAACGCAATGGGTGAGGTCTGTGCGGTGCGCGCCTGATGCCGGACCGTTTCATCGGCCCCATCCGAATGTGTCCCGCAAGGCTTTAGCCATTGTCGCCGTCCTCGCGGCGATCGTTTCGGGAGCGGGCGCCGCCCAGGGTTCGCGGCCCGAACACGCCGGAGCATTGTTCCGCGATTGCGCGCAATGCCCCGAAATGGTGGTGGTCCCGGCGGGGACCTTCCTCATGGGTTCTCCGGAAACGGAAGCGGGCCGCACTTCCGCCGAGGGACCCCAGCACGGGGTGCGCATCCCTCGTCCGTTCGCGGTGGGCAAATACGATGTGACCTTTGAAGAGTGGGACGCCTGCGCCGCCGCGGGCGGATGCGCGCGCCGCCCGGGCGACGAGGGCTGGGGCCGGTGGCGG
>Ga0210374_1000077_pt1 | contig 11419 bp, 11 predicted proteins | sample S765metaT_FD_170483 | JGI IMG/M metagenome (GOLD analysis project Ga0210374, IMG submission 170483) | Metatranscriptome of estuarine sediment microbial communities from the Columbia River estuary, Washington, United States - S.765... | ecosystem: Environmental > Aquatic > Marine > Intertidal...
CATCGCGCGGGTGCCGCGACCCCATCCACCGCCACCGCTCCCTGGGCGTGCTGGCCCCGAGCCCTCCGCGCGCGGTGCAGACCCGATCTCGAATCTTGCCGTTTCTCAAGGGCTCGCCGCGCGACATCCCCGAACGACCGCGGCCGCCAGGGGAAGAAATCTCCGCGAAAGTGCCATTGGATTTCCTATCGCTTAATATCGTCCGATCCGGATCAGACACGAGCAGACATCCGCTACTAACCATGAATCGCTAACCCGGACTACACTGCTTACTTCACCCCAGAGACCTGCGACGCCATCTTGGAAGCGGGAAGCGCGCACCCCGCTCCAGCGCTTGCGTCGATCGGCGGCGCCAACGGAACCTGCCCCGCCCTGCGCGGGCACCGTCGTCGCCCGCCCTGCGAATGTGCACTCGCCACTCGACGCGGTTCACTTCGCGCATCTCGTGCCGCCAAGCCGGCGCCGTGACCCCGGGGAGTTTCTCAACTGCCCGCTGGTCGCGCCCCGCTCGCGGGCTTTGGGCTCGGTGTCGGGTGTCCGATGTAGGGTGACCTCTCCGCCGATTGGCGCCGGTCGTCGCGAAACGACAGTCCAGGAGGTGATTTCTCTGATCAGGGGGGATCCTCATTTCTCCTTCGGCACTCCACGACAAGCAGCCCGTCAGAAGGCTTCAGCGCGGCGTTTTCGCCCACACTTCTGTCGGCCTTCGGCGACACCCCAATATGGTATCGGCCTATTGTTTTGGCCATTAGGATAGACCGTGTTGACCCAGCGAAAGGGAGGAGCCCATCGTTGGCAACATTCTTCTTTGGCCAACCCGCCAATGAATCGGGAAGCCATTATCGGAGATACCCTACGAATTGGCGTTCGATTCTTGTCTATTACAACCCGACACAGGGGGAGGAGAACTCACATGCGCTCGAATTGTTTCTTTTGCCAAGACCGCCGCAGGTTTCTCAAATCGCTCGGAATCGCAGCAGGCGCCGTAGCTTCAAACGGCTGGGGTGCTCCGGTTTGATGCGGGCTCTGGCGCGCGACCCTCGCGCGGATCAGTTTGCGCGCCGGATTCGCCCGGGGCGGATTCCGCGCAGGACCCGCCCGGATCGCTTAGGGCGGCTCTTCAACGAGCTGCCGCCGCTTGCCCCGGTATCCGAAGAATCCACGCAGGCTTTGAAGGAGATGGGCAAGCCTGGCGGCATCATGGATGCCAAGGACGCGCTTGACTGCGGCCCGATCGCTCTCAATGTCGATCCCGATTTGAGCCGGAACAACCGCAACAATCCCACGCACACCGCCGGCACGACGTTCATGGGGCAGTTCATGGACCACGACATGACGTTCGACACGACCTCGCCGCTCAACGTGGGGACCGAGCCGGGTCGTTCCCGCAATTCCCGAGAACCCGCGTTCAATCTCGACTCAGTTTATGGCGAGGGCCCGGTCGGAAGCCTGAAGCTATACGACCAGCAGGACCGAATCAAGCTCAAGATCGAGAGCGGTGGTCTGTTCGAGCACCTCCCGCGCGGCCCGGACAATGTCGCCCTGATCGCCGATCCGCGCAATGACGAAAATCTCATGATCGCTGGTTTGCAGGCTGCTTTCATTCTGTTTCACAACCGGGCGGTGGACCATGTGCGGCGCAATGGCGTCAGCGAGGGGCGCCGTCGCCAGCGCCGTCGGGATCATCCATCGGATGCGTTTGAAGAGGCGCGCCGGCTCACGACCTGGCATTACCATTGGATGATACTGCACGAGTTCCTGCCGCTATTCATCGGCCAGCCCATGGTCGACGCGATCCTCGGGAGCGGACGGCGCTTCTGCGCACCCGACGAGGGCGAGGCCTTCATTCCGGTCGAATCCCAAGGCGCGGCCTAACGGTTTGGCCACAGCATGCTGCGACCCTCCTATCGAGCGAACCTCGCGGGCGAGAGCGGCAGCCCATTATTCGGACTCATCTTTGAGCAGGGGCGGGTGGGATTGCTCGATTCGGCCGACCTCTCAGGAGGAGCCCGGGCCGCGCGGAGCTTTATCGGCTAACAGACGTTCCTCGATTTCGGCGATGGTGAGGTGAAACCGAAAAAGCGCATCGATACCGCCATCTCCACCCCGCTTTTCGACCTGCCCGTGCCCACCATCTCAGGATTCACGCTCGGCAGCACCCCCTCGCTGGCGCAGCGCAATCTTCTGCGGTACCTCACCTGGGAGCTTCCGTCCGGCCAGAGCATCGCTCGCGAAATGAGCGTCCGGGAGTTGAGCCCGGGCGACCTGGAGGAGGTGAGCGGATTGGGCGTCGGCTTCGAGACCTCCACTCCGTTGTGGTGCTACATTCTCAATGAGACCGCGCTCATGCAGGACGGCTTGCATCTCGGGCCGATTGGCGGCCGCATTGTGGGCGAGCACATTATTGGCCTGCTGGAGACCGATCCCGCTTGCTACCCGTTGCGCAATCCCGGGTGGCGTCCCACGCTGCCGACGCGCTCCGGCGCTGTAACGGAAGATTTCCGCATGACCGATTTTCAGGCCTTCGCGCGCGTCGATCCCGCGAGCCGGGGACAGTGACGAAATGACAACACGCCGGCGACACACGCTGGCGTATTGTCGCTAGATCTCCGGCTTGGCGGCAGCTGTGGTTCGTTTGGCGGGTCGCTGTGGCAAGACCCTGCGCAGCCGGGTGCTGTAAGGGCTGACAATGGAAGGGAAGTATCCCCTCATGCTTCCTTGGGTCACGGCACGTATCGCTCATCCCGAAACGGGCCTCAATATCTGGATTTGCAAATGCTCTAGAGCGCGGGTGCGCGCAGCTCGGCGAGTCGCGGTTAGACCTCCGCGATTCGGCGATAAAGGGAAACGACCAAAGCGATGCCATGGGGCTCGAGATCAAGACACGTGAGCAGACGGCAGGCGACAGGCACCGTCGTTAGCGAGATCGCGGCAAACACCCATTGCGCGCCGCTTGGATCCAACGGCACGATCGCCTCGTATTCCACGAGCTCGCGCAGTCAGGTGCCGGAACGGCAATACAGCTCCCCCACAATGGCCATGGAGAACTGATGTGCTTCCGTGATCCAGAGAATGTCGGCAGGTTCAATAGCCACTGCGCGCCTCCCGCACGAAATCCCCGATTGGATCGGACGCCGGGCTTGCCGCGAGTTGCGGGCAGAGGTCGGGCTCGCGTTCGGCGACGGCTGCGCCCACCACGATCCGGACCATCGCGAACAGATCACGTTTGCCCCCTTCGGCCTTGGCACTCTACGGCAGGACAGCCTCAACGGCTGCCCTGCGCAGGCATTCGGCGGCACCTTCAGGCTGACTCAGGTAATGTCCATTTCCAGAAGGTGACCGGCACGTCTCCCAGCGAAGAGTCCAAGGTGAGCGGCAAGGAAGTAAAGCACAACAGGCCCGAGCCGAACCTGGCACACGCGGATCTGGTGGCCGAGTACGCGACCGTCTACCACGTGAGGGGCAGCGACGGAGTTACGATCCAGGGGCTCGAGTCCTGGCGAACATCAAGGGCAAGCTGGACGGATGAACGAAATGAGCGAGATAACTTCCCTCCGCCTGAAAGTGACCATGGACAGGCATTCCGAGTTCGTCTCCACCCTGTCTCAGACATTGAAGTAGATCACCACGACCCATGGCATCCTGGTCCAGGACATCAAGTAGTGTTTCCTGTCAGTACTGGTTAAATAAGGGTCTGATCGAGCGATGGAGACTATGCGGTCCAGAGTTAACCCGAGAGGATGCGCTCGAAGACCGGGGCGGCCCAGATGACCCGTCATCTTGCCGGCCCATCGCGGGCGCTGGTTCCAGCAGGAATTCCAAAATATCTTCCGCGTGCAGCAGCCAGGCGGTGAAGATGCCCGCGGCATGCCCTCCGGAAACGGTCCAGGTTTTCGCCTCGGGCCATCTGCTCAGGAGCTGGCGCTGAAAGCGGGTAGCCACGACCCGGTCGTCTTCGACCATCACCATGGCCACGTGGGGTACGGATGACCTGTTCCGAAAACGGAACGGATCCCATTGGATGGTGGCGTCCAAGGCCGCAGCGTAGGCTGCCGTGTCTGGAAATCCCAGTCGGCGCAAGCGGACCTCTCGGGCGGCCGCCAGGTCCGATTGTTCGGACCAGGCGATCACCGAGGACACGGGGGCACCCGCGGCGATGATTACCGCCCGATCGATTTCCTCCAGTCGGGCGGCGGCGGTGGCGGCATGAATGCCGCCCACGCTGGTGCCCATGATGGACACCGACATGGCATCGATGCGTGACAGCAGGAGCTCGATGGCCCGTTGTCCACGCCCCAACAGGCGATTGTGGATGTTCAACTCGTAGGACTGTTCGTCGCGTCCCTGCCAGTCGGTGACCAGGTACACCGCCATCTGGTGTTCACAGAAAAGGTCGGCATAGCGGCGGTCTAGGAAGGTAGTGCCGCCCGTGGGCGGCAGGATGATCACCGCGGACCGGGGCGACTCAGGACGATAGTGCTGAAACGAAACATAGAAGGCGTCCCGCCGAGCCGTCAACTCGGCCGGCGCACAGGGAGACTTGCTTCCGGTAGCGGCGCATCCCGCTACCAGCGAGAAAAGCACCAGCACCGACGGTAGACAAGATCGGATATGCATTTGTACGCTCCAGGCCTGGACGGGAAAAGAAGCCGGCACCATGTCCCAGGATGTATTTTATGCGCACTGGCGCTCCGGCGGCTGGATGATCTGCGCCGGGCAATCGCATTCCGATGGTCGACTCCAGGCGGGTGGCCTTCGAAAGAATATGGACATGTTTGTAGCCCATGGCCGTCGGCCGCGCTCACGAGGGTTCGCTTGCGGTGCCGCGCAACCACGATCTGTGGCAGGCCGGGTAGGCGCAGGACCTTTCCGATGTCACGACAGTCTAGTTCGACCCGCGACCGATGCGGCAAGGCGACGGCTAGACCGAGCAATTGGGAATGGGCCATAGTTTCCACCGCTGTTTCGTTTCGCGGGCTAGGGTCGGCCTGCCCGGTGCCAATTCAAATCGCCAAATGCGATATTAAGATCCTGGCCCCGGTCTTCACGCGCTTCGTACTCTTTCCTGAGTCTCCTCGTGCGTCCGATCCCCATTCCTACCCCGGCAATTCTCAGCATCGCGATTCCCGCCCCCCTCGGCCCGGCAGCCGTATTCCGATGCCCAGAACTTGCAGCGCGTCGAATGCAAAAAGTGCTTGCGGCGCAGCATTAACAGAGGTGTGTGGATCACACGAACATGTCTTTCGAGGCCCGCGAGCGCCAGCGCGAGGCCGTCAAGCCGTCAAGGTAATGGGGAGGGCTGGCAGTTTCCGGTGCTCGCGCCCGGCCCGGGACCCGATGGGTGCTTCCGGCGCGGCGAGACCGTCCCGGAGCGCGTGCTAATATCAGTGCATGTATTACGTGAATCCGCTGCTGCGCTTCCTGGCCTTCTGGGGCGTCAATACTCTGTCGCTCTGGGTCGCCGACCAGATTTTCGACAGCATCCGCTTCGATGACACGGGAACGCTGCTCGTGTCCGGGCTGTTGCTGGGCATAATCAATACCTTCCTCAAGCCGGTGCTTCTGATTCTCACGCTGCCGGCCACCATCCTCACGCTGGGCCTGATGTTGCCGATACTCAATGGCCTGCTCCTGCTGCTGGTGGCGTGGCTGGTGCCGGGGTTCCGCGTCGACGGCTTCTGGTACGGCGTGCTCGTGGCTCTGTTCGTTTCTGTCTTCAGCTTCTTCCTGAACTCGCTGCTCGGGCCCTACGGGGGGCGGCGGCCGGCCCGGATGACCGCCACCTTCATCGCCGCCGGGCGGGGCGAGGCGACCGAGTCGCGCGCGGGCCACACCTACGAGGCCGAACACTTCCGGGAAATCGAGGACAAGGAAAAGTAGGCGCCGGCCGCGCCAGCGTGCCTCCCTGCAGCCCCGCGGCGCTTTGGTAAACTCCGCGGCGCTTCTCGGCACTCGCGCCTGCCACTGGGCTAGGTCGGCGGCCATTGCGGCCGTCTAAGGCCCTCGGCGCGAAATCCCCGATTGACCGCGGCGGCCGAAGAAATAGATACTCTCCGGCGTGCCGCTGGATTTCCTATTCTGTTGCAAGGCCGCTACAGGACCTCGGTCGTGACTTGGCCGGAGGTATCGATTGCGGGCACCAGGTATGGGAAGCCGCAGCGGAGTGCTGCCCCGTCCCGACGGGTATTTCAGCGTGCGTGCTGGGAGTGCGAACGCTCCCGCCTGGCGCACCGCCCAGCGCGCTCGATATTCTTCCGCCGCACCCGGCTGTATCACCTATGACGGCAATGCTTCGCGTGCTCGTGCTCTACGCCCATCCCAATCATGAGGTGTCGCGTGCCAACCGCGCGCTGCGCGCCGCGATAGAGGGAGCGTCCGGCGTAACGGTGCGCGATCTGTACGACTGCTATCCCAACCTATTCATCGACGTGCGCCGCGAGCAGCACCTGCTGCTTGAGCATGACGTGCTCGTGTTCCAGCATCCGATGCAGTGGTACAGTGCGCCAGCGATCCTGAAGGAGTGGGAGGACAGAGTGCTCGAAAACGGCTGGGCCTATGGCGAAGGCGGCGAAAGGCTGCGCGGCAAGCATTTTATGCAGGTGGTGAGCACGGGGGGGCATGCCGAGTCCTACCGGCACGGCGGCAAGGCCCACTTCACCGTCCCCGAGCTGCTGCGCCCGTTCGAGCAGATGGCGCACTATTGCGGCATGATCTATCTTCCTCCGTTTGTCACGTATGAGGCGCGCGAGATCGACGACAGCGCGATCGCGGCCCAGGCCGGGCGCTATCGAGCTCTCCTGGACGCAATTCACCACGGCGAGGTGCCCGCGCGATTTCACACCATTCCCGGGCAGGGCTGAACGTGGAAGCGGGGTTTCTCTCTCAGTTGCTCGTTTACCTTGCCGCGGCGGTGATCGTCGTGCCCGTGTTCAAGCGCCTCGGCCTCGGCTCGGTGCTCGGCTTTCTGGTGGCCGGAATCATCATCGGGCCGTGGGGCCTCCAGCTCATCTCCGACGTCGACGCCATCCTGCACTTCGCGGAGATTGGCGTCGCGCTGCTGCTCTTCCTCGTCGGCCTCGAGCTGGATCCGCGCCGGCTGTGGAGCATGCGCCGGCCGGTGTTCGGGCTGGGCGGCGCCCAGATCGCGGTGACGATTGTCGCGGTCACGGGAATCGCTTATGCGCTCGGCCAGAGCATCACCGTCGGGATCGTGGCCGGAATGGGCTTCGCACTGTCTTCGACGGCAATCGTGCTCGCGACGCTTGCCGAGAAGAATCTCCTGCCCACGCCCGCCGGCCAGGGGTCTTTCGCCGTGCTGCTCGCGCAGGATCTCGCGGTGATTCCCCTCCTGATGGTGCTCGCGCTGCTTGCGCCGGGGGCGACGGGCACCGACTTCGATTTCCTCGCCGCGGGCAAGGCGATCGGGGTCATCGCAGCGGTGATTTTCGCCGGGCATGCATTGTTGCGGCCAGTATTGCGTTACATCGCCAACACCCGGCTCCGCGAGATCTTCGTCGCGTTCTCGCTGCTCTTGGTCCTTGGCACTGCGGCACTCGTTCATTGGGTGGGGCTTTCGATGGCGCTCGGCACCTTTCTCGCCGGGGTGCTGCTCGCGGATTCCGAGTACCGCCACGAGCTGGAGCTCGACATCGAGCCGTTCAAGGGCCTGCTGCTGGGCCTTTTCTTCATCGCAGTGGGGATGTCCGTCGACGTCGGGCTTTTCGCCCGTGCTCCTCAGATCGTGGTGGGTCTCGCGCTCGGCGTCGTCGTGCTGAAGATTGCCCTGCTCTTTCCGCTTGCGCGGCTTTTCGGGCTCGGCGGACGCGACGCAGTGCTGTTTGCATTGATGCTGTCGCAGGCGGGCGAATTCGCATTTGTCGTATTTGGCGCTGCGGGCACGCAGGGGATCTTGCCGCGAGAGACCGTCGACCTGTTCAACGCGGTCGTGACCGCATCGATGCTCACCACGCCGCTTCTCCTCTTCGCTCATGAGCGCTTTGTCGTGCCGCGCCTGGGGCGCGGGGCGGAACGCGCCGCCGATCTCATCGAGGAGCAACAGCCGGTGATCGTCGCCGGTTTCGGGCGGTTCGGCCAGATCGTCACCCGTTTGTTGCAGAGCCGCGGAATCGGCGCCACGATCATCGACCACGATCCGAACCAGATCGAGCTCGTTCGTCGCTTCGGCTGGAAGGCATACTACGGCGACGTCACCCGCCTTGACCTGCTCGAGAAGGCAGGCGCCGCCGAGGGGAAGTTGCTGATCGTGGCGGTAGATGATTCCGACACCGCCCGCGCCGTGGTGCAGCTCGCCCGCAGCCGCTTCCCGCACCTGGCTATCCTCGCGCGCGCGCACGACCGAACGGCCGCCTACGAATATGTCGAGCTCGGCGTGCCGGCGATTCGCGAGACGTTCGGCTCGGCGCTCGAGGCCGGCGAGCGCGCGCTCCGGATGCTCGGAGTCAGTGCCCATGCGGCGTGGCGGTTTGCGCAGTGGTTTCGCCGGCACGACGAGGAGGAACTCGCGCTGCTTGCCGCACACCGGCATGATCAGAAGCGGTTGATCGAGCGTGCCCAGAAGGCCCGCGACGACCTCGAGCAGCTGCTGCGTGACGAGGAAGGGCGAAACCGTCGCGGCGGCGAAGGCGGGTGGAACTGAGTCACCTGCCAAGCCGGGCATGAAGGTTCAGGAAAAGGGTGGAAGCCGCTGCCGTTCCACCCCGGTCCGAGCGAACGGTGCTTCGAAGCCGATCGGGCGCTGACGCCGCAGGAAGTTGATGATCCCGTCGCGACCCGGAAGGCCGTCGCCCGCAGTATCTGCGGAACGCTGTACCCCCGGTGGGGTCGAAGCTGAAGCGCGCCGGCGGTGGCGCGGCGGGGGGTATTGAAACCATGATCAGGAGAGAGATGACATGACAGACATTCGTCGTTGGGCTGCATGGCTGCTGGTGCCCGCGCTGATGGTGAGCGCGGTGGCAACGGCCCAGGAATACCGCAAAAAGGCGCCGGAAGGCGCCGAGGTGTACATCATCACGCCCCAGGATGGGGCGACGCTGAAATCTCCCGTGGTGGTCCGGTTCGGCCTCAAGGGGATGGGCATTGCGCCGGCAGGCATGGCGAAGGAAAAGACCGGTCACCACCACGTGCTCATCGACACGGACGCCAAGGACGTGGACTTGACCAAGCCGCTGCCAGCTTCCGACAAGATCAAGCATTTCGGCGGCGGCCAAACCGAAGTCACGCTGGATCTGACCCCTGGGACGCATACCGTGCTGCTCGTGCTGGCTGACGAGAACCACGTGCCTTTCGATCCTCCGGTGATGTCGAAAAAGATCACCATCACCATCGAGTAATCACCGCCGGGCGGGGCCACGGCCCCGCCCGGCGGGGCGGGATGATCCTAATACCGGTTACGCGGGGCGCTGCGCAGCGGCTGGCGGGAAACACAGGGGCCGTAAAGCACCCGCCCCGAGGCCTCCAGCATCGCCTTCTCGCCGTCCAGGTAGAGCGCGTAATCCCGGTCGGCGTACTTCTCCTGGGCCGCGCTGCCGGCACGCATCAGCGTCACGGGCCTGCCGTCGATGACCACCGAAGCCGACTGGCCGTCGAGGTTTCGCGCGACCTGCAATACTCTATTGTCGGCGCACCCGTATTCGATCCGCGGCGGCAGCACCGTTTCGTACACGCCGCCGCAGCCCGTGAGCAAAGCGGCCGTCAACCATCCGGCGACGGCGACCCGTGCGCCGATCGGGGTACTCGTAATACTATGCATGGATGGATTCGTGTCGAAACCGCGACCAATCCGGGGCCGCACCCGGTTCTTGCTGAGCTGCCCGAAGGCTATTCAGCGACTGGATAGGGTCCCCGCGGCGCCGGCGGCAGCTCTGGCTGTTCTTCCGCCGCGGGCTGCTCGCCGGCTTCGCTTTCCGCCCGGGGCTGAGCCGTTGGAGGTTCCGGTTTGGGGGCGGGCGGGGGCGGTGTCGCGCCGGCGGACTTGGGGTAGCCGGCAATATCAAGCGCGGAATGCCATTGGCTTTCCTCGTACCCGCGTACCACGTTGTTGCCGACCTTCAGCACCGGCACCTCCAACTGCCCGCCGAGTAGCTTTGACAGTTCCTCCTGGTCGTCGGGCTGCTGCGCGTTCTTCTCCGAAAACGGAATCCCGCGCTTGGCGAGGAGACTTCGGGCCTTGGTGCAGGCGTCGCCGCAATCAGTGGTGTAGAGGGTCACGGGGAAATTCTTGGCCGCCATCTGGGTGGCATAGGGGAGCTGGGAGGTATCCTCGGCAGGAGCGCCCTTCAGCCGCTTCTTCTCCACCTGCTTGGCGGAAGCCGGAGGCGGCGTATCGCTGTAATGGACTCTGCCTTCGGAATCCACCCAACGGTACAGCGTACCGCCGTGGACCAAAGCCGAAAACGCGACAAAAGTCACGGCGCAGGCAAGGGCCAGCTTCATGGCCTGAAGCTTAGCACAAACCCAATCTGCCGGAAGCGGCGGCTATGCCGAAACCATGCGCGATGCCGTCCGCGCTTCACCGGCCCCCTGCTTCCTGGCTCATGCCGCTATGCCTAAGCAATGCGTCGATGTTGGGTTCGCGGCCGCGAAAGGCGACGAAGGACTCCAGGGCGGGCCGGCTGCCGCCCACGGCAAGGATTTCACGCCAGAATCTTTCCCCGACCCGGGGATCGGTGACACCGTTCTCCTCGAAGGCGCTATAGGCATCGGCCGAAAGCACTTCGGCCCATTTGTAGCTGTAATAACCCGCGGCATAGCCCCCCGCGAAGATGTGGGAGAAGCTGTGAGGAAAACGGTTGAAGGATGGCGGGACGAACACGGCCACTTCCTTGCGCACTTCCGCCAGCAGTCCCATCAGGCCTTGGTCGCCGTCGGGATCGAAGGCGCTGTGCAGCAGCATGTCGAACAGTGCGAACTCGATCTGGCGCAGGGTCTGCATTCCGCTCTGGAAGTTTTTCGCCGCCAGCATCTTGTCGAACAGGGCCCGGGGCAACGGCTCGCCGCGTTCCACGTGCCGGGTCATGGGCACCAGTACCGCCCACTCCCAGCAGAAGTTCTCCATGAACTGCGAGGGCAGTTCCACAGCGTCCCACTCCACGCCATTGATCCCGGACACGCCCAAGTCCTCCACCCGGGTGAGCAGGTGGTGTAGCCCGTGGCCGAACTCATGGAACAGGGTGATCACCTCGTCATGAGTGAATAGCGCGGGCCGTTTGCCTACCGGCGCCGAAAAATTGCAGGTGAGGTAGGCCACCGGATCCTGGATGCCGGCAGGAACCCGGCGCCGGGTGATGGCGTCATCCATCCACGCGCCGCCGCGCTTGCTCGCCCGGGCGTAAAGGTCCAGATAGAACTGGCCCACCGTCCTGCCGCCGCCGTTGGTAATCCGGAAGAACTTGACGTCGGG
>Ga0210374_1000078_pt1 | contig 11275 bp, 13 predicted proteins | sample S765metaT_FD_170483 | JGI IMG/M metagenome (GOLD analysis project Ga0210374, IMG submission 170483) | Metatranscriptome of estuarine sediment microbial communities from the Columbia River estuary, Washington, United States - S.765... | ecosystem: Environmental > Aquatic > Marine > Intertidal...
CCCGGGACGGGGACGGTCGGCCCTACAATGATTTCATGATGCTGATTCCCGGTCTGCGTGCCCGGCCTCATGCAGTCCTCGAGTCGGTGGTGCGGGAATTGGAATTGACGCTGACCCGGTTCGGCCACCTGGTGGTGTTCGCGGACCTCAACTTGAAGCTCAACGTTCTGTGGGTGACGGTGCGGCCCGGCCGGGACGTGGCGCTCCAGGTGGCGGCGGCGATCCACGCGCGGGTGCCGGAAGCGAAACTGGTGACCGCCAATCACCGCTACGTCTGACGCTCATGGCGGACACCGCAAAGGGCGTGCGTCTGGACAAATGGCTTTGGGCGGCCCGGTTCTTCAAGACCCGCGGTCTTGCCCAGCGTGCGGTGGAGGGCGGCAAGGTCCGGCTCCACGGCGAGCGCATCAAGCCCGCCAAGGAACTCAAGGTCGGCGACCGGCTGGCGATTCAGATCGCCGAGTTCGAATGGGCGATCACGGTAACGGCGCTGAGCGAGCAGCGCGGCCCGGCGGAACAGGCGCGGCGGCTGTACGAGGAATCCGCCGAGAGCCGCGTTCGGCGCCAGGAGCAGGCGGCGGCGCGCAAGCTCCTGGCGCCGCTTCCGCCGGCCATGAAGGGCCGCCCGACCAAGCGGGACCGCCGGCGCATGGAACGCTTGATCCATGGCGAGTGACGCGGGGGAACCAGGATCATGACCACCGCTTACTGGTGTGTGCTGGCGGCCGCGCTGTTGCCTTATTTCAACGTGGCTTTCGCCAAATCACGGCGCGACTTCGACAATGCGGCGCCCCGGGCCTGGCTCGCGGGGCTCGAAGGTTGGCGGGCGCGGGCTCACTGGGCCCACCAGAACGCCTTCGAGGCGTTCCCTCCGTTCGCGGCGGCGGTCATCATCGCCCACTTGGCCCAGGCGCCCCAGGGCCGCATCGACACGCTTGCGCTGTCATTCATCGCGGCCCGCGTCCTCTATTCCCTCTTCTACGTTCTCGACAAGCCGACCCTGCGCTCCATCTTCTGGACCGCCGGCTTCGCCTGCGTGGCGGGGCTGTTCGTGATCGCCGCCTGAAGGGCAAAGAAAAGCCGCAGCGAAAAGCTCCTGCGGCCGGACGCTCTCGTCGAAGAGAGCCGCTCAGTGCACGCTCGCGAAATGCATGTGGGGTGCGTTCTGGAACAGCTGCATGAAGTGGTAGCGGCTGAGTTGGATCAGCTCTTCATGGCTGCCGCCCTCGATGTAGACCTCGGGCTGTTCCATGATCTCATCGTCGATGATGGTTTCCAGCCCATAGGCCTGGCCCAGCGCCGGAATGGCGCCGAGGGCGCAGTCGCCGAACACCTGCATGATTTCTTTCTCGCTGGCGAGGTTCACCTTCCGGCCGAGCCGCTCGCGAAGCACGCTCAGCTGCACGTGCCGGTCCGCGGGCAGCACCACCATCAGGTACCCCAGCTCGTCCTCCAGGACCACCGCCTTCGCGACGTGGTGCGGCGGCACTTCGGCCGCCAGCGCCGTCTGCACACTCGATGCGCTCCGCATATGGGGGAGCACCTCAAATGGAATGTGCATGTCTTTCAGATACTTCTGAATCGTCATCGAAATTGCCATAGCAACCTCCACTTGGGAGTCCCCGGGATTTAAATATAGCCCACTAAGTCTTTTCCCGCACTTGCGCAAAACATAGGGTCGCCGCAGTCCCCGGGGGCTAGAATAGCCGCGTCCAATGGCTGGTCTTTCCCCCCACCTCACGCCCCCTGCGCATCCCCTGCTGGCAGTGTTACTGCCGTTTGCCGGGGGATATTTCGTCTCCTACCTGTTCCGCACCGTCAATGCGGTGATCGCGCCCGACCTGGTGGCGGAATTCGCTCTGCAACCCTGGGAGCTCGGCTTGCTCACCAGCGCCTATTTCGCGACTTTCGCCCTGTTCCAGATCCCGCTCGGCCTGTTGCTGGACCGCTATGGTCCCCGCCGGGTGAACGCGTCCCTGCTGCTGATTGCCGCGGCCGGCGCCGCGCTGTTTGCCCTCAGCGGCGGGTTCCTGGGGCTGGTACTGGGCCGGGCCCTCATCGGCCTCGGCGTGTCGGCCTGCCTGATGTCCAGCATCAAGGCCTTCGTCCTCTGGTTCCCGCTCAAACGGCTGCCGGCCCTCACCGGGGCCATCATGTTCTCTGGCGGCCTGGGCGCGCTCTCCGCCACCGCCCCGGTGGAGGCGGCCCTGGCGCTCACCTCCTGGCGCGGCGTGTTCCTGGGTCTCTCGGCCCTGGTGCTGCTGGCCTCGGCCATGGTTTTTCTGGTGGTGCCGGAGGGGGAGGCGGCCTTCCGCCGCGAGTCGGTGGCCGAACAGTTGCGGGGCCTGGCCGGGATTTATCGAAGCAGGCGTTTCTGGCAGGTGTCCAGCGTGGCGATGATCACCCAGTCCACCTTCATGTCGATTCAGGGCCTGTGGGCCGGGCCCTGGATGCGGGACGTCGCGGACCTGGACCGGGGCGGCGTGGCCGAGCGCCTGCTGTTCCTGGCGTTCTCCACCATGATTGGCGCCCTGCTTTTCGGCAACGCGGCGTCCTGGCTTGCTGGGCGGGGAGTGGCGACGGCCCAGGTTTTCAAGGTGGGCCTCGCGGTCGCGATGCTGGCCCAAGTCGCGATCATTGTTGGCCCGGGGCCTTGGTCGGCCGCAGCCTGGTTCTGCTACGGATTGTTCATCGCCTCGGGAACGCTCGCCTATTCCGTGCTGTCGCAGCATTTTCCGGCGCATCTGGCGGGGCGGGCCAACACCGCCCATAACCTGCTGGTGTTCGTGTGCGCGTTTGCTTCTCAATGGGCCATCGGCGCCATCATCAACCTGTGGCCGGTGGCGGCCAGCCACTATCATCCGGAGGGGTATCGCGTGGCATTTGGGCTTTTCCTGGCACTGCAGCTTCTCGCCTGGGTCTGGTTCGTCCTGGACGAGGCTCGTGTGGGCCGCCTCGGGGCGGCGCGGGAGGCATGAACATGCTGCCGCGCTTCCTGGCGCCGGTGCTCGGCGTGGTTGCGTTGATCGCCGGGGCGATTTTCTTCTCGGTTCTGTTCTTCGTGGGCGCGGTGCTGGTGCTGGCCATCTTCGGACACCTGTGGTGGAAGACGCGGCAATTGCGCCGGCAACCCGGCGGCTGGCCACCGCGCCCGCCGGGTGGCGACGTCATCGAGGGAGAGTACACCGTGGAACAGCATCGGGAGGAGGACATCCTGATCCGCGGCACCGGGGAGAAAGAGCCGCCCGGGGAAGACCGGACATACCCCTAAGCCGGCGCGGTGACGGCGCCTGCGCTTCTGCTTAAACTGTCGGCTCCAGATACCGAGAGGAGGAAAACAGGCATGAGCGACGCCCTGAGCTACCTGGTGAAGGTGCGCCCCGAGGCCATGACCGGCTACTTCAAGTTCCTCAAGCTGGCCGGCCAGCATCTGGACCCGAAGACCCGCAATCTGATCTCCGTGATCACCAAGGTTCATGCCCAGACCGAGAACGGCCTCAAGCAGTACCTGACGCGGGCGCTCAGGGAAGGGGCGACGCCGGACGAAGTGCTGGACGCGCTGCTGATGGCGTTCCCGGCACTGGGTCTCGCCAAGATCGTTTGGGCCACCGACATCATCCTCAAGATGGACATTCCCGAGTTCCGGCCGGCCATGCTGGGCGCCGGGGCGCAGTGGCACGACGTGGTGGCGGTCAAGGAACTCCAGGAGGGCGAGACCGCCTACCTGGAGTGCGAGGGGCGCCACCTGTTCGTGCACAAGGCCGCCAAGGCGCTGAAGGTCTATGACAGCCGCTGTCCCCATCAGGTCACCGATATTCCCCACCTCGCGCTGAAGGGCAACAAGCTCACCTGCCCCAAGCACAAGTGGGCCTTCGACATTGCCAGCGGAAAGTGCGTTGCCAAGGGGGACCGTCCCCTCAACGAGTTCAAGCACAAGGTCGATAAGGGGCGGCTCCTCGCCTACTGGTGATGAAGCTGGCGCCACTTCTGATTTTGCTCGCCGGGGTCGCCACCGGTGCCGCCCGGGCGGGGAACGTGGATTGCCGGACATGCCACGAAGGCGCGGCTGCGGCGGCGCCGCTGGCGGAATTTTCCCGCTACTACACCGAGACCGAGCGCCATCACCCCCGGGCCATTGCCTATCCCGGGCCGCGGGATTCCCAGTTCCACCAGCCCCAGCGGCAGAACGCGGAGGTGGCCTGGTTCGACAGGGATGGCAATGGCACGCCGGATCCGGGCGAGGTGCAGCTGTTCGGGGCGGAGCGCACGGTGGAGTGCGCGACCTGTCATCGCGAGCACGGGTCAGCGGGGTCGGCGCCGGGGACGGGGCCCTATTTGAGGGTGGACCAGAGGGACAGCGCCCTATGCCTGGAGTGCCACCGAAAATAGCGCGGTGGCTGTTTCAGGCGGCGCGGGACGGGGTGATGCGCAGTGCCCCGAGGTTTTCCTCCAGGAGCCTGCCATTGACGTAGAGCGAGTTTCGCACCGGGTAGGTCCCCGGCTTCATGTTGCCCGGCAAGCGGATCTGGAAGGTGTTCTGGACGCCACCTCCCGCCCGGGCGACAGCGGAGAGCTTTTCCGCCCGCAGCATTACTTCGCGGCGATCCGCCGGGTTGAGGATCTCGACCACTTCCTTCAGTTCCTGAATGGATTCCTGGCTGCCGCCCACCACGGTGATGTCGGAGACGATGCGCACCTCGCTGCCGGCGGCATAGCCGGCGTCGGGTCCGTAGACGGTGCTGAACCCGGTGACCGTCGCCCGCTCGGGAAGCGAGCCTTGGTGCGCGGCCCGGTAATCGGCCTCCACCACCTCCGGGGGCTGAGTCGGCTTGGAGGAGGCGTTGATAATGGCGCAGGCGAGGGCCCCCAGTCCGGCGCCGATGAGCGCCCCCTTGGTGCGATTGTCGTCGTAGATCAGGGCGCCGAGGGCGCCGCCCAGGGCCGCCGCCAGCGCCGGGTTGCATTGCTGCTCGCCGGACGATGATGCGGGGAAGGGCGATCCCGAATACGCGCCATTGGTGGCGCAGGCGCCGGTCAGCATTGCGGCTGCGAGGGCCGCGCACAGGGCGTTTGCAGTGGGTGCTTGGGTATTCATGGCGCCTCCTGGGTGGGGTGCGCCGCGAGGGCGCGTAGCACCCTAACGCGCGAGGCCGCCATCTGGATGACCCGCCGGGGCCCGCCGCCCGCGTCAGTGCGCCAGCATCTCCTCGACCTCGGCGAAGTTGCGTGCCACTTGCGGGGTCTCCACCGGCGTGCCCAGCCGGCGAGTGAGCTGGGATGCGGAAAACAGGCCCCGCACCTTCATGGCGCCATTGCGATAGTCCACGATCATGGCGTGCTGGCGGCCCACCGCCTTGAGCGTGGCGACCACGTGTCCGACGCGCGCGCAGCGAACGTCGTCCATGTCCAGCACTTCGATGCGCCCGATGGGCGTCATGATGTCGGACACCAGGATCTCGCTGCGGCGGATGCCCCGCTCGTGCACCAGGCGCACCGGCTTCTCTCCGTCGATGTCGGTGGAGGTGATGATCCCCGCCAGACATCCGCGCTCGTTGGTGGCGAAGAGCAGGTGCACGCGATGATCGGCCATCAACCGCTGTGCGCATTCCATGGTCGCGTGGTAGGAGATGGTGATCGGGCGCACGCGCTGGAAGTCGGTCATCACTTCCATGGCCGGATCGTCCATGCCGACGGCCGTCACCTGGCTCAGCACCGGGTCCACGATTTCGATCGTGGCATGGAGCCTCGAAGCGGGCAGCGCCTGATAGTTCCTCAACATTCGCATCTCCTCCTGTCGGTCTGTGAATGGATCCGTGGCGGTTCTTCCTGTCCCTTTTCCCCACGGACGTCAGGGCGAGACACTAACCCCGACCGGCGCGCGAATGGAACTCAAAGTTTTCGATTTTTTGATAAGACCAGCCTATTCCGCGGGGCAGCACGGCGCCATGCTTATGCTGCAGGTGCTGTTGCTTAATGTCCTGCCGGCGGGTTCGTTGAGAAATGTCGGGATGGCGGAGACTTTTGCCGTGTGCCGCCGCACATGAGGATATTGGCTCGCAGCGGAACCCGCTGCGCTACACTCGGTCTTTACCTGAACGCTTCCATGGCGCACGACATCCTCCAGCCGCCCCGGGGCCGCGGGGCCACCTTCAATCCCGAGGGCCGTTTCGAAACCATCGAGCGGGAGGCCTTCGACGGTGGCTGGGGCGATCTCCCGGAGGAACCGCAACGGGTCGCCACCCTGGTCAGCGATGAAACCGTGCGCTCCATCATCTCGCGCAACGACTCCCCGGACATTCCTTTCACCCAGTCCATCAATCCATACCGCGGCTGCGAGCATGGCTGCATCTACTGCTACGCGCGCCCCAGCCACGGCTTCCTGAACCTCTCGCCAGGCCTCGATTTCGAGACCAGGCTGTTCGCCAAGGTCAACGCGGCGGCGGTGCTGCGCCGGGAACTGGCGAAATCCGGGTATCGCTGCGACCCCATCGCTTTCGGCACCAATACCGATCCGTATCAGCCGCTGGAGCGGGAGCGGGGCATCATGAGGTCGTTGCTGGAAGTGCTGGCCGAGTGTGAGCATCCGCTCACGATCACCACCAAGTCCGCGCTGGTGGAGCGCGACCTGGACCTGCTGGCGCCCATGGCGCGCAAGGGGCTGGCGCGGGTTTACCTTTCCATTACCACGCTGGATCGGGAAATGGCCCGCAGCCTGGAGCCGCGGGCTTCGGCGCCCCACCGGCGCATGGAGGCGATCCGGCGCCTGACCGGTGAGGGCGTGCCGACGGGGGTCATGACGGCGCCGGTGATCCCTTTTCTCACCGACGACCAGATCGAAGCGGTGCTGGAGGCCGCGGCCGCCGCCGGCGCGAGAGAAGCCGGCTACCTGATCCTGAGACTGCCCTTCGAAGTGAAGGACCTGTTCAAGGCCTGGCTGCAGCACCACTATCCGCTGAAGGCCGCCCACGTCCTGAGCCGGATAAGAGAGATGCGGGGCGGCGCGGAGAACGATCCCAATTTCGGCACCCGCATGACCGGGGAGGGGGTGCTGGCGGAATTGATCGCGAAGCGCTTCCGGGTGGCCTGCGATCGGCTCGGGCTCAACCGCGAGCGGCGCCGGGCGCTGGATTGCAGCCGGTTCAGTCCACCGGGCGCAGGCGCTCAAATCGAGCTATTCTAGGTTCGAGGAGGAGCCCGCCATTGCGGCGGGCCATCGCACCGGTTTCAATTCCCATGGCAGCCAAGGTCCCCGTATTTCTTTACGTCGGCGACGCCCTCGCCCGCTACGGCTTCCCCGAAGGCCATCCCTTTGGCACCGACCGGCAGGGGGCGTTCCTCAAGGAAGCCCTGGCCCGCGGGCTGGATGCCAAGGTCCAGGTCCGTGCGCCGGTCATGGCCAGCGACGCGGACCTCCACCGCTTCCACACCGAGGAGTATGTGTTCAAGGTGCGGGCGCTCTCTGAGCAGGGCGCCGGTTACCTGGATTACGGCGACACGCCGGCGTTCCAGGGCATCTTTGAGGCCGCCGGGCACGTGGCGGGTTCGGCCCTGGACGCGGTACGCAGCATCATGGGCGGAGCATGTGCCCGGGTGTTCCAGCCCATCGGCGGACTTCACCACGCGCGCCGCGGCACTGCCGCGGGGTTCTGCGTGTTCAACGACATCGGCGTCGTGATCGAGAGCCTGCGCGCCGAATTCGGATTGAGGCGCGTGGCCTACGTGGACATCGACGTGCACCACGGCGACGGAGTGTTCTATTCCTTCGAGGATGATCCGGAACTGTTCTTCGCGGACATCCACGAGGACGGGAACTACCTCTATCCCGGCACCGGGGACATCCACGAGACCGGCGCGGGTGATGCCGCCGGCACCAAGCTCAACATTCCGATGCCGCCCGGCGCTGGCGACCCCGAGTTCTTTGCCGCGTGGGAGGTGACGGAGGAATTTCTTCGCGCTGCCCGACCCGAGTTCTTCCTGCTCCAGTGCGGCGCCGACAGCATCCAGGGCGATCCTCTCGCCCACCTGCGTTTCACGCCCCAGGCGCATGCCCATGCTGCCCGGCGGCTGCGGGCGCTGGCGGACGAGCTATGTGGGGGGCGCCTGATGGTGTTCGGCGGGGGCGGCTATCATCGGCCGAATCTGGCCAATGCGTGGTGTGCCGTGCTGGAGGAACTCGCCCGCTAGCGCCGAAATTGGCGCTTGGCGCGGTGGTGCAGAGCCATTTTTTTGGTCCGAGGCGATTCCCGGACCAAGCGGCGGTGCCTGAACCCCGTTCACCAGTTAACTCTCTGAAATAAAACCAGTGTTTTTGTCCCGGAAAATCCCGGGTATGCGCCTTGGATGGTGCCGTCCCCGGCGTCGGCCTTTGCACCACCGCGAGGCATGGCGGGGATTTCATGCACCAACAAGCAGCGCGGCGATTGCCCCGGCCTTCCCTCCGCCACGCTAACGCCATGACCACACAGAAGAAAGCGGCTTGGCATGTGGATTGCTGACGACTTTACCGGGAATCCAAGGGGCAGCTGACCGACGACAAGGAGAGTTTGGTGGCTTACGCGGACTGGCTGCAGCGCCTGCTCGGCGCTCGAGGCGGTGCAATGGCGCTGAGCGAAGAGGACGCTTATCGCCTGGGAAGCGAGATGTTTGACGGGGGCGTGCCCGAACTGGAAATGGGGGCGTTGCTCCTGGCCCTGCGCGGCAAGGGCCTCGCCCTCGAGGAGTGGCTCGGGTTCTACCGCGCGCTTACGCCTCGGGTTCATCGCCTGCGGGGACCCGGTGGCGGTCCATGTCCCGTGGTGCTTTCCAGCCAGCGCGGCGCCCTGCTGGAGCCAAACCTGCTGCCGCTGCTGGCGCTCGTGCTCAAACGGTTCGGCATCCCGGCGCTGGTTCACGGCACGCTCCACGGTGGCGGTCGTGTGGCCTGCGTGCATGTATTTCGCGAGCTCGGGATTCTTCCCTGCGCCACATTGTCCCAGGTTCAGAGCGCGCTCGACGGCGATGGCTTTGCCTTCGTCCCGACGCCCCTGCTGGCTCCGGGACTTGGCGGCCTGCTGGCGCTGCGGGCACGGCTCGGGATCGGCAACTTCGCGTTCACCCTGGCCAAGCTCGTGGATCCCTTTGGCGGCGAGAGCTGCCGGCTGGTGAGCGTGTCCCAGGCGGCAGACATGGACCTCCTGCGCGCATTCTTCAGGACCACCGGCGAGCGTGCATTGCTCCTGGAGGGCACGGAGGACGAGGCGTTCGCCAATCCGCGGCGGCGCCCCCAGATCGAGCTTTTCTCGGAGGGCGAGCGGGAAGTCCTGTTTGAGCCGGAAGCAGGACCGATTAAGATCATGCCCGGGCTGCCAAGTGCCGCGGACGCCGCGTCCACGGCCAGCTGGACACGGCGGGCGCTGGCGGGAGAAGTGCCGCTGCCGATGCCGATCGTGAACCAGGTGGCGTGCTGCCTCTATGCCAGCGGCTACGCTGAAGATATGAACCAGGCCAAGGCCATCGTGGCGGTGAAAAGCCTGGTGCCGGCCGCATGAAGGCGGAAATGCAAGGCGGAGGGAGCGTCGTGTCGAGCAAACCGATTTTCAATGAGATGATGCGTTCAGACGGCGAGGTCCGCGACCATTACCGGGAATATGCCCAGTGGCTGTCCCAGACCACGCCGGATCAGGTGCGGGCCAAGCAGCAGCAGGCGGACACTCTGTTCCACCGGGTCGGCATCACCTTCGCGGTCTACGGCGAAGACAGCGGCGGCGAGCGCCTGATTCCCTTCGACATCGTCCCGCGCATCATTCCCGCCCACGAATGGAAGACACTCTCCTCCGGTCTCACCCAGCGGGTCAAGGCTCTCAACGCCTTCATCAAGGACATCTACCATGAACAGGCCATCGTTCGAGCGGGTATCGTTCCCCCCGGGCAGGTGGTGGACAACCCCCAGTTCAAGCAGGAGATGCTGGGCCTGAACGTGCCGCGGGACGTGTACTGCCATATCGCGGGGGTGGATATCGTGCGCGCGGGGGAAGGGGAGTTCTACGTGCTCGAGGACAACCTGCGGGTGCCTTCGGGTGTCTCGTACATGATCGAAGACCGGATCGTGATGATGCGCCTCTTTCCCGAGCTGTTCGCCCAGCACCGGGTGGCGCCAGTGGATCACTATCCCGATGTGCTGCTCGAGACCCTGCGCGAGGTGGCGCCGGCCGGTGTGGACGATCCCACCGTGGTGGTGCTCACGCCGGGCCGGTACAACAGCGCCTATTTCGAGCACGCGTTTCTCGCGATGCAGATGGGGGTGGAACTGGTGGAGGGACCGGATCTGTTTGTCTCCAACGACGCGGTCTACATGCGTACCACCCAGGGTCCGCGGCGCGTGGACGTGGTGTACCGGCGGGTGGATGACGACTTTTTGGATCCCCAGGCATTCCGGCCGGATTCCATGCTCGGCGTCCCCGGGCTGTTCTCGGCCTACCGCGCGGGCCGGGTTACGCTCTGCAATGCGGTGGGCACCGGAGTGGCGGACGACAAGGCCACCTACATTTATGTGCCGGACATGATCCGCTTCTATCTGGGCGAGGAGCCGATCCTGTCCAACGTGCCCACCTACCGGCTGCGCAAGCCCGACGAGTGCGCCTACGTGCTGGCCCACCTGGAGGAACTGGTGGTGAAGGAAGTGCACGGGTCCGGGGGCTACGGGATGCTGGTCGGGCCGTGCGCAACCCGCACGCAGCGGGAGGAATACAAGGCCAAAATCCTGGCCATGCCCCACAACTTCATCGCCCAGCCCACGCTCTCCCTCTCCAGCTGCCCCACCTTCGTGGAGCAGGGCGTCGCGCCGCGCCATGTGGACCTGCGCCCCTTCGTGCTCTCGGGGCGGGAGGTGAGGCTGGTGCCGGGCGGTCTTACCCGCGTGGCGCTGCGTGAGGGCTCCCTGGTGGTGAATTCCTCCCAGGGAGGCGGCACCAAGGACACCTGGGTCCTGGACAACTGATTCGGGCACCCGACAATGCTTTCCCGGATCGCCGATAGCCTCTACTGGATGGCCCGCAACATGGAGCGCGCGGAGAACACGGCGCGCATGCTGGATATCGCCCATCGCATGGCCATGCTGCCCACCGGATTGCTGGAGCCGGCCCAGGAATGGGACGCGCCGCTCCTCATCACCGGCCAGTACACGACCTTCTTCAGCAAATATCCGGTGCGCACCGAGGATAACGTCATCCAGTTCCTCGGTCTCGACCCGGACAATCCGTCGAGCATTTACTCCTGCATCGAGGCGGCCCGGGAGAGC
>Ga0210374_1000079_pt1 | contig 11219 bp, 11 predicted proteins | sample S765metaT_FD_170483 | JGI IMG/M metagenome (GOLD analysis project Ga0210374, IMG submission 170483) | Metatranscriptome of estuarine sediment microbial communities from the Columbia River estuary, Washington, United States - S.765... | ecosystem: Environmental > Aquatic > Marine > Intertidal...
CGTCAAGACGCTCGCCGAGGCCGCAGCCCTTGCAGATATACGCCGCTGTCTTCATTTCCGACATCGTTTACGCCTCCGCCCTGGCAACTTTGTTAACCACCTGGATCGCCCGCAGTGCCGCTGCGGTGGCGTTCTGAACCGAGCGATTCACGTCCAAGGCGCTGGTGGCGCAGCCCGCGCCGAAAATCGCGCCGTCTCCCGCCGCCGCCTCCAGGAAACCGCTGGAATCCCCGATGACCTCCGCCGGCACATCGCCAGCCGGCACGCTGGGCGCCATGCCGATGGCGAGGACCACCAGGTCATGCTCGTTGGCATAGCGGTGATACCCCTCTGTGTCGACGCCATGCAGGATCGGATTGCCGGTCTGCGCGTCCTCGGCGATGCGTGCCACCTTCGACTTGATGAACTTCACCGTCGGGTCCTTCTGCACCTTTTGGTAGAAATCCTCGAAGCGGTCGATGGCCCGGATGTCGATGTAATAGATCGTGGAGCGCCCCTCGTCGCCGTGGGCCTCGCGCACGTAATGGGTCTGCTTCAGGGATGCCATGCAGCAGATGCGGGAACAGTGGCGGAGGTGGTTCTCGTCCCTGGAACCCGCGCACTGGATGAAAGCCACGTTCCTCGCTTCCTTGCCGTCGGAGGGGCGAAGCAGTCTTCCGCCGGTGGGGCCATGGGGATCCGCCAGCCGCTCGAATTCCACGCTGGTGATCACGTTGGGGAAGCGGCCGTATCCATAGGGCTGGATCCTGGCCGCGTCATAGGGTTGCCAGCCCGTGGCCCAGATCACCGCGCCCGCCTTAAGTTGCAGAGTTTCCTCCGCCATCTCCAGGTCAATCGCGTCATATTTGCAGGCGGCCCGTGCCTTTTCCGCGTCGGGCGTGCCGATCAGGGAGGGATCCAGCACATAGCGCTGCGGATAAGCCATGGCGTGGGGCAGATACGCGGCCCGGGTGGTGTTGAGGTGGTAGTTGAAGGGATTGGGAAGCTCGGCCGAGACCGCTTCGGCGCAGGCACCGCAGGCCGTGCAGTTCTCGTTGACATAGCGCGGCGCGACTTTGACGGTGGCAGTGTAGTCGCCGCGCCGGCCCTCGATGGCGGTCACTTCCGCCATGGTGATGACGCGGACATTGCGGTTGCCCCGGATGCGGCGCAGATTGATCTCCAAGCCGCACACCGGGTGGCAGAGCTTCGGGAAATAGCGGTAGAGCAGGGCGGTGCGCCCGCCGAGGGTCGGGCTCTTCTCCACCAGGACCACCTGCTTGCCGCATTCGGCCGCCTCAAGCGCGGCGGTCATGCCGCTAATGCCGCCTCCGACAACCAGGATCGTTTCATTGGTTGCAACGACGTCCGCCATCCGTCCTCCCAGACTCTCGACGTTGTTGTCGAAGCACGAATCTTACCGTGAACGATTTCACGGCACCACAAGCGGGAGAGACGCGGCGGATTGAATGTTCTTATACACCAATCAAACCGACATACCCGACTGATGCCGCGGGTTATGACCGGGGCAGATGGGTCAGCACCGCGGTTTTCGCTTCCTTCCTGATGAACTCTTCGAAAGCTTTGGCGACGGCCGAGAGCCGCTTGCCCGCGGCGTGCGCCATGCACCATTCGGCGCGCAGCGGAAACCCCTTCACATCGAGAATGGCGACGCCGGCGTCGCCGCCATCAAGCCCGAGGGCGTAGCGGGAGACGACGGCTACGCCGAGACCCCCCAATACGGCCTGCTTGATGGCCTCGTTGCTGGCGAGTTCCATGCGGACTCGGGGTTGCAGCCTGTGCCGGTCAAAGATGCCGGCGAGGGCGCGCCGGGTCGCGGAGCCCGGCTCGCGCATCAGAAAATGTTCCTCGGCAAGCGTCGGGAAAGGAATGTTGCGCCGTCCCACAAGGGCGTGGTCGGATCGCGCGATAACCACAAATTCATTGGGGAGAATCGGCTTCGCCACCAGATCCCCGGCGCCGGGCCGGCTGCCGAACAGGTAAAGATCGTCCAGGTTTGCCTGCAGGCGCTGCAGCAGGCCGTCCTCGTTGGTGACGTAAAGGGACACCTCGATGCCAGGATGGCGCTCGCAGAAGGCACCCAGCAGCCGCGGCGCGAAATACTTGGCGGCGCCTGCAACCGCCAGGCGCAGCCGTCCCGCCCGCAGCCCGCGCAGGTCCGAAAAACGCGCTTCCGCGTCCGCCAGCCGCCGAAACATGTCGCGGCAAGCGGCGTGGAGCTCGCGGCCGGCCTCTGTGAGGTGAACCTTCTTTCCCACTTGCTCGAATAGGTCGAGTCCCACCGTTTCCGAGAGTTTCTTGATCTGAATCGAAACCGTGGGCTGCGCCATATACAGCTCTTCGGCGGCTCGGGTGAAGCTTCCCAGCCGGGCCACGGCGTCGAACACCGCGAGCTGGGAAAAGGTTCCCTGCCTGAAATAGCGCCTGAGCTTCGCGTTCGACATGGAGAGATCGTGAGGTATTGGCTGGTCGCTGGAAATTCCGGCGGGCCGGCCGAGAGCCAGCCGCCGACTGGTGTCAGGCGCCCGGCACCGGGACGATCGCGAACGCCATGGTTTCCAGGTCGCCCAGGGCATAGGTGGCGGGGGCGGCAAGTCCCGCCACGGTGCCGGGATTGACCAGCAGCGTCTGCCCGCCTTTCACGTTGCGAACCCGCCGGATCTCGGCCCGGTGGCTGTGACCGCAGCACACCAGATCCCAGTCTCCGGTGGTGGCCATCGCAGCACCGTAATCCGGGTAGTGCACGACGAACACCCGGCGCGCGCCGAGGGTGAGGCGGGCATCGTGCCCATGGTATTCGATGACACTTGCGTCTTCGCGGGCGAGCTTTGCCATGGCCACCATGTCCCCGATATTGTTGCCGTGGATGACATGCACCGGCACGCCCAGCTTCTGCAGGCCGCGCAGCGTGTTGGGCCCGATCACGTCGCCGCAGTGGATCACGGCGGCCGCGCCCGCGTCACGGGCGGCTGAGACCGCCGCCGCCAGCAGGGGGCCGCGGTCATGGCTGTCGGAAACGACGCAGATCTTCACGGTGCGATCCGGGCGCGTTGAGCCGTATGCCCGTGGCCTCGATTCGGCGCGCCGATATCTGGCCTCCCTTCGCCCACCCTCAAAACTGCGGTTTCTTCTTGGCCGACTTGAACCGCTTCACGCCGGAGATGATTTCGGCCTTGGCTTCCTCCGGTCCGACCCAGCCATCCACCTTTACCCATTTGCCCGGTTCCAGGTCCTTGTAGTGGGCGAAGAAGTGGGCGATCTGGGCCAGTTGTCCCTCCGGGATATCCCGCGGAGTCTCGATCTGCCGGTAGAAGCTGCACAGCTTGTCGATGGGCACGGCGAGCAGCTTGGTGTCCCCCCCCGCCTCGTCGGACATCTTGAGCATGCCCACAGGGCGGCAGCGGACCACGACGCCATGCACCAGCGGCATCGGCGACAGCACCAGCACGTCCACCGGATCCCCGTCATCCGAGAGAGTATGGGGGACGTAGCCATAATTGCAGGGATAGAACATGGCGGTGGACATGAAGCGGTCGACGAACATGGCGCCGGTGTCCTTGTCTATCTCGTACTTGATGGGTGCCGCATTCATCGGAATCTCGATGATGACGTTGAAGTCGTTGGGGATGTCACGTCCGGAATCGACGCGGTCGAGGTTCATGGATGCTCCCGGCGGGGTGGAAAGGCATATTATAGCGGGGCAGGGAGACCCGCTGCTGCACCTGAGCAGCCATGCGCATGATTGGAACCGTCCTTATCGCGATTGCGGTTGCCTATGCAGGGCTGACCGGGCTGCTCTACATCAACCAGGACCGGATGGTGTTCCTGCCGGAAATCGGTGGGCGGGAGTACGCCGGCACGCCGCAGCTCCTGGGATTGCCCTTCGAGGATGTGACGCTGCAAACCAGCGACGGCGAAAATCTGGCTGCCTGGTTCGTGCCGGCATCGCGGCCGCGGGGGACGGTGCTGTTCTGCCATGGCAATGCCGGAAACATTTCCCATCGTCTTGACTTCCTGTTGATGTTCCATCGCATGGGCTACTCCACCTTGATCTTCGATTACCGCGGCTACGGTCAGAGCACCGGACGTCCCTCGGAGAGCGGCACCTACCTGGATGCCCAGGCGGGCTGGAATTATCTGGTGGAATCGCGCGGCATCGCTCCTGGACGTATCGTGCTTTACGGGGAGTCCCTGGGTGGCGCGGTAGCCGCCAGACTTGCCGAGAAGGAACGTCCGGGAGCCGTGGTACTCGCCTCCGTTTTCACTTCGGTGCCTGACCTTGGCGCCGAAATCTATCCCTTCCTGCCGGTGCGTCTGCTGGCGCGGATTCGTTTCGACGCCAGGCACAGCCTGTCCCGGGTGGAGGCACCCGTTCTCGTGGCCCATAGTCCCGAGGACGAGATCGTTCCTTTTTCCCACGGGCAGGCCCTGTACCGGGCGGCTGGCGGACCGAAGGCGATGCTGCGGCTCGCCGGCGGGCACAATGACGGGTTCATCTTCATGCGGGAAGCCTGGATCGTGGAGTTGGGCGCGTTCCTGGACGCGCACTTGGACGGTAACCGGCCCGCTGGTCCCGGGGGTGCAGAAATCGGGGAGGCCGCCCAATGACGGGGGGGCAATTTCCCGCGATCGGCATTGCGCTTGGGAGCGGTTCCGCCCGCGGCTGGGCCCACATCGGGGTCATGCAGGCGCTGGCCGAGGCCGGCATTTCGGCCCGGGTGGTCTGCGGCACTTCGGTGGGCGCCTTGGTGGCGGCGGCCTATGCCGACGGAGACCTGAATCGGCTTGAGAAGTGGGTGCGAAGTCTTTCCTGGCAGAACGTCGCCGCGCTCTTAGATCTCACCGCGAGCAGCGGCCTGATCAAGGGCAACCGTCTCATGGACATGTTCCGGGAGCATTTCGTGGACGTGGACATCGGCCAACTCCCCGTCGCTTTCGGCGCGGTGGCTACGGACCTGTTCACCGGGCGGGAGGTTTGGCTGCGGGAGGGGAGGGTGGAGGACGCGGTGAGGGCGTCCATCGCGCTTCCGGGGCTGTTCACGCCGGTGGAACGCGGCGACATGCTGCTGGTTGATGGTGGGCTGGTGAACCCGGTGCCGGTATCCCTGTGCCGCGCCATGGGAGCCGATCTGGTCATCGGCGTGGACCTCAACTCAGATCTGCTGGGGCGCCATCTTCGACGCCGGCACGGGCCATCGGGTGGGGCCATGGATGAGCGCGACACCGGTTGGATCGCGGCCAATCTCCTTTCCCGATTGCCGGGGGCCGCGCTGCTGGAATGGCCGGGAAAGGGCGCCCGCAAGGACCTGCCGTCCCTGCTCGACATCCTGGCCTCCAGCATCAACATCATGCAGGTGCGAATCACCCGGGCGCGCCTCGCGGGGGAGCCTGCAGACGTGCTGGTCACGCCCCACGTGGCTCACCTGGGGCTGATGGATTTTCACCGCGCCGACGCGGCGATCGCGGCCGGACGCCAGGCGGTGGGGCATGCCATGCCCCAGATCCGTCACCTGCTGGAGGGCCTGGCCTGACCAGACTCACCGCAAATTGCGTAGAATGCTTGCTGTCGCGGATTGGATAAGAGGGAGAAGAAGATTCTTTACCATATCAACGTGACCTTCGGCAGGGACCGGGATTACGAATTTCGGTTGCACGAATCGGACACTGCGGGCGTCGAGCGCGACGAAGCCCAGCGCTGGTTCGACGAGCAGTACGTCAGCCTCGGCTGCGAGCCCATCAACCCCATGGGAAAGGTGCTGCTCTCGGACAAGCTTCTGAGCGTGGCCCGGGCAGTTGGCGCGGAGGCCTTTTCCAAAGACACGGACTGGTTCAGGTCGTTTGCCCGCTACGCGGCGGTATTGGTCGGCAAACCAAACGTCACCATCAACGTCCAGGATAATTCGGTCGGGTTCTGACCCGGATCCCGGCCCTATCGGGATGCCCGAGGAAAGCGCCTGGGACGCGGGCTTCGCGGAGCGGACCCCCATGTTCGAGCCCTTGGCGGCGGTTGCGGTGGAGCTCGGCGCCCTGCGCGACTGGCCGGACGTGGCTGATCTGAATTCGCTCCTCGATCCGAGTCTTTCCCGTCTTGTGAATGCTTCCGGGGTTCCGATTCGTTTCATCGAGCACCAGTCCGCGGAGCATGGGACGCCCTACGAGCTCGGAATATTCCGCACCGGCCGAATCCCCACACGCCCGCGCAACTGGCATGACCTGCTCAACGCGCTGGTGTGGGCGACCTTTCCCGGCGCGAAGGCCGCGTTGAACGCCCGCCATTGGGCAGCGCGGGCGGCGCGGTCGACCGGCCGGAACCGCGGACCGGTGGAGGATGCTCTTACGGGATTCGACGAGAGCGGGGTGGCGGTGGCATGTGCCGACGCTAGCCTGGCGGCATTGCTTTTGGGCTTCCGGTGGAAGGAACTGTTCTGGTTCCGGCGCCGGGAGGTCATCGAGAACATGCGCTTCATGCTCTTCGGGCACGGGCTCTACGAGCAGGCCTTGCGGCCTTTCCGGGGGCTGACGGGCAAGGGGATCGTGATTCCTGTTTTTGACTCGTTCTTTCGGACTCCCCTCAAGCAGCAGGTGAACGAATTGGACGGAAAGCTGGCCGCCTTCATCCGCGAACCGGGCAGCCTTTTGTCACCACGGCAACTCGCGCCGATTCCCCTCCTGGGAGTTCCCGGATGGTGGCCGCCCAACGAGCGACCGGGGTTCTACGATGACACCGGGTATTTTCGCCCGGGGCGAAGAGGCCGCCATCCGTGATCGGCCTTCTGCAGAGGGTGCGCCGGGCCAGCGTAACCGTGGGCGGACAGGTTGTGGCGGCCATCGGGCAAGGGCTTTTGGTATTGGTGGGGGTGGAGCGGGGCGACGACGAGCGCGGGGCAGACCGCCTGCTGGAGCGACTGTTGGCGTTCCGGGTGTTTCCAGACGACATCGGCAAGATGAATCGCTCGGTGACCGACATTGCTGGCGGGGTGCTGTTGGTGCCTCAGTTCACGCTCCCCGCCGACACGCGCAAGGGCACGCGACCGAGCTTTACCCCGGCTGCATCCCCGGAGGAGGGCAGCCGACTTTTCCAATATCTGGTGGAAGAGGCCCGGGCCCGTTACGGCAACATTCAAACCGGACAGTTTGGCTCGGAGATGGAGGTGGAACTGGTGAATTTCGGGCCCGTGACCTTCTGGCTCCGGATCCCGCCTGGGAATAAATGAATTAACAAACTGATACTTACGCTCAGAGAGGGAAGCAGCAGGCGGGTCCATGGGAAACCGAACTGGAATTTTCGGTATCATGAAAAAATCTCACATTTTGATAGATTTCACTTGAATGTGGTCCGCTGATGGGTTGAAATGAGCAGCGGGAGCAGGCTTAAAAAAAGACCGAAGGCAGCGGGCGTGAAATATCGGCGAAACGACTTTGACGTCACCAACGCGGTGAATACGACGGAACCAAGATCGGTGGCCCGCGAGGTTCGTCGGGTATTTCTCGATCTCTACGGCAGCGAAGAGTCCGCCAACCGGATTGACCAATTCTTTGCCGATGCCGGGAATTTGTACCGTGGCCGCTACCCCGGCTACTTGGCTTGTGACACGTGGTATCACGATCTGCAGCATGTGCTGGACGTGACGCTGGCCATGGCCCGGCTGATGGACGGTTACGAGCGGTCCTGGATCGGGGGGCGAACCGAACTCGGCGAGGACATGTTCCTCCTGGGGGTGGTCTGCGCCCTGCTGCACGATTCCGGATACCTGCGGCGCTACGGTGACCGGCGCCACGCCAACGGGGCCGAATACACGCTGACCCATATCTCGCGCGGCTCGCGCCTGATTCGCGAGTATCTTCCCTGGGTGGGAATGGCGGATTTCGCGGCGCCGGCAGCAAAGATCATCCACTTTACCGGCTACGAAGTGCCGATCAGCCAGATTCGCGTCCAAGATCCCCGGTTCCGGCTTCTGGGTTACATGCTCGGCACGGCGGACCTCATTGCCCAGATGTCGGACCGCTGCTACCTGGAGAAATGCCGGGATCGGCTGTATCCGGAGTTCGTGCTCGGCGGGGTCGCGCGCCGCAGGCTGGACGATGGGAGCGAAATGGTTGTTTTTTCCTCCGCCAAGGACCTGGTCATGAAGACCCCGAACTTTTCGCGCGGTGCGCTGCATCGGCTGGATGCGGAGTTTGGCGCCCAATACCGGTACGCGGAGGCGTGTTTCGGCGGCGACAATCCGTATCTCGAGGAACTCAACCGCAACGTCTCGTTCGCCAAGCTCATCGCGTCCAAGGGCGACGTGCGCCTGCTGCGGCGCCGGCCGCCCGGCAACGTCGCCTCCGATCTGTTTCCCCCGACCCTGAACTGATCCGGGGCCGGGCGCTCGCCCGCTCAGGGAAGGAACCGCGGGTACGATATTTCCGATGCGGGTGCTGCTGTCCATCAGCGCGCGGGTGTCCGCCGCCCGCGCCGGCGGGAAGGTGGCGTGAATCGCCTGCCGCCGCAACCCTGATCAGGACTTCCCGGGCTGCGGGCGAGGGCACCGGCCGTTGGCAGGAAACCAGGACATCGGGAGAACCCGGCCGCGCGATCTCAATCGCGCGCATGAAGGCGGGAAGCGAGGCGCTCATCGGGCGCGAGTTGAACCCGCTGCCGGCGTCGGGCACCCGCTTGGCGCCTGAAGCGCCCCGCGAGTTTCCCCGCCGAACCCCTGGCGGTCCTGAGGGCGTTGGCAAACAGCCGCAGTGTCCTGCGGGAGAGTCCAGCGACGGCATGGCGCCACCCATGGCCGTTGGGGTGGCCGGGACCGACGCCCAGCATCAAGGCGGCGGCGGCCGCGAGATTCAGCACCGCGATGCCGGCGAAGGTGGTAAGGGTGTCATCGATTGGCATAATCGCTCCAGGTCCTGGCAACGCCTTGGTCTCCTTAAGCAAGCCCGGTGCCATGGCAATCTCCTCAGAAATCAATGGGAGCGACTGGGCTTTCCTGCACCGGGATGGCGCATGAAGCGATGTGGTGCACCAATCTTGCGCCGAGCGGGTTGCGATTCAAGCTTGGAATACGCGGCGAACTACCAGCTTGCGCAGCTCTTCCAGGGCCAGCATTCCAGCCGCGAAAGGCAGCATCATCATCCAAACCTCGAGGCCGATGGGCACCGTGCCCACCAGGGCGTTGCCCCAGGGCGTATAGACGATGGCGAGGACGAGGGCGATCTCGATGCCGACGCCGGTCAGCAGCAGGCGGTTGCCGGCCAATGGAAACGCAAACGCCGAATGCGCCGGGTGCCGGCACACGAACGCATTCACCACCTGCATCACGATGATGGCGCCGAGGCAGGCCGTCGTCGCTTCCAGATAAAGGGGATCGGTTCGGGCGAGCGCTTCGCCATAGTTCCAGCCGCCGCCTTGCAGCACCAAGAAAAACGCGGCCATGGCGGCGACCGCCTGCATGACGCCCAGGAACAGATAGGCCCGCGCCACCAACGGCCAGGTCAGCAGGCGCTCTCGGTGTGGCCGCGGCGCCTTGCGCATCTCTCCGGGGTCCGGCTTCTCCGCGCCGAGGGCGAGCGCCGGAACCATGTCGGTTCCGAGATCCACGGCCAGAATCTGGATCACGGTGAGTGGCAGCGGAATTCGGAACAGCACGAAGGCGAGGTAAGGAACGATTTCGGGAATGTTAGAGGTCAGAATGTAGGTCAGGAACTTGCGGATGTTCTGGAACACCGCGCGGCCCTCCTCGATGGCGTTCACGATGCTGGCAAAGTTGTCGTCCAGCAGGATCATGTCCGCCGATTCCCGGGCCACGTCGGTGCCGGCCACGCCCATGGCGATGCCGATATCCGCGCGGCGCAGGGCCGGCGCGTCGTTCACCCCGTCGCCGGTCACCGCCACCACGTGCTTCTTCCGCCGCAGGGCGCTCACGATGAGCATCTTCTGATCCGCGGCGACCCGTGCAAAGATGATCTCGGGGGAATCCAGGGCAATCTGCAACTGGGTGCCGGAGAGCCGGCGCAACTCGTCGCCCGTGATCACCACCGGGTCGTGGCTCCGGACCAGCCCTATTTCCCGGGCGACGGCTGTTGCGGTGTGGGGATGGTCGCCGGTCACCATGATCACCTTGATTCCGGCCTCCCGGCAGCGCCGGATCGCGTCCGGAACTTCAGGGCGCGGCGGGTCCTCCATTCCCGCGAGCCCGGTGAGGGTCAGTTCCCCTTCCCAGCGCGTCCGGTCCGCGCGGTCCGGAAGTGTTCGGTAAGCGAAAGCCAGAATGCGCAGCCCCCGCTCCGCCATGGCTTCCTGGGCCTGCAGAAAGCGCTCGCGCCAGCCCGGGTCCAGGGCAACCGTGCCCTGCGCGGTGAGCACCGCGCTGCAACGATCCAGCACGAATTCCGGGGCACCCTTGCAATAGAGAATGCGTTTGCCCTCAACCTGGTGGATGGTGGACATTCGCTTCCGGTCCGCGTCGAACGGCACCTCGTCCAATCGAGGCAGCATCGCGGCCCGGTGTCCCAAAACGCTCCGGGCCATTTCCACCAGCGCGACTTCCATGGGATCGCCCAGCAGCCGCCGGACCCCGTTATCGGCCACCTCCCGCAACGTCTGGCAGTGCAGGGCCGCCTGGAAGAATGGGCCGTGGTCCGTCGCGTTTCCCGCGACCTCGGCCGCATCGCGCAGCCCATCCGGGAGGAACACCTGTTTCACGGTCATCCGGTTCTCGGTCAGGGTGCCGGTCTTGTCGGTGCAGATGACGGTGGCCGAGCCCAGAGTTTCCACCGCCGGGAGGTGCCGGACGAGGGCATTGCGCCTTGCCATGCGCTGGGTGGCCATGGCGAGGGAAAGGGTGACGGTAGGCAGCAGCCCTTCCGGCACGTTGGCCACGATGATCCCGATTGCGAAAATGAGACTTTCCCAGAACGGCAGGCCCAAACCCTGACCGATGGCGAAGAACGCAACGCCGAGCCCGGTCGCCAAGGTCGCAACCAGACGGGAAAGGCGTGCGATCTCCCGCTGCAGCGGCGACGGGCGTTCGCGCCCGGTCTGGGTCAGGTGGGCGATCTTGCCGAACTCGGTGTGCATTCCGGTGGCGAAGACCAGCGCGCGGGCCTCTCCCGAGACCAGGGCGGTGCCCGCCAACAGCACGTTTTTTGCCCGCAGCAGGTCTTCGGCGTCGCTCGGGTCGGCGTGCCGCGCTTTGGGCAGCGACTCACCGGTCACGGTCGCGAGATTGACG
>Ga0210374_1000080_pt1 | contig 11147 bp, 11 predicted proteins | sample S765metaT_FD_170483 | JGI IMG/M metagenome (GOLD analysis project Ga0210374, IMG submission 170483) | Metatranscriptome of estuarine sediment microbial communities from the Columbia River estuary, Washington, United States - S.765... | ecosystem: Environmental > Aquatic > Marine > Intertidal...
CGGGTGGCAGGCGATGCCCCGCTCGCCCTTGCCCCAGTCGCCGGCCGGCAGGTTGTGGAGCACCTGGGTGAGCTTGTGCTTCGCCAACTGCTCCTTGAGCTGGTTCTTGTCGTAGGGGTACGGGAAAAGATACTCGACGCCGCGGAAACCCGCTTTGGCGGCAGCGCCGAAGCGCTCGAGGAAGTCCACCTCGTTGTACATCATGGTGAGATTGGCGCAAAACTTCGGCATTCGATTCTCCGTCTTCGTTCTTCAAAAAATATAGCGGCGCGACACCGGGTCGCGCCGCAGGACACGCAAAGGTTGTCAATGATACCCCGTTACCGGCCCGGAGGGCGCCGGCGCTCGGGGATCGAGGGGAACGCCGCCGGCGCTCCCCTCGCCGGGCGCCGGGTCTAGGCGGTGACCGGCTGGGCGAGCGCGTCGGCCCGGTCTTCGATGGGCTCGAACTCCTTGATCTTGTCGATCTCGGCGCCCATCGCGATGTTGGTGACCCGCTCCAGCACGCACTCCACCACCACCGGCACCCGGTGCTTGGCCATCAGCTCCCGCGCCTTGGCGAAAGCCGGCTGGATGTCCTCAGGCTTCTCGACGCGGATCGCCTTGCAGCCCAGCCCTTCGGCCACCTTCACGTGGTCCACGCCGTAGCCCTTGGTCTCGGGCGAGTTGATGTTGTCGAACGCCAGCTGCACGCAGTAGTCCATGTCGAAGTTCATCTGCGCCTGGCGGATGAGCCCCAGGTAGGAGTTGCTCACCAGCAGGTGGATGTAAGGGATCTTGAACTGCGCGCCCACCGCCAGTTCCTCGATCATGAACTGGAAGTCGTAGTCGCCCGAGATGGCCACCACGTCGGCGTCCGGGTCCGCCACCTTCACGCCCAGCGCTGCAGGAATCGTCCAGCCCAGGGGCCCGGCCTGGCCGCAATTGATCCAGTGGCGCGGCTTGTACACGTGCAGGAACTGAGCCGCCGCGATCTGGGACAGTCCGATGGTGGTCACGTAGCGGGTGTCCTTGCCGAAGTAGGCGTTCATCTCCTGGTACACGCGCTGCGGCTTCATGGGTACGTTGCCGAAGTCTGACTTGCGGTGCATGGTGCGCTTGCGCTTCTGGCAGTCAGCCACCCAGGCCTTGCGGTCCTTGAGCTTGCCGGCCTTCTTCCATTCCTTCGCCACCTCGACGAACAGCAGCAGCGCCGCCTTGGCGTCCGAAGCGATGCCGTAGTCGGGCCCGAACACGCGCCCGATCTGGGTCGGCTCGATGTCGACGTGGACGAACTTGCGGCCCTTGGTGTAGACGTCCACCGATCCGGTGTGGCGATTGGCCCAGCGGTTGCCGATGCCGAGCACGAAATCGGATTCCAGCATGGTGGCGTTCCCGTAGCGATGGGAGGTCTGCAGGCCCACCATGCCGGCCATCAGGCCATGGTCATCGGGAATGGCGCCCCAACCCATGAGGGTCGGGATCACCGGGGTGTTGGTGATTTCCGCGAACTCCACCAGCAGATCCGAGGCGTCGGCGTTGAAGATCCCGCCGCCGGCCACGAGCAACGGGCGCTCCGACTCGTTGAGCATGGTCATTGCCTTTTCAATCTGGGCACGGGTGGCCGCCGGCTTGTACACCGGCAGCGGATGGTAGGTCTCGGGGTCGAAATCGATTTCTGCGAGCTGCACGTCCAGCGGCAGGTCAATGAGCACCGGACCGGGGCGGCCCGAGCGCATCAGGTGGAACGCCTGCTGGAAGGTCTGCGGCACCTGGGCCGGCTCTCGCACCGTGACCGCCCACTTGGTGACGGGCTTGGCAATGGATTCGATGTCCACCGCCTGGAAGTCTTCCTTAAAAATGCGGGCCCGGGGCGCCTGGCCGGTGATACAGAGGATGGGAATCGAGTCCGCCGAGGCCGAATAGAGGCCGGTGATCATATCGGTGCCTGCCGGCCCCGAGGTGCCGATGCAAACCCCGATATTGCCCGCCTTGGTCCTGGTGTAGCCCTCCGCCATGTGGGAAGCGCCCTCCACGTGGCGCCCCAGGACATGAGCGATGCCGCCGGTCTTACGCATCGCGGCGTAGAAAGGATTGATCGCCGCGCCGGGAACGCCGAACGCAACATCGATGCCCTCCATTTCGAGAACTCTCACAGCCGCTTCGGCAGCAGTCATTTTGGCCATCTGTCGATCTCCTTGGAAATAATGGGCGAGTTGGATTTTTGACAAGTCTAGACGCGGCTCGCCACTCTGTCAATCAATTTTGGAAATAATTTCCATAAACTTTTAGTTAAGCCCCGCTGCAGCGCAACCAGATGACAATAAAACGTTATCTATCAGTTAATTGAGGCCCGCCTTGGGCATCTTGGACTTCCCTTCGCGCGGCGATGCGGTATAATGAAAACTATTTGCGAATTAACGATTTTTTGACCCCGCCCAGGGGTCGGCACCGGGAGACGAGCCATGGAACTCACGCGCCAGGGAAGAGCCACCAGGAAACGGGGACGGGCCCCCGGCCCCAAGGCGGAAGCCGGGACCGGCCAGATCCAAAGCCTGACGCGGGGACTGACCCTGCTGGAGCGGCTGGCGGAAGCCGGCAGCGGGCTCCTGCTCACCGACCTCGCCCAGCGCGTGGGCCTGTCGCCCTCCACCACCCACCGTTTACTGGCCACTCTGGAGAAAGGGGGCTTTGCCCGACAGATGGGCGACCTCGGCCGCTGGCACGTCGGCCTCAAGGCTTTCGTGGTGGGCAGCGCCTTCCTGGAAAGCCGCGACCTGCTGGCCCAGTCCCACCCCTACCTGCGGCGCCTCATGGAACAATCGGGCGAGACCGCGAACCTTGCGGTGCTTGACGGATTCGAGGCGGTGTTTGTAGACCAGGTGCAGTGCCGGGAGATGATGCGCATGCAGGTCAAACTCGGAAGTCGCGTGCCGCTGCACGCATCCGGCGTCGGCAAGGCGCTGCTCTCGGCCATGAGCGAGGACGCGGTGCGGGCGGTCCTGCACAAGCGCGGGTTGCCGCGTATCACCGACAACACCATTGATTCCCCCGACCGCCTGTGGGCCGAGCTCCAGAAGATCCGCTCCAACGGCTACGCTTACGACAACGAGGAACATGCCATCGGGCTGCGCTGCCTGGCAGCCCCGGTGCTGGACGAATTCGGCGAGCCCCTCGCCGCCATCTCCATGGCCGGGCCCAGGTCTCGCGTGCCCGACGAGCGAGCAATGGAACTGGGCGCCCTGGTGGGCCGCCTGGCGCGGGAACTCACCCACGCCCTGGGCGGCGAGCCGCGCCCCGCGAACAATCACGCGTAGCCAAAACGGGATTCATCGGGGTTCCGGTCTAGGCGCTGCGCCCGCCTGCGTTTCGTGGACATCGCGGGTCACATTCAGTAAGCTGACCCTCCCTGCACGAAAGCATCCCGGAACCACACCCATGGGCGCTCCGAGCGAACTGCTCCTCAAGGAACTCCTCAGCTTCATGCCGCCGCGTGCGGTGCTCCACCAGCGTGAGGACCTCGCCCCCTATGAGTGCGACGGCCTTGTCGCCTACCGGCAGCTGCCGCTGATGGTGGCCTTGCCGGAAACGGAAGACGAGATCGTGGGCATCCTCAAGGCGGCGAGCCGGCACGGCGTGCCGGTGGTGGCTCGCGGCGCGGGTACCGGCCTCTCGGGCGGCGCCCTGCCTCATGCCGAGGGGATTGTGCTCAGCCTGAGCAAGCTGCGCGAAATCCTCGAGGTGGATCCCGCCGCGCGCCTTGCCCGGGTCCAGCCCGGCGTGCCCAACGCCCAGATTTCCGCGGCGGCAGCGCCCCACGGCCTGTATTACGCTCCGGATCCCTCGTCCCAGATCGCGTGCAGCATCGGGGGCAATGTGGCGGAGAACGCGGGCGGCGTGCATTGCCTCAAGTACGGGCTCACCGTCCACAACATCCTGGCCGCGCGCATGGTGACCATCGAGGGCGAAATTCTTGAAGTCGGCGGCCTGGGCCCGGACGCGGCCGGCTACGATCTGCTCGCCCTGATAAGCGGATCCGAGGGCATGCTGGGCGTCATCACCGAGATCACGGTGAAGCTGATCCCGAAGCCCGAGACCGCCCAGGTGGCGTTGGCCTCCTTTGGCGACATCGGCAAGGCCGCGGAAGCGGTGGCGGAGGTCATCGCGGCCGGCATCGTGCCAGCCGGCATGGAGATGATGGACAAGATCACCACCCGGGCGGTGGAGGCCTATCTGCACGCGGGCTACGACACCGAGGCCGAGGCCATCCTGTTGGTGGAATCCGACGGCACCGCCGAGGAAGTGGCCGAGGAAATGGGCCGCGTCAACCAGATCCTGCGCTCCCACGGCGCGGTGGAGATCCGCACGTCGCGCAACGAGGCGGAGCGGCTCAAGTTCTGGTCGGGTCGCAAAGCGGCGTTCCCGGCGGCGGGGCGCATCTCCCCCGACTATTACTGCATGGACGGCACCATTCCGCGAAAATCCCTGGCCAGGGTGCTCCAGGGCATAGACGATCTCTCGAAGGAAATCGGCCTGCGCTGCATGAACGTGTTTCACGCCGGCGACGGCAACCTGCACCCGCTGATCCTGTACGACGCCAACAAGCCCGGCGAACTGGAGAAGGCCGAGGAATTCGGCGCCCGCATCCTGGAGATGAGCATTGCCGTGGGCGGCACCATCACCGGCGAGCATGGAGTGGGCGTGGAAAAGATCAACCAGATGTGCTCCCAGTTCAAGACCAGCGAGCTGGAAACGTTCCACGCGGTGAAGCGCGCCTTTGATCCGAAGGAATTGCTCAACCCCGGCAAGGCGGTCCCGACCCTGCGCCGCTGCGCCGAATACGGCCGCATGCACGTGCACGCCGGAAAAGAGAAGTTTCCCGACCTTCCCCGCTTCTGAGAAGGGCAGCATGGAAAAGGAACGACGGCGCCTCGCCGAGGCCATCAGCACCGCCGCCGCCGACAAGGCGCCGCTTCGCCTGCGCGGGGGCGGCACCAAGGATTTCTACGGCGCGCGCCTCGACGGCAAGGTGCTCGATACCCGCGGCTATCACGGCGTGGTCAACTACGAGCCCTCCGAGCTGGTGGTCACCGTGCGTTCGGGCACGCCCTTGGTGGAGCTGGAGAAGACTCTCGCCGAGCGGGGGCAGATGCTGGCCTTCGAACCGCCCCACTTCGGCCAGGGCGCGACCGTGGGGGGCTGCGTCGCCACGGGGCTCTCGGGCCCGAGGCGGGCATCTGCGGGATCGGTGCGCGACTATATCCTGGGAGTGCGCCTGATGGATGGGCGCGGCCAGGATCTGCATTTCGGGGGCGAGGTGATGAAAAACGTCGCGGGATACGACCTGTCGCGCCTGGCCACCGGCTCCCTCGGCACCCTGGGCCTGTTGCTGGAAGTCTCCCTCAAAGTGCTGCCCATCCCCAAGTCCGAGGCCACGCTCCGCTTCGAGATGGACGAGCGCGGAGCGATCGAGAAGATGAATGAGTGGGCCGGTAATCCGCTGCCCGTTTCGGCCACCTGCTTTCACGACGGCAGGCTCACGGTTCGGCTCTCCGGTGCCGAGGCCGGCGTGCGCGCCGCTCGGGAAAAGCTGGGTGGAGAGAGTGTGGGCGACGCGCCTGCTTTCTGGGCGGCGGTGCGCGAGCAGACTTTCGAGGCATTCCGCGGCGCCGAGCCCCTGTGGCGCCTGTCCCTGCGCTCCGCCACCCCGCCCCTCGGCCTGCCCGGACGCCAGGTCATCGAATGGAACGGCGGGCTGCGCTGGATCGCATCCCGGGCGCCGGCCCAGCAAATGCGGGAGGCGGCGGCCAAGGCCGGCGGCCATGCCACCCTGTTCCGTTCCCACGACAAGGCCGCCAGCGTGTTCCATCCCCTGCCCAAGGCGCTGTTCGACATTCACCTGCGCCTCAAGAAGACCTTCGATCCGGCGGGCATTCTCAATCCCGGGCGCATGTACGAAGGCTTCTAGAAGACAAACCCCATGAAACGCACAAGCCGCCAAGGACGCAGAAGGAATCACGGAGAGGCCGGGCGCCGCTTTCGAATCCGCCCCTTTGCGATCTCTGCGTCCTCCGCGTTGAAAAACGATTAGTTCATGCAAACCAATCTCGCCGATTTCATCAAGGACACGCCGGAAGGCCGGGAAGCCGATGCCATACTGCGCACCTGCGTGCACTGCGGATTTTGCCTTTCCACCTGTCCCACCTACCTTTTGCTCGGCGACGAGCTGGACAGCCCCCGGGGACGCATCTACCTGGTCAAGCAGGTGCTGGAAGGGAATCCCGCCACCGAGAAGACCCAGCTCCACCTGGACCGCTGCCTCACCTGCCGCGCCTGCGAAACCACCTGTCCCTCCGGCGTGAAATACGGCCACCTGGTGGACATCGGCCGCGCCGTCGTCGAAAAACAGGTCGGGCGCAAGGGCTTCGATTCCGTGCAGCGCACGGCGTTGCGCAAAATGTTGCCGAGCCCCGCCTTCACGCCGCTGCTCAAGCTCGGGCAGGCATTCCGGGGTCTGGTGCCCGCGAAGTTCCGCGAGGCCATCCCCCCCGCCCAGGCCGCGACGCCGTGGCCCGAAGCCCGCCACGGAAGAAAAATGCTGGTGCTCGACGGCTGCGTGCAACCGGCCATGGCGCCCAACATCAACGCCGCCCTGGCCCGCGTGCTGGACCGGCTGGACATCTCCCTGGTTCGTCCGCAGGGCGGCGGCTGCTGCGGCGCGGTTTCCTACCACCTGCACGACCAGGAGGGAGGGCTGGATTACGCCCGGCGCAACATCGACGCCTGGTGGCGGTACCTGCAGCAGGGCTACGAGGCCGTAATCGTGACCGCCAGCGGCTGTGGCGCCTCGGTGAAGGATTACGGCCACCTGCTTCGGAATGACGCGGCCTACGCGGAAAAGGCGGCGAAAGTCTCCAGCCTCATGCGGGACCCGGCCGAGGTGCTGCTGGCCGAGAACCAGCGACTCGCGGCCCTGCTGGTCCTGGAGAACGCCCCCGCCAACCTCCAGAAGCGCCGGGTCGCGTTCCATTCGCCGTGCACCTTGCAGCACGCCCTGAAGATCAGCGGCCCGGTGGAGCAGATCCTGCAACTCGCCGGGTTCGAGCTGACGCCCGTGCCCGACGCCCACCTCTGTTGCGGATCCGCAGGCACCTACTCCATGCTGCAGCCGGAGCTGTCGAAGCAGCTTCTGCGCAACAAGGTGACCGCCCTCGAGTCCGGCGGCCCGGAGATGGTGGTCACCGCCAACATCGGTTGCCTGGTGCATATCCAGTCCGGGACCGGGATTCCGGTGCGGCACTGGGTGGAAGCGCTGGACCGCGCCCTGGAGGACCCGCGGGTGCGCACGGGCGAAGCGGCTTTCATCGACGAAATCGCTTGAACTGCCTGGCCTGCATCGCCGCCCTCTGGGCGGCCGTCCTGTTCCCGGCCCCCGCCCTCGCCGGTGTCTACAAATGGACCGACGAAAGCGGCCGCGTCCATTATTCCGACCGACCGCCCCCCTCGCACAGGGCCGAGCAGGTTCGGATCCGCATCAATTCCTACACCGGGCCCGCCATCGTGTCGAATTCGGGAGCCTCCGCCACGGCGTCGGGAGAGGTCGTGATCTACACTACCGAGTGGTGCGGCTATTGCAGGAAGGCCAAGGCATTCATGGATGCCAAGGGCGTGCGCTACCGGGAGGTGGACGTGGAAACCAGCCAGGCGGGGCAGCAGGAATTCGCCAGGCTCGGAGGCCGCGGCGTGCCGGTCATCCTGGTGGGGAATCAGCGCATGGACGGCTTCGACCAGGCGCGGCTGGAAGCCATGCTGGAGAACGCGGGCCGGGCGCGCTGATCCGATCGCGCGTATCGGCCACCCGAAACACCATGGACACGCCTCGCCGCCTGATGAACGGCCTCCTGGTCGCGGTCGTTCTTCAGTTTCTCTATTACTACCCCCAGCTCCCGCAAACCGTCGCCTCCCACTTCGACGCCGCGGGCCGGCCCAACGGCTGGTCATCGAAGGAAGCGTTTTTCGGCCTGTACGCCTTCATGGTGGCGCTGCAGGTCCTGATATTCCGCGTTCTTCCCCCCCAGCTCGGGCGCCTGCCATCCCGGCTGTTCAGCCTGCCCAACCGCGATTACTGGCTGGCCCCGGAGCGCCGGCAGGAAACCCTGGCTTACTTCACTGCGTCCATGGCGTGGTTCGGCTTCGCCTCCATCCTGTTTGCGGTGATCACCATCCAGCTGGTGATCGAAGCCAACCTGGCGCAGGCACCCCTCAACAGCGCCATGATGTGGGTGCTGCTGGCCGCGTTCTTACTGTTCGTGTTCGTCTGGGTGGCGCGGCTGCTGCTGCGCTTCGCGCGCAAGCCCTAGAACCGAATGTAGCCGTAGCCCTGCTGCTGCAGGTCGATGAGCCGGGTGTAAGCGTCGCGCACGACGATGACCGCCGGGTGGATATCGGCCGCGGTCCATCCCCGGCTGCGCATGGTGGAGCCGCAGATTTCCACGCTCACCCCCAGGTCCACCAGGTCCTGCACGATCTTCTCGTTGGGGTTGAAGGCGAAGGGGTCGTTCTTGTGGTTCTGGTACGCGCTTTCGTTGAGCAGCCAGTAGGCCGGCTTGCCGTGCACCACGATGCTGATCTTCAGATTCCTCGGGGGCACTCCCTGGGCCTCGTAGGACTGCAGCAAGCCCCGCACGTAATACAGCGCCTTGCCGATGCCGGCGTCCCACTCGTCATCCTTCACGTCGTAGGCGACGCGGATGTTGTCCTTGGTCTGTACCGCGAGCACCCTGGGCTTGGGCAGCTCGAATGGGTCCGGCTGCTGCGCCATCGCCCCCGGCATCGCCCCCAGCGCGAGCGCCGTCAGCGCCCACCCAATCATCCCTCTTGGCATGGTCACCCTCCTTCGATAGTCGTAATGGGCCGCGCAACGCGGGCAGATCCGGGTCTGGTAGCCCCGTGGCGACCGCGATTGAACGGCTATTTGCCCCGCTGGTAGGTGCCCACCAGTTGCGCCTCCGCCAGCACATGCCCCTTCATGGCTTTCTCCAGGGCGGCCTTGGCCGGCTTGCCGAGATCGGGCAGCACCGCGTCCAGGGCGTACAGCTTGTGGAAATAGCGATGCCTGCCGATGGGCGGGCAGGGCCCTCCGTAACCGGTGCGCTTCCAGTCGTTGACACCCTCCCGGGTCCCGGCGGGCAGATCCGAACTCCTGACCGCTGCCGCCAGTCCGGCCGCTTCCGGCGGGATGTTGTAGAGCACCCAGTGCACCCAGGTCATCTTCGGCGCCTTCGGATCGGGCGCGTCCGGATCGTCCACGATGAGCGCGAGGCTCCGGGTGCCCGCCGGCAACCCGCTCCAGGCCAGGTCCGGCGAAGTGTCGGCTCCGTCGCAGGTGTGTGTTCTCGGAATCTCTCCATTGTGGCGGAACGCGGCGGACGTCAGCGTGATAGTCATGGGCGCCTCCCTCTGGCAAAAATTGGATCGGGCTCGGTGCCGTAGATTTCTGTCAGCAGCAGGGCGACCATGCCTGACACCAGGACCAGTGGAATCCCCATCACGAAGCCAAACGCCGCCAGGGACTTCTCGACACAACTCAACCAGGCGTTGGCGTCGCAGGCGAGGCCGGCCATGGTACCGGTGAAAACCGCCAGCGCTGCTGCTCCCACCAGGGCACCCCGGAAAAAGCCGAGATCATAGCCGGTGCCTCTTCGGGTCTGGACTGCCAATGCCGCCCCGGTCGCCGCGGTGATGCTCGGCAAGACGATAAGCGTCAGGAAAAAGGCGCGGCTCTCCTTGACGGGGCTCCCGAACACCAGCAGCGCCGCAGCGGACACCAACCCGGTGGCGGCGGCGAAGGCGAGCGCGGTGGTCAGGCGCACCATCAATCCGAGCCCCGCTGTTTCCCGGTCCCGGGAACGCGCTTGCGCCCGGGGGTCTTGCCCAGCATTACCCCGCCCAGGATTCCCGGCGCCGCAAACCACCACAACCCCAGGACTTCTCCCAGAAGTTGCCGCTCAGGATCCGGATACACGAGCACATCCAGCACCGCGCCCAAGGTTGCCCCCAGATAGAGCCCGGTCGCGACAAAACCGATTCGCCCGGGGAGACGCCTTAGCGCGATCGCCGTGAAGGCCGCGAATACCAGCACCACGAGCAGGGGCACGGTGTCCCGGTATATGACCTCCGCGTAGGCGCGCAGGAACCGGGTACAGGCCGAGATCAGGAACGGCGCCGCGAAGCCAAGGACGAATGGCAACAGGACCTGCACCCCCGACCTGGAAGCGGCCCCAACAGCGGGATGCTCCCGCGCGCGCCCTTCCGCTCTTACGTCCACCGATTTCTCCAATACCTTATTGCTATAGTCGACATTGTAGCGCGGTCTGGAGTTCACCATCATGGGAGGGCCGAAGAGAATCCTTTCAGGTCAAAACCTGGTGTCGAAACGAGACAAACCACGCCGGTGCTGATTCCAGCGGTCAGAAGCCGACGGCCTGGCCGTCGCGGCGGGGCTCGGACGCCGCGACGTAACCATCCTCCAGCCGGAAAATTGCCTGGGCCGCGCCGAAGTCCAGGCTCGGCGGCTTGGCGACAGCCAGCCGATGGCCGCGGCGCTTGAGCTCGTTCATGACCACGGGGCCGAACGCGGGCTCGAGCCAGACTTCGAGCCCCTGTATCACCCGCCAGCGGGGCGCGTCGCAGGCGGCCTGGGGGTTCTGGCCGTGGTCGAACAGGCGCATCATGATCTGCACGTGCCCCTGGGGCTGCATGGCGGCGCCCATGACACCGAAGCTCATGACCCCCTCGCCGTCCCGGGTCACGAACCCCGGCAGGATGGTATGGAACGGGCGCTTGCGGGGCCCGACCCGGTTGGGATGACCCGGCTCCAGGCTGAAGGCGCGGCCACGGTTGTGGAGCGCGATCCCGGTGCCCGGGATCACCACCCCGGAACCGAACCCGCTGAAATTGGACTGGATGAAGGACACCATCATGCCCCCGGCGTCCGCCGTGGTGAGATAGACGGTCCCGGAATCCGGCGGCGCCCCGTGGCCGAATTCCTGGGCCCGGGCGAGGTCGATGCGCTGCGCGCGCCGCGCCAGGTAGTCCGGATCCAGCAGCGCGCCGGCTTCCAGGGTCATGGCGGCCGGGTCCGCCACATGGCGGTAGGCGTCGGCGAA